>Ga0075156_10002597_pt1 | contig 10074 bp, 8 predicted proteins | sample JI81AbrownDNA_FD_70966 | JGI IMG/M metagenome (GOLD analysis project Ga0075156, IMG submission 70966) | Wastewater effluent complex algal communities from Wisconsin, to seasonally profile nutrient transformation and Carbon sequestration -... | ecosystem: Engineered > WWTP > Effluent > Algae...
CACGAACGGTGAAACCGATTCGGGGTTTGCATTCAACCACCGCGTGCGCTACATGATGGCGTTTCGCCGCCCGCTCACAGCCGTGAGGTTGTTCAACAACACTCCGTTCGCTGTCGTCGGCAATGAAGTGCTGATTAATTTTGCCCCGCAGATAACCGGCAATCAACTCGACCAGGTTCGCACGTGGGTCATGCTCGGCTATCAGGTAAACTCAATGACGATTCAAACAGGGTATATGTACCGCTATGTGCCGGCAACTGCCCCGGCGACATTTTACCACTACCACACCGCGACGCTCTGGGTGACGCACACCTTCGGTTCGGCAAAACCGGCCGAAACCGACCACGACGATCTGTTGCACAGAGACCCCTAACGGGTCAAACAGCCTCAGGTAACTTGCCAGGTTTCGCCGGCGTGCAGCAGTTTGCGCAGGTCGCCGCGGCCTTTTTTCGCGATCACCGACTGCACCTGCTCTTCTACGTCTTCTTCGTAGATGCTGCGCTCTTCGCGGTAAAGCACACCGAACGGTACCGGAATACCATTCTTACCCCCGACGGCTTCGAACGTCTGCAAAAAGTGGGGATCGCTCTCGTTATAGACAGCTACCTGATCAGGGTTATCGACCGCTGACACAATCTCAAATGTGCCATGGTTGAGCTTCAAACCTTTTTCGTTGTCTTTGCCGAAGAGCATCTTCTGCCCATGCTCAACGAAGATCATGGTGTTGTGACGGTTTTCTTTGCCGACTACGGGTTCGAAAACTTCATCGTTAAAGATGACGCAGTTCTGCAGCACTTCTACGAGCGACGTACCTTTATGCAGATGCGCCTGTTTTACGGTCTTCTCCATGTGCTTCATGTCTTTGTCGTAAGTGCGGGCAAGAAACGAACCGCCCGCGCCTACCGCGAGTCGAAGCGGTGAAAACGGCGTATCAACCGAGCCGTCTGGGGTTGACTTGGCGACCGTGCCCTTCGCGCTCGTGGGCGAATACTGGCCTTTGGTCAAACCATAAATTTCGTTGTTGAAAAGCAAAATGTTGATATCGAGGTTGCGGCGCAGAATATGAATCAGATGGTTACCCCCGATTGAAAGTGCATCGCCGTCGCCTGTGACCATCCACACTGAAAGGTCGCGGCGCGTTAGCTTAAGCCCTGAGGCGATCGCCGGCGCGCGGCCGTGAATCGTGTGAAAGCCATAGGTGTTCATATAATACGGGAAACGCGACGAGCACCCAATGCCCGAAATAAACGCAATATTCTCGCGAGGTATGCCGAGTTCGGGCATCGTTTTTTGCACCGCCGTCAGAATACCATAGTCGCCGCAACCGGGGCACCAACGCACCGTTTGGTCTGAAGCAAAATCTTTTTTCGTGAGTGTAGCTGTTTCTGCCATTTTTTAAATCCTTATTTTTTCAGGGTGTCGATGATGACCTGTTCGAGCTCTTCAATGCCGAAAGGTCTGCCGCGTACCTTATTGTACTGCGTTGCGGGTATCAGGTATTTGCCACGAATGAGCAGAGCCAGCTGCCCCGAATTGAGTTCGGGAATCAGTACTTTGTCAAACGAGCGCAGAACCTTCTCGATGTTGCGCGGAAACGGATTCAGGTGTTTCAGGTGCGCATGCGAAACGCTGAAGCCCTGCGAACGAACGCGCAGCACGGCTTCGCGTATGGCTCCGTAGGTTGACCCCCAGCCAAGCACTAGCAATCCGCCTTTTTGTTCTGGAAAAGCCTCGAGCTCAGGAATAAAATCAGCAATCTTGTTGATCTTTGCCTGGCGTAGGTTCACCATCTTGTCGTGGTTTTCGGGGTCGTAGTTGATGTTACCGTTTTCGTCTTTTTCAATGCCACCGATGCGGTGCTCAAAACCCGGTGTACCGGGAATCGGCCAGCGGCGCGCGAGCGTCTCTGCATCGCGGCCATAAACTTTGAAGCCTTCGCGCGATTCGCCTTTTTCGATCTTGTTCGTTTCGATCTCGGGCAGGTTTTCGACTTCGGGCAGTTTCCACGGTTCTGAGCTGTTGGCGATGAATGCATCAGACAGCAAGAACACGGGAGTCATGAACTTCAGCGCGATGCGGGTCGCTTCGATCGCTGCGTCGAAACAATCTGACGGAGTCGCAGCAGCAATCACGGGAACGGGGCTTTCGCCGTTGCGGCCAAAGAGCGCCATCAAGAGGTCAGTCTGCTCATTTTTAGTCGGCATGCCCGTCGAAGGCCCGCCGCGCTGCACATCAACGATCACCACCGGAAGTTCGGTCATGACAGCGAGGTTAATCGCTTCTGACTTCAACGCGATGCCGGGGCCCGATGACGCTGTGATGCCCAGTGAACCGCCGTAAGATGCACCGAGCGCAGCGCAGATTGCCGCAATTTCATCTTCAGTTTGAAATGTTCTGATGTTGAAGTTTTTGTACTTGGCGATTTCGTGCAGAATATCTGACGCGGGTGTAATCGGATAACCCGCGTAAAGCGCAGACAACCCTGAAAGGTCGGTGGCGGCAACAAGCCCCAGGGCGAGCGCTGAGTTTCCTGTGATATTGCGGTAAGTGCCGGGTGCAAAATGCGCTTTTTGAATTTCGTATGCGGCGTCGAAGAGTTCAGTCGTCTCTGCAAAATGGTAGCCCGCTTCGAGCACCTGGATATTCGCTTTCGCGAGATGCGGCTTTTTTGCGAATTGCTGCTCGAGCCATTTTTTCGTCTTTTCAATGTCGCGCTGGTACATCCAGTACGTAAGCCCCAAAGCAAAAAAGTTTTTGCAGCGATCGATTTCTTTGGTCGTGAGGCCCGACTCGGCGAGGGCCCTGCGTGTCGATTCAGTAATCGGGGCGGCGATCAGCCGGTATTTTTCTTTGAGCGCATCGTCATCGAGCGGGTTCGACTTGTAGTCGACTTTGGTCAGGTTCTTTTCGTCGAACTCGTCTGAATTCACGAGCAGCACACCGCGGTCACGCAGGTCTTTTAGGTTTGCCTTGAGAGCTGCGGGGTTCATTGCAACCAGCACGTCAACCTTGTCACCAGGTGTATAAATGTGGTGGTCGCCGAAGTGAACCTGAAAACCGGACACCCCGGCGGTGGTTCCCTGTGGCGCACGAATCTCAGCAGGAAAGTCAGGAAACGTCATCACGTCGTTGCCGGCAAGACCCGTCACTGAAGTGAATTGCGCGCCAACGAGCTGCATGCCGTCGCCCGAGTCGCCTGTAAAGCGCACTGTCGCGCCGTGGATTGTCTGTTTAGATTTTGGAGATGGTGTTGTTTCTGGCTTCATGTGCCCTCGGGTTCTGTATTATCGCAGGTTGCCTTCGCCCGCTTGCGATTATGTGTATGGGTGATCGGTTTTGAAGGCTGCGTTGCCGCGCAAATCACATTTAGTCCCCTGCGCATTTGGCGCCCGATTCAGGCACTGTGCCTGATCGGGCGCTCGCACCAGGGCCTAGTCTTCATCGTCATCGAGCTCGTCTTCGTCTTCGAAACGATCGATAGCAGCATCAATCTCAGCCTGAATGCGGGGCAAAGCCGACTTGACATTGCCTGAAGCATAGGGAACGTAGATAAATCCGCCAAAGTCGGCAAACTCGTCTGCGCCTTCTTCTTTCATGATGAGTACATTCTCGCGGCCGAAGGTTCCCTGGCAGAAGCCGATTTCATGAAGAATTCTTTGCCTCGATCTCGAATTATCTTCTGCGGCTGTCACCATAACGATGGCGAATGCGCATTCTTCTGTGAGCGTTTCTAGCTGCGAAATATCCGCGCGGCCTGCATCGAGCGAGCCTGCGTAGGGCACCACTTCATGTGCAAGTTTTTGTTCAATATAGTCAGCTATTTCACGCCACGCGGTGTCTTTACCGTGCGCCAGAAATACGGTGAGATAATATTCTTCAACTTCAACGGTGTTCGGCATGACCAGAAACCGGGTGCTGAGAGGCGCGACGTCAAGGCAAATTAATGACCCGGCGCGAAATGTAGTTGCGGCCACCCGGCCGCCGGGTAAACGGGGTCAATGAAAAGAATTCTGATTCTCGGCGGTGGCACTGGCGGCAACATTCTGGCTAACCGGTTACAAAAAGACGCGCGCAGGCAGAAATTTGATCTGCAGATTACGGTGGTCGACCCTGAAAAAGATCACCTATATCAACCAGGTCTCTTGTTTCTGCCATTCGGCATGACGACGCTGAAAAAAATCGTAAAGCCAAAACGGCGCTCGATTCTGAAGGGCATTCGCCTGATTGAGCAGGCCGCCGAAAAACTCGATACTGCTGCGCGCAGCGTGACCCTGGCCGATGGCTCGATTGTACCCTACGATGTGCTCGTCGTCGCGACAGGTGCGCGCGTTTCACCCGAAGAGACAGATGGTCTCACCGGTGAAGGCTGGTACAAGAACCGCTTCGACTTCTATACCCTCGAAGGGGCGACGCGCCTGCAGAATGCGCTGCAGAATTTTCAAGAAGGCCATCTCGTCGTCAACATCGTCGACATGCCGATCAAATGCCCGGTTGCACCACTCGAGTTTGCGTTTCTGGCCGATGCATTCTTTAAAAAACGGGGCATCCGCGATAAAGTGAGGATATCGTACGTGACGCCACTCGATAACGCCTTTACCAAACCAGTCGCCGCCGCGGTTTTTAAGAATCTGCTCGCCGAAAAGAATATAGAACTCATCACTGAATTCAACACCGGCAAAGTTGAGAACAACCAGATTATTTCATGGGATGACCGCGCCGTTGATTTTGACCTGCTCGTCACAGTACCGGTGCATAACGGAGCCGAGTGCATCAAGAACAGCGATATAGGCGATGATCTTGGGTTTGTGCGAGTCGACAACGCGACGCTGCAGAACCCACAGCACCCCGAAGTTTTTGCGCTCGGCGATGCGACGACAGTGCCCGCATCAAAGGCTGGCTCGGTGACCCACTTCGAATCAGAGACGTTGCAAGAGAATATTTTTCGTTACCTTGCAGGCGAAAATGTAATAGCCGATTTTGACGGCCATTCGAACTGCTTCATTGAAACCGGCGGCGGCAAAGCAGCCGTGATCGATTTCAGCTATGAGGTTGAACCCCTGCCGGGAAGTTATCCGCTGCCGATTTTGGGGCCGCTGAGGCTGCTTAAGGTAACACGCCTCAACCATTGGGGCAAACTTGCGTTTCGCCTGATCTACTGGTACTTGATGCTGCCGGCGCGTTATCTGCCTGTCGGCAGGCATTTTTCGATGCGCGGCAAACACCGACCGAACGCGGGTAATGCCTGACAGAATTGCCTCGTGGCAGAACAATTGACACACATCTATTTATAGTGGACTTTTTAATCCTCTATGGTGGCGTGGTTAGGCAGGAGCCAACAAATGCCACAAAAAACTTTTGGTACAAAAACGGTTGAAGTAGACGATCAGGGATTCTTAAAAAATACGAGTGAATGGAACGAAGAACTCGCAAAGCTCTTCGCGGCCGACATCGGCATCACCGAACTGCAAGACGGGCACTGGAAAGTCGTAAAATTTATGCGCGAGCGCTATCTGAAAAACGGTGACGCTCCGTCGATTCGCACTCTAGGCAAAGAGTCGGGCGTGAACACGAAAGAGCTCTACGCGCTTTTTCCGAAAGGGCCCGCAAAACTTGCTGCATATGTCGGCGGCATACCTAAGCCACGCGGCTGCATCTGAGACACAGGCAGGCAAATATGGAAAATACCATCAAAAAAGTTTCGATTATCATATCCAAGGGTTCTCTCGAAGGCATCTACCCGGGCCTCATCATGGCGAACGGTGCGCGTATGGAAGGTATCGAAGCAAATCTCTTCTTCACCTTCTTTGGTCTCGACGCCATTCACAAAAGTAAACAGAAGCACATCAAGGTCGCAACGGTCGGCAACCCTGGTTTACACATACCCACCTGGATAGGCGGCATACCGGGTATGTCGGCGCTCGTTTCGTGGCGTATGCGCAAGTCGATCGAGTCGCTCGACATACCGCCGATTGGTGAATTTCTTGAGTTGATTCATGATTCGGGTTGCGGCATGTATGCGTGCAAGGCGACTGTCGACATGTTCAAGATGACGAAAGCCGATTTTGTGTCACCCGTCGACGAGATCATCACCGTCGGTGAATTCTATGAGAAAGCACAAGGTGGAGAAATTATTTTCACGTGACATCGTAATTAACTGCGTTTATGGGCTACGCACTGAAGCGTAGCCAACGGGAGAAAGAATGTCTGGCAATAAATGGATTATTCCCTTCAGCGAAATACGCATTGAAGACGTCGGCATTGTGGGCGGTAAAAACGCCTCCCTCGGCGAAATGTTCCGCGAGCTCAAATCACAAGGCGTCAGGGTGCCCGACGGCTTCGCGGTTACCGCTGCGGCTTTTCGCGAATTTTTTAAGCAGACAGGGCTCGACCATGAGGTACGCGCGATTCTTAAAAGCATGAACACGCAGAACGCAGACAGCCTGCAGCAATGCGGCCGCGCGGCCCGCGAAGCCATTTTGAAACAAGAGATACCCGCGGGCATTCAAGAAGAGATACTCAAAGCTTATGCCGGTCTTTCGCTCGGGGTCGCAGGCGGCATCGACGTTGCGGTGCGTTCGAGCGCCACAGCAGAAGATCTGCCCAACGCGAGTTTTGCCGGCCAGCAAGAAACATTCTTGAACGTGCACGGCGATGCGCAGCTGATCGACACCTGCCGCCGCTGTTTTGCTTCGCTTTTCACCGACCGCGCGATTTCGTACCGCCAAGATCAGGGCTTCGACCACTTTCAGGTAGCGCTTTCGATTGGCGTGCAGCGCATGGTACGCTCTGACCTCGCCAGCTCGGGGGTGATGTTCTCGATCGCTACCGAAAGCGGGTTCAGAGACGCGGTGCTCATCAACGCGGCGTGGGGTCTTGGCGAGAATGTTGTGCAGGGTGCCGTTAACCCCGACGAATTTTATGTATTTAAACCGACGCTCATGAAGGGCTTCAAGCCAATTCTCGAAAAAAAGACCGGCAGCAAAGAATTCAAGATGGTCTACGATTCGGGTGGCGGCAAGATGGTGAAAAACGTGCCTGTGTCTGAAGCCGACCGCGCGGCGTTTTGCGTGAGCGAAGAAGATATTCTGACTTTGGCGCGCTGGGCATGTACGATCGAAGACCACTACACGAAGAAAAAAGGGTCATTCTGCCCAATGGACATGGAGTGGGCAAAAGACGGCAAAACCGGCGAACTCTTCATTGTGCAGGCGCGGCCAGAAACCGTGCAGTCGCAACGAGATTTCACGCACCTCGAAGTCTATAAATTAAACGATAAAGGTAAGGTTCTGGTCTCGGGTCGCAGCGTCGGAGAAAAAATCGCCTCGGGTGTGGTGCGCGTGGTGAAATCTGCGGCGAACCTGTCGCTCGTCAAAGAAGGCGACATCTTGGTTACCGACCGCACCGACCCCGACTGGGAACCAGCGATGAAAAAGGCGGCGGCGATCGTCACCAACCGCGGCGGCAGAACCTGCCATGCGGCGATAATCAGCCGCGAGCTCGGCGTGCCCGCAGTCGTCGGCACGCTGAACGGAACCGAGGCGCTCAAAGACGGTGAGACTGTAACCGTCAGCTGCGCCGAGGGTGATACCGGCCATATTTATGCAGGCGCTCTCAAATTTGAAAAGTCAACACTCGACTTCTCGACGAATGAGCGGCCGAAGACAAAAATCATGCTGAACGTCGCCAACCCCGAAGAGGCGTTTCGCACGAGCCAGATACCCAACGACGGTGTTGGCCTTGCACGCATGGAATTCATCATCAGCAGTTTCATTCGCATTCATCCGTTGGCGTTACTGCACTATAACAAACTCGAAGACCGCAATCTCAAAGACACCATCGACCTATTAACTGTCGGCTATACAGACAAGGCCGCCTACTTCATCGACCGGCTCGCCCAGGGCGTCGCGATGATCGGTGCCGCCTTTTACCCGAACGATGTCATCGTTCGTATGAGCGATTTCAAAACGAATGAATACGCGAACCTGATTGGCGGCGCGCAATACGAACCCACCGAAGAGAACCCGATGATCGGTTTTCGCGGCGCATCGCGGTATTACCATGAACGTTACCGAGATGGTTTTGCACTGGAATGCAAGGCGATGAAAAAGGTGCGCGAAGAAATGGGGCTCACCAACGTGAAGCTGATGATACCCTTCTGCCGCACCGTCGAAGAGGGCAAGAAAGTCATCGCCGAAATGGAAAAGCACGGCCTGAAGCGGGGTGAAAACGCGCTCGAAATCTATGTCATGTGCGAGATTCCGTCGAACGTCATTCTCGCCGACGAGTTTTCGCAGGTGTTCGACGGTTTTTCGATCGGCTCGAACGACCTGACACAGCTGATACTGGGCATCGACCGCGATTCAGAGATTGTCGCCCCGATATTCGACGAACGCAACCCGGCCGTAAAAACCATGATCGCAAATGTGATCAAAGCTGCGCGAGCAAACAAACGTAAGATCGGCATCTGTGGCCAGGCGCCGAGCGACTACCCTGAATTTGCTGAATTTCTCGTACGCGAGGGTATCAATAGCATATCGCTCAACCCCGATGCGGTATTAAAAACCACCGCTCACATTCTCAAAGTCGAAAAGGCGATGCAAGGCGGTTAACAGCTCTGGGCGGTATGCGTTTTGAAGCGACTGCCAGCAGAATACGATTGCACGCCCAAGGTGGCCGGGCAGCATGGCGTTAGCCATGAACTTTAACAAGCTGAAACAAGAGGTCGCCGCCTGGGTCGACGAAAATATTATCAGTGCGCAGCAGGCCGAGCGCATTCTGGCGCGTTACAGCGCCGAGGTGCCTGCGTATAAGCGCATGAGCTTCTGGCTGCAGTGCCTCGCTGCAACGCTCGCAGGTTTTGCGCTGCTGCTTGTAATCTCAAAGAACTGGCAACATCTCAGTTGGTTTGCGCAGTCGTCGATTACACTGGCCCCACTCGTGCTCGCGCAGCTCTGGGCTCTCTGGCAAGAGCGCAAAGAAAACCATCTGGGCGCAGAACTTGGTTGGTTTTTCGCTTCGATTGCACTCGGCGCAAATATCATGATACAGGCGCAGATTTTTCATATCAGCGCGTATTACCCGAATGGAGTGCTTTTTTGGGTGATCGGCATCTTACCCGTATTGATTTTTCGCGGCAGCCACATCAACTACCTGCTCGCCGCGGTGCTGTTCTTCATGTACCTGATAATGCAGCTCGACCACCACCAATTTTCGGTTCTTTCGTTCTTGCCGCTCGCGACGTTGTCATGGTTTGCATGGTCGGTGCAGCGCGTGACGACCCTGGTGCCGCTCATTGTCATCGTCTATGTATTTCTGCTCACGATTCTCGCCCGGTGGCAAATGGGCTTCACAGGCATCAACTGGGAACTCGCGATGGTTCTCTTTTCGGTTGCGCTGACCCAACAGTTCACACGCCTAACGGGCGACTGGGTGAGGCGGCTTCTCTACCTGATATTGGGGTTTACCGCCTTCATCAACATGCTGCTGACTTTCAGGCTGTTGGCGCATGATGCGGTGAAATATTCAACGTCGGTCGCTGCATTATTTATGGCCGCCGCCGCGATTGCATCTATCGCGCTTTACCGCAAAGCACTGCGCGAACCGCACCTAACCTGGCTCATTGTGCTCAACATCGTCGCGACGCTAGCTTCGTTGCTTCTGCAGCGCGCGCTGCCCGCTGAACCGGGCCTCGAGGGGTATTACATCGTGCGCATCAGCGCGAACCTGATTTATCTCGGCACAGTCGCCGCGCTGCTCTTTCGCGCCATTGCCATTCGCGAAAAACCCGTGTTCATGGCGGCGGTGATGGCCTTCTTGTTGTGGACCCTGATTCGCTACTTTGACCTGTTCTCAAACTACCTGATCACGGCGCTGATTTTCGCGCTTTCGGCAGTCGCACTCGTTCTGCTCAACAAGCTCTGGGAGAAAAAATATGAAAACTAGACTCATTCTGATCATCACCCCTTGGCTGATTCTCACCGGCATGATTGTCGGCGCATACCTGCCGATCTACAGGGGAGACAAATATCTGCTGCCGGTCAAACCCCGCGACCCGCGCGATTTTTTCAGGGGCAA
>Ga0075156_10002598_pt1 | contig 10074 bp, 8 predicted proteins | sample JI81AbrownDNA_FD_70966 | JGI IMG/M metagenome (GOLD analysis project Ga0075156, IMG submission 70966) | Wastewater effluent complex algal communities from Wisconsin, to seasonally profile nutrient transformation and Carbon sequestration -... | ecosystem: Engineered > WWTP > Effluent > Algae...
TCGCCGACCAGATCCTGACCCTGAGCGGCCAGCATCGCGAACCGGTCGATGTAGCGCTGGGAGTGTGCGGGGTCGCGAGCGATGATCTGTGCCCACTGGCTCTGGGGAATCACGAGCCTCCGACAGGAATCGAACCCGCGACCATCCGCTTACAAGGCGGGCGCTCTACCAACTGAGCTACGGAGGCAACGGCCGCAACTGTGCTGCACACCACGGCCGTGCACCATTGTGCCGCACTCCGCCGATCCAATCAGACGGCGACCCCGCCGGCCCAGGTCGCAACAACGAGCCCAGCGGCGATGCGCACCCGACGCGCGTGGGCGCTCAGCGAATCCCGGACGAAGCGCCGTGCACCTCGGCCCGACCGCTGGCGAACACGTCCTGTTCGTCGGCGGACAGGAACGCCGCGCAGCCACGGGCCAATTGCAACCGCGAGCGTCCGTCGTCGAGCAGGCAGGAGCCGTCGGTGGCGAGCAGAATGCGGGCGGATCCTCGTCCGGGTACCCGGATGGGGCCCGTGTCGTGGTCGACGTGCATGCGCCAGGCCTCGAACTCGCTGCACGGGGTCTCGTACTTGAGCACCCCCGGACGGGTCTCGCTCGGGTGCAGCACCTCGGGCAACCACGGGTTGAAATCGACGACGGTGACGAGTTCGGAGACGTCGATGTGCTTGTTGGTCAGCCCGCCGCGGATCACGTTGTCGGAGTTGGCCATCACCTCGACCCCCGTGCCCTGCAGATGCGCGTGCATCATGCCCGCCGGAACGAAGAGGCCCTCGCCGGGTTCGAGCACCAGCCGGTTCATCAGCAGCGCGGCGAGGATGCCCGGGTCGGCCGGGAAGGCGGCATCGAGCTCGAGGGCGGTGCGGGCGAACTCGCCGACAGCGCCCTGATCGTCTCGGTGGTGCATGGCCGCCGCCACGGTCTCGTTGACCAGGTGACGGCGGCTGTCGTCCAGGCTGAGCACGTCGAGGAACACCTCGGCCATCGCTGCCGGACCCTTGCGTTCGGTGAGCGGGCCGATCACCGATTCGAGTTGCTCGGCAACGCCCAGCCCCGCGAACAGCGCGGCCGTCTCGTGCGGGTCGCGAAACCCGGCCAGGCTGTGGAACGGGCTCAACGCGATCAGAATCTCGGGCTTGGGCCAGCTGTCCTTGTAGGTGCGCTCGGGTGCGTCCAGGGGCGTTCCCGCCAGAGACTCACGCGAAAAACCGGCGATCGCCTGCTCGCGCGAAGGGTGCGCCTGGATGGACAACGCGTGCCTGGCCGACAACAGCTTCATCAGGTACGGCAGCTGTTCGCCGAAGGCTTCGCGGCTGCGTGCGCCCAGCACGGACGGAACTGCATCGATGTGGTCGACCAGGGTTCCGGAGCCCACCAGCGACGGCGACGAGCTGTGTGCGCCCAGCCAGTATTCGGCGACCGGGGTGCCGTCGGCAGGGCGTCCGAGAATCTCGGGAATGGCGTTGTGGGTGCCCCAGTCGTACCGCTGCACGGTACCGCTGAGTGGCTGCATCTTCCGTCCTTAACCGGGGTGCGCACCACCCTTGGTGCGGCGCCGCGCGTTCACTCTAGCCGACCCCGTGGCCGCCTCAGGAGCACTCCTGCCGCCCGCCGGGTCAAATGACAGCGGTGTGATTTCGACCTAGAATGAGCGCATGTCCGACCCTGTGGCCCGTCCGGAATCCGCGCTCGGCGAGCGCGCCGCAGCCATTCTCGAGTTCGAGAAGCAGTGGTGGTCGTTCGCCGGCACCAAGGAGGCAGAGATCCGTGAACGGTTCGAACTGTCTGCTCCGCGTTACTACCAGTTGCTCAACGACCTGATCGACACCCCCGAGGCGCTGGCCCACGATCCGCTGCTGGTCAAGCGCCTGCGGCGCCAGCGTGCGACCCGTCAGAGGGAACGCTCGGCCAAGCGGCTGGGCTTCTCGATCAAGGTCTGAACCCGACGGGCCAACCGCCGAAACCCTGCGTTGTTGGTGGGCGCCTGGTGATAGCCGCCGCGCAACAGGCCGGCCCTTCGCTCGAAGAAGTTCGCGGACGCCGGATCGCCGGTGCGCAGCCACGACCAGCCCGCCGCCGCGACGTACAGCGGCAGGAACGGTAGGCCGCCGCACCAGAAGTACTGCCAGGCGTGAGTGTTCTCATGGTCCATCACGTCGGGATGCACCTCGACCAGCCCGCGGAAGTCGCCCGCGGTCACGATCACATTGCCCACGGTGAAGGCTCCCGCGCGGGGAAAGTCGAACCGATAGCCCTCGGCCAGCAGCAACCCTCGCTCGCCCGGACGCAGTGTTGTTCGTCCGAGGCGAGCGACCGCCAGCCCCAGCAGAGACGACCCGTTGACGAGGTTGCCGACCCGGCGCACGTGCTCGGCCCGGCTCACCATCCGCCACCACCGCCGCCGCCCATGCCGCCGCCCGAACTGCCGCCGCCGGACGACCCGGATGAGCTCGAGGAGCTGGACGAGGACGAGCCGGACCCCCAGGAGCCGCCTCGGTCGTCGTTGCGGGAGGTGGCCCATCCGTCGAACGCCTCGGCGAGTCCCTGGCCGGCGTGCGACACCCAACCGTCGCCCCAGCGCGGCCGGGAATCCCAGAAGGTGTTCTCGCCCGAGGTGCGGCGGTAGTAGTCCGGCGAGCTGTCGGCCCAACTGAGCACGAGGTTCAGCGCCGACAGGTCGACCTTGCGGACGGACTGCTGCCCAGCGAGGTCGTATAAATTGCCCAGCGCCTGACGCCAGGTGTTCTCCACTCCGAACACGATCGCATAGGGCAGCAACGGCTCGTATAGATCGACCAGACTGCCGTCGTCCGGCCCCGACACCCGCGGCGCGTCCACGGCGTTCTGCATCCAGGCGATCCGCTCGGCCTCGGCCATGGTGACGAAGCGGTGCAGCCCGGCCAGCTGGTCGCGCAGCTGCCGCCCTGCGGCGGTGAGTCGTCCGACGGTCGGGGAGTAGTGCGCCCCGGCGATGATCAGCAGCACCGCCAGGGTGCCTGCGGCCAGGAACGGCCAGAGCAGCCCGCCGAGCCCCAGGGCCAGCTGGAACCAGCCGAGGGCGATCAGGGTCACGAAGGCCAGCCAGAACAGCACCCCGCCCAGCTTGGTGGTCGAGCGCAGCGCCCTGGCGGTCAGTAGTGCCTGGCGCTCGTCGGATGCCTGCTCGATGTCCTTGCTCGACACACTGCCCAGCGGCACCGATTTGCCGCGTCCGAACAGAGCGGAGCAGATGCCGGCCACGCTGTCGTCGATCCGGCGGCGGTCGACCAGCTGCACGCGCAACTCGCGAAGTGCAGCCTGCTCGGCGCGCTTCAGTCGCCGTCGTCGTTGCGGTGCCGTTCCGATCGCCGCCTCGTCGCTGGAGATTCTCGCGTGCCCATCGAGCACCAGTTGAGCCAGCTGTGCGGCCGCCCCGCGCTCGGGCAGGCCGAGAAAGTCTGCGGCCAGGATCGGCTGCAGATCGGGCGCGCTGTACTGGATCTCGGCATCGTCGCGTAGCAGCAGGCTGCGTAGTCGCCGGCGACGCACGAGCAGAGCGGCGCCCAGGAACAGGGCCCCGAGGGCAGGCATCGCGAGGACGCCGGGCCAGCCGAGACTGCCGGCCGGAGCGGGAACGGCGTTCGCCACCGTGCCTGGTGCGAAGCCGACTGCGATCGTCATCGACTCGCGCGGGGCGAGCGCGATCGCCTCGGTACTGATGCTGTTGCCGTTGCGGCCGATCGAGCAGCTGAGCGTCGAACCGGCGGGACCGCGGTAGCAGGCCTGTTGGCCGAGCAGGTTGCCGGCGAGATCGGCCGGCACGTTCAACGTCGCCTGCACGCGATCGAACTGCTGCTGCCAGCCGGTGCCGTTCACGTCCAGGTAGATCTCCTGCCGGTCGGCGGCCTGCACCATGGCGCGTCCGATCGTGTACCGAATCACGTAGTCGACCCGTCCGTAGACGTACGTGTTCGAACTACCGATCCGCAGCACGATGCTGCCGTCGTCATCGGTGCGCCTGCTGTGCGAGAGGCTCTTGCCCTTGGCGTCGGTCACTTTGAAGCCGGACAGCTCGATGTCGGTACCGCCGTAGGTCGGAACCAGCCGTCGCTCGATGCCACGGTTGGTGTAGCGGGTGGGAAAGTTCGCGGTGATGCGTTCGGTCACATCGAGCGCGAGGCCGTCGCCGCTGCGGCGCGCGTCGTAGGTGGCGACAAAGGAGTTGATCGTGAACCTGTTCGTGGCGGACGCCGGGCCGGCCTGGGCGCGGAATGCGTCGACCATCAACGGAACGAGCATCAGCAGCAGCCACACCAGCGGGTAGGCGATCCAGCGCGAAGTCTTGGCGAACACGGGCTCAGGTTAGGCGAAAGCGGGGTTGGAATCGTTTGCACTCACCAAGGTCGAGTGCTAAACATGTGTTAGCACTCTCACCATGAGAGTGCTACCCGGTCAGTCCGGTGAGGCCATCTGGCCGTCCGTCGCGGGCATCGATGCTGACCACTCCACCTGACTACCCGTGGGCTCCGGCCCACCGATGCAGAAGGATTGCCTGCACCCATGGCAAAACTGATCGAATTCAACATTGAGGCGCGCCGCGGTCTCGAGCGGGGAATGAACATCCTCGCCGACGCGGTCAAAGTGACGCTCGGCCCGAAGGGTCGCAACGTCGTGCTGGAGAAGAAGTGGGGCGCCCCCACCATCACCAATGACGGCGTCTCCATCGCCAAGGAAATCGAGCTGGAAGACCCCTACGAGAAGATCGGCGCCGAGCTGGTCAAAGAGGTCGCCAAGAAGACCGACGACGTCGCCGGCGACGGCACCACCACCGCGACCGTCCTGGCTCAGGCCATGGTTCGCGAGGGTCTGCGCAACGTGACCGCCGGCGCCAACCCGATGGGCCTGAAGAAGGGCATCGAGAAGGCTGTCGCCGCCATCGTCGACTCGCTGGCCGCTCAGGCCACCGACGTCGAGACCAAGGAGCAGATCGCGGCCACCGCGTCCATCTCCGCCGCCGACACCACCGTGGGCGAGATCATCGCCGAAGCGATGGACAAGGTCGGCAAGGAGGGCGTGATCACGGTCGAGGAGTCCAACACCTTCGGGCTGGACCTCGAGCTGACCGAGGGCATGCGCTTCGACAAGGGCTACATCTCGCCCTACTTCGTCACCGACCCCGAGCGCATGGAGGCCGTCCTGGACGACCCCTACGTGCTGATCGCCAACAGCAAGGTGTCGTCGCTGAAGGACCTGCTGCCGGTGCTCGAGAAGGTCATGCAGTCGGGCAAGCCGCTGCTGGTCATCTCCGAGGACGTCGACGGTGAGGCCCTCGCCGGCCTGATCGTCAACAAGATCCGCGGCACGTTCAAGTCGGTTGCCGTCAAGGCCCCCGGCTTCGGCGACCGTCGCAAGGCCATGCTGACCGACATCGCCATCCTGACCGGTGGCCAGGTCATCTCCGAGGAGGTCGGTCTCAAGCTGGACGCCGTCACCCTCGAACTGCTGGGCCGCGCGCGGTCCGTGTTGGTGACCAAGGACGAGTGCACCATCATCGAGGGCGCAGGCGACTCCGACCAGATCGCCGGTCGGGTCTCGCAGATCCGCAAGGAGATCGAGAACTCCGACTCCGACTACGACCGCGAAAAGCTGCAGGAGCGGCTGGCCAAGCTGGCCGGCGGCGTTGCGGTGATCAAGGTCGGCGCGGCCACCGAGGTCGAGCTGAAGGAGCGCAAGCACCGCATCGAGGACGCCGTCCGCAACGCGAAGGCTGCCGTCGAAGAGGGCATCGTCGCCGGTGGCGGCGTGGCCCTGTTGCAGGCTGCCAAGCAGGTCGACCTCACCGATCTCGTCGGTGACGAGGCCGTCGGTGCACAGATCGTGCTGGGCGCGTGCTCGGCTCCGCTCAAGCAGATCGCTGCCAACGCCGGTCTCGAGGGCGGCGTCGTTGCTGAGAAGGTGGGCAACCTGCCCGCCGGCCAGGGCCTCAACGCGGCCACCGGTGAGTACGTCGACATGCTGGCCACCGGCATCATCGACCCCGCCAAGGTGACCCGTTCGGCGCTGCAGAACGCGGCTTCGATCGCGGCTCTGTTCCTGACCACCGAAGCAGTCATCGCCGACAAGCCGGAGAAGGCTCCGGCCATGCCGGCCGGCGGCGACGGCGGCATGGGTGGCATGGACTTCTGAGTCACCCGCCGCACCCGGCAACAGGCAGGGGTCGGACGCTTCGGCGTCCGGCCCCTGCGTCGTTCGAGGGGCTCTGTGGCACCCGCGCCGACGCTCACCCGTCGCGCCGACTGCCACAGCACGGCGCTCGACGCAGGTGTGGGTGTTCACCCCTTCGGGAATATAGCGACGATAATCGGGGCTGGTAGAGGGGTGAGTGTGAACGAGGTGGGCAGCGACCGGGGCAGCACGGTGGGCTTCAGGTCCGACCGGGGCAAGGTGCTGATGGCCCTGATGCTGACCACCGGACTGATCGCCATCGACGCCACCATCCTGGCCACGGCCGTTCCCTCGGTGGTGAAGGAGCTGGGCGAGTTCGACCAGTTTCCGTGGCTGTTCTCGGTGTACCTGCTGGCCCAGGCCGTCTCCGTGCCGCTGTACTCGAAACTCTCCGACACCATCGGAAGAAAGCCGATCATTCTGGTCGGAGTCGCCTTGTTCCTGCTCGGCTCGGTGCTGGCCGGGCTGGCCTGGAACATGATGTCGCTGATCGTGTTCCGGGTGGTGCAGGGACTGGGTGCCGGCGCCGCGGCGCCGATGGCGATGACGATCGTCGGCGACATCTATACCGTCGCCGAGCGCGCCCTCGTGCAGGGCTACATCGCCAGCGTCTGGGCGATCGCCTCGGTGGTCGGTCCGGCGCTGGGCGGCATCTTCTCGCAGTTCACCTCGTGGCGCTGGATCTTTCTGGTCAACATTCCGCTCTGCCTGGTGGCCGGCTGGGCGCTGATCCGCTTCTATCGCGAAGACGTCGAGCGGCGACCGCATCGCATCGACTATCTGGGCGCGGCCCTGCTGACCATCGGGCTGACCGCCGTGATGTTTGCACTGCTCGAGGGTGGCAACGCCTGGTCGTGGACGTCGTGGCAGAGCGTGGTCAGCTTCACTGCGGGTCTCGCTGCCCTCGTCGCCTTCGTGGCCGTGGAGCGCCGGGCGGCGGAACCCGTGCTCGAGCTGAGCATCGTGCAGCGGCCGCTGATCATGACCACGACATTGATCTCGCTCGGGGTCGGCGCCCTGCTGATCGGCGTGACCAGCTTCGTCCCGACCTATCTGGAGAATGCGCTCGGCGTGGTGCCGCTGATCTCCGGAGTCGCGGTCGCCGCGTTGACACTCGGATGGCCACTGTCGGCCGCCATGGCCGGGCGGTTGTACCTTCGCTTCGGCTACCGGACGACGGTGATGATCGGATCGGCGATCGCCACCGTCGGCTCGGTGGCACTGGCCGTGTCGGGCCCCTTTCCGAATCCCTGGGTGGTCGGCGCGGTGTCGTTCGTGATCGGCTTCGGGCTGGGCTGGACTGCAGCGCCCCTGCTGATCGCCGCGCAGGCGTCCGTCGACTGGGAACAGCGCGGTGTGGTGACCGGCATCAACGTGTTCGCCCGCTCGGCGGGCAGCGCGATCGGCGTGGCCATCTTCGGTGCGATCGCGACCAATGTGATCGCATCCGGCCAGGGCGAGCACCACTACGCCACGATCGTGTCGGCCTCCACGTGGGTGTTCGTGGCCGTGGCCATCACGGCGGTGGCGATGCTGCTGGGCAGCCTCGCCCTGCCGCGCGGGGGAGTGCATGACGCCGCATATTCGCCGGCCGAGCCTGAGGCGTCGCCGGGCTGAGCCCGACTGTCGCTTCTGCGGGCTGCGTGCCCCGTGCCTCCGCGTGTCTGTCGCCGGGCCATCCGGCCCATCGCCCATGATGGGCACATGAGCGGGCTGCTCGAGGTGATCGCGTTGCACGCGGCCGATGCCGAGCGCGCCGAAGCAGGTGGCGCCGACCGGGTCGAGTTGTGCGGCTCGCTCGACGATGGCGGAATGTCGCCAGAGCCGGCACTGGTCGAAAAGGTCCGTGCGGCAACCTCGGTGCAGTTGCGTGTCATGGTGCGACTACGGGTCGGCTTCGGCACCGACGGCGGCGAGGCCGTCCGATTGAAGGGCCTGATCGCGAGCTACGCCGACGCGGGTGCGGACGGCATGGTGCTCGGTTTTCTCAACGGCATGGGCGAGGTCGACCCGCAGGTGGTGGGCGAACTGACGGCCGAGGGCGACTGGCCCTGGACGTTCCACCGGGCGATCGACTCGTGCCTGTACCCCGAGCGTGGCTGGGCCATGCTGCGTCGGCTGCAGCGGCTGGACCAGGTGCTGACCGCGGGCTCGGCCCGAGGCCTCGAACACGGCTTGGACGATGTGCTGGCGCGCGCCAAGGCCGATCCCTGGCAGGCCGGGGTGATCATGGCCGGCGGCGGCCTGCACCCCGATCATGTGCCCTGGCTGGTGCGGGCCGGCGTCCACGTTTTTCATATCGGCGGCCCGGCTCGTCCGCGTGGGTCCTACAAGGCGTACGTCGACCCGGAATTGGTCGGCGCCTGGCGTCGGTTGATCGACACCGAGATGCGGCATTCCACCGCTGGTTGAGCCCGGTTGGTTGAGCGTGTGGAAACCCCGGCTGGTTGAGCCTGTCGAATCCCCGGCTGGTTGAGCCTGTCGAAACCCGGCTGGTTGAGCGTGTCGAAACCCGGCTGGTTGAGCCTGTCGAAACCCCAGCTGGTTGAGCCTGTCGAAACCCCAGCTGGTTGAGCCTGTCGAAACCCGGTTGGTTGAGCCTGTCGAAACCCCGGATGGTTGAGCCTGTCTGTCGAAACCCCACATGGTTGAGCCTGTCGAAACCCGGTTGGTTGAGCGTGTCGAAACCGGATCGGATGTGGTCTCGACAAGCTCGACCAACCGACGGGGCGTGAGCTCGACCGACCGGCGGGGAGTGGTCTCGACACGCTCGACCGACCGGCGGGGAGTGGTCTCGACACGCTCGACCGACCGGCGGGGAGTGGTCTCGACAAGCTCGACCTACCGACGGTCAGTCCGCAGGTTCGACGTGCACGAAGGTGACGGTTCCGGGCAGCACCCGGCCGACCTCGTCCTCGACCCGGTCGGCGAGGTCGTGGCTGCGGCGCACCGACCACTCGCCGGGCACCGTCAACGTGGCTTGGACGAAGCGCTGCCGACCCGACTCACGGGTACGCAGGTCGGTCAGGTGCACCCGTGGGTCGTCGGTCAACGGCCCGAGCGCCTGCTGGATCTGAGCCACCTCCGCGGGCGGCAGGGTGGCGTCCAGCAGACCCACCACCGAGCGCCGGACGAGTCCGTACCCGGTGAAGATGATGTTCACCCCGACCGCGAAGGCGATCACCGGGTCGAGCCAGTTGAGGTGCGTGAAGCCCACCAGGGCGATGCCGACCAGCACCCCGACCGAGGTCCAGACATCGGTCATCAGGTGCTTGCCGTCGGCCTCCAGAGTGATCGATCGGTAGCGTCTGCCGGCCCTGATCAGGATCAGCCCGGTGGCGAGGTTGAACACGGACGCGATCGTGGCCAGCACGATGCCCAGGCCGACGCTCTGCAGCGGAACGGGGTTCAGAAACCGTTGCACGGCACCCCAGATGATCGCCGCCGCGGCCACCATGATCAGGGTGCCCTCCACCGCTGCGGAGAGGTATTCAGCCTTGCCGTGCCCGAAATCGTGGTTGTGGTCGGCGGGTCGGGCCGAGACCCTGAGAGCCCAGAGTGCGACGCCGGCGGCGAGCAGATTGACGGTGGATTCGAGCGCATCGGACCACATGCCCACCGAGCTCGTGATCATCGCGGCGATCACCTTGAGCGTGACCGTCGCAACCGCGGTGGCCAAGGACAACCAGAGGAACCGTTCGAGTAGCCGGAGCTCGCTCGTCGGGGCGGGGATCTCGCTCATGCTCACCTCAGACGTCGGGGAAACCGGGCCAGTCTAGGACGATCCGTCGCCCCAGCTCGCCCGCGTTCACGGTCGACTCCTCGACGACGCCCGCCTCGCGGGGCCACTCGTGCGGACGATCCGTCA
>Ga0075156_10002599_pt1 | contig 10071 bp, 9 predicted proteins | sample JI81AbrownDNA_FD_70966 | JGI IMG/M metagenome (GOLD analysis project Ga0075156, IMG submission 70966) | Wastewater effluent complex algal communities from Wisconsin, to seasonally profile nutrient transformation and Carbon sequestration -... | ecosystem: Engineered > WWTP > Effluent > Algae...
GCTGATGTTCTTCTGCGGCTTTGGTGCAATTCTCGCGGGCATGGCTGGATATTTCATCCCTGCCATTCATAACGCCGAGACCATTCTTCCCGATCACGATGAACTCCCCAAAGCGGATTCCGTCCCAGCTTGATGAAATTCATTAAACGAAAAAGGTCGGGCGATTAAATTCACCCGACCTTTTTGATTCTCGCCTCTCTCTTAATCTGAAGCCTGAATCGCGTACCGGAACATTTCCACCCCGAAATAGGATGCGCTCCGCGTAAACGACAATCCGCTTTTTTCCAACACACGCTGCGAAGCAACATTCTCCGGGTCCGTCAGCCCGATGATCTCTTTCAAACCAGCCTGCTTTAATCCGAACCGAACGATGGCGCTTGCAGATTCCGTTGCATAGCCTTTGCCCCAAAATGCCCTGCTGAAAAGATAACCAACTTCAGTTTCATTTGTCTCTGGTAAATATTCCAATCCATTCCAGCCAATGATCTGCCCCGTCTCGCGCAGCACCGCCGCCCAATGTCCATAGTTGAACTTTTGCCAATGCGCGATCTGATAATGAATATATCTCTCCACCTTTTCCATCGGCCACGCATCCTTCGTTGGAAAATAACGAAAAATATCAGGCTCCTGCACGATCTCAAACAATGCATCGCGGTCGCTCATTTTGAACGGACGCATCACAAGCCTGCCTGTGGTAATCATCGGAATTTTTGGCTGGGTTTCCATCGTCAGACCTTTAGGTAAGTTATACTTAAATCTGCTTTCTATATTGTATATCAATAATTTTCGGTTTGGAGAAAACATGAAAATAGCGATCTTTGGTTCGGGCGGGGTTGGTGGATATTTTGGCGGCAGGCTTGCGTTGGATGGGCAGGATGTGACGTTCATTGCTCGGGGGGCGCACCTTGCCGCAGTAACAGAATCAGGCCTCCGCGTAGATTCGATCGGCGGCGATTTTTTAATCCACCCCGCTAAAGCGACAGATTCGCCGCAATCCATTGGCAATGTGGATTTAATCATCCTTGCCACCAAAGCCTGGCAATTGGATTCTGCCATCGAAGGCATGAAGCCGCTGGTGGGGGAGGGCACGATGATTTTGCCGCTCTTAAATGGCATGGAACACATGGACGCGTTGCTTTCTGTTTTTGGTCACAAGAATGTGTTGGGCGGGTTATGCCGCATCAGCGCATTTGTGGCTGGGGCGGGGCACATCCGCCATGTGGGTGTGCCGCCGTTTATTTCATTCGGTGAATTGGATAATTCCAAAAGCGCGCGAGTTGACTTGTTGAAGGAAATATTTTCGAGGCTGCAAGGCATCACTGTGGATGTGCCCGCAGATATTAATACCGCCATGTGGGAAAAATTCATCTTCATCTCTGGCACCAGCGGAGTTGGCGCATGTACCCGCCAGACCATCGGAGAATTTCGCGCAGCCCCCGAAACCCGCGCCATGCTTCTTAATGCCATGAACGAAACTGCCGCCATTGCCCGCGCTCGTGGCGCGGCGCTCTCTGAAAGTTTTGTCGTTGACACCATGACCCGCATCGATACCATCCAACCGCACATCATTGCCTCGATGCAAAAAGATATGATGGAGGGGCGTCCATCCGAGCTGAATGAGCAGACGGGGGCGGTCATCCGCATGGGGCGCGCAGTTGGAGTTCCAACTCCAACGCATGAAGCCATTTACGCCAAATTACTCCCACTCGAAAACAAAGCAAGAGGATTATAAAAAGCAAAACCTCCGAGTTCTTCAAGAACTCGGAGGTTTTGCTTTTTACTCGTTACTTATTACTCTTTACTATTACAATCCCGCAGCCTTTTTCAAAGCAGCAGCCTTGTCTGTCTTTTCCCAAGGGAATTCGATGTCATCGCGGCCAAAGTGACCGTACGCGGCAGTTTTGCGATAGATCGGGCGGCGCAGGTCGAGGTCACGGATGATCGCACCGGGGCGCAGGTCAAAGTATTCGCTGACGAGAGCAGAGATCTTGTCGTCTGCAATCTTGGCGGTGCCGAAAGTCTCCACGTTGACGGAGAGCGGGTGAGCCACGCCGATGGCGTACGCAACCTGTACTTCCACGCGGTCAGCCAAGCCAGCAGCCACAATGTTCTTGGCAACATAGCGCGCGGCGTACGCAGCGGAACGATCCACCTTCGTGGGGTCTTTCCCGGAGAAGGCGCCACCGCCATGACGGCCCATGCCACCGTAGGTATCCACGATGATCTTACGGCCGGTTACGCCCGCATCACCCATTGGTCCGCCGATAACGAAACGGCCGGTGGGGTTGACGAAGACTTTCAGATTCTTGTCCACCAAAGCTTCGGGCAGGGTGGGGTAAATAATATGCTCACTGACGAGTTCCATGATCTCAGCCTGTGAGATCTCAGGTGCATGTTGTGTGGAAATGAGGACAGTGTCGATGCGCTTTGGTTTGCCCTGTGAATATTCCACTGTAACCTGGCTCTTGCCATCGGGGCGCAGCCAGGGGAGGGTACCGTCCTTGCGGAGTTCGCTCAGGCGGCGGGATAATTTGTGTGCCATGTAGATCGGCATCGGCATCAATGTATCTGTCTCGTTGCAGGCAAAGCCGAACATCATACCCTGATCGCCAGCGCCGACGTGCTCGATGCTGGCATCTTTCATTTCGCCGCTTTTGTCTTCCATTGCATGGTCAACGCCCAAAGCAATATCTGCGCTCTGGCTGGCAACTGCGGAAAGTACGGCACAGGTATTGCCGTCAAAGCCTTTGTCGCTGCTGTCATAACCGATCTCATTTACAACCTTACGGACGAGTTCATCAAAATTGACATACGCGCTGGTGGTGATTTCGCCAAGCAGCGCTACGAAACCGGTCTTAACAGCAGTTTCGCAAGCTACGCGAGACATTGGATCCTGCTCAAGGCAGGCATCCAAAACTGCATCAGAGACCTGGTCGCAGATCTTGTCAGGATGACCTTCCGTCACCGATTCTGATGTGAACATCAGGCTGGGTGAAGACATAAAAGTATTGGACATTTGTTTTGTTTCTCCTTCAAGAAAATAAAATTGCCCTTTCGGCGTGAAAGGGCAATTTTGCATAATGCTTGTCTACCCTCTCATCTCCCAGAAAATAGATCTGTCGGATTTGGCACCATATTCAACTTTCGTTGACTGGTTGTCGAGACATCGCAGGGCCGTTCCCTCCGTCTCTCTGGATAAGAGCGCCTTATTGGGGCTATTGATTTGTGTCGAGATAATACCATAGCTGAAAGTGCGCGTCAAATAAAAACCGTCAGAGAAGAATCTCTGACGGTTTTTTAGAATCAACTTTCAGTTTTAGTCCGAAGCGCAGCGGAAGCCGATCTTGGGGGATACTTCACCAAGAAATTCCTTGGAATTAATATCATCTTCGCTGGGGTTCGATCCCTGTACTGAGGATCTCTTGGCGACACGAACATAGCTAAACGCATCCTGGAAGGAGCCGCCGCGAACAACGCGGTTGAAATATTGGCTGCGTTCACCGGGGCCAGGGGGATTCATTGTGACGCCTTGGGTATAGTAATCGCCATCATAAAAATCATGGATCCACTCTGCCACGTTGCCGGACATATCCAATACGCCGAATGGGCTTGCGCCAGCAGGGAAGTTGCCTACGCGGGTGGTATCTCCAACGAGGTAATTGAAGTTGCCGCGTGAAGAATCAGGGCGTTCATCGCCCCAGGGATAGGTGCGGTAATCATCGCCGCGAGCAGCGCGTTCCCATTCTGCTTCGGTTGGCAAACGGCGGCCAGCCCAACTGCAGTAGGTATCTGCCTGTGCCCAGGTTACATAAACGACGGGGTAGTCGTTGAACTCTGCATTGTTAAAATAGGATTCGCGGGTATCAGATTTGAAATACTGAGGAGGTTGGCAAGCGCCAGCTTTAACACACAGGGTGTACATGGCATTGGTAACTTCCAACTTGTCAATCCAAAAACCCTTCAGGGTTACATCATGAGCGGGTTCTTCATCTTTGTTCACATCGGCATCCAGACCGCCCATGCGGAAGGTTCCATCTGGAATATAAACCTGGGGCATACCGTCCACATCTGAAGTGCGCTCAGAGCCGGCGGTACCGCCCTGCTCGGCGGGGGCATTAATAGCTGGGGGAGTGTTGGTTGGGAAGGCGGTAGGGAGGGAAATTGCTGTAGGCTGTGCCTGCCCGCCCAATTGACAAGCCGAGAGCAACAAAATCAGGGCCATCGTGATCGGAAATAGTTTTTTCATCTTTTCTCCTTTTGTAATATGAGGTCAGTATACAGAGGCAGGACTAAATACCTAATCCCCCAAAGGTAATAGATAGGTTTCAAAATGCGACTTTTTACGACTTTATAGTGTAGAATTGACTTACATAATTGTTAATAAGCCGATTTTTGTGTTTTTTTCAGCCATATTACTGGAATACGGAAAGATTTTATGACTATCAAATTACCCTCTGTTTCGCCCAACACCCCACGTGTTTTCATTATTTGTGATCAGGATGCCACCGCCCCCATTTGGGGATATATCATCCGTGAGAAAGGCCTTGTGGCTATCCTTGAAACTTCGGTTCAGCGGGCCATGGAACGTTCTGCGGAGGAGATACCTGACCTAATCGTCATCGACCTCAATGCACCCCATGCCCAACGTATGGAGTTATGCCGCAAGTTCCGCTCGACCAGCAGCAGCCCGATTCTGCTCTTTCTTCCATATAATAATGAAACCGAAATTCTGGAAGCCTATCAAAATGGGGTGGATGAATGTGTGGTCAAGCCGATCAGCCCCGCAATATTCCTTGCCAAGATCATTGCCTGGTCGCGCCGCAGTTGGACAGAGCCAATGACGCCGCGCCAAACTGGCAGGCTGCGCCTTGATCCTTCGCATCGTTCTGCGATGGGAGCAAATCAACAGGAAATAAAACTAACCAACCTTGAATTTCGGCTGTTGCATCTCTTAATGAGCCGCCCTGGGTACGTCTTTCCCGCCGAGGAGATTATCCAAACCGTATGGGGGGCAGAGGGTGATGTGATTTTGCTCAAGAATGTTGTCTATCGCCTGCGCAAAAAAATGGAAGAGGAAACTGGCGACTCACATCTCATCAAAACCTGGCCCGGTGGATATAGCTTTGTGGAAGACTAACCCGCCTCTTTCTTAATCTCGAACCTGCTTCTGTTTCAAAAACATTTTCCCAATCCAAGCCCGACGGTTAACCGTCGGGCTGCTCATACCAGCCTCGTGCGCAGATCACTGATCCATTACACACCTAAAACCGACCTTCGAGGAAATCTTTCCGTAATACGCTTCGTCTGTTGGCTGCGCCGTTGAACTTGGCCCTTCAAGAAAAGCGCGATTTGCAAGACGCAAGATCGTCCAATCTTCCTGAAACGAACCACCGCGCATAACGCGCAAGTTACTAAAGACTTCTTCTTCCACCGGCCCCGTTGGATTCTCTGACGGAGACTTTGCATAATAATCGGGGCGATAGCGATCTGCTACCCACTCCCAAACATTGCCAGCCATATCCAACGCGCCAAATGGACTTGCACCTTCGGGGTACGACCCCACGCGGGATGTGTCTCCGACGATGTTGATCGAATTGGAGTTGTACTGATTCGGCGGTTCATCACCCCAGGGAAAATTTCTCTTATCACTTCCGCGCGCGGCATATTCCCATTGTGCTTCCGTGGGAAGGCTGCGCCCAGCCCATAGACAATAGGCATTGGCATCATACCAAGCCACATTCACAACGGGGTAATCCTGAAATTCGGGATTACCAAAATATTCGAGGCGGTTATCTGAGTTGATTTTCACTAGCGGCCTGCATGAACCTGCCTGCACGCACAGGTTGTACATTCCGTTGGTCACTTCCACTTGATCGACCCAGAATGCATTCAGTTTTACTTCGTGAACGGGCAGCTCGTCGCTTTCGCGGTAGACATCCATGCCACCCATAGTTAATGTCCCGGCAGGGACGAGGAGTTGCGTCATTCCATCTGTGGTCGAAATTTTTATATTTTCAGGCGATGCGGTTGCTGTGGGAGTAGATGAGATCGGAATATCCGTTGCTATATCCGTTGCGGTTGCCTGCGGAATTGCAGTTTCGGAGGGCTGCGGCGCATCTGTGGGCGTAGCTTGACATGCCGTGATGAATAGTAGGATGAGGGGGAGGAGAATATTTTTCTTCATATTGATTATTGCACCAGATTGATCGCGTTCTGTGCCTGATCTTCAAAGAAGTTAGGGTTGATGCTGTCTGCCTTGTTCCAGGCTTTAAGCGCGCCGGAATTATCGCCTTTGCGATACAGACCATAGCCGTACCATAGCCATGTCTCTTCAGACATTTCGGTCACGCCGCGCGCGTAATCGGTGAGCACGAGCAGGTCATCATTGCGGCCCGAGTGGAAGTAGGCAAGGAATGGACCGAATTGATAGCGGAACATGCGCAAGGGCAGGCCTAACTCGCGTGCTTTGTCGTAGGCGAGGGCGGCTTCTTCGTAGCGCTCAAAGTAGACGAGGTTACTGCCGTAGTTGAACCAGGAGATTCCGTCAGCGGAGTCTGTGGCAGTAGCAGCTAAAGTGGCGGCCAATGTTCTTTGCCGATTCAAGTCCGGGTCCCAGTCTGAGGCGAGCAGGGTTTTCATCTCCTCTTCAAATTGAGGGAAGTACATCACGATGTAGAGGTTGTTGAAGGGGCGCCATTCCTCTTCCAGTTTGGTGTAGGAAATTTTTAGATCTGCGCCGTGGTAGGAATCTTGAATGGTGAATTCCTGGGCGGCATCATCGTAGCCGGTGAGAAGGATGTAGTGCGCTGCCCAGAGATCGTCTGTGGGGCCGAGCGCGTCGGCAGGGTTGAGCGAGGTGACGCTTTCAATGATGACGGGGTAATTTGCGGCGATCAGCCGTTTGAGCTGTTCAATATTTCCGCCAACGCGATATTCCATGTTCAGCCAGCCAGCCTGCGTGCGGACAAAATATCGCAGCTCTTCGGGATTCACATTACGGTCTCCCGTGACCGGTTTAATCAGGTCGGAGATGTCGCTTTGCTTTCCTTCCCATCCGTACAAGTGCAGTGCCATTGATAATGTCGCGGGGCCGCAGTTGTTGGGCGTTTGCTTTTCATACGGCGGGGATGTGATAAAGGCTTGTGCAGGCAGCGGTGGGAAGGTAGCCGTTGGCACACTAGACGGGGTAAGCTCAATGTCAACGGGCGTGCTGGTCTGTGCGAGAGTGGGTGTGGCTGGGATCGGTGTGACAGGCAAGGCCGTAGGCACCGGCCCCGGAGGATTAACCGAATTTTTTACATAGATCTGGAATACTTCGATGCGCCAGGCAAGGCGTGATTTTACAAACGGAATTTGATATACCAAAACCGCCAAAAGGATGGCTCCCAAAGCGGCAATGAGGATGTTTCTGATTTTTTTGGACATGAGTGCGAGTTTACCACGCGTATATGAAATGGGTTTAAGGTAAGGAATCGCTTTACTACCCGCTTCAAGAATAGCGGACGGTTGTTTTCAGGCATGTGAATTTATTGCTTGACGCTTCTGTACCCCACAATTATGATGAGATTTAATATGGAAAAATCAACAGGTATGACCCTCGAAGCTGAAACCCTGCGCACTGCCATGCGTGCCTGGTCTGCCGGTGTAACAGTTGTGACGGCTGTTCATGAAGGCAGAAAACACGGCATGACGGTGAATTCATTCACATCCATTTCATTAGACCCGGCCACCATCACTATCTCGCTCAAAACGGGTTCGCGCACGTACGAGACGGTGATCGGCTCGCGAGCCTTTGGCCTGACCATGCTCGCAAGTGCCCAATCCAAAATTTCGGATATTTTTGCAGGGCGCTTCCCTGAGATCGAAGACCGCTTTGCAGAGGTGCAAGTGGAAACTCTTGTGACAGGCGCGCCTTTGATCGTGGGCGGCCTTGCCTGGTTGGATTGCCGCGTGGTGGAGACGTTCGATGCTGGCATGAATACGTTATTCATCGCTGAAGTTCTGGCGGCTCGCGGCTCGGGGGAGGGGCAACCGCTTCTTTATCACGACCGCAAGTATTGGCAATTGTCTCAGTTGTCGTAGGCTGCGCTTCAGTGTGGCTTGTATGGAGGGAATATGTCTGACTCGTTGACGGATGGGGAGAAGCAAATTTTATTGCACCTTGCGCGAGAAGCGATGGAATTCGCGGTGAAAGGGCAGGCGCTTCCGCCGTTGGATGTAACGCCACTCACACCGCTTCTTCAGGAAAACGGCGCCTCTTTTGTCACCCTGACAATTGATTCTGATCTACGCGGCTGTATCGGCGCGTTGGAAGCCTTTCAACCGCTCGCCGAGGATGTGCGCGAACATGCCGTGGCTGCCGCATTGCATGACCCGCGCTTTCCTCCGGTGAGGGAATTTGAATTGAGCAGGATCAGGCTTGAGGTTTCGAGATTGACCGCCCCCCAATTGCTGGAATACTCCTCAAGCGAAGACCTGCTCAAAAAGCTGAATCCGCATGTGGATGGCGTCATCCTGAGAGATAATCATCGGCGCGCTACATTCCTGCCGCAAGTATGGGAGAAAATTCCCGACCCTGCTGAATTTCTCAATCACCTCTGCCAGAAGATGGGTGTGCAGGCGAATGTGTGGCGGGGCGGGACATTGCAAGTTTATGTATATCAGGTCGAAGAATTCCATGAAAAGCATTAGATCTCTTGCATAAGTTGTAGTGGGTGCATTTGAAAAACCATTTTAAGCCACTGAGACACAGAGGCTCGGAGTTTTTGATTGGTATTCTCGGTGTCTTCGTGCCTCAGTGGCTAAATTTTTATACTTTCGCAAGAAGTCTATTGAAGAAAGTTTCGTGTAAATTTTCTCGTTTGGGTTATTGTGCAATTTTATTGTCACGCTTATAAAAATATGTAACAAGCGGTAAAATCACTGCATGGCTGAAGAATACAAAGAAGAGCAACCCAACGATACGATTTTTCAGGACGCAGTGGATGCATTGCGCCGTGGGGATAAACCGCGTGCCAAGGAACTGCTTACCCTTTTACTAAAAACAAATCAGACGAATCCCACGTATTGGATCTGGCTCAGCGCCGCAGTGGATAATACTAAAGAGCGCACTTATTGCCTGCAAACAGCGCTCAAACTTGACCCTGAAAATGGTACAGCCAAACGAGGTTTGATTCTGCTGGGAGCTTTGCCCCCAGACGAGACTATCCAGCCATTCCCCATGAATCGCCCGCGGGTGTGGGAAGATAAATTATTACTTGCAAATGAAAAACCGAAGGAAAAAGGATTTCGTGTCATTGCAAGAAGCCCTCTTGTGCGTCTGCTCGGTGTGTTGGTCATCGGTGCAGGGCTGGTCTCTGTTTTGATCTTCGGATTTGTACTGCCCAACCAGTCCAGAGTTGCCCCCACACAGACAAATACCCCGGGACCTTCCCCTACATTTACCGCAACACCAACCGTATTTGGCGCAACTGCCGAACCAACCAGAGTTTTCATTGGCCCCACGCCTTTGTGGATGCTCGTCCCTGAAACGTACACCCCAACTCCAATTTATGTAAATACTCCGCGCTCGCCGCAATCCAGAGATCAATACAGGCTGGCAGAACAGGAATACAAGCGGGGGAACTGGGACGCCTATATTGCCAGCATGGAACAGATCCTTATACTGGAGCCAGATTCGGCGGATATTTATTATCTGATCGGTGAGGCGTATCGCTTTAAGGGAGATTCAGCCAACGCGCTTGCTTCCTACAAAGAGGCAAAGAATCTGGATCCAAATTTCAGCGCGCCGTATCTGGGAGAAGCGCGCGTGCGCCTGATGCGAGACCCGGGTTATGATGCAGAAGATTTGCTGACGGAAGCCATTGATCTTGACCCGAACTACGGCGAAGCCTATTTTGAACGCGCAAAATTTCTGATCTCGCACAAAAAAGCCGAAGCCGCCATTGTTGACCTCAACCGTGCTTCCGCATTGATGCCGAACTCTCCAGATGTTTATCTGGCATATGCCAGCGCCTACCTTGCCCTTGATGAAAATGCCAGCGCCCTGGAAGCCGCCGAGAAGGCGCTATC
>Ga0075156_10002603_pt1 | contig 10065 bp, 11 predicted proteins | sample JI81AbrownDNA_FD_70966 | JGI IMG/M metagenome (GOLD analysis project Ga0075156, IMG submission 70966) | Wastewater effluent complex algal communities from Wisconsin, to seasonally profile nutrient transformation and Carbon sequestration -... | ecosystem: Engineered > WWTP > Effluent > Algae...
CATCGCCGCTCCGCGGCTGCGCTCCAGCAAAGGAGGGCTCCGCCCCCTTTGGATCCCCCGTGCTGTCGCGCGCATCGCCGCTCCGCGGCTGCGCTCCAGCAAAGGAGGGCTCCGCCCCCTGAGATGAGCTGGCTCAGAGCATGTCGCGCAGTTCTGCCACGGACTCGACGATGAGGGACGGACGGTAGGGGAAGCGGTCGACGTCCTTGCGTCCGGTGACTCCGGTCATCACGAGGACCGTGAAAAGCCCGGCCTCGATGCCCGCAACGATGTCGGTGTCCATACGGTCACCGACCATCGCGGTCGTCTCGGCGTGAGCCTGGATCTTGTTCATGGCAGACCGGAACATCATGGGATTCGGCTTGCCCACCACGTACGGCTTGCGATTGGTGGCAGCTGTGATGAGCGCTGCGATCGAGCCCGCCGCAGGAATGGGGCCCTCGCGGCTGGGGCCGGTCGCATCGGGGTTGGTGGAGATGAACCGGGCGCCGTTGACGATGTGACGGATCGCCGTCGTGATCGCCTCGAAGGAGTAGTTGCGGGTCTCGCCGAGAACCACGTAGTCGGGGTGGGTCTCCGTCATGATGAAGCCGGCCTCGTGGAGGGCGGTCGTCAGGCCCACCTCACCGATCACATACAGCTTGGCGGTCGGGTCCTGGTTCTTGAGGAAGTCAGCAGTGGCGAGGGCCGAGGTCCAGATGGTCTCCTCGGGGACGATGAGGCCGCTGGCCTCGAGTCGCGCAGCAAGGTCGCGGGGGGTGTAGAGGGGGTTGTTGGTCAGCACGAGGAACCGTCGGGACAGGTCGACCCAGGTCTGGATCAAGTCGCCGGCACCGGGGATTTCCTCGTTCTCATGGACGAGGACGCCGTCCATGTCGGTGAGCCAGCATTCGATGTTCGCGGGTTTGCGCATGCCCCCATTCTATTGGCGACGCACTCCGCGCCGTGAACGTCGCTGGTCGGGGACGGGTCGGCGGACGACCTTGCGTCCCCCGGCTTCAGGAGGGAATGTCAGGCGACCCGGTAGCGTTGGGCAGAGGAAGTCCCACGCCGGAGAAGAGGACCATGACGCTCGTTCGTTACGCCACCCATGTCGACCCCGCGTCCATCAAGGCACGCGTGATGGTCGTGACGCTGGGCAGCTTCATGGACGCCGGGCACACCCAGCGCATTCTCGACGAACACCTCATCAACAGCCTTCCCCACCACCCCGTCGCCAGCTTCGACACCGACGCGCTGGTCAACTACAGGGAGCACCGGCCGCCGATCGTGTTCGATCGCGACCACTTCACCGGCTACGAGGCACCCGAAATTGCACTCGACCACCTGCTGGACGCGAAAGGCACCCCCTTCCTCCTGCTGCGCGGCGTCGAACCTGATTTCAAGTGGGAGACGTTGACGGCCGAGCTGATGGAGGTCATCGGACGACACGAGGTGAGCCTCATCGTGCTCGCGCAGTCCGTGCCCATGCCGGTGCCCCACACGCGCCCGGTGACGCTCACTCGCCACGCGAGCAACCCCAGCCTGCTGCCGGGCAACGAGCCCATCTTCGGCACCATGCGCATGGGTGCATCGTTCCCCGCGGTCCTCGCGCTCAAGTTGGCGGACGCCGGACACGACGTCGTGGGCCTGGCCGCCCACGTGCCCCACTACGTGACCGAGACCGACTTCCCGGACGCAGCGCTCGCGGTGCTCCAGGCCCTCGGCCAGGTCACCGGGCTCGACCTGCCCATCACGTCCCTGGCGCTGGCCGCAGGGTTCGCCCGTGCCCAACTGTCGGCGAGCATCGGCGATTCCGAGGAGGCAATCGCGGTGGTGACCGCCCTCGAGGAGCAGTACGACTCGTTCGTTGAGGGGAATCGCTCCTTGCCCACCGACACCAACCTGCCCACCGCTGACGAGATCGGTGCGGAGGCAGAGGACTTCCTCAAGCGCCACCTCGACGACGGCAGCGCGGGCGAGAACTGAGCCATGGGCCCGATCGCGCGCGTCCGACGGACGCTGGCCACCACCTTGAGATCTCGTGTCGCCGGCGAGGATGCGGACGCCATGGCCCACCGCATCTGGGGCTCCGACGAGCCGCGCTGGTTCACACCCGATGATCCGATCTGGCGCGTGCACGCCGACGCGTCCATGTTCGTCGGTGGCATCCGTGCCCTCCTGCTGCAGTCGCTGCAACCCCAGGCGATGGCGGGCGTCACAGGTCACTCGGGCTACCGGAGCGACCCCTGGGGACGTCTCAACCGCACGTCGAACTTCATAGCGTTGACCACCTTCGGGCCGATCCATGAGGCCGAAGCGGTCATCGAGCACGTGAACGAGATCCACGCCCGCGTCCGGGGCAAGGATGACCGCGGAGTGCCCTACCGGGCGAACGACCCGCACCTGCTCGAGTGGGTGCACGTGGCCGAAGCCGCGAGCTTCCTCGAGTGCTACCAGCGCTTCGGGCCCCAGAGGTTGAGCGACGTCGAGGCCGACCGCTACGTTGCGCAGACATCGGTGGTGGCCGGACTGTTGGGCGTCCAGGATCCGCCGATGTCGGTCGCCGCCCTGCATGCCCGACTTGAGGACTATCGTCCGGAGTTGCGAGCCACGGACGGTGCGCGCGACGCGGCCGCGTTCCTCCTCCACGAACCGCCCCTGCCGCCCCCGGCGCTTCCGGGCTACGGCATGCTGGCCGGTGGCGCGCTGGGCACCCTGCCCGGGTGGGTCCGCGAGGAGCTGGGGATTCGACACCACAAGGCACTGGACGCGACGGTCCTGCGTCCGATGGGCCACGCGGCCGCCGCAGTCGTCCGGTGGGCGATGTCAGACCCGACCATCGCCAGCGAGCGTCGCAGCCACCGCTGAGGGATGCGTCGCGGCAGGTCGCCAACCCACTGGAAGGATCACGGCATGGATACCTTGCACGACCTGGTCCAGCGACACGAGCGCGTCGTCTTCTTCGGTGGGGCGGGAATGTCGACGGAGAGCGGGATCCCCGACTTCCGCTCGGCAGCCGGACTCTACGCGTCCGGGATCGGCGCCCCCCACCCACCCGAGTACCTGCTCAGCCACGAGTGCTGGGTCGACTCGCCCGCCGACTTCTACGCGTTCTACCGGACGTCCATGCTGTATCCGGACGCGCAGCCGAACGCGGGTCATCGGGCCCTGGCCCGTCTCGAGGAACAGGGACGACTGACTGCGGTCATCACCCAGAACATCGACGGACTCCACCAGGCCGCAGGATCGCAGGTCGTCCTCGAATTGCACGGGTCGGTGCACCGCAACACCTGTGTGCGGTGCCGCCGTGTGTATGGGCTCGAGGCGATTCTGGCGTCCACAGGGATCCCGACGTGCATCTGCGGCGGCACCATCAAGCCCGACGTGGTGCTCTACTCGGAACCCCTGGACGCACGCACTGTCGACGCCGCGGTCCAGCACGTGAGGGACGCTGACCTGCTCGTCGTGGGCGGCACCTCACTGGCGGTGTACCCGGCCGCCGGCCTGCTGGACTACTTCCGCGGGGACAGTCTGGTGCTGATCAACAAGACCGCCACCCCGGTCGATGACGCGGCGACCCTCGTCATCCGGGACAACCTTGCCGCTGTCCTGGACGCAGCCATCGACTGACGATCAGACGCTCCCGTCAGCGGCAAGCGCCACGGCTTCACGCGCCTGCACGGACTCCGCCGAGACGATCGCGATGCCCATCTTGGTGATCGTGTTGACCATCGGAGCCCCCATGTGATTGACCACCACGTGCGTGATGCGGTGCTCACGCAGGAAGCGCACCACACGCGCATGGTGGGAGCCCTCGGTGCCGAGGTCGTGGGCGGCGTCCCAGCCCACGTCGTACTCGGTCCACTCGACGATCTCACCCCCGGTCACGAGCGCCACGGCCACTCGGGCCGCCTTCCCCCAGCGCGGATCGACAAGTCCCTGCGTCGTCACCGGCACCACAGCGATCATCACGTTTCCTTCCACCACGTCAAGGGGCGCCTTGGGCCCCCACCGTGCCGATGGCACCCCACCGACGGTACGAAGCCTAGACTCCGAGGATGCCTGTCAGCCCCGTGGAACTCCTCGGCTACTTCGCCTCGGTCGCCATCGTCGCCTCGCTCGCCATGAAGTCGGTGGTGAAGTTGCGCATCCTCTCGTTCATCGGGTCGATCACGTTCATGATCTACGGCCTGCTGATCAGTTCCTATCCGCTCGCCCTGACCAACGGCATCGCCGCCGGCCTGAACGTCTGGTACCTGAGCAAGGAGTTCGCGCGCGACCGCGACCTCGGCGCCGTCCCGATCGCGTTGGACGCCCCTTTCATGCGTGACTTCCTGCGCGCCCATGCGTCCGACATCGCCAAGTTCGCGCCCGGATTCAGTCCGCGACCCGGCGACACCTTCAGCATGCTCCTGACCCGCGACGGACTGCCCGCCGGAACGATCATCGGCACACCACGCGGAACCGAACTTGACCTGTCACTCGACTACGTGACCCCGGCGTTCCGCGACTCCCGGTTGGGCGACTGGCTGTACGGGGGTGCGGGGGCAGCGGTCTTCCGGGACGCAGGGATCACCCGTGTCGTGGCGGACGCGGCGCATCCCGAGGCCCACAGCTACCTGCGTGGGGTGGGGTTCGTGCCCGGCCCGAACGGGTCCATGGTGCGTGCGCTGACCTGAGAAACCGCCGGGAATCCCTGACTCCTCCCCGGCCAGACCCCGGAAAGACGCTGACTGACTGGGAAAACCCGCCAGTGGCTGCCACGCTTGTTCCATGAGCAACCCGTACAACCAGCCCGGCTACTACCCGGCAGTCGTCACCCCCGAAGAGAGGACCGGCGCCATTGCCGCCCATCTCTCCACCATCGTCGCAATGGTCCTCAGCGCCGGGTGGCTCAGCTTCGTGGGCCCGCTCGTCGTGTGGTTCATCTACAAGGACCGCTCGCCCTACGTTCGTAGCGCAGCCGCCGGATCGTTGAACTTCAATGTCTGGGCCTGGGTCATGAACGTCATCGCGTGGATCTGCCTGTTCACTGTCGTCCTGATCCCGGTTGCCATCGTGTTGTGGATCCTCGTGACCTTGTCGTTCATCTTCCACATCCTCGGCGCCATCAAGGCCGGACGCGGCGAGCCGTTCAGGTACCCGGCCGAGATCAGGATCCTCCACCACTGAGCCCGACCCGGCAGAATGGTGGGATGAGCGCCAACGAGGGCACTGTCACCTGCACGGTGAGCGAGCACATCGCCACCCTGACCCTGTCGAATCCCACCAAACGCAATTCCCTCACCGTCGAGATGTGGAAGGCAATTCCACGCCTGCTCGATGAACTCAGGAATGACCCGGCGGTGCGCGTCGTCATCCTCCGGGGGCAGGGCGACATGTTCAGCGCAGGGTCTGACATCACCAACCTCACCTACCTCCACAATTCCGATCTCCCCGGGTTGGCGGAGGAGGCCCTCGCGAACTTCCCCAAACCCGTCGTCGCAGTCGTCGCCGGCCACTGCATGGGTGGCGGGTGCCAACTGGCGACGGCCTGCGATTTCCGGGTAGCAGGCGAGGGAGCCGACTTCGCGGTCCCGCCGGCCAAGTTGGGCATCGTGTATCCCCTGTCGGCGACGAAGCGTCTGGTCTCCCTGATCGGGCCGTCGGCGACCAAGTACCTGATCTACACAGGCGACCGCATCAGCGCATCCCGTGCCCTGCACATGGGGTTGATCGACGAGATCGTCTCGCCCGACCTGCTCCAGGATCGCGGACGACACATCGCTGCCACCATCGCCCGCCGCTCACAGCTCACCCTGCAGGCCACCAAGGAGATCGTGAGGGCGATCGTCGACGACGTGGCGTCCGACTCGCTGGTGGACGCATGGGTCGAGCGGGCCCACCACGGGCCCGACCTCGTCGAGGGGATGTCGTCGTTCGCGGCCCGGCGTCCGGCCAACTTCAGGTGGACGCGCGCATGACATGGCGCCCCTGGTTGATGTGGGGCGTCGCCGTCTTCGCCTACGTCTCGGCCGTCCTGCAACGCACGTCGTTCGGGATCGCCGGGCTCGTCGCCGCTGAGCGGTTCAACGCTCCAGCCAGCGTGGTCGCCACCTTCGTCGTGGTGCAGATCCTCGTCTACGCCGGCATGCAGGTACCTGCGGGGCTCCTGGTCGACCGCTTCGGCACCCGCGCGATCGTCGCGACCGGCGCCATCATCATGGCCATGGGCCAACTGAACATGGCGTTCGCGTCGTCGGTGCCGTCGGCGCTCGTGGCGCGGGTGCTGATCGGCGCCGGTGACGCCATGACCTTCACCAGCGTGCTGAAACTGATCCCCGCGTGGTTCCCCGACCGCCGCATCCCCCTGATGACGCAACTGACCGGTCTGACCGGCCAGATGGGCCAGTTGGCGTCCTCGATCCCGCTCGCGGCCGTCCTCGCCACGCATGGTTGGACGCCGACCTTCGTGGTCGGTGCAGTGGTGTCGTTCATCGCGGCCCTCCTCGTCATTGCAGTCGTGCGCAACCGTCCCGCTGACCGCCCGGCACCGGTGGCGCAGGTCGAGGAGCTCCGACTCTGGCACCAGGTGCGACAGGTCTGGGGCCACCCCGGGACGCAGCTGGGATTCTGGACCCACTTCACCTCGGGCTTCTCGGGGCTCGTCTTTGCGATGATGTGGGGTTATCCCTACCTCACTCGCGCGCAGGGCATGTCGGCCAGCACGGCGTCCGGCTATTTCACGATCTTCGTGGTCGGCAGCCTGGTCGTCGGACCCCTCTTCGGTGTCTTCACGCAGCGCCATCCGCTACGACGCAGCACCTTGGCCCTGCTCGTCATCGGGTTGCAGATTGTCGGCTGGCTCGCGGTTCTCGCCTTCCCCGGCCCCTCCCCGCGATGGGTCCTCGCGCTGCTGATGATCTGTCTGGCGGCCGGCGGTCCCGGGTCGAGCATCGGATTCGACTTCGCCCGAACCGCCAATCCGCAGCGCCGGATGGGCACCGCGACCGGGATTGTCGTGATGGGCGCCTTCACAGCGGCCTTCACGTGCATCCTCGCAGTCGGCTTCCTGCTCGACCTCGTCGGGCAGGGCAGCTATTCGATGACTTCCTTCAGGGTGGCCATGTCGATCCAACTGCTGTGGTTCGCCCTTGGCATCACGATGATGCTCACCACCCGCCGGACGGTGCGAGCGCGCCTGCGCGCAGAGGGGGTCATCGTCCCCCCGTGGTCGACGGTGTGGCGCCGCGAAGTCGGCCGGAGGTTCAATCGCTGATCCTGACCAGGCCGCGTCGCTTGAGCAGCGGCGCGATCTCGGCGTCCCTGCCCCGGAAGGCCCGGAAGCTGTCCAGCGGGTCGCGCGTGCGTCCGCGAGAGAGCAGTTCGCGCCGGAAATGGTCACCGTTCGCCCTTGTCAGCCCGCCGTTCTCCTTGAACCATTCAACGGTGTCGGCGTCCAGAACCTCGCTCCAGATGTAGGCATAGTAGGCACCGTCGTATCCCCCACCGAAGGTGTGGGCGAAGTAGGTGGTCGAGTAGCGCGGCGGAACCATCGCCACATCGAGACCCACGCGGGCCAGCGCGTCCGCCTCGAACCGGTCGACGTCATCCACCTGAGTGCCCGGGGCGAGCTTGTGCCACTCCTGGTCGAGCAGTGCCGACGCCAGGTACTCGACCGTCCGGAAACCCTCGTTGAACAACTCGGACGCCGCCAGCTTGTCGAGCGTCCCGGCCGGCAACGGCTCGCCCGTCACGTGATGGCGCGCGTACGTGTCGATCACGTCGGGCCAGGTGATCCACATCTCATTGACCTGGCTGGGGAACTCGACGAAGTCACGGCTCGTGTTCGTGCCCCCGAGGCTCGGGTAGGTGGCGTCGGAGAAGAGCCCGTGCAGCGCGTGGCCGAACTCGTGGAACATCGTCCGGACGTTGTCGAGTGTCAACAGGGTCGGTTGGCCGGTCGCAGGCCTGGGGACGTTCAGGTTGTTGCACACGACCGGCAGACGCCCGAGCAGGTGCGACTGGTCGACCAGGTTGTTCATCCACGCGCCACCGTTCTTCGAGTCACGCGTGTAGACGTCGTGCAGGAAGAGTCCCAGGGGTGAGCCGTCCTCGTTGTGCACCTCGAACACCCGGACGTCGGAGTTCCAGCCGTGCAGGTCGGGACGCTCGGTGAAGGTGACCCCGTACAGCTTCGTCGCGGCGTTGAAGACACCGTCGACGAGCACCCGGTCGTACTCGAACCACGGACGCAGCGCGCCGGTGTCGAGGTCGTATTCGCGTGCGCGAACCAGTTCGGCGTAGTAGCTCCAGTCCCACGGCTGCAGGGTGAACCGGGCCTCCCCCGCCTCGTCAGCGAGCCGGTCGGCCTCGGCCTGCAGGCTCGCCAGCTCACGCTCGGCATTCGCCCGGGCCGGGGCGGCCATCGGGTACACGACCTGTTCGATGGCCTCGGGCGTCCGGGCGGTGTCGTCTGCCACCTTGCGCGCAACGTGGTTCGGGTACCCGAAGATGGACGCCAATTCGGCGCGGAGACCGACCAGCTCCAGGACGGTCGACGCGGTGTCCCACTCATTGCCACGGTGCCCTCGGAGGCGCTGGGCCTCGAAGAGTCGCTGCCGGCTCGCCCGATTCGTCAGGGACGACAGGTAGGGGTGGTTCGTGAAGTTCAGCAGGTCGACCAGATACCCGGACAGCCCCCGAACCGCGGCCGCAGCGGCGCACGCCGACAACTCGTCCTCGGTGAGGCCTGCGAGGTCGTCGCTCGACGCGAACAGCACCGCGCCGTCGTTGGTGTCCGCCAGCAGCGCCGTGTCGAAGCGGGACTGCAGCGACGCGATCCGTTGGTTGAGGTCGGCCACGCGTCCCCGATCGGCCTCGTCGAGGGCTGCACCGGCGAGTCGTCTCAGCGTCCAGTGGCGTTCGAGCAGGAACGCCGACTCGTCGTCCAGCCCCAACTCGGACGCACGATCATGCAGGTCGTCGATGCGCGCCCACAGCCTCGGGTCGAGCTGGATCGCGGTCTGGTGCGCAGCGAGGGCGGGCATGACCTCCTGCTGGTACTCGCGCATCTGCGGGCTGCCATCGGCCGACAGCACGGTCCAGTAGGTCGTGAACGCGCGCTCCAGCAGGTCACCGGACCGCTCGAGGGCGACGACCGTGTTCTCGAACGTCGCAGCGGCCGGATTGCTCGCGATCGCCTCCACTTCGGCGCGATGCTCGGCGAAGCCCTGCTCGATGGCGTCCCGGTAGTGGGCGAACTCGATGGACGCGAAGTCGGGCAGAAGGTACGGGAGCGTGCTGGGCAGCAGGAGCGGGTTCGACATGCTCGCGAGCCTAGCGCTCACTCCTCGAACGGGCTCGGGTCACCCGCCCCCACCCGCAGGACGACGGGCTCGTCGCCGGAGAGGTCGACGACAGTGGTGGGCACAATGCCGCAGTCGCCGGAGTCGAGGACCGCATCCAGCTCATGGTCGAGCTCTTCCTTGATGGCCCACCCGTCGACCATCGGGTCGTCGTGCCCTGGGAGCAGGAGGGTGGAACTCATGAGGGGTGCCCCCAGTTGGGCCAGCAGCGCAAGTGCCGTCGTGTGCTGGGGGATGCGGACGCCGACCGTCTTCTTGCGGGGGTTCAGCATCACCTTGGGTACCTCGCGGCTCGCCTTGAGGATGAACGTGTACTGGCCGGGGGTGGCGGCCTTCACTGCCCGGAAGACCGGGTTGTCCATGATCACGTACTCGCCCAGATGGGCGAACTCGCTCACCACCAGCGTGAAGTCATGCCGATCGTCGAGGTGTCGGATGCGCCGGATGCGCTCGAGCCCCACGCGGTTGCCCAGTTGGCAACCGAACGCGTAGGCCGAGTCGGTCGGGTAGGCGATGAGGCCACCGGCCTCGATGATCTGCGCAACCTGGGCGAGCACACGCGGCTGCGGATTGTCGGGATGCACGTCGAAGTACCTGGCCATCCCCCAACTCTACGAGGGGTCTAGCATCAGCGCATGCACTCGACGATGTGGCCACCGGCGCAGGCCGAGGCCTGGTCGAGCACCTGTCTGAGGGTGTTGCGCACCCCCTATCCTTACGGCGCCGCGCACGTGAC
>Ga0075156_10002608_pt1 | contig 10057 bp, 13 predicted proteins | sample JI81AbrownDNA_FD_70966 | JGI IMG/M metagenome (GOLD analysis project Ga0075156, IMG submission 70966) | Wastewater effluent complex algal communities from Wisconsin, to seasonally profile nutrient transformation and Carbon sequestration -... | ecosystem: Engineered > WWTP > Effluent > Algae...
TCATCATTTTTTTCTGGTTCAATTCCCACTCCTGTGATTTTGTTTGTTTCTGGGTTATTGCACATTTCCGTTTCTGTCATCATTTCTGTTGTCATATCCACTTCTGTAATTTCTAATGTGTTGTTTTCATTTGTTTCTCTGTCGTTATCATTGTTTTTGTCTATGACATCTCCATTCTTATCTGTAAATATGATGCCTTTGTATTTCTCACATGCCAATGCAAGTTGATGTACAGTGGCAATAACTTCAGCTGGAATGGGCAGTGGCGTCCATTGGTTTCAGATGAGTTTCTTTCTGAATGTTAGACTAATAAAGTAGTATCCACCCTGTGCATTGCCTGATGGCCTTAGGGCGATAGCACGGGTGGTTCTGGGCATAAGAGAATTGTTGTGTGGTTTGTGGACTTGTATGTATGAGCCAAATGCAGTGTTTGTGGTAGTCTATTGTGGATCCAGTAATAGTTGTATGTATACTGAGTTTTGGATGTATCCCGTTTTTATGAGGAAAGCAGTTTAGCCAAAATATTGCATTGTAAACTGTTTTGACGATCATTCTATTGGGGTATTGCTCAAAATACAATGTGTTGACTATAGCCTGCACTCTTTCTTTTACTGTCCTGATGATTCTTTCTATTTCTGGGACATGTTTGTCGTGGCATGTTCAGCATTATTCCCATATTTTTGATATGCTTTCCTGCATGTTCAAATTGCCCATCTGCATATATGTGCCATATTTTGAAGCCTCTTGCCACATATGCCTCGATTACTTGTTTTATAGCCACCATTATTGTCAATGTCTTTATTTTTAAATTAGTTCTGCTGTTCCAAAGTGTATTACCTGTGATGTTGTCTTCACAAAAGAGATTTTGTTGATGTACATGATGACTATTGTAAGAGTAACATCACTGTGTTTTTCCAGCATCCCCTTGGGCAATTCATTGCATGTATTCATAATTACTCTCGACGGCTTCATGATTGTCATTTTACCTTTTAAGGATCCTAAATTTGGTCCTAAGATGTCTTCCGCGTGCATTGTTATTGGCAGTTAGGTAACACATTGTTTTTTACATACCTGATGTAATCTTTAGTACTTTGGGAATCCAATTATGTCCTGATTGGACTGGGCTTTATATGTGTCAGAGTACTCTTTAACTGTATATTTATTTTGAATGCTATCTACTGTGTTAACTAGTATGTGTGCGCTGTCACGTTTAACATCAGAGAAGAATAGCCCCTTCTTTGAGGGTGTAAACATATGGTTTGTACCATCTGACTTGTGCAATATAAACCCAGCCATTGTAGAACTATTGTACATTATTCTGTAGTTGTCTTGAACCTTGTGTAGGGATAGGATATTTGCTATGCCCTCAGGATAGTACCAGATGGTTCCATATCCTTTGAGGTCGCCCTTTTGTGTCACAATAGCCTTTCCTGCATTGCAGTGCAATGTTAGTATGGTCTTGGCATCTCAAATGTTGGTAAGTAGGTGAAGATTGGAGAATACTTCTACAGTGGACTGGCTGTCCAGTAGAGTCCAATATTTTGGGATACCTGCCTTGTCTTGTGTGGAGCATACTACATCATTGTGCAAAAAGGTGAAACCTTCATATTTGTTGTTGTCATCCTCTTCCGTGAATGATTCGTCAGTTGGCTCATTGTCGACGTCCTGATTACTGTCATTTTCTGACTCGGTGTCATCTTCTTCACTTTCTTCATTCTCCTGACTTGCCTCTTGTATTGCTGTGAAATCATTATCTGAATATGGCCTCTCTGCATTGTCTTCGTCAGAGCTATAGCCATGCTGATTTTCATTGATTACCAAAAAATTCGATCCTGATTTGTTTGACATTTTCACCATCTTTCCATCATCTGACTGTTCTTTGTTGCATTCATTCAAGTAATTCCCTTTTTCTCCACATTTAAAACATGTTATCTCTTTTTTCTTGCCCTTATTGCCCACTTTTCCTTCCTTTCCATCCATTGCGAGGACCACACCATCATTTGCTTAATTGTACTTGTTAATGTAATTGCCCGGCTTGTTTTTCCAACCTGCCATTAGTGTACTGGTTTAGCTCACGGTTTTTGGGAAAGGGTCTTTTTTCTGTAGTATGTTGTTTTCCATTTTATCAAGTATATTGCCATATTCTTGTCTATCTGCTTTATACATAAAAATAATTGCATGCAGTTCTTCCTCAACTTTATCCATTGCCTTGTTGAGCTGTATGTTGGTAGGGTTTGTCACGTTTTTCTTTTTTAGTAATGCCTTGGCATCACTCTCACATCTGCCAATTCTTATCTCCAGTACAATGCACACTTTTTTCATAGCTAGGTACTGATCCCTTAAGCCTTGTATGGATTGGAATTTTTCTTGATGTAGGTTCATATGGTTGAGGAGCGCAGTTGCTTTGTTGTGCCTTGTATCAAAATCATTTGTACTCCCTGGGTATACCAGCATTTTAATTAGGCCAAATAGTCCTAGTGAATTGAGTCCCTTCAGTAGCTTGGGGTACTCGCTTGTGTTTTTGATCTAGTTCTTTGTAGTAGAGTCACATAGTGACATCAGTACCATGAATAAACTGTGTAGGTTCCCCTCTAGTAGCTTTTCTGTCTTCATAAGTTTACCCATTCTGTATTCCCACACTCGTTTTTCATGCACATACCTCAGGTCTTACTAGCTTTTCTTTGAGTAGGCAGATTGTTTCGTCTGATCCATTTTTGAAGGACATACTTGCATATATTCTCACTTTTTGTACTGTCTTCTGGTACATCTTTTGTCCGTGCGGCCCAGTACTAAAACCAACTCCTTTGAAGAACTCTCCTGCATTATTTGGCTCGTGGTTATTGCGCTTATTGTTGTGTTTTTTCTGGAAGCTCCACCACTGCGTTCCTTCCCAGCCTTGCGGCTTCTCATCTGCTGTAGTTCTAATTTTATGTTGAAAACATAGAAATAATCTAACTTTGAGTTAATATTAAGTCTCGTCCTAATAAAATTAGTAATTATGAGCTAGTCCTGCTCCCCGATCTCATAATTTCAAACTGCCTTTATTTTCCTTGTTCTCTGCCAATGACGGCACGACTCCGATTGAGTCTTGTAATCAGTTTTGTGGTTCTCAGATTGACTTTGCCAGTTGATTTAAAACCATCCAATTTTTCGCCTTGCTGCAACACAAACAAAAGGAGATTCACAAGTTCACTCACTCTGACCCTCCCCCACCTCAGGTCATTATGCACTATTATGATGATTTGTAATCAGAGCAACAACATCATCAACCGCAACAGCAGCAACCATCCTATGCCTACTCTGCAGCTCACATGAATTGAGTTGAGACTGACGTTTCAACTTGTCTATATTAGTAATTAGTATTTAAGTTGTTTAGTAATTTAATGTTTTGCTACTATTAAATCAGAAACAAGTAATCAATGCTTGATAAATAATTCATCAACTGGCATTTAATAATGATCATTTTGCATTACTATTAGTACTTGGTATTTTTGTTTAGTTATTAAATTTTTCATCAATCTTAAATCATGACATTATCACTTGTCTAATTCTTGTTGTTGTAGTTGTTGCGTTCTTGATTCTGGAGCAGTTTGAAACTAGGTTTGACAAAGAGCCAAAGTATCAACAGAGAGAGCAGATTGGACATGCTGATATGATTCCCTAGTAAATTTCATTTGCAATGCGTCCATCAATACGTGAATTGATCAATGGGATCAATGGTGGACTTGGCATTATAGCCAAATCAGCGTCCCCTGTGGCCTGATTGTAACCAGAACTCAACTTGTTGAGTGCTTGCATGAATGCCTGATTAACATCATCTTTCACATCCCCATGCTCATCAAATCCACAATCATCAATTTCTTCAAAGTCATCATCAGGCTTATAATCATGGGCATGTTCCTCCTCATTTGCATTGGCTTGGTGGGTGTTTTCAGCATCAACTTTCATGTGATGGACCAAATGGCGAAGCATGGTGAAGAGCTGTGGAAGCGATTGTTGGAGTTAGGGGGAATTTGGCAGGTGGAAGGAGAATGGCGAGCAAGAGATTAAAAGCCTTGCGGCACTCCATCTCACTGGAGCAGTCCTCACCTACAGTCTTGGCAACCGTTGAGAGCATTAGGTCAATGTACCAAGTGGGAGTGTTGTCTGATGAGAATGTTTTGGATGCCGCCAAAAAGTAAGGCATATGTCATTTCTAAGCCTTCATCTGCTTGACGCATTTTGCGCGCAGTTTACATGTATGGTCCATTTGGACTTTGAACAAAAAAAATAGATTTGAATTTGCGTGATCAAGGGGAATCAAAAAACAATTATCCTCGCTTCAAGTAGCTTTTTCTGTGTATTAACCAATCAGATTGCATTAAAAAAATCCTGCGATATCCAAAAAAATCGATTTGAAGCTAAATTGACAACCCCTAAATGTCATAAAAATCTATTTAAAATCCTAAAAGAACCGCAAATGTCGCAAAGCAAGTCAAGCCAAAGTCCACCAAAGATTTTGTCCCACAGCTAGTCAAAGCTAACTAGGGTGAGCCGAAGTTTGCTGACTTTGGTTGCAACAGCCCTTGTTTGCGTGGGGGAATCAAATGGATCCCTGAAGCTTGTTAGTGGAGCCTACCTTGTATGTCACTGCATTATGAATACATGAAAGATAAATAAAAAAAGAGAATTCATAAAAGTGGTATAGATGAATGAGAAGGGAGTGCAATTTGGCAGTCTCGATTGACCGACATATGAGGATTGTTTAGGATTATATGTGAAACATCAAGCCTCCTTTTCAAAATTATGAGTGTTTTGTTAAGAAAGTGGCCTTGTGTAGATTTTTCAATCCAGAAAAGAAGCCTATCTAAGTGAAAGATTCAGCAATTTTTCAGGTGGTCTACTCACAAGATAATCTCTAAAATATTAGGTGCGCACATACACCCTGTCAGTCTTATCTTAAAGTTAGCAGCTCAAATCTGAAGAACATCTCTCCTCATGACTATGGTGTTACTTATCCAAAATGAACATTTGATCTTCAATTATGAGTCTCAAGCTTCGGATTGTAATATTCTTGCAAGATATTTGCTGCAAAGAGATAAAAAATGGAGCAACCTCGCGAAGTCAACTGCATAGATATTGATAACGAAATGGGATGGATTGTTTCAATACCAACTGTACGACATGGGTTGGCAAATCCTACTTCGAAATTTCTATTCAATGAAGAAAAGGGTTAAAACTAATTCAGTGTTATTGTGATCCTATGAATCTGAATGGAATGCATGCCCATTTAGTTACAATTAAAGTAAATCAAGATGAGATTGCTGTTTGGAATGAAGATTTTCCATCCAAACATTTCGTTCGCAGCTTTAACAGTTTGAAAGCTAAAAAACAGTAGCTCCATATGCAAACTTTGAGTTTAAAGGGATGTTAATTTGTGCTTCAAAGCAAGATTCCAATGGAATGATATTGATTCTTGCCCATGCTTTAGTTCCCAGGAAAGATGAAGAAAGTTGGTTATACTTTTCAGACTCTTTTGAAATGTCATACAGGCAACTGTTTCCGATATCCCTCATTCTAAATGCTTGCGTTACTTGTCAGAAAAAGATAAAATGAAGTATGGCCAAGAAAACTAAGACATTTTACAACACATGGCAAGATCCTATCTTGACCTCTTGAGAACCGCAGAGGAGTCTGGAGAAGAAATCAATAACTGGACTTAAAATGCAGATCCAAAGATGTGGTACAGGTTTCTATTTCCCATTCCTAGGTTTGGTATAACTACTTCAAATCCAATGGAGATTCTCTTTAGCACTTTAAGTAATTGGAAACACTATCCTGCTCTGGACCTTTCTTTACATTTGGAACTTACATTCTTTTACTACGTTTTAAGAAATGGAATAATTCACAACAAATGAAAAATGTCTTAAATGACTCAACAATTGCAAAAATTGACCAACAATCTCCGTAAGCCATTTATTTTCATGTTCAGCGAACCGATTTCTTACCTCTGGAACTAGTTAGAGATAAGGGTGTTTTTGAATAAAAAAATGATAATTCTTGTGGACTTTACCAGGAAGAGGTTATTCCTTGAAGACATGACATCAAATTCCTTCCCTCCGTTGGAAGAGATCCAAAAAAATATTGTTCAGATATTCATACTGTGGAACATTTGAGGCAGATGTATACAGAATGAGATTGTCGTCTAGGTGCGACTGTAATCAATTATCTTCATATTGACCCATTGATATCTCCTACAAAAGAAACTTTAAGAGGTAGAAAGAGGAAGAACAGTATTGAAATGCATTCAATGGTTGCACCAACAGTGGACTGTAATTTACCGTTATGTAATAACCCAGGATATAATAGACGTACTTGCGTAAGAAAAAAAGCAGGGCCAAGGCAATAAGCACCGTTTCAAGTGATATATTTGGCACTGGAGAAGCTTTAAACCTGGTCAGGATAATCTCTAGACAAGTGAAAGCTGAGTGTGGAAATGAAGTTTATCATGAAACCTTTCCAAACTGTTTATGTGATACAATTGCAAGAATTTCAGAATCAAGTTTGTAATTAAAAAGCATCAGAATACCAGAGAAGAGGATTGCATTCTTTAGTTGTCTCAGAAAGGAAATCAATGTCTTTGTCAACAAAATGTGTCCAAAGTTTCGCTCGAATGCCTGATTGATGGAAGTGATGGATGCCATCAGATTCACATCATCACATTTTGTTTATAGCATATCCAGTGTTTGTGATATATCAGGATATAAAATATACTTTTGTGAATAATCACGCTTTATCTCCCTTTAATATAAGAGAGCAGATAACCTTGTTTCTAGAGAAAAGAAATCATTTATTTTATTGTGAACTATATTTTAGCATCAACTGATCCAAGAAATTTCTACACAGATTTTCTGCCATTGAGAAGCAAATGTCTGATTCTATCACTTTCCATCGTCATCAGCTCATTAATTGCTCATGGTTAACTGTTTGTCATTCATCATTAGTCAAACATCAAGGAGACAAGTTTTGGAGATATATCAATGTATTAAAATGGATTTGAAAGAAGAAAATACAGTGGTAAGAGCAATGCACTGAAGCAAGCCAATAGGGATGTACAAGAGCTACTCTGAGGAGTAGAATTCTCTGTAGCCAGAAATGGGCCTGATTTGTACCTAAATGTTATGGAAAAATTACAGCTATAGGCATCGACAACCTACAAGAATGGAGCAGGAGGCAGAAAATAAGGCTATTGAGGAGCAACGCACAATCCTGTTCATGCTGGGTGCTGACAAATATAAATAAGGGAAACTAATTGAGGACATGAAGAATTTCCTCAAAAAAGAACCATTCCCTAAAACCATCACTGAGGCATGTAATGTGCTATTGAAATGGAAAAATCACTACAGCAGAAAATACAACAATAACAAAAATGAATCTAATGAGGGTATTGCCTTTGCAACTGTGACAGAAGAAAAAAACAAAAAATCTGCAAAAAGGAGATTAAATGTTTTAGGTGCAAGAAAACAGGCACTACTCCAATGATTGCAAGGAAGAATGGCCCAAGACAAGCATGAGAAAAGGGCATTAATCTACTGATCGACAAGGAAGACAGCTCTGACAAGGAATTGGCATCAGAAGACAAATATGATGGACAAGAAGATGACAATATCAACCAGGAGACTCACCAGGATAAGAATAGTGCTGCCCCAGATGATGACAAGACATCGGATGACGAATCCTATGAAGAAGATGACATGTTCAGTGAAGATGACTATTAGGGATTTGCCTTCATACAAGAAGTCACATGAAACATGAATGACAAGGCCAAGATACCAGACAGCTTGATCCTGCTATGCATCCAATCAACCGTGGATGTATATATGAACAAGAAACTGCTCAAGAATATCTGTGATGCAAAGAAAGCACTATCACTACATTGTAATGCAGGAATGACTACTGTTGACAAGTTTGGGGACTTGCCAGGAATCAGTACAGTCTGGTTCAATTAAAATGGTATTGCCAATATACTATCACTGAATGATGTGAAGAAGAAGTATCCTGTGACCTATGACAGTACTGTCTGTGATTGTATTGAAGTGCACAAAGCGGATGGTACAAAACGTGCATTTAAGCCCTCAAAGAAGTGGATATTCTTCTTGAGTGTGAATGATGACATAGTCTTTATAACAACATTAGAAGATAAAATTAATAAATACACAGTTAGAGAGCACTTGAATGCTAAAAATCTGTGAACTTCAAAACATCATAGGTAGGCCTTCTACTCAAGAACTATTAAAATACATGGAAAAGAATCTGATACCAATCTGCCCTGTGACAAGACAAGACATTCTGAGGGCAGACCACATTTTGGACCTAACATTGGATCACTAAAAGGAAATAACCACTTGTGCTGTGCAGAAACATGTAGAGATGAATATACAAGACATTCCAAAAGATATCATGGAGAAACATGGCTATGTGACACTGGCAATTGATATCATGTTCATCAACAACATCTGATTTGTTATAACCATGTCATGCAACATGCACTTTGGTACAGCAAAACTAGTAAAAGACATGAAGAACAAGACACTGGCGACCTCAATCGAACAAGTAATACAAGTTTATCATAGCTGGGGGTTCAAGATACAGGCTATACTGGGAGATGGGGCAACTCAAACACATGCATCAAATAATTGAGGAGAAAGGCATATTGATGAATATATGTGCAGCAAATGAACATGTACCAGAAATCGAAAGATACATTTTAATCATGAAGGAAGGAGTAAGAAGCACCACTGCAACATTAATAATTAAAAGGTATCTGCCATGATAAATTGTCGAGATCCTATACTACTGTGTGTTCTTGCTAAACAGCTTCCTCAAAAAGATGGCATACAATTGACATTACACCCAAGAACAATAATTATAGGACAAATAATAAAACTCAACTACTCATTCAAACCAAGGATGTCAGGTGCTATAGCCCTAAGACCATCCTGGGACACTACTTCCTAAGCTTGCACACAGGAAAAAGGATTTTAAGAATCAACTGGATGGAATTGCCCGTTCCAAATGACGCAGTAGATGCAGTACACAGGCTAGTAACAGCATCAAAACAGGCAGGGGGGCATAACATTTACTCACAAAGATGGAAATATCATAACAGATGATGACAATGACATTGAAGATGATGTGACAGAAGGCAAACCCATACCTATACCAACAGCGGATATGGAGACTGATCAGGCAATGACTGGAGTGGAAGAATGCAATGTAAATGAAAGCAATACACTAGAGTAAATTGCAGAAATGGCAGAGAACATCAATACAAGTCCTGAACCAGGCAATAACGCAAACAATGATAATATACAGGGAGAAATCACAGGGGTGGCAGAGGAAGAATACAGCAGGACAGTGCCCAAACCAGAAGAAGAAAAGATCCAGATGGAGGATATAGATATCATGTCAGAAATGAATACAAGCAATAGATTGCTGACAGAGACAGAAAATGAAGAAGTCTCAGAAGTTTCAGAAAGGACAAACAAACAATAAAATTAAGACCAAGGTCAAAGAACAGAATACAATTTTCAATGACACAAGCTGATGAACAATCAATGACTCTCCCCAAAACACATGCACCTATAATGCTCACACAATTAACTATCAAGGATGGACCAAGACGTACAGAAAAAAAGGAGATGAGGCAATACTCAAAGAAGTAAAACAACTATACACACGACAAGCACTTATGCCATGAAGCAGACATGAAATGTCATACAATCAAAGCAAGAAAGCACTAAGATACCTGATGTTCCTCAGGGAGAAGAAAGATGGCACAATAAAAGCAAGAGGATGTGCTGATGGCAGACCCCAGAGAATATATACATACAAGGAAGATACAGGCTTGCCTACAGTATCAATAGAAGCCATGATGTTATCATCTGCAATAGATGCAAAATATGTTAGAAAGTCCACATGATGGTTGTTTCACTGTTTTTGTAAAGATTAAATTTTCTAGGTTTTGTTGGAAAATAAGAAAATTATGGGAGAACAAAAAAAGAATCAAGATGCAGAT
>Ga0075156_10002611_pt1 | contig 10055 bp, 7 predicted proteins | sample JI81AbrownDNA_FD_70966 | JGI IMG/M metagenome (GOLD analysis project Ga0075156, IMG submission 70966) | Wastewater effluent complex algal communities from Wisconsin, to seasonally profile nutrient transformation and Carbon sequestration -... | ecosystem: Engineered > WWTP > Effluent > Algae...
ACAACCCATACGGCCTGAAGGCCCTGTGGACCCAGAGTGATATGGTTGCCAAGGGCACCCTGGTGATCATGCTCATCATGTCCATGGGTACTTGGTATGTCATGGTGACCAAGCTGTTTGAGCAGTTCAAGCTGATGCGCCAAGCCAAGGCTGCGCGTGAGTCCTTCTGGAGTGCGGGTTCGGTCAAGGCCGGCGTGGGCACCCTGGAAGAGGGCAGCGCCTTCCGCTTCATCGCAGAGAGCGGTGTGAATGCCAACGAGCACCACGAAGGCGCCCTGCTGGAGCAGATTGACCGCAATACCTGGGTGACCATGTCCATCCAGCGTTCCATCGAGAATGTGCAGAACCGCCTGCAGGATGGCCTGGCCTTCCTGGCTACCGTGGGTTCCACTGCACCGTTTATCGGTCTGTTCGGTACCGTTTGGGGTATCTACCACGCCCTGGTGAAGATCGGTATGTCCGGTCAGGCTTCCATCGACAAGGTGGCCGGCCCCGTGGGTGAATCGCTGATCATGACCGCCATCGGTCTGGCCGTCGCCGTGCCTGCCGTGCTCGGTTATAACTGGCTGGTTCGCCGCAACAAGTCCGGCATGGAACAAGTGCGTGCCTTCGGTGCCGACCTGCACAATGTGCTGATGAGCAGCAGCCAGGCGAAGAAGGGCTAAGCCATGGGGATGAACGTCGGAGAATCCGGCGGCGATGACGAGGTAGTGTCGGCAATCAACACTACCCCGCTCGTGGATGTCATGCTGGTGCTGTTGATCATCTTCCTGATCACCATCCCCGTCGCGACACACACCGTCCCGGTCAAGCTGCCTACTGAGACCAACCAGGCGAACGAAACCAAGCCAGAGAACATCAATATCGCTGTGAACAAGGATGGCGATGTGTACTGGAACATGGCTTTGATCCCTGATAACGAAACGCTGGTGACCAAACTGAAGGAAGAGGCGGTGAAGGTGCCTCAGCCTGAAGTCCAGATCCGTGGTGACCAGACTGCTCGTTATGAGTTCGTGGGTAGGGTAATCGTGGCTTGCCAGCGTGCCGGTATCGTCAAGGTCGGTTTTATCACCGAGCCTCCGCCGCGCGGCTAAGTTGAAATAATTGCGAAGGATAAGCCATGGGCATGAATGTAGGCTCAGGTAGTGATTCCGGTGATCCGGAAGTCATGGTGGACATGAACACCACGCCGTTGATCGACGTGATGCTCGTGTTGCTGATCATGCTGATCATTACTATCCCGGTGCAACTGCACGCAGTGAAGCTTGATATGCCTGCGGGTAATCCCCCGCCGCAGACAACCGAGCCTATTGTGCATCGCATTGATATCGATTTTGACGAGACTATCTATGTGGATGGCATCGTCACGGATCGCGCTACGCTTGAGGCCAAGCTGCGTGAATATGCCGCTCAGCCTGAACAGCCTGAGGTGCATCTGCGCCCCAACAAGCTGGCACCGTACAAGACGGTTGCAGGCGTGATGGCTGCCGCGCAGCGTCTGGGTGTGACCAAGATCGGTATGATCGGTAACGAACAGTTCATGTAACAAAACGGGTTGCGGCGACATCGTCTAGACGGTGTCGCCGCGCTTTGCTTTTTAGAAGCCACCAACCAATTCGGAACAAAAATGCGCGCTCGTCCTCTTTGCCTTGGACTGCTTATCTGGGCAGCCATTGGCTCCCCCGCCCTTGTTAGTTTGCATAGCAGCCCTGCCGCTGCCATGGCCCAGGAAGCCGTGCGCCCCGAGGTGGGCAAGCCGCTGGCCGCAGCGAGCAACCTGATGCGTTCGGGCAAACATAGGGAAGCGCTAGCCAAAACCCGAGAGGCCGATGCTGTCGGTGGTAAATCGGCGTATGAGTCGTTTGTGGTTGATCGCATGATGGGCTTTGCCGCCGCTAGCGCGGGCGATGCGCAAACGGCCTCCAAGGCGCTTCAGTCAGCCATGGATTCGGGCAAGATGTCCGGCTCCGAAAAACTGACAGCGATGGAAGCACTGGTCAGTGCTTACTATCGCGCCAAAGATTTCAAGGGCGCTGCAGCGTGGGCAGATCGTTACACGCGTGCAGGCGGCACGAATGCTCAGATCACCGGCCTGTCCGCCCAATTGCGCTATATGAGCGGTGATTCCGCTGGCGCTGCGCGTGAATTGAGTGCCCAGGTGGCAGGCGACATCAAGGCAGGCCGCAAGCCGTCTGAAGAAAAGCTGCAGTTGCTGGCCAATGCCTATTTGAACCAGAAGAATACCGATGGCTATCTGGCTACGCTGGAGAAGCTGGTTACCTATTATCCCAAGCCTTCTTACTGGACTGATGTGATCTCGCGCGTATCGCGCAAGACCGGCTTTGCAGACCGCCTGGCCTTGGAAGTGTACCGACTGAAGTTTGCCACCAACAATATGGCCTCGGTTGAGGACTATATGCAGATGGCCCAGCTTGCCATGCAGGAAGGCTTTAATGCCGAAGGCAAGAAAGTGGTTGAGAAAGGCTTTGCTGCCAATGTCCTGGGCCAGGGCCCACAGGCTGAGCGGCAGAAGCGTTTGCTGGATCTTGCAAACAAGCGTGTAGCCACCGAAGCGGCTACGTTTGCACAACTGGAAAAAGAGGCCAATGCCTCGGCTGATGGCAGCCTGCTGGTCAATCTGGGTATGAGCCTGGTGGGCGCCGGTCAAACCGCCAAGGGCATCGCCATGATGGAGCAGGGCATACAGAAGGGCGGTCTCAAGCGCCCTGAAGACTCCAAGCTGCGTCTCGGTATTGCGTATCTGATGGCTGGCCAGAAGCCCAAGGCTGTACAGATGCTGAAGACCGTGCAGGGCAAAGACGGCACGGCAGATGTTGCCCGTCTCTGGACACTCCACGCCCAGCAGCACTGAATACGGCAGTATGCAACGGGCAAGGCCTACCGGTCTTGCCCGTTGCTATGCCTGATGGCATAACCATCCGGGCATGACAGCGGCGGATATGACCGTGCTGTATGCGTTTTCCCAGTTGCAGTTTTCCAAAGCGACACCACACCATGAAACTTGCTTCCATTGCAGGCCTGAGCTTGTTTGTCGCCGGCTTGGCGGGCCCAGTTGCCGCGCAGTCAGCTGACATGAACAAGACGCTTCATACCTATTTCGAAGCGCCTGAATCTGGTTTTGACCCTGCCAAGTATTCCGACCATTACTCTGGCGAAGTCAACAGCAGCATCTTCGAATCCCTGCTGGCCTATGACTATCTGGCCCGTCCGCAAACCTTGGTCCCCAGGCTGTCCGACCTGCCCCAGGTGCTGGATGACGGCAAGACCTTCATCTTCAAGATTCGTCCTGGTATCTACTTTGCAGATGACCCTGTGTTCAAGGGCAAGAAGCGTGAAGTGGTTGCCACCGACGTGATCTACACCATACAGCGCATTGTTGACCCCAACAGCCGTGGCGCCCCTTGGGACTTCATGTTCAAGGGCAAGGTGATCGGCCTGGACGAAAAGATCGAAGCGGCCAAGAACAAGCCTTTCGACTTTGACAAGCCGATTGAGGGCTTGCAGGCACTGGACAAGTACACGGTGCAGATCAAGCTCAAGCGCACTGATTACAACCTGCCTTACATCATGGCGGCGCCGGCTACCGGCTTGGTCGCGCGCGAAGCTATCGAGGCCTATGGCGAGAATTCGGAAGCGCATCCGGTAGGTACCGGCCCTTACATGCTGAAGTCCTGGCAGCGGCGTAACCGTATCATCCTGGTGGCGAACCCTAACTACCGTGGCTTCCAGTACAAGCCTGTCAGTGGGCCAGGTATTGAGGTGGATCAGGCCATTGCCAAGCAGTTGGAAGGCAAGACCTTCCCACGTATAGGCACGATTGATATCCGCGTGATTGAAACGCCGCAGGCTTCCTGGCTGTCGTTTCAGAGCGCTCAGCTGGATATCCACCCACGTTTAGGTAACAACTACTCCAAGATTGTTGCGCCCGGTAATGAACTCTCCCCCAAATACAAGGAGATGGGTTGGCGCTATTTCCGCGAAGCTGAGGCGGACATTACCTATTACATGTTCAATATGGACGACAAGGTCGTTGGGGGGAACTCGCTTGAACGTATAGCCCTGCGCCGCGCCATTGCCTTGTCATATAACCAGGCCAAGGAACTGTCCATTATCCGCAATGGTCAGGGCCTGCCGGCGCAATCACCGTTGGCACCGCAGATTAACGGCTACGATCCGAATTTCAAGAATGTGCTGGGGCGCTACAGCCCGTCACGCGGTAACGCGCTACTGGACAAGTTTGGCTACAAGGATTGCGATGGCGATGGTTGGCGCGAGCAACCGGGTTGCAAGCCTTTGACTATCACCTATATGGCCAGTACCGGTGCCGACGGCCGTGATCAGGAAGAGTTGCTACTCAAGGGTTTCGGGGCCATTGGCATCAAACTCGAAATCGTCAAGATGAACTTCTCCGATCTCTTGAAGAATCGCCAGGGTGGCACTTATCAGTTCGCCGGTGGTGCCTGGGGACAGGATTACCCGGATGCTGAAAACTTCATGCAACTGCTGTATGGCCCCAATGCTGGCCCTGTGAACGAGTCGCGGTTCCGTAACAAGGACTTCGACAAGTTGTATGAGCAGATTGCTGCGGAACCCCAATCTGAAGCGCGTAACGAACGGCTGCGCCAGATGAGCCGTATCGTGGCGGCTTATGTGCCCTGGATATACAACGTCAATCGCATCCGCACACATATCGCTCATCCTTGGGTCAGTGGCTATAAGCCGCATCCGGACAATATGCCGCACTGGTACTACCTCGATGTAGATGTCGAGAAGCAGCGCGCTGCCACCAGCAAGTAATACATCGAATCGTTCAAAAGACGTGGACCGAAACGGGAGAAACCCGCATGCGTAAACTTACACCGCTAGTACTCGCGCTCTGCTTGCCGGCAGCCTTTGCTGCCGAGCGTGGCGAGATCCGTATTTCCAAGGCCGAGGCCGTGCCGGCACTATGCAGTCAGGCGATTACCGACCTCAATGGCGCTGCGGCCCAATTGCAGAAGCTGCCCCTGGCCGAGGCCAATGTTGAAACAGTGCTGGTGCCTTGGAGCAAGACCATGGGCGGCCTGGTCGAATTCTGGTGGGGCGGTGGCTTGGTTGCCAACGTGCACCCGGACGAGAAGCTGCGCCAAGCTGAAGAGGCTTGCGACCTCAAGATTTCGGATGCCATGAACAAGCTGATGCAGCAAGAGGCGCTGTATCAGCGCTTCAAGGCTGTAAAGCCGACGGATGCTATCGATGCCGAGACGCTCAAGGGCATCCTGGCAGAATTTGAAGACAAGGGTGTGAACCTGCCTGCTGCCAAGCGCGCCCAGGCTGGCAAGCTGTTTACCCGTCTGGACAAATTGCAGCAGGACTTTGCCCGCAATGTCCGTGAGAACAAGCAGAAGTTGGCTTTCAGTGCTGAGCAACTCAAGGGTTTGTCTGACGATGTACTGCAGGGCCTGAAGCGTGATGCCAAGGGTAATTATCTGGTGGGCTTCGACTACCCAGAATACCTGCCAGTGATGGAGACCGCCGAGAGCGGCGAAACCCGCCGGCAGATGCAATACGCCTATGCCCGCCGTGGCGGCGCTAAGAATCTCGCCATCCTGCACGAGGTAGCCAATATCCGTAAGCAGCTGGCCACGCTGATGGGCTATCCCTCTTACGCTGCTTGGGCTACCCGTAACAATATGGTGGGCAAGCCGGAGGTCGTGCTGGATTTCCTGGGCAAGGTCCGCAACACCGTGACCGAGGTGGAAAAGCGCGAGCTGGCCGAGCTGGCCAAGGATAAGGCGGCTCACACCCAAGACCCTAAGGCCGTGATGCAGCGTTGGGATCAGGCCTTCTATGAGCGCCGGGTGCAGAAGGCACGTTTCCAGATTGATCAGGAGGCTGTACGCGCCCAGTTCCCCACCGAGCCGACAATCAACTGGATGATGGCCGTGACCAGCCGCTTGTATGGTGTGGAGTTCCGCCAGAATGCCAAGCTGCCGGTCTGGCATGAGGATGTAAAGGGCTACGATGTATTCGACAAGGCATCGGGTGAGTACCTGTCTTCCTTCTATCTGGACTTGTTTCCCCGTGATGGCAAGTACAAGCATGCTGCCGCCTTCACGGTGCGCCAGGCCAGTACGCTGACGGGCCAGACGCCGGTTTCGGCGCTGGTGACTAACTTCAATCGCAAGGGCTTTGACCAGGACGAACTGGAGACGCTGTATCACGAGTTTGGCCACATCATGCATGGTGTGCTCAGCCGCACACGCTACACCCTGAATGCCGGCACCAATACTAAGCGTGATTTTGTCGAGGCACCATCGCAGATGTTCGAGGAGTGGGCGCGTAATCCCGCTTCGCTGGCGCTGTGGAACGAAGTCTGTGCCAGCTGCAAACCTATCGATATGCAACTGGTGGCCAAGATGAATGAATCGCGCCTGTTTGGCGCAGGCACCAAGTACGCCCGTCAATGGCTGTACGCTGCCTATGACATGGCCTTGGCAGGCCCGGTGCCGCAGGATCCGCTCAAGCTGTGGCAGAAGATGGAAGCCGCCACTCCGCTGGGTTACGTGAAGGGTACTGAGTTCCCAGGTGCTTTTGGCCATATTGTCGGTGGCTATGCTGCTGGCTACTACGGCTATATGTGGTCTGAAGTGCTGGCGCTGGATATGCGCTCGGCCTTCGGTAGCAATGTCATGGACCCGGTAGTAGGCATGCGTTTCCGTAAGAGCATTCTGGAGAATGGCTCGCAAGTGCCCGAGATGGATCTGGTTCGCCAGTTCCTGGGACGCGAACCCAGTTCCGATGCTTTCTTCCGCGAAATCACCGGCCAGAAGGCTGCAGAGGCTAAATAATGAGCACCTACCTGTTACGCCGTATTTGGCAGATGATTCCGACCCTGGCTGGGGTCATGCTGCTGGTTTTCTTCCTGTTCAACGTGTTTGGCGGCGACCCTGCCGCCATCCTTGCCGGCAAAGTGGCCAGCAAGGAAAAGATTGATGCCATACGCGAACAGCTGGGCTTGAATGCACCGATCTGGGTGCAGTTGTGGATATTCGTCAAGCAGGTCTTCACGTTTGACTTTGGCGCCAGCTGGAGTACCAACGAAGCTGTTTCGGCAATCATCTTGCAGAAGGCACCGGTCTCGCTGACAGTCATGCTGCAGGTCTGGTTGCTGGATGCCATTGTGGCTGTGACCTTGGCGGTAGCCGTGGCCTACAAGCGTGGTTCGTTTACCGATCGCGCAGTAATGGGTATCTGTACCGCTGCCATGTCCATCTCACTGCTGTTGTACGTGGTTGTGGGCCAGTGGTTGCTGGCCTATAAGCTGGAGTGGTTCCCGGTGCTTGGCTGGAGTGATGATTTCTGGACCAATGTCAGCACTTACGCACCGCTCCCGATTCTGCTGCTACTGTTTGTTTCCATCGCGCCAAGCTTGCGTTTGTATCGCTCATTTGTGGTGGAAGAAACCGGCCAGGATTACGCACGGACTGCCCGCGCCAAAGGCGCTACTGAGCACCGCGTGATGTTTGTTCATGTACTGCGCAACGCCGCCGTACCTATCGTGACCAATCTGGCCCTGGCATTGCCTGGGCTGTTCGTAGGTTCCTTTCTCATCGAGATGGTTTTCTCCATCCCGGGTTTGGGTAAGGAAATCGTCAATGCGGTACAACGCAGCGATTTCCCGGTGATCAAGGCGATCACTGTTTACCTGGCCATGTTTGCCATGGCTGTCAATTTGCTGGTCGACGTCTTGTACAAGAGACTCGATCCGCGTGTCGAACTGAAGTGAGGCGGCGACAATGACTCAGCAACAAGCATCGTATGGATTCTGGCGCGCCGCCGGAAAGCGCCTTTGGGCGGATAAGCTGGCGCGATTCTGCATGGCCGTTCTGGTTGTGTACTTTCTAGTCGCAGGCGCGGCGGGTATGGGTTGGGTGGCGAAGGATTGGAATGAGGAGGTTGGTGTGTCATACGCCAACCCATCTTTCCTGGGCGACGACTACCCTAATCCGCAAGGCAAGAACAGCATCATCAGCCAGGAGGTGCTGGTGGTTGATGAAAAGCAAAAGGCTGTCGATCCGTTGGCGCCTTACTATGAAGAGATCGAGAAGAACGCCGCAGCCTATGAAAAGGCCGAGGTCAAGCCTAGCTGGACGCTGCTATTGGGTGGCGACAAGTGGGGACGTGATGTCTTCGACAAGGTGATCAAGGCGGGTCAGGTATCGATCAGCATTGGTCTTGCATCGGCATTGCTGGCCGTGTTTATTGGCACCGTGCTGGGTGCGGTGGGCGGTTACTTCGGTGGCAAGCTCGGTGATTTGCTGGAGTGGTTCTACAACATCTTCACATCGGTACCCTACATCCTGCTGGTTCTCGCGTTTGCCGCTGTCTTTGGCAAGGGTGTGAGTACCGTGATCCTGGTTCTGGGGTTTGTGGGCTGGACTGGTACTTACCGCCTCATCCGTGCCGAATACATCAAGCAACGCGGCCGTGACTATGTCATGGCAGCGAATGCCATCGGCGCCTCGCATGGCCGCAAGATGTTCGTACATATCCTGCCTAACGTTTCACATCTGATACTGGTTCAGCTTTCGCAGCTGGTGGTGGATTTCATCAAGGCAGAAGTCATCCTGTCCTTCCTGGGTCTTGGCGTGCCGACGGACTCTGTGTCCTGGGGCATCATGATCAACGAAGTCATGCCTGAGCTCGTGCTGGGCAAGTGGTGGCAATTGGCAACGGTAGCTGTGGTCATGTCGACCTTCGTGGTCTCGTTTGGCCTGTTTACCGACTTGTTGCGCGATGCGCTCGACCCCAAGGCCAGCCGCCGCTAAGGAATGCACGATGACCACTGAAAACCTGCTTGAAATCAAGAATCTGCGCGTTACCTTCAGGCTCGGTAAAAACGAGCGTTTTGAGGCGCTGCAGGGCGTCAACTATGTAATCCCCAAGAACAGCGTGGTTGCGCTGGTTGGTGAGTCGGGCTCGGGCAAGTCGGTATCGGCCATGGCCATCATGGACCTGTTGCCGCGTGCCAATACCGAGATACCCGCCGACAGCGCCATGGTGTTCGAAGGCACCGATCTGCTCAAGCAGACCGAAAAGCAGCGCCGTGACCTGTGCGGTAAACATATTTCGATGATCTTTCAGGATCCGATGACCTCGCTGAACCCGGTTTACCGGGTGGGCGACCAGATCGTCGAAGTACTGCGCCTGCACAAGCCCTTGAGCAAGAACGAGGCGAAGAAGCGTGCGGTTGAGTTGCTGCGCGAGGTAGGTATTCCCGACCCGGAAACACGGGTTAACAGCTATCCGCATGAAATGTCGGGTGGCCAGCAGCAACGTGTGATGATCGCCATGGCGATTGCCTGCGAACCCAAGCTGCTGATTGCGGATGAGCCGACCACGGCGCTGGACGTGACAATCCAGAAGCAGATCATTGAACTGCTGATGAAGCTCAAGCAAAGCCATGGCATGAGCGTATTGTTCATTACCCATGATCTGGAGCTGGTGCGTGAGATCGCCGATCATGTGGTGGTGATGCACCGTGGCGTGATCAAGGAGCAGGGGCCGGCTGAGAGCGTATTCACCGCCCCCAAGGATCCTTACACCCGTGCCTTGCTGGCTTGCCGTCCTACCATAGACAAGCGGCCCATCCGCCTGCCTATCGTCGAGGACTTCCTGCAAGGCCGTGAGCATGAATTGCCCCAGGGTGAGCGCAGCCGTGGTGTCAGCCCGGCCGATCCCATCATCCTGCAGGTCAACAACCTGAAGAAGACCTTCCGCGTCAAGCAAGGCCTGTTCAGCCATAAGGAAGTGGCCGCGGTGAAGGATGTCAGCTTCAAGCTGGCGCGTGGCAAGACCTTGGGTATTGTGGGTGAGTCGGGCTCTGGCAAGACCACACTGGGCAAGACCATCTTGCGCCTCAATAGCTGTGAAGGCGGCGAGGTGATCTACAACAACAAGAACCTGATGGGTCTGTCCGACCGTGAGTTCCAGCCCTACAAGCGGCAGTTGCAGATTATCTTCCAGAACCCCTATGCCAGCCTGAATCCGCG
>Ga0075156_10002612_pt1 | contig 10054 bp, 9 predicted proteins | sample JI81AbrownDNA_FD_70966 | JGI IMG/M metagenome (GOLD analysis project Ga0075156, IMG submission 70966) | Wastewater effluent complex algal communities from Wisconsin, to seasonally profile nutrient transformation and Carbon sequestration -... | ecosystem: Engineered > WWTP > Effluent > Algae...
GGTGTCGAGGATGAAGTCGAAGCGTTTGGCGTTGGCCCGGAACGCGCCGGCTTCACCGGTGTTGAGGAAGTCGTCGGCACCCAGGCGCTTGGCGTCGTCGCGCTTCTTGTCGCTGTGGCTCACCACAGTGACATGTGCACCCATGGCCTTGGCGATCTTCACCCCCATGTGGCCCAGTCCGCCCAGCCCTACGATGGCCACTTTCATCCCGGCTTTCACGCCGTATTTCCGCAGCGGGGAATAGGTGGTGATGCCCGCGCACAATAGCGGCGCTGTGCGGTCCAACGGCATGCCCGAGGGGATGCGGAGCACGTAGTTCTCGTCCACCACGATGTGTTGCGAGTAACCCCCTTGCGTGGTGTTGCCCGTGCCGCGTTCGATGCCGTTGTAGGTGCCGGTCATGCCGTTCTCGCAGAACTGTTCCTGGTCCTCTTTGCAGGAGGCGCATTCGCGGCAGCTGTCCACGATGCAGCCTACGCCCACGGTGTCGCCCACCTTCCAATTCTTCACAGCGGCACCCACCGCGGTGACGGTTCCCACGATCTCGTGCCCCGGTACGATCGGGTACTTGGTGCCGTTCCATTCGCCGCGTGCCGTGTGGATATCGCTGTGGCACACGCCGCAGTAGAGGATCTTGATGCTGACATCGTTCGGCCCCACGGCGCGCCGTTCGAAGGTCCAAGGGGTGAGGGGCGAGGTAGCGCTTTGTGCGGCGTAGGAGTTGGTCAATGACATGGCGTAAAGCTACCGGGTCCAAGCGCGGCGCCGATGGGCACGTGGGGTCTACGTCGCAGCTGACGGAACATTCCCCAAATTCGCCCCACCTCCCGACTTCCCATGCGGTCGGAGGAACACAACCAACCCGCCCATGTCCTTCCCTTCCGATCTCCAGATCGCGCAACAGGCGCGCATGCAGCATATCAATGCCATCGGCGAAAAGCTCGGCATCGATCCGGATGACCTTGAGCTCTACGGTAAGTACAAAGCGAAGCTCCCGTTGGACCTGATCAACGAGGACCGGATCAAGAAGAGCAAGCTGATCCTTGTGACGGCGCTCTCACCGACGCCCGCTGGCGAGGGCAAGACCACCACCAGCATCGGGCTCTGTGAAGGCTTGAACAAGGTGGGCAAGAAGGCGATGGTGGTGTTGCGCGAACCCTCGCTCGGTCCGGTCTTCGGCGTGAAGGGCGGTGCTGCGGGCGGCGGTTATGCGCAAGTGGTGCCGATGGAGGATATCAACCTGCACTTCACCGGTGATTTCAGCGCCATCGAGAAGGCGAATAACCTGCTCGCCGCGTTGATCGACAACAACCTGCAGAGCAAGACGAAGAACCTTCAGATCGATCCGCGCACCATCGCGTGGAAACGCGTGATCGACATGAACGACAGGGCCCTGCGCGATATCGTGATCGGTCTTGGTGGTACGGGCAACGGCGTCCCACGCGAGGATGGCTTCAACATCACCGCTGCCAGCGAGGTGATGGCGATCATCTGCCTCGCCACCGGTTACGAGGACCTGAAGAAGCGCTTGGGCAACATCTTCGTGGGCAATAGCCGCAACCCGGACAAGAAGTACGTGTATGCGCGCGACCTGAAGGCCGAGGGCGCCATGGCCCTGTTGCTGAAGGATGCCATCAAACCGAACCTGGTGCAGACGCTCGAGGGCAATCCGGCGATCATCCATGGCGGGCCTTTCGCCAACATCGCACAGGGCGTGAACAGCGTGCTGGCCACCAAATTGGGCCTGAGCCTCGCGGACTACGTGGTGACCGAAGCCGGTTTCGGAGCCGACCTGGGTGCGGAGAAGTTCTTCGACATCAAGTGCCGCGCTGCTGGCCTGAACCCCAGTGCGGCTGTGATCGTGGCCACGGTGCGGGCGTTGCGTTACCACGGCGGTGCCGAGAAAGGCGAGTGGAATGATCCGTCGTTGGATCGCGTGAAGGCGGGCTTGGCCAACCTGGGACGCCACATCGAGAACGTGGCCAAGTTCGGGGTGAAGGCCGTGGTGGCGATCAATCATTTCCCGACGGATTCCGCCGAGGAGATCGCACTCATCCAGCAGTATTGTAAGGAGCGCGGTGCCGAGGCCGTGGTGGCTCGCGGGTTCGCGGAAGGGGGCGAAGGCATGAAGGATCTTGCCAACGCGGTGCTGCGCGTGGTGGAAAGCGGTGCCAGCCAGTTCAAGGTGCTGTATGAGCTGGATCTCTCGATCGAGCAGAAGGTGGAGAAGATCGCGAAGGAGATCTACCGCGCCAGCAGCGTGAGTTTCGGTCCCGATGCGCAGGTCGCGTTGCGACGCATCAAGAACCTAGGCCTGGAGAAACTGCCCGTGTGCATCGCGAAGACACAGTACAGCTTCAGTGATGATCCTACGCGTCGTGCTGCCCCCGAAGGCTTCGAGATCACGGTGAAGGACATCGAGATCGCAGCTGGTGCCGGCTTCGTAGTGCCCATGCTCGGCAGCATCATGCGCATGCCCGGCCTGCCCGAAACCCCGGCGAGCGAAGGCATGGACATCGATGACAATGGCGTGGTGAGCGGTTTGAGTTGAGCTTGTCGTGCCAATCAAACAGGCGCTATGCGGCCTGGTCCGATCACGCTGTTCTCCTTTCGGCGTGCATGCGCCAAAGGATGAGCGATGCCATCATCGGTAACAGCCATGCCGTGCGGCCCATGAAGCGGCTATCCACGGTGCTCAATGTTGCACAGACCCATGCACCGAAGAGGATCGTAGCGATCGCGGTGAAGAGGCAGAGCAGGACATGCGGTCCCCCCGGTCTTCGGAGAAGAAGGAGGACGGCGAACAGGATGGAGCTGCCAAGTAGGACCGCGTAAACGGGGTCGATCACGCGCATCCACAGCTTACCGCTCCCGGTGTTCTGTTCGCTCGCGAGGAAGTCGTCGAGCTCGTGCGCGACAAGGCTGGCGATGGAGCCATAAGGGGCACTGTATCCTTGGCGGTAGTATTCGCCTTCCAGTTCATCGGCCACATGCCAAAGAGCGAGCAGGCGCGCGGTGGAGAGCAAACTCGCCTTGACATGCCAAGCGAGGTATCGTGGTTCCTTCAGCGTTGCATGGATGATGGCGGTGTACTCGTCGCGGACCTTATCGGCTCCGCCACCCCAGTGCAACGGACTGCGCTCGCTCCACATGAAGGCCTTGTTCGTGGTGGGTATGCTGTCCTTGAATTGACAGATCGCCAAAGACCCATCGAGGCAATGCTCGGCCAACCACTGTTGCAGGATCCCGCTCTCGGCCATGCCGCTCATCAAGAACACATGGGAACGTTGCGAAAGGTGACCTTGACCGCTTACGGCTTTGTTCGCGAGCCAGATGGCGGGCCAGCACAGGATGAGCATCGCCATGGGTACCCACAGCGGGATGGATGTTCGCGTGCCTCCTTTCCAACGGGTGATCAGCGCGGTACAGACCAACGTGAGGGGAAGTATCATCAGGTTGCTCAAGTGAACGAAGCAGGTCATCATCAGGATGAACCCATAGAGGGAACGCCACCAGAGGGATGTGTTCGTGAACAACAGAAGGATACCGGCAAGGACACCAATGACCGTGAAGATGTCCGCGACCAATTGGCCGGCATACCAACCCAGACCGGTGAAGGGGGATAGGATGGCGAGTGTGAGCATGTAGGTCCACGCACGACCGTCCCCGAAGGCCATCCAGCAGCGCCAGAGCAGTAGGCTGCAGAGCCACGCTTGAACAAGTACAACTCCCCAAAGGGAATACCCGCCTAAGCTGGTGAGTTCGATGAACAAGCCATACCAGTACGGTCGATCCGGAGGAACGAATCCGGTGAATGCAGAACGCAGGTAGGTGCCCGTATCCGAGTACACCAACGGATAGCCGTTCATCAAGGCCACGCTGAGTATCAGGATGGCGCCGCCCAGGATGATGGCCGAACGGCCGTACCAAGATGCCTGCAGGGTCACGGCCTCAAAGTAATGACAGGACCCTTCAGGTGGGCCTTCCGAACGGAGAAGCCTCGGTCGCTTCCTCTGGTTTTATGCCCGAACGTGACGAACGGTGCGGGTCGAGCATTACTTCTTCCGAAGCCCGGCATTGAGCCCCTAAACCTATCCCCATGTTGACCACAGTGCTCCTTGCATCCTGTCTTTCGCTGATCGAACCTTGCGCTACACGAACAGGTCCACATCAGCTCACCGCGGATGTTGCTGTACTCCCAGGAGGCCCACCGGCGATCCGTATCGCTGGTAAGATGGCCGGTGGGATCACCGCAGCGCAATGGCGTGCCGTTACTGCGGTGGATATCGTGGGCTGCGTGCCCAATGCGCGGATCACCGCACTCAACATCTGCAGCAAGGACTGTGAAGGCAAGGATGCAGGCTACAACGCGAAGGATGCGACCATCACGGAAGCCATGAAGACCATGGTGGCGAACCTCCCGATCGGTACGGCGTTCACTATAACGGTGAAGGTGGTCGATGGCAGCGGGAAGACGTGGGAGGTACAGCCCGCCAAGTTCGTTTGGAAGGGGTGATCAACGAGCTCCTCGACGGTGCTCGACCTTCCCTGCGTTCGGTGGTCTTGGTCTCCGATCAGACCGGATTCGCGAAGGCGAGCACAGCGAAAGCGACGAGCAGGATGTAGAGGCCGGCCACCAAGAGGTGCGAGGGGATGCGGCGGATGAGAGCGTCCATGGTCGTGCGAGTTGTTCAATTGTAGGACGTGTGACCTCCTTGCCCGGTTGCCCCCCTTGCCCGCTATTCACATTCGTTGTGATGGATCCGAGCCACGCGGAGAGGGGAGGATCGGGTATTCGTCAGCCCCTAGCCCGCTTTTCCCTTGCACTGCACCGTACCTTGACGATCGTCAGTCCGCTAGCGATGAACGCCCTGTTCATTTGTATTTGACCAGCTTCAACCAGCCTCGATCCACCATGACGACCGCTACCGCCCCAGCCCGCGCCTATTTCGGCGATCTCCACAACGACCAGCGCGAATGGCTGAACGCGCTCACGTTCTACAAAGAGGACATCGCCATCCTGGAGCACCGCCTGGAGGACATCGCCCGGCGCAACACACATCAAGAGGTGATGGCCGAACTCGAACATTTTCAGAACCGCTTCATCCGCGAACGCGAAGTGATCGATGAGTTGCGCCACGATATCAAGCAGGAGGAGAATAGGCTGGAGAAGGAGATGCGCGATCATCCGGTGGCCATCGAACACCGCTACTTCAAGGATCACACCGAGCTGCGCGATCGCTACCAGACCTTCGAGAAACTCTACCGCGAGCTGAAGCAGGAGTTCCAGCAGTGGCTGGTGAAGCGGATGTGAGTGCGTGGGGAAGGCCCTATCCCGGTAGTGTTACACCTTCCTTGAGCCCGGTCACGAAGTACATGTGCAGTTCGCCCTTGCCCTTCACTTTGATGGGGCCGCGGGGCTGCACGTGTACCAGGTCCATCACCTGGGCATACGTGGCTCCACTGATGTTGAGCTTCCCGGCTTCGCTATGGCTTTCCATGCGGCTGGCCAGGTTCACGGTATCGCCCCAAATGTCGTAGGCGAACTTCTTGCGACCGACCACGCCGGCCACCACCGGACCGGTGTGGATCCCGATGCGCACGGGCCATTCGGTCATGCCCCGTGAACGTCTATCGGCATTGCTCTGGTCCACCGCTTCGATCATCGCCAGACCCATGAGCACGGCATCGCGCGCGTGCGTCGCTTTCGGCTCCGGTATGCCCGCCGCGCACATGTAGGCATCGCCGATGGTCTTGATCTTCTCCAGACCGTACCGATCGCAGGCTTCATCGAAGAGCCGGAAGTAATGGTCCAATTCGCTCACGAGCGTGTCGCTATCCATCAAGCTGCTGAAGCCCGTGAAGCCCTTGAAGTCGCTGAAGAGCACCGTGCAACTCTCGTAGCGGTGCGCTTCGGCGCTGCCCTTCTGTTTCAACTCCTCGGCGGTGGAGGCGGGCAGGATGTTGCGCAATAGTTCGTCGCTGCGTTCCTTCTCCTCCGCCAGCTGACTGGTGCGGACCTTTACCATGCGCTCAAGACGATCCCGTTCGCGGCGTTGGTTGCGCTCGCGTAACCGAACGAATCCTGCGAAGCCCAGCAACAAGGTGACACCACCACCAGCAAGGAACGGTGTGGTGCGCCAGAACGGAGGCGCGATCGTGAAGGTGTAGGTCACCGGCTTCTCATTCCAGATGCCGCTGGCGTTGCGGGCCATCACCTTGAAGGTGTATTCGCCGGGCGGGATGTTGCTGTAGGTGACGCGTTGCGTGGCCGTGATGGGCGACCAGTCCGGATCATAACCTTCCAGGATCCAGCGGTAGCGCACCTTTTCGGGGTAGGCCAGCGAGATGCCCGTGAAGGCGAAGGTGAGGTGGTTCTTGTCGTGCGGCAGGTGCAGATCACTGGGGAAACCATTGCGGCTCATGCCCGCACACCAAGGCGACCAGTCGGGTCGTTCGTAGAAGAGTTGCAGATCGGTGAGGTGGACCAACGGTTCCTGCGTGTCGTCCACCACCTGCTGGGCATCGAAGCGCGTGGCCCCGCGCACGCTCCCGAACCAGAGGCTGCTGTCGCCGTCGAGCATGCTGGCACCGCGCAGGCTTTCCAAGCCGATGAAGCCGTCCTCCGGGCCGAACGCGCGGATGCTGAGCACCTGTTCCTGCATCACATCCAATTCCACTTGGTGGATGCCTTGTCGTGTGCCCAGCCAGAGGTTCTCGAACGCATCCAGCTGCACGTACATCACCGCCAGGCTCTCCAATCCGGCTTCACGTCCAAAGGTCTCGACCTTGCCACCACGCCAACGTAAGAGCCCATTCGTGGCTGTGCCCAACCACAGGTTACCCTTCGAGTCGCGTGCCATGGCGTTGATCGCAAGGGCCGGTACCGCATTGACCCGTGTGAACACGGCGCTAGCCGCCAAGGACGTGACGAACAATCCGCTATCCGTGGCACACCAAAGCGTATCACCGGCCACCAACAAGGCGTTCGCGGACCGTCCCACCAAGGAGGTGTAGAGTGGCTTGGTGCCGTTCACCCAGTGCACGCCTGATCCACTGGCGATCACGATGGTGCCATCGGCCAGGGTGGCGACGTCGTTCACCCGCTGGGCTTCGCGATCGCCTGCGGCCCACACCTGTTCGAAACGCCCGTACCGGTTACGGTGAAGGCCATGCATGCTCGTACCCGCGAGCAGGTAGCCCTCGGCATCCTCACCCAAGCAGGTGATGAACAGCGAAGGCAATCCATCCTCGCGCTCGTAATGGCGGATCCGAGTGCCGTCGAAGTGGGAGATACCTCCGCCTTGCGTGCCGATCCACAATAGTCCGTCGGCGGTGCGGTGGATGGCGCTCACGATGCGCGATCCGAGCCCATCCTTTTCCGTGATATACTGGAAAGCATCGCTGGTGAACTTGCTCACGCCGCCGAACCCGGTGCCCGCCCAGATGCCTCCGCTGCGGTCGCGATGGAGGCATCGCACCAGATCATGCCCGAGCCCGTTGGCCTCCTTGATGCTGGTGAGTTTGGGCACACCGTTCTCCCGCGCCAGATGCACGAGCCCAGCGGGGGTTCCCAGCCACAGGTCGTACTTGCCTGCCCGCAGGATGCTCAACACGACCGCGTGTGGAAGCGCCAAAGGCTGCAACCCGGCCACACGTTCAGCGATGGGCACAGGACGTAATTGCTGATCGAGTTCAACGTACCCGTGATCCGTGCCCACAAGCACACCGATGCTATCGGCATGAAGAGAAAGCGCTCGGGTGCCCTTCGCGAGTTCGGCATCGCTCACTAGTGTCCAACGTGCACCTTCCAACTGGAACAAGCCACTATCGGTGGCTGCTAATAGACCTTTGCCATGGTGCACCAAACCGTTGATGCGGAGCGAGGCCAGACCGGCATTCAGCGCGGTGGCCTTGTGCGTCACCGTATCCACTTGCCAAACACCTCCACCGCGGGTACCCAGCACCACGGTTGCGCCTTGTCCGGCCAGGATCGTGCGGATGGCATGAGCAGGCAGTGTTGGTGTGGTCGTGAATGAAGTGAAGCGGCCTTTGCTCCACCACGCCAAGGCCCCATTGCGATAGCCGGTCAACAGCCGGCCTTGGCTCGAACCGTTCAAGGTGGGCAGCAGGGCGGTGGCTTCGGTGGCTGGTGCACCCTGCTGTTCATCGAAGGCCTCGAACCGGGACCCCTGGCTGCGCGCCAAGCCTTGGTCGGTGGCCAGCCAGAGGAAACCATCGGCGTCCTCGCAGATGGCGTTCACTGCCGCACTAGGCAGCCCCTGCTCCAACGAGAAGGTGCGGAGGTCGTATTGTTGAGCGCCTGCCCGGGCCGCCAGAAGCAGCAAGGGCAACAGGACCGCACCAACGGCAACGCGCATGGTTGGAAAGATAGCGCCTCGCGCCAAGACCGTGCCGATCGGGGCTTGGATTTCGGTTTTTCCGCACTTATCTTCAAGCCGCCCTAACCAAACATCCGCTCACCATGAACATCACTTTCAACGAGTTGCGGAAGATCAAGGACAACCTCCCCGATGGCAGCATCCACCGCATCGCCCGGGAATTGGACTTGAACGTGGAGACCGTGTGGAACTACTTCGGTGGCTACGGCCACAGCAACGGCAAGCCCATGGGCGTGCATATCGAGAACGGACCCGATGGCGGCATCGTGGCGCTGGACGATACGCGCATCCTCGACCGGGCCCAGCAGATCCTCGCTGAGCAACACGCCCACGCGTAGTCATCGTTCTCCTCTCCCGGTATGATCGCTGGTCGCTACCAGCGGAAGAAAGCGGTCCGATCATTGGGCCGCTTTCTTTTTTTGGAGGGTCATTTGCGTCTGCGGTCTCGCAGCGGGACACGGCGCCAGACGCTATCGCTATTCGTTTTTGTCGTTCTTCTGCGGCTAAGGTCCAACCAGATCGTGTCATACTGTGTGGGACCACCAGTATGGGGTGTTGTCGTCATGAGCACTTCGTAAGGCTTCGGAAGGGTCCGAAGTTGGAAGTCAAGATTTATGAGTGAATCCCTTAAATATCGCTCGTCAAACTCGAACTCTGTTACGATGCCATCCCACGAAACAACCTGAAAGCTGCGTACCCTACGCGCTTCTGCGAAAGTTAACTCGAGCCGATAGGTTCCTAGGTCTGGGTCCGGGTAAGCCCGCTTAACTACACCAGTGTCCGAATAGCAAGCTAGCTGCGAGTTCGCTGCACTGCCACTTTCGTTGGAGATCTTTCCCAGGAACATGTACCGTTCAGGTGGTCGATCAGTCCTACTTATCTCTTTGACAGTGCAGCCTGTGCCAATAAAAGTGATCGAGCTCAGAAAGAGCATTAGGATTTTTGTGTGATCAGGCAACATCTTAACCTGCTTTGACAATCCTTACCACCACCGAAGTTCCGTTGTCAAACGAAACCAGTACGGAGAAAAATCCATCATTAACAAAGCCAAGGTCAACGGATCTGTTCATAGCATGGACCTCTTCAGCTTGATACACTAAGGCCCCAATACTATTGAAAACCTCAACGGTGAGAATATTTTTTTCTAGAGATAGGATGTCGAATGATCGGTTGAAAGGATTCGGCTGAATTCGTAGGTCCGTGTTTTGGCCAACTTCCATAATGCTGAAGAAACCATCGCAAAGAGGTGCGCTTGTGATGGAAACGGCCGAAGGGAACGTACAGCCGCTGGAAGGTGGGCCAGAAAAGCTTGCATCCATTACCCAATTACCACCTGTGTGCGCGGCGAAGTCCCCATATAGCTGAATCTTGCGGAAAGGACCATCTGAGTTGTCCTCGAAATACAGAATAGCGTTCGTATCCAGAACATGTTCCAAACCATGGGCGTGCCCCAGCTCGTGGAGAAGAACGAAATAGAGATCAGTATGTCCATCAGGTATGGGATTCGTTGGGACCGTATCCATGAACCACATAAAACCGGGATCACTGTTCAAAGTCAGATCCGATTCAAGGTAGTAGTACTTGCCATCACAAATCACGGGGTAAGGCTGCGCCTGCGCAACTACCCCAGGAGCCAGGCTACCAAAATTTAT
>Ga0075156_10002619_pt1 | contig 10041 bp, 9 predicted proteins | sample JI81AbrownDNA_FD_70966 | JGI IMG/M metagenome (GOLD analysis project Ga0075156, IMG submission 70966) | Wastewater effluent complex algal communities from Wisconsin, to seasonally profile nutrient transformation and Carbon sequestration -... | ecosystem: Engineered > WWTP > Effluent > Algae...
CGCTGCGGGGTCTGCGTCATCATGCGGTGACGTTTGAACTCGGCAAATGCTCCCTGATCCATGACGAGGTCGAAGGTGTATGTGGCATATTCCAACTCACGCAGGGGAACATCGTATTTGCCGAGTTTGCCCAGCAGAGACTCAGCCAAATTTTCCCGTTCGGTTTGGTTCAATGCATTCACGTGCGCGAGCGCATCGGCGTATGCCATTTCATCAAAGCGATAGATCGCAGCTGCAAGGATTTTGTTTTCGCCGTCTTTGTCATAATCGATCAAAGAGCACCAATCCGCCTGACCACTGACCACTGACCACTGACCACTGACCACTGCTGACTGCAATTCCTTCGTCGTCTCTATCATATATTCAGCCGCATCCGCATACTTCACCAGAGTAGGCGTTTCGGCTTTGGATACTTCCTTTACGGTCTCGCCGATCTGACGCACTTCTGCGAGTGGGTGAGAGAGCATCTTGCGGATGACCATCTCAATGACGCGGGCGTTGGCGGTCATGCCTACGTTGGCGTTGGCGGCGGCAGGCAGGATGAAACGGCACCTGTCCACATATTGCGAGCGGATGCGGCGGTCGTAGGCTTCATCTGATTCGTTTTCGCGGCGCGGGGATTTGCTGAGGATGAGATTCTTGACCGGGTCGAGCGATTCTGCATACGTCGAGAAAAGGAGGCGAACGGTTTGGATAAATTCATCGCGCAGTGGATGTCCCGCTTCGCGTAATTCAGGTGGAACAGTGAAATCATCCGATCCCCATTTTTGGTAGCGGGTGGATTTTTCTGTGTAGGATGCGAGGCGGCTGCTTTCGATGGTTTCGATGGCAACACGCGAAACGTTTTCAAAGGCAAGGTGCAGCACGGCATGTTCCGCCACAGAGGCGTGCCCGTAGCCGACGACCCATTTTTCGTGGAACTGCGCGGACTTTTCGTCACTTAATTCTGCTGCGATCTCACGAAATGATTCTGGCGCGCGCGATGTTTTGGCAAACGCAACGGCAATGGTTTCGGGGCTGAGTGCGCGCGGGGATAATAAATAAATTTCTCGTTCAGGCATGGGGTCTCCAGTTCTTAGTATTTAGTAAGCAGTAAGCAGTAAGCAGTTTTCAGTACCCACTGATTACTGTTCACTGAAAACTGGCTTATCCCATTGGGTTCTTCATGGGTGCGCCACCCAGTAGGTGAAGGTGGATGTGAAACACTGTCTGCCCAGCGTCGGCATTGGTGTTGATAATGAGGCGATATCCGTTTTCTGCGATACCTTCCTGCGCGGCGATGTTTTTTGCAGTTGTGAACATGTGCCCGATCAGAGGCTCGTCGTCAACGATCAGCATGTTGACCGAGTCAATATGTTTGTTCGGGACGATCAAAATATGGGTCGGCGCGGCGGGGTTGATGTCGCGGAATGCGGTTGTTTGTTCGTCACGATATACAATGTTTCCCTGAATGTCACCTGATACGATTTTGCAAAAGATACAGTCTGTCATGTGGAATCTCCTGAAAGGTTATGGGATTGTCGGTATGCGGCCGTAGTCTTCACTGCATACAATATCGTAATATTCAAGTTCGATGGCTTTGTTCGCCTCCGCGTATGCGGCTGCTTCTTTTCCAATGGCGCGAACCTGGTCTATGGCAGTGAATGCTTCTTCTGCATGGTAGCGCGGTAGAGTCATCAGCGGGTCGTTTATCAAACCTTCTGGGATGTAGTCTGGACGTTCGGGGTCGAATTCATTTGCAAGGGGAATCCAGTTGTACATAACAGGCCCACGCTGGTTGGAGGTGAACCCCAGTTGATACTTGAGCAGGCGTGCCGCTTCTACGGGGCGTTGTCCAAACCCTCCATTCGGCCAGATAAATGCGAGGGGAGTTTTTGCGTAATTATTTGCGAAGGCTCTTAATGGTTCCTGTAACTCGCGGGCGATGACTGTCTTTCCTGATTCATCGGAAAGAACGGTGTCTGGGCTTGCGCCTTGAGCCTGATGATCTACCATGCCTTCAAATTCCATATCAATGTTCTCGATCCAGATAGCCTGGGGTGTGTCTGGGTCGCTTTTCCATCCATTGACGACGGTCCAGCCCCAGTTTTTCCAATAGTCACGATAATATCTGTTAAAGTAGCTTTGATCATAATTTCCATCTTGAATGATCAAAACAGACCGAGGCGGGATTTTTACATTCCTTTCGATGAAAGAAAGAAACTCCTTCATTTTGATGGCTTCAAATCCCTGGAATTTGAGTTCCTGCATGGTTTTGATGAAATCCTCTTCGGTGATTTCATGCGGCTCTGTTGCTCCGGTGGGTTGAATCCGTCCGATCAGCAGAATCATGACAACTGTACCGGGGGGGGCGGAAGTCTCTGGGTTCCATTTATTTTTTAAATAGCGGCAGGTGTCTTCGACATATGTGTGCGGTGTATCCAGCGGATTGATGAGGGTAGTTTGAAACGTGAGGGGAAGCGTGGGCAGTGTGAGCACTGCATCAGATGACCCCGCTGCTGCGGTTTCGGTTTGTGGGGAAATACCCGTGGCAAATGTCTGGCAGGAGATAAGGCTGAATACGATTAATGCTATTGGGATAAAACGTAGTGTGGTTTGTTTTCTTGAGTCTGTCTGCATATTCATAGATAACCCATTGTAAACGAATTTCAATTAACGAAAATGCACGATAACAATACGATTGTCATCGTGCATTTTGTGTTTGTAGGTGGATTTTACGGAATCGGCCCGTAGGTGGGTGCGCAGACGATATCGTAGTATTCAAGTTCGATGGCTTTGTTCTGCTCTGCGTAGGCTTTGCCTTCTTCACCAATGACACGAACTGAATCGATATTCTCACGTGCATCCGTGCTCCAGTAGCGGGGCAGGGTCATGAGCGGATTTCCAGCGGGGGTTTCAGGGATTGCATATGGATTCGAATCGTTGATCGCATCTGCCTGTGGAACCCAGTTGTACATCACCGGCCCGCGTGGGTTGACGGTGAAACCGAGTTTGTATCCAAGCTGTGGCCCAAGTTCCACAGCACGGGCGGAGAATCCACCACCCGGCCAGATGTAGGCGATGGGAGTTTTGTTCATGTATTTTTGGATGGATGAAATTGCGCCGCCCATTTCACTGGTGATGAATTCATCTGTGGAGCCTTCGCTGATGGGGGTGTTGTGCAGGTAGCCGTGGGACTGGTAATCTACCAGACCTTCTGCAGAGAGTGCGGCGTTTTCAGCCCAAAGATCAGTGCGTTCGTCCACGCCAATGTATGCGTTGATAACGGGCCAGCCCCACTGATTGAAATAGGAGCGGAAGTGGTCGTTGAAATATTCGGCAAAGTGGCGGTCATCCACGATCAAAAGCACGGAGCGTTCGGGGATCTTCGCATTGTTGTACATAAAGTCTGACATTTGCTGCATGTTGATGGCTTGGAAGCCCAATTCGTGCAAGTCGTTCATAAGTTTGGAATGTTCGGTGTTCGTAATGTCATTTCCAGAGGCTTCCCCTTTGTTGATGCCGTGGAACATGATGACCATCACAACGGTTCCGGGAATGGAGTTGTTCGAGTTCCATTTATTTTGCAGGTACTGGCAGGAGTCTGTCACATACGTGCGTGGAATATCTGTGGAATTTAAAATGGAAGTTTGATATGTCCCCGGTAAAGCTGGCGGCGTGCGGATGGCGGTTGCGGTGGGGATGGGCGTTTCAGATGGGACGGGTGTTTCTGTGGGGATGCTGATCTGTGCGTATGCGGTTTGAAACGCGGCAGTTTGAATGGCGTTTAAGTCGGCAGTTGGCGCCGCAGATTGGCAGGATGCCAATAGTACAGCGAGCAGGCCGAGGTTAAGAAAGAGGCGGGTTGTCAATCGTAATTTTTTATTGGTAATTGGTAATTGATGATTGGATGTCATAAGGTGGATTTTACCTGAAAAAAAAAGAGACGCCTGCTTGCGCAAACGTCTCTCTAATCTCTACTTTATTCGTCACTCTTGCCTGAGATGAAGTCTTCCACTTTTTGGTGAGCGATCTCATCTTTGAATTGCTTGGGCGGGGTCTTGAAGAAATAAGATGACGGGCCGACGATGGGACCAGCCAGTTCGCGGTCGAGCGCGATCTTGGCGCAGCGCACGGCGTCGATCATCACACCTGCCGAGTTGGGGCTGTCCCACACTTCGAGTTTGAGTTCGAGGTTGAGCGGCACATTGCCGAAGGTAGTTCCTTCCATGCGGATGTAGCACCACTTGCGGTCGGTCAGCCAGGGGACGTGGTCGCTGGGGCCAACGTGGACGTTTTCTTTGCCGATGTCGTAAGGAACCATGCTGGTGACGGCATTGGTCTTGGAAATCTTTTTGCTTTCGAGACGTTCGCGTTCAAGCATGTTGAGGAAGTCGGTGTTGCCGCCGAAGTTGAGCTGATAGGTGCGATCGATCTTTACGCCTCTATCTACAAATAAGCTGGTCAGCACACGATGAACAATCGTCGCCCCGACTTGACTCTTGATGTCGTCGCCGAGAATGGGCAGTCCGGCATCTTCAAAGCGCTTGCCCCAGTATTCTGATGAAGCGATGAATACAGGAATGCCGTTGACGAAGGCGCAGCCCGCTTCGAGAATTTGCTCCACATACCATTTGGTTGCCATCTCGGAACCGACCGGCAGGAAGTTTATGACCACATCGGTCTTGGTCTCTTTGAGCAGGTTGGCAATATCGGCAGTGGAGCCGGGTGCCTTGGTGATGACTTCGCTCAGATATTTGCCGAGACCGTCGTGGGTCATGCCGCGTACAACAGGCACGCCGAGGTGGGGGACATCTGCGAATTTGTAGGTGTTGTTGGGTTCGGCGAAGATGGCTTCGGACAGATCTTTTCCGACCTTGGTGGCGTTCACATCGATGGCGAGTGTGAACTCAATATCGCGGACGTGGTAGTCGCCGAGCTGGGTGTGCATGATACCGGGGATGGTCTCATCTTGTTTTGCATTCTTGTAAAATTGAACGCCTTGCACGAGGGACGAAGCACAATTCCCCACGCCAATGATGGCGACACGTACTTTTTTATTTGCCATGAACTTTTCTCCTTGAGATTGAATTGCAATTTCCTTGTATCTTCTTACGGCTTTCGTTTCAGATATACCCGTGAAGTATAATCTTACTGTAAGGTATGTAGATAAATATGGCTATTGACCGCGTAAAACTCCTTGAACGACTTTTTGAAATTACTCGCAGCCTCAGCGCTTCGGTGGATTTGGAGACCTATCTCCAATCCATTCTTTCTGCCGCCACCGAACTGACCGAGAGCGAAAGCGCATCCCTTTTGGAGTACGATGAGGCGTCACAGGAATTTACGTTTAAATCTGTGCCCTGGTTCCACCGTGATGCGGTTCGTTCTGCGAGGGTTCCATTAAGTGGCAGCATTGCAGGCTGGGTATTTCTCAATATTCGAGCGCTGGCGATAGATGATGTGGCAAACGACAGCCGCCACTACGACAAAATAGATGAACTGGTCGGCTTCCAAACCAAATCCCTTTTGGGTGTGCCGATAATTTTACACGGAAGACCCGTTGGTGTGTTTGAAGTTTTCAATAAGAAAAAAAACTACACGAGTGAAGATATTCTCATTGTAGAAACTCTGGCGTCGCTCGCTTCCACCGCTTTGCAAAATGACATGTTGGAAAAAAACATCATGTCATCACAAGAGGAAGCCCGTGAATTGGATCAGCTAAAAAATGAGTTTATTGCCATCACATCCCACGAGCTGCGCACACCGCTTGGATTGATTCTAGGCCACGCTACATTTTTGCGCGAACTGGTCGGCGACGATTTTCAAGAGCAGGTGGATGCCATTATTCGCAACGCATCCAGACTAAAAGAGATCATTGAAAGCCTTACCAGCGTAGATAATTATGAAACAGGCGGTTCACTCATTCGTTCCCGCAGAACTTCCGTTGCTCGGATCATCGAAGATGTTACCTCTTCATTTCATGAAATGGCAATGAGCAAAGGTACTACGGTTAAAACCGAAATTCCCGAAGGCCGCGAGTTGTGGGTGGATATTGACGGCGGTAAGATCTCAATTGTGTTGAGTAACCTGTTGAAGAACGCTCTTACCTTTACGAATGATGGCGGTCATGTCGTTATTCGCGGCGAGCAAAAACCTGAATATGTTACCGTGACGGTGCAAGATGACGGTTTGGGAATTCCAGCCAAAGACCTGCCGCGTATCTTTGACCGTTTTTATCAAGTCGAATCCCATCTCACGCGCAGGCACGGCGGCATGGGGTTGGGTCTCTCCGTTGCCAAGGTGATGATCGAAATGCACGGCGGCCGCATTTGGGCGGAAAGCAAGGAAGGCGAAGGCAGCAGCTTTACTTTTCTTTTGCCTTCCAATAAAAAAGTAGAAGAAACTCCGCAAGTGTTTTCTGAGTAAGAATTTTCATCCCGTCAATCAATTGACGGGATTTTTATTTCTTTGATACACTCACGCCCATTAATCACCCTGCCGCCGTGATGCGCGTTGAATGTGCGGGCAGCCTTAATTTGTAAATTGGAAACCAACATGCAAAGCATAAACTCACAGTTTGACCTCATTCGCCAATCTGCCACTGTAGCCATGGCAGACCGTATTCTTGCATTAAAAGCCGGTGGAAAAAATATTGTCGGCTTGCAAGTGGGTGACCCCGATTTTGGGACACACCCCGCCATTGCCGATGCCGCCATGAAAGCCATTCAAAGCGGGCTGACGCATTACGGTCCTTCGCGCGGCTACCCTGACCTGCGCACTGCCGTTGCAAAAAAACTGATTCGCGACGAGGGCATCACCTACGACCCCGCCTCCGAAATTCTCATCACGCATGGCGGCATTCACGCCTATTATCTCGCCATGCAATCCATTCTTAATCCGGGTGACGATGTTTTGATTCCCGACCCATCCTGGGCGACTCATTCCAACATGGCGATCATGCTGCGTGGGAATGTGATCCGCGTCTCTGCCCCCGCCGAAAATGGATTCATCCCCTTCTTCGACTCATGGCTGAAAGCTTTGACTCCCAAAACCCGGGTCATTGTGCTCAACTATCCATCCAACCCGACAGGCGCATACCCCACCCGCGAGTATTTGCAAAAACTACAAGACTTTGCAAAAGAACATAACCTGTGGATCGTCAGCGATGAAGTGTATGGAAGTTTATTCTATGAAGAACGTCCCACCTCAGCGGCGGCAATTGACGGCGCGAAGGAACGTACTCTCATTGTGAACAGCCTGTCCAAATCCTATGCCATGACGGGCTGGCGGGTTGGCTTCCTTGCTGCGCCCGCTCACATCATTGAGAACGCCCTCAAGGCTGGGCAGAACTCCATCACCTGTGTGGCTCCTTTCATTCAAAAAGCCGCCGCCTTTGCGCTCACCGACCCTGCCATGCAGGAATTCACCGAGGAAATGCGCGCAGGCTATGCCCGCCGCCGTGAGTTGGTGATTCGCCTCTCACATGAATTGGAATGTGAAAAAGTAAAAGTGCTTCCCCCACAGGGCGCGTTTTATTTCTTCCTTGACCTGCGCGCCTTGAAAATGTCTTCCGTGGAAATGTGCGAAAAGATTCTGGATGAAGTTGGTGTGGGGCTTGTTCCCGGATCCGCGTTTGGCGAAGAGGGCGAAGGTTTCATCCGCATGACGATTGCCGCTTCTGATGAAGATGTGGAAGCGGGCTTTCGGAAAATCGTGCAGTGGGCGGAAGGGCAGTAGCCCAGTAGGGGCGGGGTATCCCCGCCTAATGGAGTTAATATGAAAGTATCTTTTCAGGGCGAACCCGGCGCGTATTCCGAGCAGGCAGTCTTTAATTATTTTGGGAAAGTGGAAACTGTCCCGTGTGAATCGTTTGATGTGATGTTCGACTCAGTTGTCAGCGGAGAAAGCGATGCGGCTCTTGCTCCCATCGAAAATTCGCTGGCGGGTAGTATTCATCAAAATTACGATCTGCTTTTGCGGCATGACCTGCATATCGTTGGGGAGTACTTCCTGCGTGTGCAGCATTGTTTGATCGCAAACCCAGGTGTGAAGAAAGAAGACATCAAAAAGGCCATCAGCCATCCACAGGCTTTGGGACAATGTGCAGGATATTTACGTTCACGCGGCATCAAAGCGGAGCAGGTGTACGATACAGCAGGCAGCGTGAAGATGCTCAAGGAATCTGGCGCTCTGGATGTGGCGGCGATTGCATCCAAACGCGCGGCGGAGCTTTATGGAATGCAAATCCTCGAGGAAGGCATCGAAGATAACACGGAAAACTATACGCGCTTCCTCGCTGTCCAACGCGAATCAACCATCCCGAAGCAAGAGGCGAAGACTTCCATTGTGTTCACATTGAAAAATGTCCCCGGTTCGCTATTCAAAGCGATGAGTGTGTTTGCCCTTCGTGACATTGATCTCACGAAGATCGAGTCGCGCCCGTTGCAGGGAAGTCCGTGGGAATATCTTTTTTATATTGACCTTATTGGCTCTACTCAGGATGAAACCGTGCAGCGCGCGCTCGATCATTTGGCGGAGTACGCGGTGATGCTGCGGGTGTTGGGTTCATATCCGCGTTTCAAGAGATAGTGTGGCAAGTGGGGGTAATTGTTCTAATTCAGACCTTTTTTATCTTGACAAAAAAGAATATCTGTTCTAAAATTTGCTTATATAAGTAACCGAATAGTTACGCATAGGCAAAAATGAGACGAGATGTTTTTCAAGCAATTGCAGATCCCAACCGCAGAGCTATTTTGGCATTGCTGGCTCAACAAAGGCTTACCCTCAACGGTGTTGCCGAGAATTTTCGCATTAGCCGTCCTGCCGTTTCGAGGCACATTAAGATATTGAAAGAGTGTGGGTTGGTGGTTGTGATTCCTCAAGGACGGGAACGGTATGTGGAAGCACGTTTTGATAAATTGGGTGAAGTAGCTGACTGGATCGAGCAGTATCGTCAATTATGGGAAGGACGATTCGGTCGATTGGATGATGTTTTAGAAAAGATGAAAAAGGAGAAATGACATGCCCTCGAAAAATAAAGTAACAGTGACCGCTGAACCGGGCAAGCAGGAGATTTTTATCACCCGTGAGTTCGATGCCCCGCGTGAGCTGGTGTTCAAAGCGCATATCGACCCGAAGTTATATGTTCAATGGCTGGGTCCACACGGATATGAGATGATCCTCGAAACCTTTGAACCGGTTAGTGGCGGGAAGTATCGTTATGTACATAAGGATAAAGAAGGAAATGAATATGGCTTTCATGGCACGTTCCACGCCATGTCCCTTGACAGTATGATCCAAACCTTCGAGTTTGAGGGATACCCTGGGCATGTTTCTCTTGATTGTATGATGTTGGAGGAATTGCCTGATAACCGAACAAGAGCCACGATTCATTCTGTCTTTCAGTCTGTTGCTGACCGGGACGGGATAATTGAAAGTGGAATGGAGCGAGGTGTAAGTGAAGGTTATGAACGGTTGGATGATATTTTGGTTGTAATGAAGTAATCTGTAAAAAGACTTTAGACGTAAAAAGGAGAAACTATGCGAAAACTGATCGTACATCAATTCATTTCTTTAGATGGTGTCATCCAAGCCCCCGGCGGCGTGGATGAAGATACCGATGGCGGCTTTGCTCACGGCGGCTGGACCATTCCCTTCTGGCACGATGATATCGGTATGCGCTTCTCGCAAGCCATGGAAACCGCCGATACCCTTTTGCTTGGGCGCAAAACCTGGAAAACTCACGGCGACGCTTTTGAACCCATGCCGCCCGAAGAGAATCCATTTGGCAATGTCAAAAAATATGTCGTTTCCACTACGCTGAAATCGGCGGCGGCTTGGAGCAACTCCACCATCATCAGCAGCAATGTCGTCGAAGAAGTGCGCAAAATCAAGAACCAACCCGGCAAAAATATTTTGCTCGATGGCAGCAGTGTGCTCGTTCACACCCTCATCGAAAATGATCTGGTGGATGAATTGGTCTTGCATGTCTATCCATTGATATTGGGCAGCGGCAAGAAATTATTTCCGGATGGCAAGTATGTCAAGCTGAAGTTGATC
>Ga0075156_10002626_pt1 | contig 10027 bp, 10 predicted proteins | sample JI81AbrownDNA_FD_70966 | JGI IMG/M metagenome (GOLD analysis project Ga0075156, IMG submission 70966) | Wastewater effluent complex algal communities from Wisconsin, to seasonally profile nutrient transformation and Carbon sequestration -... | ecosystem: Engineered > WWTP > Effluent > Algae...
GGCAAAGCTGTCGATTCAAGGCTGATCGCCAGACCTTGGATCACGTTCGTGCCGTGCCCCGTTTCCGAAGCTTTCGCAATGGAACGGACCGGACGATAATTGGTCCCGGTATAATATTCGGTGATCCAGATAATCAGGCCGGTTACAATCAGGCCGAGCAGCGAGCAGTAAAACAAGGTACGACCGGTAAAGCCGCCGACGTTCACTTCCATGCCGCCCAAAGCGGTGCTGATGGCGAACCATATCGCAGGTACCGACAAGATCGCCGTGACAAGGAAGCCTTTATACATCGCGCCCATAACATTGGTACCACCGCCCAGACGGACGAAGTAGGTTCCGATGATCGAGGTAATCACGCACACGCCACCAATAAGGAGCGGAAGGCTCATCAGGTTGAGGAACAGACCGGCATCGGTCACGCCCTTCACCAGCAGAGCGATCAGCACCATGGTCGCGCCAACGGTCACCACATAGGTTTCGAACAAGTCAGCGGCCATACCGGCGCAATCGCCGACATTGTCGCCCACATTGTCGGCAATAACGGCCGGGTTGCGTGGATCATCTTCCGGAATTCCGGCTTCCACCTTGCCAACAAGGTCTGCGCCGACGTCTGCAGCTTTGGTAAAGATACCACCGCCTAGACGAGCGAAGATCGAAATCAGCGATGCACCGAAGGCCAATGCGACAAGCGCATCGACAACGGCACGGTCATTTGGTGCAAACCCGCGAATATCGGTCAGATACCAAAAGAATACGGCGATTGCGAGCAAAGCCAGACCAGCGACAAGCATACCGGTAATGGCCCCAGCGCGAAACGCCATGGTCAACCCAGCTTGCAAGCCGGTCTGTGCAGCAGCAGCGGTGCGAACGTTGGCACGAACCGAGATATTCATCCCGATATAGCCTGCAACACCCGAAAGCACTGCGCCGATAACAAAGCCGATGGTTGGAATAACGCCTAAAAACAGCGCTACCAAGATCGCCACGACGACACCGACGATAGCAATCGTGCGATATTGACGGCCTAGATAAGCCTGTGCACCTTCTTGAATGGCGGCAGCGATTTCCTGCATTTTTTCATTGCCGGCAGATGCGCTTAGCACCTGACGGCTGGTTACAAAGCCGTACACAACGGCCAGTAACCCGCATAATATTGCGATTACTGTCAGAGACATGAAATGTCCTCTCCCCTCTTAGTTTGCTGGAACAGCATAGAATGGCACCCTCCTCCCAGAAGATGCAAGCCGCACGGCTATAGGGCGGCTTCAAGCGGGAACGCAACCCTTAAAAGCGGCCTTTCGGGCCGACTTGCTCACTGATGCTGATAGCCAAGTGACGGCGGCAAAGCTATTCGTCGCTCCCCTTCGTAAAGGGAAAGGCCGGTGCCTTCACCCACATGTCCGACCTGGGTGGCGGCAACTGGCAACTCTATTTCGGGCGAAACCGCAAAAAGCAGTTGGTAATCATCCCCCCAACTTGCCGCTTGCATCCGGCTTTCCAAGGCATCGCCACGATAGCTGATATAAGTCGGCGACAAAGGTATGCGGGCAAGGTCTATCGCAATCTCGACTTTACTCGCCGACGCCAACCGTTCGGTATCAAGCAAGAGCCCATCCGATACATCCATCATTGCATGTACCTTAGGTGCTAAACTCTGTCCTTCGCACAGTCTGGGCTCTGGTCGATTATAGGCAATAGCCAAAGGTCCGACTTCATCAAATCCGGCCTCGATCAGTTCAAAGCCAGCCAAGGCATCGCCCAAAGTCCCTGTCACGTAGATAAGGTCACCTGGCCGCGCACCGCTGCGCGAGGGAACAGGGGCGCAGGTTGCCGCACCGATGGCGGTCAGCCCCAAGGCCCGTTTGTCACCGCGATTTGTAACTGTATCACCGCCCAACAAAGGGACATCGAAATGAACTAACGCAGTTTGGAGGCCTGCTGCAAATTTACGATCCCAGGAATCATCGCCCAACATGAATCCCAGCAATACACCCAAAGGACGGGCACCTTTGGCAGCAAGGTCAGAAAGGTTTGAAGCAACAAGCTTCCAAGCCACATCGGCTGGATCGGCGCTCGACAACCAATGAACATCTTCGGCCATCATGTCATGGGTCAGTATGAGTGTATCCGAACCAAGATTGATTACCGCACAATCGTCGAGCAAGTCCCGTGCCGCAGGGTCACTTGCCATTGCGCGCATAAGGTTGATGAAGGTGGATTCGGTGGTCATTGGGGAACACTAGCCCAAGCTGTACGTATCCAGAACTGGTTTAAGCGCAGCAAATGACGCCGCGACTTCGCGCAAATTATCCGCGAACGTCTTTTGCGACCGCGTCGAGTAAACCGTTGACGAACTTTGCATCCTTCTTGTCGAAAAAGGCATGTGCAACATCCATATATTCATCGATAACCGCACCCGTGGGGATGTCGGCGCGGGCAATCAGCTCATAGGTGCCGCAACGCAAAATTTGTAGCATCGTCTTGTCGAGCCGACCCATCTTCCACATTTCGCCCAACTTGCCGTCAATCAAAGCATCGATTTCCGCGCGCCGTGCGTTCACGCCAGCCACGACATCATCGAAAAAATCGACCTCGGCCTCCGCATATTGCGCGTCTTCAATCTCGGCCCCTAGACGGTGCGCATGGAATTCGTCGAGCAGGCGGGCCAACCCCACTTTTTCCATATCCATTTGATAAAGTGCTTGCACAGCAGCCAGACGCGCAGCCGAGCGGGATTTTGAATTGCGGGATTTCATAATCTTTTCCTGACGCTTGCGGCGTGTGCGGGCAAGCCTTCGGCATCGGCCAAGGTTGCGGCTGCCGGTCCAATGGCTTTAATGGATTGCGCATCGAGCGCGATAAAACTGGTGCGCTTCATAAAGTCGAGCACAGATAGTCCAGATGAAAAGCGTGCACGGCGACCCGTCGGTAGAACATGGTTAGGGCCTGCAATATAGTCGCCGATCGCTTCAGGTGTCATACGCCCGAGAAAAACCGATCCTGCATGGCGGACGAGATCAAAAAGCGCTTCGGCGCGGTCGTCATCGACGGCAAGTTCAAGATGCTCGGCCGCCAACCGGTTCACGAGCGGCATTGCATCTTCAAGATTTTTGACAACGATGATCGCGCCATTGGCCGACCAGCTTTGCTTCGCCACTGCACCGGTTGCCAATCCGGTGATTTGAGCATCGACCGCCAAGGCAACCTTATCTGCAAAGGCTGCGTTATCGGTGAATAGGATCGATTGGCTGGTCGGATCATGCTCTGCCTGGCTGAGCAGATCAGCCGCAATCCATTCAGCTTTATTTTTGGCATCCGCGACAACCACAATTTCGGAAGGTCCGGCGACCATATCGATGCCGACCACGCCATATAACTGACGTTTCGCCTCAGCAACCCAGGCATTACCGGGACCGGTGATCACGTCGACAGGCCGGATCCGGTCCGTTCCATAGGCAAGCGCGGCAATCGCCTGCGCTCCGCCAACGCGCCATATCTCATCGACGCCAGCCAAATGCGCTGCCGCCATTACCGTTGGATTCACCTCGCCATTAGGCGTTGGTGTAACCATGACAAGGCGTTCGACACCCGCGACCTTGGCAGGAATGGCGTTCATTAAAACCGATGACGGATAGGCCGCACGGCCACCGGGCACATAGACACCCGCTGCATCCACAGCCGACCAGCGCGCACCAAGGCGAACGCCCGCCTTGTCTGTATAATCGCGATCTTTGGGCAATTGTGCCTTATGATATGCTTCAATACGCTTGGCCGCCAGTTTCAGAGCGTCACGCAAATCGGGGGCGAGGCCGTCAAATGCGGCCCTGCACGTGCTGGCATCGACTTGCCAGCCTTCCTTGTTCAAATCGAACCCGTCAAAGCGTCGGGTCATTTCCAGCAGCGTCACATCGCCGCGTGCGCGCACATTACGAATGGTCTGCTCGACGATGCTCGACACATCGGAATCGGTTTCGCGCCGGTCGTTGACCAGCGCGTCAAAAGCTTCAGCGAAGCCCTTGGCCGAAGAATCAAGCCGCCGCACGTTCGCCTGACAGTAACCGGAAGCGTTCAACCAATGCGGGCAAAGTCCCGCTCATCATCTTGTAAGCAGCCCTGTTGACTATCAGCCGGGCGGACACCTGTGAAATGATATCTGTTTCAACTAGGCCGTTTTCAGCCAAGGTCTTGCCCGACGATACAAGGTCGACAATCCGTCCTGCAAGTCCGAGCGAAGGCGCAAGCTCCATCGCTCCGTTCAGTTTCACACATTCGGCCTGAATGCCCCGCGCCTGGTAATAACGGCTTGTCGTGGTCGGATATTTGGTCGCTACGCGTATATGTCCACCGTTGGCAGCTTCGTCCACACCCGATGGCATTGCCACCGATATTCGGCAGCGACCGATGCCCAAATCAACAGGCGCATAAAGTTCGGAGTAATCGAACTCGTCTATCACATCCGAACCGACAATACCGATATGCGCCGCACCATGTGCAACAAAGGTCGCCACGTCAAAAGCGCGCACGCGAATGATGCTCATATTCGGGCTATTCGTAGCGAACAGCAGCGCCCGGCTGCTATCGTCAAAAAAGGCAGATTCTGGCTCGATACCTGCGTTCTGCATCAGCGGCAGCGCTTCGTCCAAAATCCGTCCCTTGGGGATTGCAAAGATGATGCGTTCGGTCACAATGGGCGCGCTTTAGGGGCCGAAGGCGGAAAGGGCAATATGGCAGACTCATTCGGTAAAGGTGTTTTGGATGACCAAAGGGTCGCCGAAGGCATAAAGTTTCAAGCAGAGCACTGCCGTCGAAACGGTGCGCCGGTCACCGCCCGCATCGTTGAAGCGCAGTTGGCATTGATGGCAAGCGATACCTTATGCGGCAAACGGATCGCACATTGGCCTGGCTTGCCCTTGGAGGACGCGATGCCTTTAAGACTTGCCGGCGGCTTCCACCATTTGCTGCTAACTGGCGCAGATTCCCGCCTTTTGCCTGTTTATAGCGGGCATGTTTCAAATCAGGCGGAGGTGGACGCCATCGTTGTGGCTGTCACCGGCGATCATGATCAGCGGCTTTTACCTTGGCTGGATGGACCGCCCCAGACCAACGAAGCAGGCCGATCGGCGAGCTTCATGGCAGGCCTGCTTTGGCTTTCAGATAAAATCGGGTCGCGCTTCGAACTCAACGAGATCGGAGCGAGCGCTGGCATCAATACAATGATGGAGCGATACCACTATAATCTGGGTGGCGTTGAAGCCGGTCCGGAATCCTCACCTATGCGAATCAAGCCGGAATGGCGGGGCTCACCGCCGCCGAAGGCCGAGGTCGAGATTGTTCATATATCGGGTTGTGACCAATCCCCAGTTGACCTGTCCGATTCTGACGCCGCGTTACGTGTCAAAAGCTATGTTTGGCCGGAAAATGCGGGAAGGCTGGAGCGAATGGACGCAGCCATCCTGCTCGCTGCGCAGAAACGACCAGATGTTGTCAAATCTGATGCGCTAGACTGGGTTTTGAAAAGGCTATCGGCACCTCAGGATGCGGGTGTGGCGCGCGTTTTCAACCACAGCATTGTCTGGCAATATATCCCAGCCGAACGCCGCGCCGCTATTACCGACGCGATTGAAGCCCATGGACGGAACGCAACAGCCGAACGCCCGCTCGTTTGGATGATGCTGGAAACGAACCGCGAAACATTCAAACATGAACTGCAAATACGCTATTGGCCTGGGCCGCCGCAGTGGCATCTTCTTGCCGAAGCCCAAGCCCACGGCACGTGGGTCGAGTGGCTAGAAAATTAGACTTAAGCTAAAAACCGTTCCATTGCGGCATTAACCGCCTCGGGTTTTTCCCAAATTACGAAATGGCCGCAATCGTAAACGGGCTCGATCTCAACAGCGGGAACAAGTTTTTCAATCCCCTCTATATTGCTCGCGGGCAAGGCAAGGTCGTCCATCGCCCACACCACTAGGGTCGGGATAGTCAATTGCGGAAATGCCCCAGCGGCGAAAGCCGGCAATTCTGCATCTTCATCCATTGCCGGAACATAAAGTGCAGATGCACGATACCAATTGAGCATGCCGAAACACGCATCCCTGTCTTCCCAATCCGCAAGCAAGGCCGCGCGTTCGCTAGGCTCCATAGCGCTGGGCTTATCCCATTTAATGGTCTCGAGCAGAAGCCCCGTCAGTCCTTTTTCACGCACCAGCGCGTCGTTGGCGGGGTCCCGGAAAGCGCGGATATACTGACTTGCAGCGCGCTGGGTCATGTCCGTGATCATCAATCGCTGAAACAGATAGGGATGCGGCGCGTTGGCAATAATCGCCCGCGTCACCCTACCGGCCCACGCAGGATTAAACCCATCTGCTTGACCGTTAAGCGCGACACTCCATGCAATGGCACCGCCCCAGTCGTGCCCTGCAATGATAAAGTTCTGCACCTCCAGCGCGTCTGCCAATGCGAATATGTCTGCAGTCAACTTATCGGCAGTATAGGCATCAACGTCCTGCGGTTTGGAGGTGCCACGATAGCCGCGTTGGTCCGACGCAATACAGTAAAACCGGTCCGAAAAGGCCCCAATTTGATGCCGCCATGTACGATGCGATTCGGGGAAACCATGAAGAAATATAATCGCCGGATTTGACGGATCGCCTGCGGTATAGGCATCCATTTCTATGCCCGTCGACAAAGACAGACGGCGGTGGGAGAGTTCGGTCATTCGGGTTTTAACCTTCTGTAAGCGATAGGAAATCTGCATCGCCATAACGCTTCAAACAGAATTATGTCCATTTTGATTGTAAAAAATCGGCAACTCAGCTGCTTCTGGTCAAGGGAACTTCAGGAATAGGAATGGATTCCTTATCGTCACCGGGAACAAGCGGGAAGTTACCGGCTTTCCAGTCGGATTTGGCTTGATTGATCCTGTCGCGTGACGACGACACAAAATTCCACCACACATGCCGCGGAGTGGCAAAACCTTCGCCGCCTAAAAGCATTACGCGGCAATCGCTATCAGCGCGCAAAGTCATCGGCTGGCCCGGCTGCAAAACATACAGACTGCGCGGTTCCAAGGCTTCACCGTCGAGGCTGGCATGTCCCAGAGCGACCAGAATAGCACGCTCGTCCGCTTCAGCATCGATAGGAATCGTCGCGCCCGCGTTCATCAAAATGTCTGCGTAAATCGTTTCGGCATGCTGGGTCGTGGGTGCCGTTGCACCCCAAAGAGACCCCATGATAACCCGCGCTGACACATTGTCGGTCTCCACGAGGGGCAAATTTTCTTTGGCTATATGCTCAAAGGCCGGATCAATTTCCTCCTTGCCATCAGGCAAGGCCAGCCATGTTTGCATTCCCGAGATGGGCGATCCGGTGGAGCGTTCGGGTAATGGGGTACGCTCGCTGTGCACAATTCCCCTGCCCGCCGTCATGAGATTGAGCGCACCCGGGCGAATAGTAGCAAATGTGCCTAAGCTGTCCCGGTGATCAATCGCCCCTTCAAAAAGATAAGTAACCGTTGCCAGATTGATATGCGGATGCGGACGCACATCCATCCCGGCACCGATATCGAAGTGCGCAGGCCCGAATTGGTCGACGAAGATGAAGGGTCCAACCATCGTGCGCGCTTTGCTCGGCAATGTCCGGCGGACTTCAAAAGCGCCAAGATCGTGCGCAGTCGGTGTGATCGTCAGCATGACACAAGAATGCTGTGACCTGCCCTGAATTGTCAAGTCGGGATGGTCAATGCGACCCCAATCCTAATCTTCGTACCGACTTTCTTCACGCAGCTTTAAGCCGGCAGTTTGCAATGGTGTTGCGGCATTGGCAAACACCCGTGGTGTCATCCCCGTATATCGCCGGAATTCCCGGTTCATATGCGATTGGTCATAATAGCGCAGCGCACCTAACTCAACCTCACTCGGGCTACTGAAACCGCGCAATGCGGTTGCGGCATCCAAAAAACGGCTACGCCGAAGGATGGCCTTTGGCGAAAGGCCAAAGGCAGCGAGACAACGTCGTTCCAGTTGACGGGCCGACAACCCCAGTTGAGCCGCGGCATCCTCGATCCGAATGGTACTATCGGTACGCGCAATGATTTCAAACTGCGCCATCTGAGGGTCGGGCAAATGGCCCGGAAACATTTTTAGCCGCTCACGGATACAATTTTCCATGGCATCCAACTGGCCTTTGTCGTCAGTCGCCTGCACTACACCTTCAATCATCTTGTCGGCCAGATCACCCCATAATTGTTGAAGTGGGCGCATATCGTCAGCGAGCAGATTATGCGGATCCGGAAACAGAGCATGCCATCCGCTCGGACGAATAGCGAAACCTGTGACAGCAAAGCCGCCTTTTACACGCACTTTCAATGGGCCGCTGTTGGCACCAAAAAAAACGATATTTCCAGCTGTGTTCCATTCTCCGGGTTTAGTTTCGGCCGACCAGTCACCGCGTAACAGGCACCGGACAAATGCGGTTTCCGCGAGCAAGAAATCTTCGACAACGGCACCGTCGGGTAACGGCGCCTCAAATACATAAAAGCGGCGGATATAGGGTGCCAGATCAGCTGACGGCCGATAGGTGCGCGAAAGCATCAACCCTCCCCATTTCCCCGGCTGCGACCCTAGTCAGGACAAGCCTGCTAATCCGGATAACTGCAGACTATGCCAAGAAAGCCTTTATAAGCAAGGACATTCCGTTACATGGCGTGACATTCAATCGTCAGGCGCCGTCGCTTTGATCGCAAGGGCGTGCACACGTGTGCCCGGAATATCTCCCAATGCCTTATTGACCATTCTCTGTCGCATAACCCGGCCAATCCCGGAAAATGCTTCACTTTGAACTTCAATCGTAAAATGCGATTCTCCTGACCCATCGTCCCCGCTGTGGCCGTGATGCTTCGCGCTGTCGTTCGTCACGACAAGGAGTGTGGGTGAGAACGCTGCGGTCAACAGCTGCTCCATTTCCAATTGTGCAGGTCCTTTTTTCATTCCGAACTCTTCCCATATGGGACGTTTTTCGCCAAGGGAAATCATGGCTTCCGATCGATCGCACGACAGATTCCACGGCCGCGTGCGCGGGTCGCGCCGCCCTTGCAACTATCCTGGCTGTAACGAAACCGGCGAATTTCGCGCGCCAAACCCATATGGACAAGCTGCATCGCCCAACGGCCCGGGCGACTATCAATATCTCTGCCTCGACCATGTTCGCGAATTTAACGCAGGCTACAACTGGTTTGACGGAATGACGATGGAGGAGATTTTGGAGGCTCAAAGCCCCCTTAATGTCTGGCCGTCCGAAACGCGGGCATTCCGCGCAACTGCCGGAGCCGATTCGCCACCCAAATGGGCCGACTTCAAGGACCCTCTCGATGCCATTTCCGCTCGTTTTCGCGAACGCATGCCGAAGGAGCGCGCCGATGGCCGGATACTCTCCCCGCAAGACCGAAGCGCGCTAAAGACGCTAGGGCTTGGCGTAGATGCCGACAGGCGTGCATTGCGTTCAGCCTATTCCGAAAAGGTGCGTGCCTATCACCCTGACAAAAATGGCGGGAACAGGTCTTATGAAAAGGCTTTGCAAGACGTGATTGCGGCCTATACGCACCTTAAAACATCTCCTGCTTTCATTTGACGAGAATTTGCATGACCGACATTCCTAATATCCAGCCTGACAGCCGCGATGCGACCATTCTTGCTGCACCCGATAAAACAATCAGCGTGCGCGAAATGTTTGGCATCGATGTGGATATGGAATGCCCCGCATTTTCCGTTGCGGATGAACGTGTGCCCGACACCGACGACAGCTATGTATTTGATCCCGACACAACTTTGGCGATTTTGGCGGGATTTGCACATAACCGCCGTGTGATGGTGCAAGGCTATCACGGCACCGGCAAGTCGACGCATATCGAACAGGTCGCCGCCCGCCTGAAATGGCCGTGCATCCGGATCAACCTTGATGCACACATCAGCCGTATCGACTTGATCGGTCGCGACGCAATTGTTTTGCGCGACGGCGTGCAGGTCACAGAATT
>Ga0075156_10002627_pt1 | contig 10027 bp, 6 predicted proteins | sample JI81AbrownDNA_FD_70966 | JGI IMG/M metagenome (GOLD analysis project Ga0075156, IMG submission 70966) | Wastewater effluent complex algal communities from Wisconsin, to seasonally profile nutrient transformation and Carbon sequestration -... | ecosystem: Engineered > WWTP > Effluent > Algae...
AAGATAGCTTACTTACACTCCGAAATTGATACCATTGAACGAGTTGAAATTATTCGAGATCTCCGAAAAGGGATTTATGATTGTTTGGTGGGAATCAACTTATTAAGAGAAGGTCTCGATATTCCAGAAGTATCTCTAGTTGCCATTCTTGATGCTGATAAAGAAGGTTTTTTAAGGAATTTTAAATCCCTGATCCAAACGATTGGTCGTGCCGCAAGAAATGTAAATGGGAAGGCAATTTTGTATGCGGATCGAATGACTGATTCGATTAAAAAGGCAGTCAGTGAAACGGATCGACGACGCAAAATCCAAGAAGATCATAATACAAAATTTGGAATTACACCCCAAACCATTCTTAAAGAAATTCATGACATGATACCTCGTGAGATGAGGGAAGAAACTGAGCAAGAGGAAGCTCTCCATCAGATGGAGAAAGATTTTACGCTTAAAAAATACAAAACCAAGGAAAAACTGCGAGAAGCATTGAAGAAGGAAATGTTACGTTTTGCCTCGAACTTAGACTTTGAAAAAGCAGCAATGTTTAGAGATAAAATGCTGACTTTAGGTCCTGAAACGATCGAAAAGAAGTAACTAAAAATCGTTGCAACTTACTTTCCCTTCTAACACATTGAATGGAAACTGTTAGGAGTATCCATTGGATCAAAACGACTCTTGGGAAAGCCCCACAAAATTAGTCAGGATTGAGGATGCCTTACCCAAACATATTTTCCTGCTTCCGATTAAAGTAAGACCGGTATTTCCAGGAATCATCACCCCGTTAATCGTTCCGCCGGGTAGGTTTATACCTTCCATTGAGGAGACAAATAAAGGAGTAGGCTTTATTGGTCTCATTCTTTTGAAAGATGATGAAAGTGAAGAGGCTTCCGAGGATAACATCTATCAAGTTGGTGTGATGGCTAGAATCCTCAAAAAGATAAATCTTCCTGACGGAGGAATGAATATCCTTGTTAACACAATTCAGCGCTTTCAAATTTTAAAAATTACGGAAAAAACTCCCTTTTTGATGGCTAACGTAAGTTATCCTTTGGAAGAAACTGGGACATCAAAAAACAATGTAAAGGCGCTGATGCGCACCCTGCTCATATTAACGAAAGAATTGGCGCAAAATAATCCGCTTTTCACCGAAGACATGAAACTCACTATGATGAATGTAAATGAACCAGGCAAAATGTCTGATTTTGTTTGTTCTATTCTGAATCTCGAAAAAGAAGAGTATCAAAGTGTAATCGAAGCGATTACGTTAAGTGATCGGCTTGAAAAGGTATTACTGTTTCTAAAAAAAGAAATAGACCTAGTGATTCTCCAGAGGAAGATCCAAGATCAGATTAACGATAAAATAGACAATCAACAAAGGCAATTTTTTCTCCGAGAGCAGTTAAAAGCAATTCAACAAGAACTTGGCATCGGTGAAGATAAGACGGAAATAAAGTATGATAAATTATTGGAAAGGTTAAAAGCGATTCCTGTAGCCGAAGAGGTTATCAAAGAAGTCGAACGAGAAGTAGAAAAAATTAAGAATTCTGATCCAATCAGTAGCGACTATAATGTAATTCGAAATTACCTTGATTTAGTAGACGCTTTGCCCTGGGAAGAACCGACTGACAAAGAAATCAATATCAATCATGCCAGAAAAGTCTTAAATCGTGATCATTACAAACTCGAAGATGTTAAGGAACGTATCTTAGAATACCTAGCAGTAAGAAAGTTAAATCCACATTCTCGAGGATCGATTCTTTGTTTGGTGGGGCCTCCAGGTGTAGGAAAAACCTCCATTGCTAAATCGATCGCAGAAGCCATAGGTAGAAAGTATTTCCGCTTTTCTGTCGGCGGTGTAAGAGATGAGGCAGAGATCAAAGGTCATCGCAGAACTTATATCGGTGCCATGCCCGGAAAAATTATCAATGCACTCAAAATTTCGAAAGAAAGAGATCCTGTGATACTTTTGGACGAGATAGACAAAATGTCCCAAGGTTTTCAGGGAGATCCACAAGCGGCATTGCTCGAAGTTTTGGATCCTGAACAAAATAGTACCTTTCGAGATCATTATTTAGATTTACCTTTCGATCTTTCACAGGTGTTTTTTATCGCCACTGCAAATACATTCGAGCCGATTCCTCGCGTATTGCTCGATCGTATGGAAGTGATTCAACTTTCGGGTTATATCACAGAGGAAAAAGTTCAAATTTTTGAAAAGTATTTATGGAAGAAAATTTTTGAAAAGAATGGATTAAAAGCAGATTCATTTTCAATGAAAAAGCAGGCCATTGTACATCTGATTAATTCCTATTCTCGAGAATCTGGTTTACGAGGATTAGAGAAAACTTTTGATAAATTAGTACGGAAACTTGCCTTAAAACAGGTGTTAAAGGAAAAGTATTCAAAAGAAATTCGCGAAAAGGATCTTTTAGAAAACTTGGGGCCTCCCCCTTTTGTTGATGATCGAATGACGATACCGAGTGTACCGGGGACAGCCTTAGGACTTGCATGGACGAGCGCTGGTGGTTCTACTCTTCTCATTGAGGCAGTATTTGTTCCAGGGAAGGGGAACATTCTGCTAACCGGACAAATGGGGAAAATGATGGAGGAATCAGCAAATATTGCGCTCTCTTTCATAAAAAATTATCTCCGTAATGATACACTTTTCGAAAATAAATCCATACACTTGCACGTTCCAGACGGAGCTACACCGAAAGATGGACCAAGTGCTGGAGTCACAATGGCCACGGCACTTCTTTCTCTTGCCCGTGGGGAAACTGTAGCGGAAGGATTCGGAATGACGGGTGAACTAACATTGACAGGTGAAGTGCTCGCAATCGGTGGCTTAAGGGAAAAAATCGTTGCGGCGAAACGGGTTGGTATCAAAAAAATTATTTTTCCGAAAGATAATGAGAAAGCTTTTCAGGAGATACCAGATTACGTTAAACGAGGTGTAAAATTTTTTCCTGTTACAAACTTTGAGGAAGTATCACTTTTGATGTTTCCAAAGAGAAAAAAGTCATCTCCAAAAAAGAGAAGAAAATGATAACGAACGATTCGACTATAATATTAGTACTACGTGCTCTAGGAGAACATGCCCGGAATTTTTTTCTAAGTCTTTGGACTAAAAGAACGCTTATATTCTATTCTATCTTATTTATCGGAATATTTTTAAGTTTTTTCTTTTTGGGTGGAGCTTATGTAGTGTGGTCGAGTGAACAATCGAGAGTAGAGAGATCTCTTGAGAAGTATCGATCAGAAGTTTCCAACTTCTATGATAACTTTCAGCCAAAATCTGTAAAAATTGTTGATCGAAGTGGCAAAGTAATCGGTGAATTTTATCGAAGGAATTTTAGACCGATAAGAACGGACAATCTAAAAAAACATCATATGTTATTGTGGGCTGTTCTATCATCCGAAGACAGAGATTTTTTTTCTCATGGCGGCGTAAATTATACGGCAATAGCAAGAGCTGTTTTTACGAATCTAATTCAATTTCGCTTATCACAAGGCGGCTCCACGATCACACAACAGTTAGCTAAATTGACTCTCAATTTAGGGAAAAGAAATCTTTTTAATAAAATCACCGAACTTTATTGTACGTTTTACATCGAAAGTAAATTTACTAAAGATGAAATTTTAGCAATGTATTTGAACCAAATTTTCTTGGGAGAGGGAAATACAGGCGTGGAAGAAGCGGCAAGATATTATTTTAGAAAGCCTGCTACTGAGTTGTCTGCTGAGGAAGCTGCAATGTTAGTTGGAACCATTCCTGCTCCCAGCATTTTTAATCCTATCCGAAATCTAGGAATTGCACTTAGTCGCCAAAAACGAGTGTTATATGATATGGCACGTAATGAAGAGTTACACTTAGTTCCAGCTGAGATTCCTAAAAAATTTGGCGAGAGTATCGAAGGGAATCTTAGAAAATTTCGGACAATCTATAAAGTAAAAGAAACAAAAGACGAAGAAGGTAATCCTCGCTATAGTAGTGAAATCGGAAAATATGGATCAGATAAAGATTTTCGAATCAACCTTGCTCCTGATTTTAATACGGAAGTGAGAAGATTTGTTTTAGACTCTTTCTCGAATGAAGATTTAGAAGAACGGGGAATGGTCGTATATTCTACTTTGGATTTAGAAAAGCAAAGGATGGCGGAAGATTCTCTTCGAGTCGGTGTGGACTCGGTACGGAGCGATCTCGCCAAACAGGAAAGTGATTTTTCGAAAAAAGGCCATTCGGATCTTGCCGAGGTAACTAAAACGATTCTTCCACAAATGACAGGGTCACTGATCTCTCTTGATCCGGAAACTGGAGATATCGAAGCCTTAGTTGGAGGTTATAAGATCTCAAATACGTTTAGATTCAATAGAGCCGAAGATGCTAGGCGACAACCAGGATCTACTATAAAAGCACTTGTTTATGCGCTTGCGTTTGAGAAAAGGATAGTGAACCCTTCTTCACGCATCAGGGATGAAAAATTAGATTTTTCCGGTTATTCACCGAAAAATTGGTACAAAGGATATCGAGGAGAGATGACAGTGCGAACTGCTCTTGCTCAATCGGTAAATACTGTATCGGTAAAATTATTAGATCAAGTGGGAGTGGGTTATTTTCTATCTAAACTTGGACAGATATTGTCCCTTTCTGACGAAGAGATCAATATTAGATTCCAAAGAAATCTTTCTTTAGCCCTTGGTTCAGGAGAACTATCTCCGATGGAATTATCCATAATTTATGCTACTTTGGCCAATGGAGGTAGGCGGGTTACTCCTAGAAAGATAATCAAAATCACTGATATTGATGGAAATGAATTTTATCAAACAACTCCAAATGAAGCCGCAGAACAGATATTAGATCCAGTAGCCTGTGCAATGGCGATCAATACTCTTGAATCAGTTCTCACCGAAGAAGGAACTATGAATATCAAGAGGGCTCCAGGAGAAGCTAATTTATTTGCCGGAAAAACTGGAACGGTGCAATCCCCCAAAACAAAGAATAGTCGCTGGAAGGGACTGAAAGGAGTCCGCGATGTTTGGTTTGCTGGTCTTGCTCCTCGCAACGTCACTGTTATTTGGGTGGGTCATGATGAAGGCGCACCTTTCCCCGGTTCCGGTTCAGGAGTTTCGGGCGGAATCTGGTTGCGTTTTACGCAGAATGTGAAATCAAAATTGGGACTTGGCAATCGGTTGATAACTCCTTTTGTCGGCGATTTTGTTAAAGTAGATGTGTGTGCTGATGATGGAACGATTCTTGAAAATACGCCCGAGTATAGTTGTAAAATGCCACTTTACCAACAGTTTTATTATATCGGTGATTTACCTCAGAAACGAGCAGGATTCAGTAAAGTAGAAATGGTAACTCCACCTAAGCCAGTATTAGATGAGACAGATGATGATTCGGAAAATACGATCTATGACGAGAGTGGAAATAAAGAAAAACCAGCAGGTGTTGATTCTGTTGAACTGGAACCCCCTGTTACAGAAAATCCGAAAGCACTGCGTGACGAATAAAAGAATCAGAAACAAGGTAGTTTTCCTGGATTGACCACAAAAAAATCCAAGGAGCATCTAATTCGATTTCTTCGATGAGTGTCTGTGCACTCATCATATCTTTTTTCGCATCAAGTGCTTTAGAAATTTTTTGATTCACATAGTGAGATCGATTTCCGCCATTGCCTAACTTTTTATCATGGAACAATGGATCTAAAAAATTCCAAATCGACGGAAAATCAGCATACCATGTAAGTAAAGTTAGGTCACCTTTTCCCTCTCCATTTTCTTTATAAAGTGGAGCTTTTTCCATTCCTTTCAAGGTAACTTGAAGTCCAATATCTTTTAATGCTTGTACCAAGGCTCGTCCTTTAGCCTGATTTTCATCGTCGGCCCGCATTCGAAATTCGATTTTTGTTTTTAATATGTTCGGATAACATGTTGATTTTTTTAGGAAGTCTCTGCTCAAATCTAAATTATAATTAAAAATAGATTTCCCCTTTTTTTTGAAAAGATCTTCATAAAATGGTGCGGGGACGGGTCCTATTAAAAGATCTGCTTTTTTCTCAAGTAATCTTGATATAATTAATTCACGTGGAATTGCAAAATTTAGCGCATAACGGAAATTTTTATCAAAACATTTATTTTTATTGTTAATGGCAATGTATTGAATGGACCTTCCTCGTTTTAACACTGTGTGATTTTCATCTGCTTCAGGGATCGTTAGCATGAAATCTGAAAGTTTGAAGGCATCAATCAGACCTTTTTTGTACAGAAATAATGAGGTTGTCGATTGTGGTAAAATTCGGATCAAAATTGTTTTTGGTAGATTGTTGCTGTTTTTTGTTTTGAGGTTCAGTTTTATATATTCATTTTTTTTCCACTCGATCAATTCGTAGGGGCCAAACGATAAAAAGGAACCAGAGGCAAGGAAATTCTTTCGGACAAGAATTGCTGAAAAAGGTAAAGCCAATTTTTCTTTAATTTCTACCTCTCTTGTTCCTTCGGCTAACAGAATCGCTATGGATCCATTTGCTTTGGTATAAATGTCTTTGATGATATCGAATTCTCCCTTTCTTGGAGAATTTTCCTCTTTTAAACGCCTCAGAGAAAAAATTACATCCTCAGCATTTACGCCTCTCTCAGATTTGAGGAACATTTCTAACAGTGGGCCTTTGTGTGTGATATGATAATGATCTTGCCGAACTAGGTTTGGGAGGGCGTTGTTATTTTTGAATTCATACAAACCGGCGTAAATGAATCGTGCCAGTTTTTGGCTCACTAAGTCGGTTGCCAATAAAGGGTCCAGACTGGGGGGATCGCTCGGAAATGCGAGGGCGATGTCGTCGCCAATCATTTCTTTTTGGCAAAAAGTGAGGGACAATAGGACCAAAAGGAGGGAAATAGTTCTCATACGTGAAGATTTACGGAAAACTCTGGCCATACTTAGTAAAATACAAATACAGACTCACAGTCGGTATCTTCCTATCGATATTTGTATCCATTTTCAATGGTGCCTCGCTAACTTCTCTGATTCCCATTTTTGATTCACTAGGTTCGGGAGAAAACTATAAGTTTCAACTCTCTCTGACAAAAAAAGACCAACAAATGCTTGCGACTTCCGAATCAGATATCCTTCCTTATACGATTGAATATGGTCAGTACCTCTTTGCGCAAACGAAAGCGTATATCAATGCAGAACTTTCCAAACGTACGCCAGACCAACTCGTATATCTATTCTGTCTCGTAATTTTACCCATTTATCTTTTAAAACTGATTTGTTTGGCAGGAACAGTATATTTCGTGAATTCGGCTGGACTCTTATCTGTGAGAGACTTACGCCAAGCTTTGTATGAAAAGTTACAAGTCCTTCCGTTAAATGATTTTGTTCGAGAGAAAACGGGTATTTTAATGAGTCGTATCATCAATGATGTTGATACAGTTGGTAAAGTTGTCTCGAATGATTTGAAAGATGCAATTAATGATTTTTTTTCGATACTTATTCATCTCGTTATACTGCTCGTACTTAGCTGGGAACTTTTCTTTTTAATCTTTATTATCATTCCATTCATATTAGGTCCAGTGAGTACGCTTGCAGATCGAATTCGACGATCCACTAGAAATCAACAGGACAGATTGTCCGCACTCAATGGTGATTTACAAGAAGTGATTTCAGGGATCAGAGTGATACGGGCCTTTTCCATGGAACATAAGGAAGCGGATCGATTTTTTGAAGTGAATCACGATTTATCCGAAAAAACGTTTAAAACTCATTTTTATCATCAAATTGGACCTGCGATGATTGAACTATCAGGTTCAATCGTAACGATGATTTTTTTAGGAATCGGAGCGTACTTACTTGAAGATCAGAGTTTTTCAAAAGGAAGATTTCTTGTTTTTTTTATCACGTTAATCTTTCTTATGCGACCTTTAAAACAAATGGGTATTCTTGTGAATTTAGTTCAAGCATCAGCATCTGCTGGGGAACGAGTGTTTGAAATTTTATCTAGAGAAACCGATATCAAGGACCCATTAAATCCAGTTATGTTAGGTCCCCTAAGTAAAAACATAGTTTATGAGAACGTATCCTATATTTATCCTGGTACGGAGACATTTGCACTAAAAGAATTAAATCTGGAAATCCCTAAGGGTGGAACTATTGCCATTGTTGGATCCTCAGGTGCTGGAAAATCAACATTAATCGATCTCTTGCCTCGCTTGATTGATCCTACCTCAGGGAATATACTCTGGGATGGGGTAAATGCGAAAGATTTAGAGCTAAATAATCTTAGGCGACGTATTGGAGTCGTATCCCAGAATATTTTTCTCTTTAATGGTTCCGTGAGAGAAAATATATCATACGGGAACCCAACTGCCACCGAAGCTCAAATTCGACAGGCTGCTGAGGATGCGTTCGCTTCCGAATTCATTGATTCTTTCGAGGATGGATTTGATACCATCGTTGGGGAAAGAGGAGTAATGTTAAGCGGTGGACAACGTCAACGAATTTCGATTGCACGTACGTTACTTACAAATCCAGAAGTATTAATTTTAGATGAAGCTACTAGTGCCCTTGATACCGAATCGGAACGTTTGATTCAGCAAGCATTTGTTAGGTTATATTCGAATAAAACAGTGATCATCATTGCCCATCGACTTTCGACAGTAAAAATAGCTGACACAATTTATTATCTAGAGAATGGTGAAATTGTCGAGAGAGGTAGTCATGCAGAATTGATCGGAAATCAGTCTTCTAAATACAAACGATTGTATGAAATGCAATTTGCACCTTCTCCTGAATACTAAGCATATCTGGAACTTCCACACTCAGGACAAAATTTCGCTTTTGGGATAGTAATATAGGACCCACAGTTAGAACATTTCCAATTTTCTAAAACTTTTAACGGTGAGAGTGGTTTGACAGAAGAATCCGATTTAAGGGTCGTTAGTTGTCCTTCCAATGTATCTAATTCATCCAAATAAGGAATCGAAGTCGATTGAAACTCTTCCTCGGTTATTTTCCCTGAATGAAAGTCGGATCGTAAATCTTTTAGAGAATCGAGAAGGTTCGCTTTTTTTTGAAGGATTGGATAAAACGTTTCCTCTAGATCCTTCCCAAAAGTGGACCGATCTTCTTGGAATTTAAAATGAAAGAGAACAAACGGTGTGACCAATACCAGACCGAAAATTATATAATACGTATAAAGTAAAAAATCCATTAATTGAATCTTTTAAAAAAATTCAATTCGCGCAATCTCTTTCTGTCGACAGGTGGATGATTTTCGATTGACAAGTTTTATACCCGGTAGGGTATTCGTTTTATGGTAAGCTCTGAAGAAAAAAAGAAACTCATTCATCGTATCAATCGGGTCCAAGGCCAGCTAGAAGCGATAAAAAAAACGATCCATGAAGACGAGAAGGATTGTGAAAAGGCGATCTTACTCTTAAAGGCCGCGCACCAAGCTTTAAAAAAATTCGGAGAAGCTTACATTCAGGAATACATGGAGTCTTGTTTCAAAGATAAAAAAGGTGCAAATTCCATTGAAACCGACGTAAAAAAAGCAATTCGCGCAGCATTCTCTCTGTAAATCCATCTTACCTCCATAAATTTATAAAAAAATTTCATTTGACATCCATATACCCCACCGGGTATATGGTAATTATACAAGATATACTATAGGGGGTATGGTAATGTATTTAGCTTCAACAAAAACATGGTATTTGGAACGGACTTTATTCCTACTTGCTGGTTTATTTACCCTTTTGGGACTCTCCATTGGTTACTTTCTAACTCCTTGGGGTTTTTTGCTGAATCTTCTTGTTGGTTTGAATCTGGTAGTTTTTGCCACAACAGGATTTTGTGTCATGTCGATCGTTCTAAACAAACTCGGTTTTCCAGCAAAATGCAGTCGGGAGTAAATATGAAACGTTACACTTTTCAGTTCGTACTCAGTTTGGTTTTTATCCCTGGGATTTTATTTGCGGAAACGCTCTCTTTCAACGATTTCTGGAAGCAAGTGGAAGAACATTCCCTAGG
>Ga0075156_10002630_pt1 | contig 10023 bp, 7 predicted proteins | sample JI81AbrownDNA_FD_70966 | JGI IMG/M metagenome (GOLD analysis project Ga0075156, IMG submission 70966) | Wastewater effluent complex algal communities from Wisconsin, to seasonally profile nutrient transformation and Carbon sequestration -... | ecosystem: Engineered > WWTP > Effluent > Algae...
TCATGTACGGTCACCAGAGCCACGAGTCACAAAATTCCTCCATAGAGGAGCAATAATTGGTCAACAAGGATCGTGATATGAGAATTTATTTATGACATGTTAATCATTAGTTATACCAAAAGAAAAAAGAATAGTTCGCATTAAATTGTTCTGTTCGCTTTTAGAATATGCACAAGTCGGAATATACAATCACGATTATAGAATATACTTGAAGGTACGACTATCAATAGCTTTCGTACGTGAAATTGGCTTTTTGGACATACTTGGCTGCGAATTTATGACGTATCATCAAGCAAGTTGGCTCCGCAGAATTTAGAACCCGAAGAATTGAGGAGCTTCTGTCAACCAAATCAAAAGCACTGCTCAAACATCCAGCGGCAATAATTGGTCAACAAGGATCGTGATTTTAGAATTGGATCTTATTTATTTATGACATGTTTATCATTCTGTAAAAGAAAAAAAGAATAGTTTGCACAGCGCGAAATGTAAGTATTCTGTTCGCTTTTAGAGCACAATCCGGAATCCGGAATATTCAATCAAGAGTATAGAAGATACTTGAAGGTACGCTAGATATAATGACTATCAAAGCTTTCGTACCTATAATCGGCTTTTCGGGCATACTTGGCTGCGAATTTATGACGTATCATCAAGCAAGGCTCCGCAGAATTGAGACTCCGCAGAATCGAGGAGCTTCAATCAACCAAATCAATAGGACTCCTTAAACATCCAAAGGCAATAATTGGTCAACAAGGAACGTGATTTCAGAATTGGATCTTATTTATTTATGACATGTTAATCATTTTGTTATAGGAAAAGAAAAAAGAATAGCTTGCAGAGCGCGAAATTGTAACTATTCATTCAATTATTCTGTCAGAATTGAGGCTCCGCAGAATTGAGGCTCTGCAGATTTGAGGCTATGAAGAATTCAGCTCGCCTGCTTCAATTAACTATGAACCAGAAAACTAACCATATTGAGTTATTTTCTGTATGCAAATGCGGGGAAAATGGTTGTACTTAACTGCATATTTTTTGGTATAGAGGCTTGGATGCATGTAAACATTTGGGTAGAAATTTATGCCCGCCTGATGACTTCCAGTTCTTCAGTTGCATCTAGCATAAGGTCACTAGCTTCTTCTTCACTGGAGTACTTGATATTGATTTTACCATGGCTTTGGCAAATATTCATTCTTGATTTTTGTAATGCTTTTCCAGGCTATCAATGTTACTATAGTTATGCCTCTCTAAGAACATCTTAAAGTTCTATAGTCTCAGTTTGCATGGCACCTGACAAAAATTGGTAGACTCGGCCCATTGCATCAATCCCCAAGTAGTATTTTAGTCTTTGTATGAAAAGCAAAAGTATATCATAATGAATCTTATTTGCAGGATCCAGTTAGAAAACAATCCACAGTTTGTTCCGATTGCTCTCAAAGAGTCACAGGCTGAACTGTTCAGTTCAAAACGTGCTAAGCAGGATGACCACAGATATTAAAAAGCTACAACGTGATCGTAAAAATAGAGGAAAATATCTTTGCGGGAAATGTAACCAACCCAAGTCTGTTCACACTTGCTCTGGTTATGGGGCGGTATTTGGACTGACCAGGTGGTGAAGTCAATTTAGCATTATTGGTGCCTGACATCTTAACAATTTTTTCAAAAGTCCTCGCACAGATGTTGGAATCACTTTAATCGATTAATCAATATTATCAATCAAGTAAAGTGATTAAGACTTTTGTTTTTAATAATTGTGCACTATCTTTGTTCACTGTCTTTATCGACTGGCACATGTTTTATCTGTTTCAACAAAGCTGCTCATTTGTGTTGATGTTTGTCAGCTAGGTCATTGAGCATTGGATATGTGAAAGGAAAGTCAGCACTGGCCTGGTCCTCAATATGATACTAATTGGAGATTCATTTTAGCATAAAGAAGTTCAATTCTAAAGGTTGATTTTCATAACATGACCAAGAAACACATATGGATTAAAATTAAATAGTTAACGGCTCATCGTCGACTGCTAGGTTTGTTAAACCATGTGGTGTCGCCAAATGTGTTGAAAACCAAGTAGGGCGGGAATAATGTGGACGAACAGTCGGAAATTGGCAGATATCTAGTGCTTTCCTCTGTTCATATCGGCAATGTGTACTCGATACTTTCGCCTAAACATGGTTTTTTTGCCTTAATATCATGGTTTGATTGGAATATTGAAATTGATAGTCGGCTCATGCAAAAGCCGTACTTGACAAAAATAGTCTTAGGATCCATTGAAGCTCAAAGATGTTGGCAGGATAACAGCAACAATCAAAAAGAACACTTGAGCCTAACGATCGAAGAATCAAATGGAAATGGAAAGTCCATTTCAAAGGATAATCTAATCGAAATGAATGTGCAATTCAAAGATTCCCCAGAAAACGGACAACCCTAAATCATTTGAAAAATGTGTTAGAGAATTAACGCACTTTACCCAGCAATGATAGAGTCTTAGAAGGCAGAATTTGTGAAGGCAATACAAGTGATCTCCACAAATGAGCAACGCAAGTTCTAGAAAGTACACCCTGATGTAACTCTTGTAGACATGTCTACTGAAAGATTCAAGAACAGGCTTATACTAGCCAAATTGCAGTCTCAAATTATCTGAATACCACCAAAACAGAATTTATTTATTTGCGAACTATGAAAGGAAGTGGACGAGGACTGGAGATACATAAGAACAGAGCGCAGGTGAAATCTAGAATAATTTCGGACAACATAAGTTCGAAGACAAGAGATAAAAGATAATGCCATGCAGCAAGCATATCGCCAGTTTCGAGATCATGTTTAAACCGCCAGAATATAAATTGTCTGTGGAGTCTAAAACAAAACTTGACGACATGCTTACTAAATCATTCGCCTGTTGGAAATTATGAAAATCTTTGTGACCATATAATGGACAAAACATGTAATCACATGACCAGCTAAACAAAACAAAGACACTACACCTCTTTTAGAATGAGTGTGACAAATATTTAGACCCGTAATTAATCTATGGGACTGATGAACGTGGAATGAAAAAAATTCCGCCAAGCACTCAAATTTTTGCCCCCGTATGTTTTGGTGTACATTGGGTTAGCTTGTATATAATCAAATGAACAACTTGAAAAAACGCTCAATTATATTAATTCCGTTACCTGCTCAAGTCCTCATATTCCAATATTTATAGCGATCTTTGAAGATGCTAATCTGGAAAACTCTGTGATCCAGTAATTTGTGGCACTTGAACGCACTTCAATATCCCTGGCAACAAATCGCGTTATTTTAGGAATTTGTTTCTCGAACCTGAGTCATTTCTGGATTCAAATAAAGAGGACTATCCCTTCAAATTTTAGACTGTTGATATAAAATGCGGCCAGTTTTGAATTTCCTGACATATTCATGCTTTTGAGCTGTTGATAATCTTGTGATAACATAAAGCTAAAGTGTATTCTAATAAAATTAGAAGTTATGGGCTAGAGCTTATGGCGCTATCCCATAATTTCCTATTTAAATTTGAATTCCAATGATTTCTGTTCACGTTAGCCTACTTTTAGTCCCATACTGTCCACTGCGCTACTCCTTTTCGGTCCTTCTGGCCCACTTTATTCTGGCCTCGGGCCATCTCATAATTTTTATTGTCCAACACACCCTGTGCACAGCAGTACTTGTACTTCTGGGCAGATTTAGTATCTTCTCGCGCATGCACACGAACACAGTGCCTTTCAGCAGCTTTGCAAATAAGTCCACTTGCATGTTGTTTGTCCAGTATGCTACTTTCACTTCACCATTTTTTATCTTGTCTGTTAGGAAGTAAAGTACGTTGAAGTGTTTTGTTCTCTTGCCACTTGAGGTAGTACCATTTTCTGCGAGTACTCTTGTACTCTTGTTGTCCTGGCATATTATTGTGGTAGCTACAGCAATGCCTTTGGCTGCTAGAATGCCTTGTCCACAGTACCTGGCCCATTGCATCATTGATGGCCACAAATTCTGCTTCATCTTTTGTTTACATGATGTTGAGTACACGAGCCCTTTTCTCAACATCATATTTATGCCACTGTGACAGTGTATGTCAGGGTGTTTGACTATGAACTATCCACCCACCAGTGGGCACTGCAACTATCACCTGGTTTGATTGTTAGTGTGAGCTCCTTGGTGCAACAAAGGTGCAGTCATCCTCATTAGGAGATTGCACTCTTTTACATAGAAAAGCTACTGCCATTTGTATGTCTTGTCTTGTCTTGTCTGCCCTTATGGATATAGTAACTTTGCTATTAGGTGGTGAAAATGTCCTTTGTTGTATCATGCAAAGACATGCCAAGCTTCGGGGGCTTTCCTTTCCAAATTTATTGTTGAGTTACATAATAACATCTTCCATGACCTTTTTGTCTACATGTGTTATTTTTAATTTGTCCACAAGCCACATGATAGTGCATTTTCGTCCATTAATTGTTTTGTTTGCCACTTATTTGTCATATTCATATAATTTGAACTCCCATTCTATTAGGTTGTAAGACAGTATCCTTAAAACAATAATGCCACTTGTAATTTATCATAAATGGCCTTCTTGTGTCTTACATATAGTACTGGTTTGTTATTTTTTATTTCTCCATATTTATTTTTTGTACAATTTGGGTTGAGTTTGACAATTAGCTCTGCAATAGTCCCTGCCAGTTGCATGTTAACTTCTTCCTCCATGGCTGCATGTATGAACCATCCAGGTATATCAGTCACCCTATTATCCTTCACTTCAATAGCACATGACATCATCATCAATACCAGTGACACTGTTGGTGAGCTTTTATCAGATCTTGTTGTAAATTCTCTTTGCGACCTCCTGTTGGCACATCCTACTGCTTTGATGTTACTGTCATGCTTTTCCTTTATAAAGATGAGATACCATAGAGCTTTTTTTCTTTGTTCATGCGATGTTTCTTCCTTCTTAAGTGGCATGGGCGCCTCTCGTTAATGTAGCTGGTTTAATTTTTTAATTAAGGCCTCGTTGCCCTTTTCACTGAATTTTTTAATACCTTGTTTCACATTTATTCGTGCCAATCACAACATGTGCTTTTGCCTATTTTTTATTGGCTGAACTTTGTCCATGTTGTGTCAGGATGTATCTGCTGTTGCATTCTGGGTCGGGGTCTGAGGCTGTACCTATGATTAGTAGGGGTAATCCATCCCTCACTCGCCTCACTCGCCTCACTCGCCTCAGGCAGTACATCTCCAGTTACTGGATCTGTATTTATTTGTGCTGTATTCATTTGTTCTAATGTATTTGGGTCATAATTGTTATGTATTAACCATCAGGTGACTGATTTTCTATTGACATTACATCAGCATTATATTCTGCTTGTTTGAAGTTCTCTTGTCCTTAATTGTAATTTCCAAAATTCTCTGGCTCATAATTGACATTTTCACTTGTATTTTGAGTCTCAATCCTGTGAACATGTCTTCTTGTTACCCTCCTGTGGTCTCTTCTGCGAGCTCTTGATTATCATGTTGTATGCTTTGTGTATCTTCATTATGTTCGTGGACTTGTGCATTCTCCCCAAATCATAGTTTGCTATGTTTTTTGAAATATAATTTGGAACTGGTTACTATCATTCGTGGACTAAGTGTAGGGTGTATGCCTTCTTTGTGTGGAAAACAGTTCAACCATTTCAACAATTAGTCAATGAGGCAGTATCTCAAATTTACAATTGCTCTTGTCATTTCTTTAATTGTCCTGATGTACCTTTCAACCTCTTCGATATGTACCTTTCTTCCTGTGATGTTCACATTTATGCCCTGCAATTCCATGTGTTTCTAATAAATTCAAATTGTAAATCTCTGAGTATGTATTTTACTCTGAAACCTCTGCCATGGTATCTGTAAATGCTTTGTTGTAGCAAATTGATGATTGTGGATTTTGTATCATTATTTATTATTTCCGCTGTTATGAAATGTATTGCTCGTGATGTTGTCATCATTTAAGGTATTTCATTGATGTACATTACATTGATGGCAATAGTGACATCCCCATATTCATTGAGCATTACATTTGGCAGATTGTCAAGTGTATTGAGTACTGCTATTTCTGGGGTCTTCCATCAGTTCGGCCCAAGAATCCTCTGCATGTACAATGTCTTCTTTCTTCGACTTGTAACAAGTTTTCTCTTTTTTCTTATTGAATTTTCTTTTTCAGTACCTGTTGTAGCAAAAGTCACTCTGTCATTTGCCTCAGTCAGTCTTGTATGAGCCATAGCCTTAATGTGACAGACATTTATGTCATGAGTTCCTCTGGTGTACACAAGATTTTGATCATAGCTAGCGCAATGTTGGGTTATATTTTTACATGATTTAAAAAAACAGGACTAGATTGGTCATTTCGGTCATTTCGGTCATTTCAAGTCTATATCCACACTCTAGCTATAGCACAGAAATCATAACTTTTATTTATTTTTCTAAGTTTGACATCGAAATATCCCTGTTTTACCTACCTAAGTCAGAGGAGTTCATCACCTCATAGTGTTAGATTACAGTCTTTGCCTTTGCCACAGCTGCTCAATTCTAGCAGCAGCTATAGTGGTCGTTATTAGGACCCTGCTGAAAGAAAATATGGGCTGCATGCCATTTTCTTCTCTTGCAGAACCCTTCTCTACTTGTAACACTTTAGAGCTAAAACAATAGTGAAGAACTTCTTACAGTGTACAATCAATTAAATGGCTTAATTTAAAATGTTTGGATGTTCCAAGAAAGGTGGCTAGCACGCCAAAATTTTAGTGACGAATTCTTTGATAAAACAGGTGTGAGAAAATCTACTGCTTTATTTGGAAATCAGAACATGTTATCAAAGAATTAACTAAAAAAGAAAGCTTTCCAATTCCTAAAACTATGTAATAGAGAGTAGCAAAGAGAGTAACGCCAATGAGTCATATGCAATTCTAGTCCTGTACATATCTGACTGTCATATGTGTGGAAAACTTATTGACGACCTCGAATATTCAATGCTCAGAATGAAGAAACCTTTCTCAAAGAATGTAAGTGGAGCAGTCTTCTTATCAGAGAGCACAAGCCTTTATAGGACAATATCTGCAAACTGATTTGAATGATTGGGCGGAGTTTATTGCTGTATCTTATTACAAGAACAAGGCTAAAAGAAAGAAAGCAAGAAGAAAAACACTTGATTCAAGTGCAAGAAAATGGACACTACTAAAAATAATATGACGGTTCATTTACTGAGGCGAAAAAATGGACTGATCTGTTGATTATGTACAACGACAACTATATAAGAAGTTTTTTGATGACCAGTTATTAATTCCAAGCCAAGATTATGATATGACCGAAAAAGAAGAAGAAAACAGGTTCTACTCAACATGAAGATGAAAAGAATATTATGCAAGAGTTGTAGAAAAGTAATCAGGTGAAATAGCCATCCACAGGATATGAGCAGCCGGACATTATTTTCTGAATTTACACAATAGAAAAAGAATAAACAGATATGACTAGACAGAATCGCCGATGCTCAACAAAGTAAAACAATTACATAAACATATTCAGAATTTTTCTGTGACAAGTAATTTATGCGATAACTCATACTTCAGTGTAAACGCCATTTAGAATCTACCCAGTTTAGTCAAAGTATCACACTCCAACAATGATAAGGAGAGCCAAGTAGAACTGTTAGAGCCTAATATAATTCAAATATGTACTGCAGAAATTTGAAGTCATTTATCAAGCTATCAGGATTTTATCTGGGGCCAAGCCAGGCGGTGAGTGACTCAAAAATCTTTATATATAATCTTCATGAGTTCAAATAGAAGTCCTTTTATGATAAGATGAAATAATTATTTCGCTGCTATTATGCGAAAGAAAAGACGCTCAACAAAGTAGAACATGGATTTGAACTAACAAGATTAAAGTTCGGAAAAATTTAAAGGCTAAGCGGCAGCTATGCCTGTAGCGTGGAGTTACTCATGAATCAATCAAGTAAAATCATACTCTCTACTCTTGTGTTCATTTACGTCACAAAACCATAAATAGATTTGATTACTCCTGAATCAAACAATCCTATCAAGCAACTGAAAACCAATAAAAACCTGAAAGAGAAAAGATGTATCCTGATTATCATCACACAGAAAGATAATGAAAGCCTCATTGACTTTTTACAAGATTTAAATCAACAATATCCAAACAAGACAAGCAACGGCCGCATGGGAAAGTTACCTGGTTTTCCGGTAAAAGGAGCATGTAGATCAAGACAAGTTTATTTGCTGTCATCCAACCTTGTGTCTCAGTAATATTTTGGACAAAGTAAAAAACCAATGACTTTGGATGAAGCCGAATAAATTGTTGATATACAGCGTTGGGTTGGACGATTGATCTACAGGAAGAGGGGTAGCAGTAAAAAGGCATTGAGACACAAAGATTGCGAACAAGAGGCAGAAGCTAAAACCAGAATCTTAACTGAAGCGAACCAGTGCCAACATTCGATACTTTTGACAAAACTCATGGTTAAAATTCTAGTTTCTTTAACAATATGATATCAAGCCATCAAATCAACAATGTATGATAAAATCATGATGATGGCAAGACGAATTGAACCAAACAAAAATAACTTACCCAGGTAAGAAATTGCTGACGAAATGTATATTAGGGGTTGTCAAAGTTGGATGATATAATATCTTACATCGAGTTTTTTGTTTTGCAAATATATACTATATTTGCAAAACAAATCTGATTGGTGGAAACACAAAAAAACCCAAATATAACAGTAACTCCAAATATAACCTTTTTAGTATATCCTTGAAGCAAGTTTGTGTTTTTGTTTTGTTCACACAAAAACGCACGCGGCAAATACACACGCATCAAATAAAAATGGATCCTGTTTGTAGACTCGGTCTACAATGCCTTAAGAAGGATGAGCCCTTGGAGGCTTGTTACAGTGCAGGCTGTCCAAATTCCATTCATCCTAGTTGCTTCAAGAAGGTAATTTTAGCTGTTGCAGAGGATGAGTGGGAGGGACTTCTGTTCTGTGACAAACGGTGTTTCAACAACAACAAGAAGATGCAAGAGGTGGCCGCAAACAAAAACAAAGGTAGAGTACTGTGGCAGACAGATGGTCCAACACCGGAAATCAATTCAATGGCGGTTATCATCGACTGGTTAACTCGGGAGGGCAACTACAATCGTTGGCGTGGTGGTGACAGGCAGAACGGTACAACAAAACTGGGTATTGCGAGTGAGATAAGTCAAATCATCAAAGAAAAGGGAATCACTGTAGAGAGGCAAGCATTGGCGATACACGTGAAGATCAACCGTCTTGAGCAGCATTTCCGGGCAGCAACAGATTGGCTGAATCAGACAGGGGCCGGTGTGACTTGCGAGGAGAGTATCAGAGCAGCAGTGAAGCAGAGATGTCCATATTACTATGAATTGGTTGACGTGATGAGCGACAGGGCCAGCACCACTCCACTATCCACCATATCCTCAATCAGACCGTTGGAGATCGTAGAATGTGAGGTAAGTGACAGCGGAGTCGACAATAAGCCTGTTGCAGTTGATACTATTAGTATCAAGCGAACAACAGGGGACACGCCAACCCTCAGGAAAAAACCTCGGACATCACCAACAAGTTTCTTGTCCTAATTGACTGAGCTGTCACAGCTGAAAAGAGAGATGCTGACAGTCGAGAAAACGTTCAAGAGCCAGAAGTCCGACATGGAGAACAGGAAGCTTACCTTAATGGAAATAGAGGCAGACAAGAGGTTGGAGGCATTGCAGGTTGAGACAGACCACAAGCGGATGCAGTTTAAGGCAGATCTTTTACGACAACATCTGAATCTTGCCAAGGAAGGGGTCCCACAGCAGGATATAGATTACTTGCTGCCAAAGCAAGATTAAAGTACTAGATTTTATTTATTATTTAATTCATTTATTAACTTCATAATTAGTTTATTAGCTATAAGTCAATTAGTAAAATAAAGTTTTAAAGCTAAAGATTAATGTGCTTATAAACCCCGTTATTAGTTCAT
>Ga0075156_10002631_pt1 | contig 10023 bp, 8 predicted proteins | sample JI81AbrownDNA_FD_70966 | JGI IMG/M metagenome (GOLD analysis project Ga0075156, IMG submission 70966) | Wastewater effluent complex algal communities from Wisconsin, to seasonally profile nutrient transformation and Carbon sequestration -... | ecosystem: Engineered > WWTP > Effluent > Algae...
CGTGGCCAACCTGCTGCGATTACTCGAACTACCTATCGAGACCCAGCGCCTAGTCATGGATGGCACCCTCTCGGAAGGTCATGCCAAGGTGCTGCTGGGTGTCGGCGACGCTGAGCGAGTCAGGCTCCTGAGTCAGGAGGTGGTACGCAGTCACCTGTCGGTACGCGAGCTGGAGCGACTCGTAGCTGCCGGGCCCAAACAGTATGTGAAGACCGGACCAGGGACGCCACTCTACCACACCGAGGCCGAGCGCCTAGCCGGAGCCCTCTCGACCAAGGTCAGTATCCAAGCCAAGGGGAAGAAAGGTGGGAAGATCACCATTGAATTCTATTCCGACGAAGAGCTCGCGGGAATTATAAATAAGATACAGTAGATTTTTTTTGTGTAGCTCTAAAAAGCCCAGGCTAGTAGTCTGGGCTTTTCTTAGCACCTACTCTACCCAGTGCTTACTCTTTATTTCTCTGAGGTCTTTTTCGCGCTCTTCTTCGATCCGTTTCTTAGCCAGGGTGCGCAGTGATTCTGGACTCTCATCTTTTAATTCATTCGCGCGCTTCAGGAGGTATTCCGGAGTATTCCTCGTCGCATCGTCTATGACCTCGGCCAGGAGTACGTCGAGTATAGCGCCGTAGATGGGGCCCGGTGCTATATCGAGTTTTTCTTTCAGATCCACACCGCTAATCTTTAGCATCTTTACGCTTACGGCGTCGGTGCTAACTTTGTCTATCATGTATTCCAGGTGACGGAGCTTGTAGGGCTTGGCTTTGGGCACGCCACTACCCAGTCTATCACCTATGCGGACCGCCATCAGGTCGTCCATATTCTCCCTACCCACACGACTGAGGAGCCTCCGCACCGAGGCTTCAGTCACTTCGCCTACGTTGTAGTAGAAGAGGTGGTTGTCTACTAGCATAGCAGCGTGGTCAGACAGTTTGCGGCTGTAGCGGAGCCGGTCGAGGATCTTACGAGTCATCCTGGCACCGACGTGGTCGTGGTTGTAGAATGTAGAGCGGTAACCGTCGCCCTTCTTGGTCCGGGGTTTGGCGACATCGTGGAGGAGTGTGGCTAGGCGGACCTCGAGTTTGTCACTAGGACAGGTGTGCAGGGCGCGTAGGTTGTGCTCCCACACGGTGTAGATGTGGTGGAGGTTTTGGGTAATGCCGATACCTTCGCGCAGTTCGGGGATAATGTAGTGGAGGAGTCCGGCGTCTTCGAGCAGGAGTACTCCATGCATCGGGTAGGGGGACAAGAGTATCTTGGAGAATTCATCGCGAATCCGCTCGGCAGAGATGTTGGCCAGGGTAGGGGCGAGCTTTTGTATGGCCTCCCAGGTGCCTTTTTCGATCTTCCAATCCGTCTGCTCACTCTTCTGACGTAAGTTGGCATCGCCCAGATACACGGCAAAGCGGATAGCGCGGAGCATGCGCAGGGCATCTTCGGTAAAGCGCTCTACTGGATCACCTACAGCACGGATAGTCTTCGCAGCGAGATCGGCTTGCCCACCAAAGTAGTCGATCACTGCGCTTTCGGCCCCCACCTGCCAGTGGAGTGCCATGGCGTTCACGGTGAAGTCGCGGCGCGAGAGGTCCTGCAAAAGCTCGCCTACGAACTGCACGCGGTCGGGGTGGCGGCTGTCGGTGTAGTCACCCTCTACTCGGTAGGTAGTTACTTCGACTATATCATACACGGGGTTCTCCTCGGTGTATTCAGGCTTCCGTACCTTAACCCCTACGGTACCAAAGGTGTTTTCGTACACACTCTCGGGGAAGATTGCTTGGATCTCTTCGGGTTTGGCATTGGTGGTAATGTCCCAGTCCTTGGGCTCCCTACCTATTAGGCTATCGCGGACGCAGCCACCTACTACCTCGGCGGTGTGCCCAGACTGGTGGAGGAGTGTCAGTATCTGCTGTACTGGTACAGGGAGCGCGAAGTGCATAAATGATTAGTTTTTAGTGCGGAGTGCTTAGTGTAAAGATATTCAGAAATTCAGCCCACCTGCTTGCACAGATGTCCTTACTCTATTATTCCTGTTTTTGTAACTTAATGCAACTTATTCGAGAGTACGCTTTTTCAACTCTTCTTTGTAGCAGATCAGCGTATCGCCCTCTTGGATCTTGGTGTTACCTTCGAACACTACGCCACATTCGCTTCCTTGAGTTACTTCGTCAGCGTTTTTCTTATTTTGCTGGAGGTTAGTCATCTTACCAGTTCCCACTACCTCGCCATCGCGTTCGACTTCGATCAGGCTGCCACGGAGCATCTTGCCACTGGCTACACGCCCACCGAGGATAGTATCGCGCTTACCGGTCTTAAATATCATGAGTACCGAGAGACGGCCAGAGTCAGTACGCACTGTCTCAGGCTCGAGTAGGGCACCGAGCTCAGATTTTACTTTCTCTACCAGCTTATAAATGATATTGAATTTCTGAATAGTCACCTTACCCTCGGCCATACGGGCGGCTACAGGGGTAGGCTCGACGTTGAATCCGTAGATGTAGGCACCGGCACCACTGGCGATTTTCACATCGCTCTCGGTAATGGCTCCCACACCGGAGTCGATAATATCCAAGGCTACCTCGGGGTGACTAATCGTGTCGAGGATTTGCATAATAGCCTCTACCGAACCCTGCACGTCGGCCTTCACGATCATTGGCAGGCGCTTCAGACCATCGTCAGTCTTGGCTTTGCGACCGGCGATCTCCTGCATCAGGGCTTCCTTCTTCGCCTTGGCGAGAGTAGCCTGATCTACTACCTGGAGTACGTCGTTGACCTGCGGGGCCTCGGTGAATCCATAGAGCGTGATAGGCATAGAGGGGAGGGCAGTGTCGATGTTCTTGCCCAGGTAGTTCTCGATACGACGGACACGACCGTGCTTGGATCCAGCTACGATATCCTGACCAACCTTTAGCGCCCCGGTACGGATCAGCGCAGTGGCCACTGGCCCCTTTTGTGGGTCCAGGTGCGACTCGAGGATGACTCCAAGCGCGTCGCGGCGGGCGTTGGCACGGAATCGCTCCACCTCGGCTATGAGGAGCACAGCGTCGAGGAGTTTGTCGATGTTGATGTTGGCCTTGGCGCTGATCTCGATACACATAGTCTCGCCACCCCAGCCTTCGAAGAGGAGTCCCTGCTCGGCGATCTCCTGCTTCACGCGGTCGGCACGGGCGTCCTCTTTATCGATCTTGTTTATCGCTACTATCACGGGGAGCTTTTGTTCTTTTATGTACTCTATGACCTCTTTGGTCTGGGGGCGGACACCGTCGTCGGCAGCCACCACCAGGATAGCGATGTCAGCGATACTGATACCGCGCTTCCGCATACCTGAGAAAGCCTCGTGACCAGGGGTGTCGATAAAGGTAATGAGCTTTCCGTGCTTCTTGGCCTGGTAGGCGCTGATACGCTGGGTAATACCGCCAGCCTCGCCCGCAGCCACGTTGGCCTTGCGGATCGTGTCGAGCAGAGTAGTCTTACCATGGTCTACGTGTCCCAGGATAGTTACGATAGGGGCGCGCTCCTCGAGGTTGCGTTCGCTGGTCGCTACTTCTTCGGCACAGAGCTTGAGCATCTCCTCGAGGGTCATTTGCCCGGCGAGCTCTTTGTCGTCCATAGCGGGCTCGAATTCGAAGCTCATAGCTACCAGAGAGGCAGTATCGTAGTCGATCTCCTCGTTTATGGTCGCCATGACGCCGTTTTTCATCAGCTCCATGATCACCTTTGGCACGGGAGTCTTCATGAGTTCAGCGAGCTTCTTGACCGAGATGTGGCTAGGGATTTTGAGTATCATACGAATTTTTTAGTGAGAATATGAATGAGATATGTAAATAAAAATTGAAACAAAAGAGACTATGATTTCTTCACGGCCTTCTTCTTGGGCGGCTTACCGGTGGCGGCTTCCTGGACTATAGCTTTCTCCTCTTCGGTGAAGGGGTGTACGGTCTCGAGACCACCCGTCACGGGTTTGGCATATACACGGCAGCTCTCGCGGGCATGGAGTCCGGTGACTACAAATCCGTCGTTGCGACTATTGAGCAGCGCGAGCGAGAAGCTCTGGTTGCCACCCGACTCGGCGAACGGGTTGTAGCGCGACAGGGCTACATGGTGGAGTCCCTGGTTGGCCAATTTGTGGATCTGGTTACTAATCTCGAACAGCTCCTGGATCTCCTCATCCATGATGCGGACATCGCCCTGGAGGTGGGTTATGACTTCCTCGAGATTGGCGCCATCGCGACCCCGAGTTAGACGGTCGAGTCTGGATTCGAGTGAGCGCAGGAGGTACACAAAGTACCCCATAAGAACTCCCACGGTAATGAGGAGTAGGGTCAGTCCAATACTGAGCCAGGTAATACTGTCCATAGTCATATATCTATAATACCAGAAACGGGGGATTTTGTACAGGGTAGCAGGGCAAACCCGCCTTCGCCAAGGCTTTGTCCGGTAAAAAACACCCCCAATGGCCAAGTTTGGCAAAAGGGGGGTTGGTGGGTCTAGGCGACGACTACAGATGCTTCGGCCTGTTTGGCCTGGACTCGCTCCAGCCAGGTTGGGTAGTAAGTGCCGTAGTCAAAGTCGTCGTTGGGACCATACGGCAGCTCAATCAGCCACTGGAGGAAGGGGTCGTGCATGCCGTCGGGTTTGGGTCGCTCCCAGGTATCCCATTGATCGGGGACTTCGGTACTGGCTAGGTATACCCGCTGCAGATCGGTGTGCACCCACATGCTCGCTGCAAAGCGATCGAGGGGTACCCCCTGAGAAATGGCGAGCTGACGCGTAATCTCACCAGACGGCGCTTTCGTGACCTGGAGATCGACAGCGAGGAAGCTACCGCCTACGCTACGGTCCACCAGATGCAGCTGCCAATTGGCTTTCACCGGTTTGATTAGATACCCCATTCCTGCGCGTACAAAGCTGGGGGTGCAGAGATCGGCTAAAATCATCCCACGCCCCAACGCTCCGTCATACGACGACACATGGGCGAAATAGTCTGGGCCACTAATAGCACCGTCATCATAGGGGCCAGCCCGTGTCCAACGCTCGGGATTGATACCCCTCAGTTGAACTTCCCAGAATCGTTCGACCTTTTCAGGGGTCATGTAGGTAAGTGGGTGGTTGTTGGATTGGTGGCAGACATTGATCATGTCGTACTCCAAATTGTGAAAGACCCTAGTAGTATAGCAGTTTGGGGTGTGGGTGTCAACTAGCGGCGATTCTCAAAGGCAGCCTTCAGACTGGCAGGGTCGACGTACTCGATATCGGCGCCAGTAGCCAGGCCACGGGCCAGACGGGTGATTCTTACCCCACTGTCTATGAGCACATCGTGCAGGTAGCTGCTGGTCAGGTCGCCCTCGGTAGTGGGGTCTAGCCCCAGGATAATCTCGGTCAAGTCTTCGGTCTCGATACGACGAAGGAGCCCAGGGATGCGCAGGTGTTCGCCCTCGCGCTTGCCGGCCTCGTACATACCACCCAGGGAGTGGTACACGCCACGGTACACGCCGGATTTCTCGAGCGCTATGATGTCGAGCGGCTCCTCGACTACACAGACACGAGTATGGTCGCGCTCAGAGTCACTACAGATACTGCACAGGGCACCTTCGGCTATGTGGTTGCAGCGAGTACACTCGGTCAGGTTTTTGGTCTCGGTGAACGCGCCCTCGAAGTCACCCAGCTTCTGCACTCCCGACTTCATCAGGTACAGCGTCAGCCTCTCGGCGTGCTTGGGGCCGATACCGGGCAGCGAGGCGAAGAGGTGTATCAGGTCTTGAAATGGTCGTGGGTACATAGTAGCCGTGAAGTATGAAGAATGAAGTATGAGATATGAAAAGAGGGAATTCAGATAAGAAGAAGATTGGTTTGTTTTCTTTACCATTAACCTCGTACCGGGATTTTCAAAGCCGGTAGTTCCCTACTAGTATAGCAGTTTTTGGGCAAAAAATGAACCCCACCAGTGCAATGAAAGGCGGGGTTTCGAGTCGGCGAGGATCGGCTAGTCCATGAACCGCAGCACGCGGAGCACTTCGAGTACCGGTATGGCCGCGAGGGTGATGATCGCGACGATGGCGCAGATCAAACCGAAATATCGCATGTAGGTCATGCTTTTCTCAACCTGGGTCGCTGGCGGGAGGATCATATACAGGCCAAATGAAAGGCAACTGAGAGTGATGCTGATCAGGAGAATTTTCCACTCCCAGCCAGAATTGGGAAGCGGCATGACGAGTGGCAAGAACCACAGGAGTACGGTCATGCCCAGGAGTGTCCAGCCGTAGGGCGCATTGGACCGAGTAGGGGCGGTGTTCATTGTTAAACTTCCTTGGAGTTGGATACAGAGACGCTGCTCTGGATACCTGTAGTATAGCAGGGGGTAGTCCCGACGTCAAGAACGCTTGGCAATGTTATTTCGTAGCTACTACCTGGATAGCAGCGTCTTTCACTGTCAGTTTGAGCTTCTTCCCTTCGGGGTGGGCAAGTAGGTGGCGTGCCAGGGCGAACTCGAGTTGGTCTTCGACAGCGCGGCGGATACCACGGGCTCCGATTTCGTTTTGCTCTAGGTAGGACAGCAGGTGTTTGGCCACGCTGGCGTCGAGAGTTATAGCTGTGCCTTTTTCCTTCAGATTCTTTTTCAGATCGGCGATCTCCTTGTTTAGCACGGCTTTGTGCTCGGCGACACCGAGGGACTTGAACACCAAAGTGTCATCGATACGAGCCAGGAGCTCGGGGCGCAGGTATTGCTTCACCTCGGCACGTACAGCTTCCTCTTCGGGGCCGGTCTTCTTCTTATCTTGGTCAAAGCCGAGGGGGTTGTTCCAATCTTCGCCATCGTTGCCCAAGTTCGACGTCATTATTACCAATGCGTGTTTGAAGTCCGCACTCTTACCCTCGCTGTCAGTCAGTTTGCCCTCGTCGAGTATCTGGAGGAGTATGTTGAGTATGTCAGGGTGAGCCTTCTCGATCTCGTCAAACAGTACGACCGAGTGGGGGCGAGCTCTTAGCGCCTCGGTCAGTTTGCCACCGCTGCCATGGCCTATGTACCCAGCTGGGGCACCCAGGAGCTCGGCTACCTGGTGGCGCTCGCTAAACTCGCTCATGTCTATGCGGATCAGGTGTTTGGCATCGCCGAAGAAGTGCTCGGCCAGGAGCTTGGCGGTGTAGGTCTTGCCCACGCCGGTCGGCCCGAGGAAGAGGTAGCTCCCCAAGGGGCGCTTGCCACTACCACCCAGGACTATACGTCGGGTTAGGTTGTTCATCAGCCGCTCTATCACGTGGTCTTGGCCATAGATGTTTTCGCGCAGGGTCTTCTCGAGCGTCTCGAGAGTCAGTGCGGGCGTACTTGGGACGAGCTTCTCGGTGGGGGTATTGGTGAGACTGCCGAGTGCCTCGAGTATGTGTGCTTCGGTCAGGTGTGGGTAGGCAAACCCTCCAGCACCGATACGCGTCTCGAGACTCGTGATCTGCTTTTGGATCTCGAGTGTTTCCTTTTTCACCATATCGGCTACGGTGTACTCCTCCTCCATCAGAGCAGAGAGCAGTGAGTCTGTCATGGTCACGGCTTCCTTCTTAAACTTCTCGATATCGTGGAGGATGTCGGCCAGTGGGTGATGCTCGATAGCACGGGTACAGGCCTCGTCGAGCAGGTCGAGCGCCTTGTCCGGGTAGAAGCGCTCGGGCAGGTAGCGATCGGTGAGCTCGAGGACACGGGGGAGTAGGTCACTACTAATGTGCATACGGTGGTGGGTCTCGAGAGACTTTCTCCAGCTCTCGAGTATGGCCAGGGTCTCGGTCTTGCTCGGCTCCTCGACGCGCACCACCTGGAAGCGACGCTCCAGGGCAGGATCTTTCTCTATGTATTTCTTGTATTCACTCTGGGTGGTGGCACCAATACAGCGGATCTCGCCGCGGGCCAGGGCGGGCTTGAGCATATTGGCAGCGTCGAGCGCTCCGTGGGCATTACCCGCACCGAGCAGAGTGTGGATCTCGTCGATGAACAGTATGACGTCGGGGTTCTCGCGCAGCTCAGTCATCAGCGACTTCATACGATTCTCGAATTCACCGCGGTAGGTAGTACCGGCCACCATCTGCGCTAGGTCGAGCGATAAGACACGCTTACCCGCGAGTGCTGGTCCCAGACGTCCTGCATGGGCCAGGAGCGCGAGTCCGGTGGCTATGGCGGTCTTACCCACGCCTGGCTCACCGATCAGCAGGGCATTGCTCTTGGTCTTGCGACTGAGGATAAATCCGACTCGGCGGATCTCGGGGTCACGACCGACTACGGTCTCGCCACGCTTCATAGCTTCGTCGTAGAGGTTCACCGTGAACTGCTCCAGAGCACTGCCACCACCCTCTTCACGTTCGGGCATGGTGGGCATGAATGGTAGGGGCGAGCTCTTGGCCGAGGACTTCATCCAACTGCGTAGGTCATGCATACGACTCGACATCAAGTCCGCACTCAGTACTTTGTCCAGCTTCTCCTCGGTTATGCCGACTTGGGTGCACAACTCCTCGATCGCGGCGTGTTGTATATCAAATAGTGCTATGACCAGGTGCTCGGTACCTACGTAGCTCGACTCTTGGTCGGTGGCTACTGCGTAGGCACGCAGCAGGGTGCGACTGACGGCGTCGTTCATAGGTACAGTGGGTAGCGGTGTCTGGGCTAGCACGGCCTCGGTCACACTTCGCAGACAGTACTGAGTCAGGACTTCCTTGGTAAAGCCGAGTGACTGCAGAAAGTGGTGCCCGAGCGAGCCTGTCTCGAGGAACAGGGCGAGCAAGAGGTGTTCCACGGCGATCTCGGGGGCGCGGCTCAGTTTGGCCAGGTTTTCGGATTCGCTGAGCGCGTGGCGAGCGTGGAGAGACAGGAGTGCCGAGGGGTTTTCAGGGGTATTCGGAGTGGTGCGGGTAGATTTCTTCATAGCTCTAGTATAGCATGGTTAGCCAAGAGAATCAAGGGTGGATATAAAAAACCCCCGACCATCGCATTGGACAGTAGGGGCTTTGGGTGCAGGGTGCATGTAGGCACTAGAGCGAGCGGGGTTCGGGTTTCTGGTGGGGGTTGTGCAGGTGGAATTCGCCGATGACTTCCATAATGGCGTCGTCCTGGGGGAAGAGTTTGATCTCGTGCTCGGTAAGATCCAGCAGCAGATGAAAGTGTTCAAATCCCAATCCAGCATATTTTCCACCTGGGAGTAGGGCTTTGGGTCCACCAAACAGTTCCGTGGCAGAGGCATTGCGGAGGAGCGAGCTTGCGGTAAGCACGCCCTCCAGGATCTGGTAGTACCCAGAACTGGGCCCGCTCTCGAGCCAGACTATGAGTCCAGCTTGGGGCTCAATCTGGCCATGGGGTTTCAGGTATAGTGGCTCGCCGTCATCAGCTTTGGGCCACATACGTATGGTGGGTATCAGCATGGTACTTCCTTTCGTATTGTCAAAGGGCTATTTGGGTACTGGTAGTATAGCAGAGACCTGCCGAGACGTCAAGGATTAGGACGAGCTACGGAGCCGGGGTGGGATTTGGATTATTTTCTTGGAGATTGAGGATGTTTAGGTCACTCGCGTTTTGGGGTATGAAGTCGGCCGAGCCTGGGTCATCGGGGTTGAATTCGGTAGCTTGGCGTACCTCGATCTTACTCGACTTTTTCTTGGCTGCCTTCTCGGCGCTGATTATTTCGCCAGTGGGTTTGTAGATGTAGATAGTACGACTGCCGATGCCCGACTTGCCTACTATGACCGGCCGCGGCCTACCAGGGGCTATGGGGGTATACATAGTGAACGGTCCATCGACGGGGAATTTCTTAATCATTTCGTCCATCATAGCGCGCCACATAGGGGCTGCCATATAGATACCGTCTGAGCCTGCCCGCATAAAGCTGCCGTCATTGTTGCCCGTCCAGACACCTACGGCTACCTTGGTAGTATAGCCGATGGTCCAGGCATCGCGGAAGTTCTGGGTGGTACCGGTCTTGGCGGCGACTCCACCAGCAGGGTAGGCAATCGGGGAGCGTGGTCCAAATACTGCCGTACGAGCCTTGTTGTCCGAGA
>Ga0075156_10002633_pt1 | contig 10019 bp, 7 predicted proteins | sample JI81AbrownDNA_FD_70966 | JGI IMG/M metagenome (GOLD analysis project Ga0075156, IMG submission 70966) | Wastewater effluent complex algal communities from Wisconsin, to seasonally profile nutrient transformation and Carbon sequestration -... | ecosystem: Engineered > WWTP > Effluent > Algae...
GCCGCTGGCCGCGCTCAGGGTGACGGTGAACACCGCGTTGACCGTGCCGGCGTTGCCCTCGACGACGGAAACGTCGTTGATCGACAGACTCGGCAGCGGATCGTCGTTGACGATCGTGCCCACGCCCTGGCCGTCGACCACGACCGCGTTGATCACGTTGGTGACGTTGACGAAGAAGGTTTCGCTCGGCTCGTTGAGCGTGTCGCCGTTGACCAGCACCGTGAACGTGTAGGTGCTGCTGCCGGCCGGGATGGTCTGGCTGGTGAGCGTGCTGGCGACGTAGTCGATCCCCGCGGTGGCGCTGCCGTTGGCGGTGGCGATGTCGAAGGTGACGCCGCCCGGGCCGGCCGGTGCGCTCAGGCTGACCGTGAAGGTGAAGTTGGTGATGCCGGCATTGCCTTCGTTCGCCGTGACATCGTTGATCACCAGGTTCGGCAGGTCGTCGTTGAGAATCGTGCCGGTGGCGTTGTTCGGCACGCCGACGGTGTAGCCGGCGCCCGCGTTGAGCGTGAGCGTGACCGTCTCGTTGGACTCGATGGTGGCATCGGCGGTCGGGTTGACGGTGATCGTGCCGGTGGTGCTGCCGGCCGGGATGACCAGCGGCGACGTGATCGTCGCGTAATCGGTGCCGTTCACCGCAGTGCCGCCGATGGTGTAACCGACCGAGAGCGCCGAGAACGACGCCTGGTTCAGGGTGACGGTGTAGACGAGGTTCGGCGCGCCGTCTTCCGCGACATTCGCGGGCGAGACGCTGATGGTGGCGCTCGGCACATCGTCGTTGAGGATGGTGCCGGTGGCGGTGGCCGGCGCGCCGACCGTGTAACCGGTGCCTGCGGCGACCGTCAGCGCGACGGTTTCGTCGGCTTCGACGGTGCCGTCGACTGTCGGATTGATGGTGATCGTCGCGGTGGTGGCGTTGGCCGGAATCACGACCGTGGCGACGCCGCCCGCGTAGTCGGCACCGGAGGTCGCGGTGCCGCCGGTGGTGATGTTCACCGTCGTCGGCGAGGAAAGATTGAGGCTACGGGTGACGGTGAACGTGAGATTGGTCGCACCGTCTTCGCTCACGCTGGCCGGCGACACGGCGATGCTGACGCTGGGCGGCGGGCTGACGGTGAGGGTGTAGGGCTCGACTTCGAAATAGGAGCCCGGGCCGGTACTGGCATCGGTCACGCGGATGGTGACCGGATAGTTGCCGGGCGCCGCAGTGGTGGTGCCGCTGACGACGCAAGCGCTGGAAACACTGATGCCGGCCGGGAAGGTGCCGGTTTCCAGCAAGCAGGTATGCGGAGCGACGCCGCCGGCGATGGTCAACGTCTGCGAGAAGGGCGTGCTCTGGATCGCGGTGCCGGTGGCGGGGCTGATGGCGAGGGTCGGATTCTGGACCGTGCCGGTATAGCCCTTGTCGACGAACTGCGCCGTGGGCGTGGTGGAATCGGTGGAGCGGACGCTGAAACTGTAAGCGCCGCGCTGCGTCGGTGTGCCGCTGAGGACGCCGCCGCTGGTCAGACTTAGACCGACTGGCAAGACACCGCTTTGCAAAGCGTAGGTATAGGGCGCGAGGCCACCCGAAGAGGTCAGCGTCTGCGAGAACAGCGTGCCTGCGGTGAGCGTCGGCAGAGTGGCCGGGGACACCGTGATCGGCGAGGCCGACGGGGTGATGGTGATCGTCACCCGGACGTCGCCGTTGCCGGCCGCCGTCGCTTCGGTGAGTTCGAAGACATCGCTCGAACCGATGCCGGTCGTGCCGTTGTGGCTGTAATCCAGGAACCATTGACCGCCGGTGATCCGAGTCGTGGCGGTGCCGTGATCCTCGAAATCGGCGGCGCTGAAACTGCCGCCATCCACATCGCCGACACCGGCGAACGCGATGTTCGACGCGCAGTCGGAGATATTGATCGTGACCGTGCCTCCGCTGGAAACCGTACCCGTCTGGGGCGGACACTCCGCGGACGTGTGTTGGGCGCTCGCCAGCGAGGGCCAGAGCGACCCGAAGGCGAAGAACCACACAAGAAGGCCGAAATGGAATAAACGGCCACGACGGCAACCCGTTCGCGTCAAAAGCGTTTGCATGTCCCTGTTCCCCTGGTAGCGGCCGCAAAGAAGGGCCGGCGTCGAATCCGCGCACTGACGACCTTAAAACGCATCTTCCGGCCCAAACGGGCCAAAAAATGCGTGACCGGGCACGGCGAAGGCCTATTGGAACAGGATTCGCAACAAGGGGGAAGTGGCGACGATGCGTCGTCGACGCGTACATACGCCAGCGCATGCCGCGCCGCAGCACAAAGCGGCTCTTGTCGTGCTGCGGATTCAGGTTCAGAGTAGCCCGGCGCGGCGCACGAGGCGTCGCGTCAACCATCCAAGGGGAGGATCACGATGAGCGAATTCTTCATCGGCCAAATCATGATGGCCGGCTTCGGTTTCGCGCCGAAGTTCTGGGCACTCAGCAATGGCCAGTTGTTACCGATCAACCAAAACCAAGCCCTGTTCTCCTTGCTGGGAACCCAGTACGGCGGCAACGGCACCACCAATTTCGCACTACCCGATCTGCGCAGCCGAACGCCGATCGGCTACGCATCGTCGGTCGATCCCAGTTGGCAACCGCCTTCTGTTCAAATCGGTCAAGCGTCGGGCGTCGAAAACGTCACCCTGTTGAGCACCAACCTACCGGCGCATACGCACTCGATGAACGCTTCCACGGCGAACGGCGACAACCGCAGCGCAGGCGGCCGTATTTTCGCCACCAGCACCAATGCGGGCTCGCCCCCGCCGAATCTCTACGCCGCCAGCACGGGCGCTTTGGTTCCGATGAACCCGCAGACGGTCGCTCCCGCCGGCGGCAATCAACCGCATCCGAACCTCCAGCCCTACAGCGTGATCAATTTCTGCGTCGCGCTCAGCGGCATCTTCCCGTCGCGCAACTGATCGCGTCGGTCAAGGACATCGGACGCACGCGCCGCATCGGCGCGACCGTCCCCATCAACTTCGGAGCTAAAGACTCATGAGCACTCCCTACATCGGCGAAATCCGCATGTTCGGTTTCGGCACCCGCGGCGCCCCCAACGGCTGGCAAGCCTGCGACGGCAGCCTGTTGCCGATTTCCGAGTACGACGCCTTGTTCGCCCTGATCGGCACCACCTACGGCGGCGATGGCCAGACCACCTTCGCAGTGCCCGATCTGCGCGGCCGCGTGCCGATTCATCAAGGCCAAGGCCCGGGACTGAGCAACTACGTCATCGGCCAACGCGCCGGTACCGAAACCGTCACCGTGCTGCCGACCCAGATGCCGGCGCACACCCATATTCTGGTGACGACCAATGCCGCGGCGTCCTCGTTGACGCCCGGCACCACCTTGCTTCCCGGCGCGGTCAGCGGCGATAGCTTCTACGCGTCCGATACCTCCGGGGCGCAGGTCGCGATGTCGGCGCAGTCGACGAGCCTTGCCGGCGGCAGCCAGCCGCACGAGAACTGCATGCCCACGTTGACGGTGCAGTACTGCATCGCATGGACCGGCATCTTCCCGTCGCAGGCATGACCATCGTCTTCGCGCAGACCGACATTCCACAGCGCCATGCCGGCGCAGTCGCAACTTCCCGTTGCGGCCACCTCATCGGAGGAACCAAATCATGACTCAACCCTTCATCGGCGAAATCCAGTTGTTCGGATTCAACTTCAACCCGCGCGGTTGGGCGTTCGCTAACGGCGCCACACTGCCGATCTCACAGAACACCGCATTGTTCTCGCTGATCGGCGTGACCTACGGCGGCAACGGCCAAACCACGTTCCAGTTGCCGAATTTCGCCGGCCGCGCCGGCTGCGAACAAGGCAACGGACCGGGATTGTCGCCGCGCACGCTGGGGCAGGCGTTCGGCGTCAACACCGTGACGTTGACCAGCAACCAAATCCCGCAGCATAACCACGGCATCAACGCGTACGTACCGGCGAATTCGAGCACTCCTGCCGCCAACGGCGCTCTGTCCCAGCCTGCCATCTCGGCGAACAGGCCATTTGCTTCCGGCGCGCCGAACACCACGTTCGCGCCGAACATGATCAGCCCCAGTCAGGGCGGTGGCCAACCGCATCAGAACCAACAGCCTTATCTCGGCGTGAATTTCTGCATCGCATTGCAGGGGATGTATCCGGCATTCCCGTGATCGACGCCTCGCGACTGGCGCCGTTCCCGAAAGAACGCGCCGACCGCATGCGTACGCCCGCGCTTCTCATCGAGCGCGGGTTTTCTTTGCGCGCGTTGCGCGACGACGATCTGCCGTGGTTGCGCGACGTGTACGCCGCCACGCGCGAAGAAGAAATGGCCAGCGTGCCGTGGCCGGCGCCAGCGAAGCGCGCATTCCTCGATCAGCAATTCGCGCTGCAGCACGCGCACTATCTTCAACACTACGCCGATACCGATTTCCTCGCGATCGAGCGAAATGGCCCGGGCGGCGTCGTGTGGCCGGTCGGTCGCTATTACTTGCAGCGCGCTGCGCCCGAACACCTGATCGTCGATATCGCACTGATGCCGAAAACGCGCGGACATGGCGTCGGCCGATTATTGATCGAAGCCTCGCAACGCGACGCGCAAGCGCTCGGCCGCGGCATGCATCTGCATGTGCTGCAACACAACGTCGCCGCACGCCGACTCTACGAACGCCTCGGCTTCGTCGTCACCCATACGGCGGGATCGTACGACCATATGCGGTGGGGCGATTGAGTTTGGTCTCGGGCAACTTAGCATGCACCATCCACAGCGATTGCATTCGCATCTTCGAGCCGTTTAAAAAAGTGCGCGGTAGGCCGAGAGAACCAGAGAAGGCTTGGAAAAGACTGCTCTGCCCCTATTTTTCGTGCGTGCGAAGAAGAAATCCGGGCGCTCAACCGTATGAAAAAATTCAGCCGACAGTGCTAACGGGCGATGCCGCGTGATCCAGATTCAAAATATGTGGGCGTTCTTGGTTTGCTATCACTTCCCAGAATAAATTTGATTCAAAATGCCCTGATGATTCTTAATCGTATAAAATTGCCAAGCTGGCATTCCTTTTTTTAGGCTTTCGATCTTTTCTTCGCCCATAACGATCTCTGTGTAAAAACAGTGCTCATTAATTTTCTTGTCGGATGTCTCGTATTCTTTATATCCACTATCTTTCAGAATATCGTCTCCATCTATCGTTTTGATAAATTTAAAATTTTTGACATGCGTCGTATATTTAAGTATATCAACCACATTATCCATGTGGTGTGTCCACAATATTTTTATGTCGCTTCTGAGATCGTGAACGATATTAGGGAAGTAATTAGATAATTTATTTGCTATGTCATAAATCGCATCGCTAAATCGCTCGACAGCCAACGTCTCAACGTAAAATTTGTCGAACTTTGAATCGTACCCGATTCTCCAGGATCTTCGGCCTGCCAAAAAGTGCTTTCTGTTTTTTTCAATAAAAAAATTGACTTTTGATTTGCTAGAAAGAATATCAATTAAAGAAAGTATGAATTTATCATCTATAAGATCATAGTCTTTTTCTTTTATAGAATTAGTTAATCTCTTGGTCCCTCTCGCTATTTCAGCAATCGCGTTTTCGGTTTCGGTATTGAAATTTCTAAGCAATGTCGTTCCAGAAAAGCTATCCATGTAGCTGCTTTTGTCCAGAGAGCTGTCGGATAAGTATGTACCCATCACCACCCAATCAGGGTGGAGCGCGCCCATTATTCTGTGAGAAATTGTGCCGAGATTTCCGCCAACGTTGAAGCCCATGGTTGGCATGCCTTCAAACTCTTGAAGCGGTCCAGCACCTGGATTCACTTGCGCGATATTCTTGTGATTAAATGTCTTAGAGAAAGCTCGATAGAGCCAGGAAGTCAAGTGCTTGCTCATCGCTGATTTTACGACGGTGTCTCCTGAGACCTCGGCATCAAAATATATTATGAAATGATTGAAATGGTAGTCTTTTACCCCGTGCGTCTTTGGGTATTGAATCTCAAAGTTTTTTTTCGAAGATTGATCGTCGTTGATTTTTTCATCGACGCCAGTCTGTTTTGAAAAAGCGTTGTACATTGCCGGAAATCAACACTTCACTGGATATTCGGGCAGGCAGAAACTCTGCGTGCCGTCGGATTTGAATTGATCCCCCAGCCAAACCAAATTGGTCGGTTCCTGCCAGCGGAACGGAGCACCGACATATTCGGCACCGATGGCATAGGCGAAGTTGGGCAGTATCTCGCCGGTAGTCGAATCGACTGTGACCTCGGCCTCCAACGGGCGACTCAGAGTAATGTCCCACCACATCGTCTGCGAACTTGCCGTCGCATCATAGGTCGGTGCAGCGGCATCATAATAAGCAGGCAACGCTGGATCGATCTTGGAGTTGATCGCAACGATACGGTAACGCAGCCCGTCGATGAAAATTTCGCGATTGGTATCGCTATCGATCGCGGTCTGGTTGAGGGTGTTGCCCAGTGGGTCCCAATAACGGTCAGAACCCTTCAGTATTACCCGGTTGATCAGCACCGGCGTATTGGGGGTGCTGGCTGCCATATTAATCATGGCATAGAGCATGCCCTCGCGATCGTTCTGATAACAATCGCGCTGTGCCTTGATTTCTGCGACCACACTGATCCAACGCGGATCCTGTGGGTTCGCTGGCGGCTGGCCGCCCAGGCCCCACTTCTGGCCGGTCTCAAGGTAGAAGATGACATCCGCCTCCATCCCAGGCCTGACAGGCACCATCATCCGCCCCATGCCGGCGCGCAGGAACGCGTTGAACATGAAATTGTCATGGCCGGGCGCAAATTTTTCTGGCCAGTCGCATTTGCGGTTCCAGAAATAATCGAAGAACACGAAGCTCATCAACCGCCAGTCGAACGCGGTTTCCCAGAAATACCAGTCGGCGCATTCCTGACTGGCGGCCTTACGATTGATCTCGGGGAAGCCGCACGGCGGTGTATTCATCGCCATCACATCGCCGCGTTCGAAATCTTCGCACATCATGTAGATAGCAGCCCGCTTCATCTCGGCCAGGATGATCTCCTTGTTGGCGAAGGGGTGGCGGCCTAATTTCGATTCATCGCTTTGGCGTTTGAAGGCAGCCAAAGCCTCTTCATACTTCGCCAATTCGGCTTCGTACTTTTCCATAATTGCTTGATATGTAGCAATTCTCCAGTCAGTGAAATCAACTGGATCAGGGGTCAATCGATATAGAAGCTGTGAGCCATATGATTTGAGATTCGTTCCGCTAACGACCAAATTCAGCGTATCTCGGTAAGATACGTCTTTTCCCATCGTACTTCTGTCATAGGAGTCACTATCATAGGAATATCCGAACCAGATCGCTCCATGGCCTGGAGTGTTGAACGCGAGATTCCCGCCCTGCTTATTTTTCTTCCAATCTATTTCCGGGTCAGACGCGAACTGAATATGAGTCAGGGTGTAACCAGCAGGAATGGAAATTGTGATTTGGTCAATGTTGGCAAGTGATTCGTTTGAGTCTGGTTCGCCCGTCGGTTTGACTTCATCCTTCCAAATTTCTTCTGGCTGCTCTGGAGGTAGATTGAGCCCCTTCAATCCATAATCCGCAACATATTCGAAGTGCTTTTTGGGATCGAGCGTCTGCCAGCCGACTATTGGAGCAATCGGCTTCTTCCGCCCAAATGCCCTCTCAAACTTTACCTTTTCAAGGTGCTCATACAACGCCGCCGGTTCTGGAATCAGCAGCTCCACCGTGGTCCGCAGCCCATGACTGAAGACCTGACCTTCGACTTCCTTTGAAACGTAAAAATACTTAGCGACGATGTGCGTCTTACCCTTGTTCTTGAATGAATGAGTGTTCTTCTCCTCCTCGCGGGTCGTCACCCGGCGCGTGGTCAGCTTGCGGGTTTCGACCTGCAGCTTGCTGACCGCTTTGTCGACCGCTTCGCGGAACTGTTCACGCGCTTCCTTCTGCGCCGTCTCTTTCGTTACCGACAGATCGGCCGTGATCTTGTACTTGCCGTTTGCAGTTTTCCCATCGTATTCGGCATGAGCGTCAGCATCGATCTTGAGATTCTTCTCGATCTCGTTTTGCACGCTGAAACGCTCGGTCACCTGAAGGTCGCGTTCCTCGCTCTTGGTGGTGGTGACTTCCTCTTCGGAATAGTCTTCGATCGTCTTGGCGAAGTTGTGCTCGCGACTGTGCGATTCTCCGGCGGCGATGTTTTCGATATAGGCGAGGTCTGAAGGGAGGTAACGCTTCACCGTATCGCGCAGCACCAGCGTGTCGGTGACGTAATAGTTGATCTTGGCGCAACACGGGTCGGGCGGGAGGCAAAGCGGCTTGGGCTTGTCCTCGCAATTGCAATCGTAAGAGAGATTAGGGCGCGGCGGCGCGCCGGGCGTTTTCACCGCAGCACCCTCAGGATTGCCGACGGCTGCGGCCGTCGCAGACCGCTTTTCGGCGGCCAGCGCTTCACGCTCGATCCGCCGTTTGAGCGGGCTGTCCGACATTGCCGCAGCCTGCGCCGCAGCATCAACTGCGGTGGCGGCGCTCGGCCAAGTCTGGATCACGCCGGTGTCACCCCGCGGATTAGCCGCCGTATTGTCATGCTTGGGCCAGCGGCACGGATCGACGTCAAAAGTCCATTCAGGAAAGGTGATGTCTGCATCAAGCAGCGCGCAGATTTTCTTGATCGGAATCTTCGACGCATCTTTGCCATAGTTCAGGATGGCCGCAGCAATCAGCTGGAACGCCGCGATCGCCTTGATCGCCAGCAACAGGTCGATCCCCTGTTGGGATAAGGTGCCATTGACCATCGCGGCAAAGGCCTGTGCCTTGAGCTTTGATACTAGCTGGGCGCTGCTGGTCAGGTAGTCGGTGATCTGCTGGGTGGTCATGCCGCCGACCAAAGCGATGATCTCTGCTCCGGTCCCGTCGCAGCCGCGCGCTTTGAAGAATTCGTATAGATCGCGCGTAAACGGGTCGATCAACGAAGTTCCGGAGCTTGCCTGGATTTTCAGATGGCTGCTGGCGACTGCCTCAAGCTTGATGGCATCGCGCTCTTTCCACGCAGCGTGGAGATTAGAGTGAAGCTTGGCAAAGCCGCTCTCCGCATCGGGACGCGGAGCGTCAGACACCTTGGCCGCTGGTTTAGCCTTTTCGCGAGGAATCTTGGCATGTTCGCCGAAAAATCCGAGCCAGCGCTCGTTGAATATGCGTTCGAGCGGGGTGAGTGCCAAAGGCGAAGTCGCCGCCAGCCGCGTTGAATCTCTAGACTGGTTGAGCGCAGGCTCCAAGGCCACCGCATCTCGGCGCGCGCGCGGGACGTGTTTCCGGTCCCCCTGACGAACTACAGAATATTTTGCGATGTCCGTCATTTCGCGCCCCTTTTTTGCATGCTGCCGCGTTTCTTTAACAAGTCAAGACATTTCGGTGCCGATGGTCTACGCGCGGATGCCCGATCTGCCGATTCCTGACGCCATTGGCGTCCCGCACGAAGTTCCTTCGAGCCCCTTCCGACCTCCGATTGCCTGACGCTTCGGCCGCTCGACTGCGGCCCGATTCCTGTCGTCCGTCGATCCCTCGGAGGTTTCCGTGAAATTGTGTCATCTGTTGGTCCTGGCATTCGCCGGGGCCTGCGGCCTTGCCCCGTTGGGGCATGCCACTGAACCCTTGCGTCTTGAGGAGGCTGTCGCGCTTGCGTTTGAGGGAAAACTGAGGTCAGTGTGGAATTTCTATGGCCGACCAAACAACGAACCCGCGCATTGCGCGGGTTCGTTGTTTTAACCGCTACTTTTTATCGGCGAAACGCTTACGCGATTCGCAAAAACGATCCATCAAACCCATCAATTGAACACTGCCTGATACAAAAACCCTCCGCGCTCCTGCGCGATCGGCACCAGGAAAATACCGATCTCGCCCACGCGCGGGTGGCGCATGGTGTAGATCTGCTGCGGGAACAGAAACGCCGAGGTGTTGCGGAACAGCAGCGAGAACGGGGCGCGCATCGGGTTGTTGGCTTTGACTTGCAGCGGCGCGGCTTCCACCAGCACG
>Ga0075156_10002634_pt1 | contig 10018 bp, 9 predicted proteins | sample JI81AbrownDNA_FD_70966 | JGI IMG/M metagenome (GOLD analysis project Ga0075156, IMG submission 70966) | Wastewater effluent complex algal communities from Wisconsin, to seasonally profile nutrient transformation and Carbon sequestration -... | ecosystem: Engineered > WWTP > Effluent > Algae...
TTGTCTTAGATTTTTCATTTTCAATAGATTATTTTAGTCATGGTGGAGCAAATAGCATTTTAATCTTTCGAATCATGAATGCTTGCAGGCATTGCTGTAGTCAACTAATGCGAACTCGTAGAGAACAACCTTTGCCAAACTCTTTCTCGAACTATCCACGGACAGAAAACATGCCGGACACAATCCCACCAATCCGAACCAAAACCACATAGTCAGATTTGTTGCTGCATTTTGTAATCTTTTCAGTTCATAAAAAAGCAATGGATTCGGTTGAGAACGTCACAAATGCGAAGCCCCAAGTTCTAGCCTTTTTCAACTACAAAAATCTTAGTTGATTTTCCAGACTAGATTACTCAAGTCCATAAAGCTGGCCCTAATCAAGCTAATTTAACATCTTCTAATTCATAATTATGGATTGTCAAAGTTCTCTCACATGCCAGAATCTTTCTCAGACTTTTGTGCAAAAGTCTGGATAGGCCAATCAGATCACTGCAACTTTGAACACCACAAAATGCCTAGAATTTCAAAAATAGCAACTTTGTTAAAAAAAAATACAAAGCAAAAGTGCAAAGTCAAATTAAGAAGGCATAGAAATGACTTGGAGTTAGATGAAGAGGATGAATTAAACCAACCCAATGACAAGAAACATAGTCAACTATTTGCCTAAATGCTGAAAATATGAAGGTAGTAATTGAATTAAAATGATGGGTTAATCATGTGTACTTTAATTTTGATCATTAGACATATTTTGTTTGCAATAACTGATTTTGTAACACCATTTTGTTTTTCACCACTGCACCATCATTTGTAATTGTCACAAGTTGTATCGAATCAATCAAAACTGACCCTGGAATCGATTTTGGTATTCAGATAATCATTATTCCACAGTACCCTTCCTTTATTTATGCTTGCAGCAGTGTTAAGAGCCTTGTTTTGGTGATTGAAACAGCACTTTCTACAAAACACTGGACCCTTTCACTCATCCTTTCTGAACCTTGTTAATAGTTTCTTGCAGCAGCTTGATGAACTACATTCCTAAATTATGCAAATACACATTTTCAAAGCTCTCTTCTTCTTTTAGACATTTCTAGCGTAATTTACATGTATGGTCTATTTGCAATTTGTGTGAACAAAAACGATGAGAATTTGAGCGCCGAAGAGAATCAAAATTCGTTCTCATTGATGAGAATTTTTTCGGAGTCTTAGCCAATCAGATTTGGTAACAAAAAATTCGCTAGATACGAACAAAAAAATCCGTCGTTTGACTGAACTTTGACAACCCCTATAAAAATGATGATTGGTCAGGCAATTACAAAAAGCCTCTTGTGTAGAAGTATCCAGCGGACTCTTAGTTTGCAACTTGCAAGATGTTTGTCAACTGAAATTTGACAAGAACATTGATGAGAGTATCTCAAACCATGGTTTGATTAAGCACACATTTCAAAAGACGAATTACAATAGACCAGCAAGTACAATTTCCTTCAGGGCAGCGATTCCAGTGAGCAAAAAAGAAATGTTTTGTCGACAATGCGGACAGACCAAAGATCGAGTAGCATTCACCACTCTTAGAATTTGTGGAAAGTTGCCAGAGACTGAAGCTATTCAAGATACTCTTATAGAAGTAATCAATAGCGTTGCTATTTGGGCCTAGCTGCTCGCAATGCGGGCGCCACAGCTGAGGATATGATGTCTGCAAATGAGTGTGAGAAAGATTATACTACTTTCCTCAATGTGTTGAGTGAGATCCGGATAAGTGAAAACAATAATGAAATACTTGGGATATTTAACATAAAGTATATGTTTAAATTTTCCAGAGCCAAATCGAGTACTTTCCTGGATAAACACATATCCAAGAGTCAATCTGGATGAAATCATGGAAATATTTGTTTCGTGAACCCAGCTCGTGGGTATCTTTGCATCTATTGGTCCCCAACCATGATACGCAACTTCTGTGCAAAATAACGGATGTAAACCTAAAAGAGATCTCTATATGTTAAGTAAATCATAAACTTCTCTGCATATGTATGTGTTTGAATTATATGAACATATTTGGAGTGAGATCTGGACAGATCTGGACCTTTGCACATTACTACCATGAGCAATCTAGAACTTCACCAAATCTCATGGTGTGCAAATACAAAGCTATCATGCAGAAAATTGGAGATTTGCTGACAGTGCACTCATTGAAGACACCAAGAGTCAACAACATATCATACTGTGGATTGAATGAACACCACCAAAATGGCAAGGCAGAAAGATGCGTAAGGGATCTGCAAGACCATGCAATGGTACTAGTCATGCAGGCTATACACAAATGGCCAGAAGTCATCACACCAAACCTGTTGCAATATGCAGTGAGGCTAGCAAGTGTAGTACAAAACCATTCACCATGCACCAAAAATGGTTTGATACCCATTTCCACATTGCCAGGACAAGCAGAATACCCAAGATCTCTCACTTACACACTTTTGGATGTCCATAATATGTGCTTGTTTCAGAATTTAACGGCAAGAAAAAGATTAACAGGTGGGAACCTCAGTGCAAAATTTGCATGTATCTGGGCACATCATCATTGCATGCAAGCATTGTTCACCTCATCATGTCACCAACAACTGGACACGTATCACCTCAATTCCATGTTACATTCGATGACCACTTCAAAACAATTAAGGGTGGCACAAAAAAATTGAAATCAGAAGGGCAAACAAAAGCAGGACTAATGGCCAACGAAGCCATCACATTCATTGATGAGATTGCCAGATGTACAGATGCACCACAAACAAGTGTATTTCCAACAGCTCCCTCCCAAGTGTTCCAAACAACCACAACAGAGCAACCAAGTGCCACAAATGCAGTAGGAGTCAATACATACAGCGAAGCAGTAACCAATCGAGGCAGCGAAGGGGTTGAAGAGAGCACCCAAGCAGAACTGGTCACGTTTGGTCAAAGAAACCATGAAGAAGATATTGCAGAAGACTCAAGGGACAGCACTTCAATCATGAGACAGAACTGCAAAGATCAAGATATGGCAAAACTATAAAGCCAACAACCTAATGGTTTGAGAGTCAAGAGCAGGCAAGAGCAATGAACAACAGAAACTTGGAGCTCAGCAGCACAGTAAATGAACAAACTAAAGCCTATATGTAGAGCCAACTTAACTCCTTGACAGAATGGACAACCCAATATCAAGCCATGAGGCAAACACACAAGATTTAGTTTCTCAAAGCTATGGAGGAGGAAGTAATGACAGATGAGAAGAGAAAATCCCAATTTCCGATGTGCCTAAGGAGAGAAAATATTAGACTCCCTATGAGAAATGAGATGAAAGAGATGCACTGGCACAGGGGAGATAGGTACATAAAAGGCAAGAATAAATGCTCATGGTGGACAACAAGTGCATGGCATTAACTACTGGGGAAGTTTGCTCCAGTGGTGTAATGGACCACTAAAATGAAGTTGAGTTCACACGACTAAGGGATATCATGTTAGGTGTGATTCCTGCCCTTAGTCCTCCAGAGTTTCAAGGGAGTGTGATAAAATATGAGGTGGATCATAAGGCAAGAAATACAAAGAGTGCAGCATGGTGATATCGAGCACAGATGCACACCAGTATTTGAAAAAAGCACAAACATCAGGTTTTCATATTCGTACGGCGAATAACAGCACAAAGAATGTGACTGCAACAAAAGACTGCGCCGCAAAAAAAGACTTTTATGATTCAAGTCACGAAGAAATAGAATAGCAATTTAATTGTTGTAATTTATTTGGGTTGACAACAATTGACTTTTAGTTTACCATGCAAAGATAATTCTCATAAGGCTTTTCACCAGTTCGACGCGGATCACACTGGTTTATTTCAGCTCACGTGGGTAATTTGCAATTTCATAGATTGTTCGTAAGTGTGCAATCTCACCTTAGACAAAAATTTGACTGAAAAAATATTCTAAGAACCTGGAAACTGTGCTAGGACATAGAAAAAAGATTTGATTCATGAGATGTTACAGGAACTCAGCATCTAGGAAGGTGGAGAGATTTGATACGAGGCGTTTTTGTCACTTTTTGACAACAATCAAACTACGAAGATCGACGAGAGAAGGGACTCTGACGATGCTTTGGTTGATGAAGCTATTTCCATCTATGGTTAAAAGCTTCAATCCAACCAGCATTGAATTCATCCAGTCAATATGATGCTCTTGTCTCTGGCTAAATAGATGTGTGTAGTGCTGCCGTTGGGTGATATTGCTGTGGATATGCATTTTCCTTTAGTGGAAGTATCAAGAGTGGTTTTCCGAACTTATGGAAATCAGCAACTACTTTTTGATAGGTTTGTATGCTTCTTACCATCCAGGCCAAGTCAGTCTACTTCATTGTAATGATTACTGGTTATTTCACTTTGCATTTGTGGCCTTGAACAACTCTGTCTACCGTAGATGCTGCCATTGATGCTATACAAGTGCTTTCGACCGATTGAATGTGGGGCGTCATTGCCACAGGATTAATCGCAGCAACAGATTGTTTACTCCATGAATATGTTCAAGTTCAAACTGTGGATTGGTTTTACGTATAGGCTCGTGGAAGTGCCAAGGGCAGACTTACTGCATAATTGGTTGGATTATATTGTTACATGGTTAGTGGCAAAGATGTATCCACTATTTAGAATTATTGATTACTTGGGTTGGATCAGAAGTAATTCAATTGAAGCACTTGTTGAATAGGATATTTCCTACCATGGAGGAGAGACAACTGAAGGGCCAAACAATACACAGTTCCAGGAGGCTATGAAAATCAAAATGTGAATTGAAGTTGCTACTAGAAAGGATTTTTCAAAAGAAGATAAACTCAACATCATAAGGAGATTTATTCCATGGTGGAACAACTTGCTTAAGCTTGTGTCAGTTTTCAATTAACCTCAACCTTTTTTATTCAATTGAAATTTTCAAAATAATACTTCATAGTATGTATACTGCGCTGGAGGAGCTTGAATTCTTGATGATGGAACTAAGTTAGTTTCATAAGCTCATCCTTGTCCCTGATTATTGATTTTAATTTCTTTTTATTGATATTTTTGAAGCAATAACCATTTATACAGGATTGGAGGAGCTTGATGTCCTGGTGTAGAAACTATGTTAGTCTCAGGAATTTACACCTGTCGTGATCGTTTATTATTGATGTCTGAATTACTTTAATTGATATTTCCAAAATAATTTACCATTTATCATATAAAGTATACAAGATTGGGTAGATTGATGTCCTGATTTTGGAAGAAATATCATAAACTCATTCCCATCTTTGAGTGGTTATTTTTGCATTTTAGTTGATATTTTCCAAATATTTTACCATTTGTCATGTAATGATGCAGGATTAGGGAGCTTGATGTCGTTGTGTTGGAACGGATTTCGTAAACTCATTCTCGTCATTGATTGGTAATTGCTCTTGAGTGAACATTTTCACAACAATTTATCATTCAAACAGAACTGGATGAGCTTGATTTTGTGCTGTTGAAATTTATTGAATGGATTCTTGCATTTTGTTGATCGTTGATTATTGAATTTCATAGATATTTTAAAGTATTTTCCCTTTAGCATGTAAAGATACAGCATTCGGTAGCTTGATTTCGTTGTGTTGGAATCATTATTCTCGTCTCTGATTGGTTATTTTAGCTTTTTAGTTGATATTTTCAAAATAATTTACCATTTTTCGTATAAATTATACAGGATTGGAGAGCTTGATGTTGTTGTGTTGGAACGTATTTCATAAACTCATTATCGTATTTGATTGATTGTTTTTGATTTTCATTATTTGATATTTGTAATGTAATTTACCAGTTAACATGAAGTATACAGGACTGGAAGAGAAACATGGCATGGTGTTGGGATTGCTTTCATGAAGTCATGCACTTCCTTGTTCGAATATTATCGAATATTTTTGTAAGATAATTTTAGAATAACTTATCATTTACCATATAAAGTGTACAGGACTGGACTAGCTTGATTTCATGGTGTTGGAACTGATCGCATGAATTCATGCTTGTCCTTGATCGTTTACTTTTGCTGTTTAGTTTTCTTCAGTTCCTTGATCTTTGATTATTGAATTTTATTTTATTTGTGCATGATGTTCGGTTGATGGGACTGGTTGCATGAATACTTGCATTTCCTTGATCAATGTTGAATTTCATTGTATTAGATATTTTAAAAAGAACTTATCATTTAGCATATAAGGTGTACAGGACCGGAGGAGCATGAGATGGTTGAGAAAAATTTGAATATCTGATTTTCTTAGATTTTTTATTTTTTAATTGATTATTTTAGTTATTTACAATTTGAATATATTGTACAGAGATAAAAGGCATGGCGAAACAATAGCGAATTTGTAAGCTAACAGCCACAGCTGTAGGTTACCAATGCGAACTTTTACTCGATTGCCATCGAGAACAGTCTTGGCCGAAGATTTTCAGAACTACCAGTAGTTTACGCAGTAAGGCACAAGTAATTTAAGATTTAAGTGAGAAATATCTGTGAGACCTCTCTAACTACATTTTGTCGGCGTTTGAACACAATTTTAGTGCAAATTGATTTCCGTTTTTAACAAACGTTAAAGCGTTCGTTGCGATTCTGATCATTCATCGTTTTTACAATATGACCAATAGTTACCTTGTCTGGCTAAATTGAGATCACTTTCCCATTTAGGCTTTACAAAAAAACTGACAAATGTCTTGTGATAATGATTTCGAATCTTCAGGATCACTCAGATGCAAAGTTATTCAACGTGTTCATAGCTTAGTAACACATTCGTAAGCACAACTTAAGAAGAATACATAAATCCTATTACAACATAGATTACATATTAGAGTCAAACATAGAAAATACAAGTATTGATGAACATTAACAATACTATTGAATTTTATAAATGCTTAAGCGCTTCGAATTCGGTTCAGAAATTCCTCAGGAGTTTTGATAGTAGACTAACATTAAATGAAAGAAAATCAAATCAGCACGCAAAGTTGTGTGAATTGCCAGAGGCATTTCCTCGATCTCATGCATTATGCGAAAGGCTGCTTTCCCAGCAGATTAACGAATCTGCAAGGATTTACGGCTCTCTGACACGATCGGATTTAGGTGGCTTTATGCATCTTAACTTAGGCTGTTCTAAATAGAGCACATACCTGTCCTGTATTTGTTTGCCGATGCATCGGACTATGTTTCAATGTAGTGCTTTCAATGAACATTTGTGGAGTGAGATGAGGACAGATACCGACATTCCCCAACCTTGAATTTCGACTGTTTAAGCTGCAACCATGGAATTGATGGACCAGCATTGTTTTGGTGTCATCAGATTAAGCCAATTTTTATCTAAACAACATCTTAGCAGCCGTAAAATAAGCTTGTCAAAATTTTGTCAGATATTTTCTAAATATTTGAGGTCTGAAAGGATTTTTTGATCTTTACAAGCTAAGCACTCTTTAAATCGCAACGATAGAAACCTAACCTGTATTCAAAGCCTAAGATGCGATCGTTTTCAAGGAGTATATGATGAGACGCGATTTAGCTTTAGGTTTTACTTTATTAGGATTTTCAATGGATTGTGTATTATTGTGAGTAGTAGTCATCTAAGTCTCAAATGTAGGGCTTCGTGTAGTTGTCTGCGAAGAAAAAAGTCAACATCCAGTAACTCTGGAGTCTTATGAAAATTTTTATAAACCACAAGAATTGATGACAAGGATGCTGAAAATGTTATTCATGTTTCTATGCCTGTGGGTTTGAACAACAAGGAACAGTTTAACAATTGAAGAAATCCTACTATTGTCTTTAACAATCACAGAGAAATTTCTCTCATCATGTGAACGCAAAAGTTTGAGCTTGTGGGTTTCAAGTCTCAAGAAGATATTGACCCTTGTCTTGTCATTTCTGAATGAGTGATATTTCTTATTTGTGTGGATGACTCTTTGTACTTTGCACTAGAAAAATCTTTTATTGAAGAAGTGATTTCGAAACTAAGACAGCAATATCTTGAACTAGAAGTTGAATACAGTGAGGCTGGTTTTCTAGAAGTCCTTATAGCTCGGAATCCAGATAGTAGTCCTGTCTCACTCACAGAGGTATAGCGAAGAGAATGATTCACGTACTGCAGATAGAAATCTCCTACCAAAAAACACACAAGCGTTCCCTGAGCCTTTGGTAGAAGACCAACATGGGTAAGAAGCTTGCGGAGTCTATAGCTAAAGGACTGGTCTAAGACCAACCAAGGATTGGTTGAATACTTGAAGAGGTGTAGTCAGCGAAGGTTGATCAACACTCAAAATTGAGCAATCTACGAAAGCAAAACATCTCCTAGCTGGAATCAAGACAAGAGCTTTGGACCATGTCAAGGCGAGAATCTTCTTAGTTGTGTCTTATTTTTCTGTCACAAAACCAACCAAAGAATAGTATGAAACTTATGATTCTCCAGCTTGGGACCCCCGCTTTACAAGATTTTACAAGTCAGAAGAAGCAATCTTAGACCAATATGGAATCTTGCAAAAGAGGAAGTCAAGATAGCAGTGAGGGCTATCTCTACTATTCCTTCCATTCCATGTGATGATTTGTTTGATCTTTAAGCAATCAGAGAAATGATTATTGGAGCTGGAATAAAAAAGATGGCTTCAGGCGCCTTTTATAAGTTGTGGGACAATTTTATTGAACTCCAGAGTTATTCTCTCAAGGCCAAGTTTATGAAAACCATTTTGTTAGGACAGACAGCCGACATTCTTTCTTTTGTAAAGTGCCAGTGGTATGAGTTTGTCAATTGGTTTTATTCAGGGGCCTAATTTACTGAGCGAGAAGAAAGATATAGGAGATGGCTTGGCCCATCCTTGGACACTGCCAAGATATTGAGTGACAATGGCCAAGTCATTCACCTGTCTTCTCACCATGCCTTGAATGAGGATCAGGGGACGATGCACATGAACTAAAGGGCAATATATGGCACAGCAGTTATTGAAGAACATTGCTGGTGAGATCCCTAATAGATGACACCATTAAAGTATAAAAAAGAGACACCAGACAAAGTGTTACAAATAATAATTGTTTACAGTAGCATTTCAATCAAGAACGCAGGAGATTGATATGATAACCTCAATTGAAGCGGAATATTTAGCAGTAGCACAAGACTGTGCTAACACAATTTATGTATGTAAATCAAGAATTGTAAAGGTGGGCCATCTGGTAGCTTTTTCTGGCAAGAAACAATTACCAACTAAAAGCAGGACACTTTTGTGAGAGAGTGAGTTGGTAAAGTAATGTTGGATTAATGCAATCAGATAACAAAAATAGTGTACCCATCTTTAAATAACATCAATGGGAGTTCTCAAAAGACATTCATTGAGATTTCATGGAAGTAAATACGTTTTTATTCAGACGAGCTACAAATCTCATTGCTTTTACAGATGATAAATTGCTGCAGCGCTCTTTTGAGTATATGAAATTCCTTCAGACACAGATCCTACAATCAATTGCACAAAATACAGTCCTAATGGATGAAACGGCTGTCTATCTTAAAGATCATCGAAGGACTAAAGTTCAAGGCATGCTTTGTTGAAGACTACAGATGACCTTCTATGAGAATTACTGTTGTCCTGGCTGTGCGAACAAATGGAGAGACAGTGACACCTCTGTTAATCGTAAAGGGCGAAGTAGTGAGATTGAGAAAAAGTATGATCTGTGTGTGGTCTATCGAACCAAAGCTTGGGTCACGCAATGTCTTTTAAAACGATGGATTCAATTGTTATTTACGTCAGTACTTGATACTGTTGTGAATTTATTGGTTTGGGATTCATGTTGAGTCCACATTGGACAAACAAGATATCAAGATCTTTAAGAAAGCTAAGGCGATACTTTCTGTTGTAATACTGGTGGTTTTAGCCTTTAAAAACTGGCGACTTTGGAATGTACAAATCAAGGATAATACCCATTGGATAAGTGAGCAGGAATAGTTGAACTTACTCATGGAAAAAATCCAAAACCATAAAAAGATGAAGTGGTGT
>Ga0075156_10002637_pt1 | contig 10017 bp, 8 predicted proteins | sample JI81AbrownDNA_FD_70966 | JGI IMG/M metagenome (GOLD analysis project Ga0075156, IMG submission 70966) | Wastewater effluent complex algal communities from Wisconsin, to seasonally profile nutrient transformation and Carbon sequestration -... | ecosystem: Engineered > WWTP > Effluent > Algae...
GCTCTCTTTGTCTCGCACCACCAAAGTAGAGGGGAATTTGACCGTCCAAATCGGACGGACTTTCTTTGATACCGCAAAGTTTCAAAATGAGTGGCAGGAGATCCGTAGTTTGTATGAGTTCATCCGAAACTCCATTAGGAACTCCAGCGCCTGTAAATAATGCAGGTACACGTATTCTCTTATCTGATAATAGATAGTCGTCATCTGATAAATATGATTGACCATGGTCAGTTAATAAGATAACTAAAATCTCATCTTTAGAATACTTCTTCAACAATTCATAGTATAAATGCGAAAGATAAATATCTAATCGCTCCAGTTCGGCAATATGATAGGTAACCTGATTCAAATCATATTCTCTATTCACACTTTTCTTATTTTTTTGACTTTCTTGAAAAATGGAAGGATTCAACTTACTTTGAATATCGATTGATGGTTTTCCATGAAATCGATGGTGTATTTCAAAAAAAGTCAACCATGAAAAAATTCGATAATCAGAAAAACTGGAGAGTGTATCAATGAATTCACCAATTACATTAGAGCAATCAAATTTACGACCGTAAAGTGTACGATGAAAACCTCTTACGTAACCTGAAAGTGGGTTCTTTCTCCAATTGCTGCATATTTGAGAAGTGTAAAATTTTTCACTTTGAAAGTATTCGCTGATCAGTTTTACATGAGCAGGAAAGTGATGATTTGCTGATGGATGAAATAAACCATGGTGTTGCGTTTTCAATCCAGTAAAAATTGAGGCAACGCTAGACAGGGTCCACTCACTTGTCGTATAGCAGTTATTAAATCTAGTTCCATTACTAAAAAATTCATTTGTTCTCGGAAGCAATTGTTCAATATTTTTAAAGTTCAAAAAGGATGAGCCAAATCCATCTAGAAATATCGGAAGCACTAGATTTATTTTTCCAGATCTTCGCTTTAAATGATCACTAATAGGATTTCCAGTAAAAACGACATTTGACTTACTTGAATAGGTAACCGTCGTACCTTTTGAAATTTTAAAAAAGTTGAACTGATTTGATGTATCTAAAGAAATTTCTTGCTGATTACCGTTTTCAAAATCAAAAATAATCTTCTCACCACTTATTGACTCATTTGACGTCAATGCTACAGGCAGCACTATATCCTCACTGAACGTCTTCTGAAATTCCTTCCCATGAATTTGACCCTGAATGATTTCAGTGCTAATTTCTTTTGGCTCTCCTAGTATGATCTTATTGAGTAGAAGTTTTTCTTTATAACTTTTGATTAAATAACCTGATGCACCCGTTGAAAAGATTAATTTGCCTATCAATAGATTCCCATTCCCATCTAATGGAAAATTGATCGTGTTATGTTTGGAACGAAAAACAAATGAATATAATAGATAATTTACAAAATGTAAAATTCTATGTGCAAATATCTTGACCATTTTAGTTTATAAATAATTGCAAAATCTCAAATCTTGAGACTCGATAGAGACCGTCGCTGGAGCTCATCCAAGTTTTTCACTGTATCAGGATTTTCAAATTTTATAGGTAAATAGCCATCGAGTATGCTATTTCCCTTCGTAAAATATGTTTCCAAAGTTAACCTAAACCCATCCTTTTTTGTGAACAATCGATGTAATCCACTGCCCCCGTTAAAAAGATAAATTGTGCCTTTTTTTCCAATGCAGTGCTCTAATTCAAAATTATCTCGAACATACTCTTCGGATGCATTATAGTTGTTTAGTCCAAACGGCCTGTGGATCGATTTTTTTGCGAAGAGCATATGTGGACTTTGCAAATCAACATCATTCAATAACACATAACACTGAAATAAATATGGTGTATCGCAGTGCCAATTATTTGCAAAATTCACTTCCGAATCATATTTGTCTTTTTCATAATAGTCTCTAGATGTGATATCATCAAAATCAGGATATGTAACTGATACAGATGATGAGTGTCGAAGGAAAGGTTGAGATTGATAAAATTTGCTAATGATCCGAAGTAGACTTGGCTCAAGTAATACTTCAGATAATATTTTTCTATCAATGTTTCGAAATTCAATCCTGCCGTAGGTTGCAGACTTTTTCGGTTCAGAAATATCGTGTTCAAGGTGACTTGTAATATGGTCAATCTCCTCACTTGAAAAGTATTCAGAGATTATGAGAATTCCATTTTCTTTTAACGTTTTAAGATGAGTGTTTTCCTGTTCCACCGTTAATTTTCCCTTCGAATCACTCGTTCCGATTTTTCGAGGAAAAATGTGAGATATATAAGAACACAATTCTTTAAACTTCAATAAATATGTAACTACTCTCAGGTGAAAAGGAATTCCGCCCAATACATATTTTCCATAAAACCAGCGGCTATTTTTGCGATATGCCTTTAACTTTAGATATTTTTCAACACTGTCAAAAATTTTGTTTTTAATTTTAATTAACATTTTTCTTCTAACCTATCATTTCCCAACTGATTCCAGTTCCGCGCCGAATATCAATTTTCACTTTTTTTCCCATGATTATATCTAAATATTTAGGTTCTAGCCCCTTACCTGGTCGAATGCTTCTAACATTTTGGTAAGTTATCTCTTCACCAGCCATTATATCCTTTATGCAATACAAGGATCGTCGAAAGATCATTGATGATTTCTCTTTCTCTGTTGGACCGTACGTTATTTTTCCTAATGCTTGCCAGGCTCTCTCCGATTCAATTACCAGCGCAGTCATTTCGTCTGGTTCCATAGAAAATGCAGAATCAACGCCACCTTCCTCTCTACTAATGGTAAAGTGTTTCTCAATGATAGTTGCCCCAAGAGCAACACTCGCAACGGCTACTCCAAGTCCCATTGTATGATCGGAAAGCCCTACTTCACATTGGAACAAATCTCTTAAGTGTGGGATAGTTAATATGTTTGAATTTTCAGGATTTGCTGGATACGTACTTGTGCATTTGAGTAGTATAATTTGTTCGTTTCCCGTTCCACGAATTGTTTGAACAGCCTCTGCAATTTCTTGCACATTGGCCATGCCAGTAGAAATAATGACTGGTTTACCTGTCTGTGCGACTTTACGAATCAGTGGCAAATCTATATTTTCAAACGATGCGATTTTATATGCAGGAACTTTTAGATCTTCCAAAAAATCAACTGCAGTAAAATCAAATGGACTACTAAAACAAATAATCCCTTTCTCCTTACAGCGATTCATGATGGGCTCATGCCATTCCCAAGGAGTATATGCTTTTTTATACAGATTATAAAGCGATTCCCCTTTCCATAGACTCTTAGGATCCTCAATAAAAAATTCACCATCCTGCTTATCAATCGTGATCGTATCAGCAGTATATGTTTGTAATTTTAAAGCTTGAGCTCCCGTTTTAGCGACAACGTCTACCATCATAAGAGCTCTTTCAAGTGATTGGTTATGGTTGCCAGACATTTCAGCAATTATGAAAGGCTTGTGAAATCTTGAGATATGTGTATTTGATATTTGAATCATAAGGTTGGAATTTTTTTCTTAAATATATAGGAATCTATACTATGTGATTCTTGATTAAAACCATTTGAGATAAAGCAACTAATTGAAGCTAAATTTTCTTTTTTTACGAATCCTAAAACCACAATTTCTAACTTTAAATTTTCACTTAACTTCTCGAGTCCGAGAGATATAATTCGTTTACCAAAACCTTTTCCTCGAAATTTGGAATCTAACAAGTAATTTATCTTATATCCTTCTTGCATTAAATCAAATCGGATAACTCCAATCGAATTTTCTGCTTCCTCAAGAATATACCATGGTATTTGTTTTTTTAAATTTTCATGAAACCAAATAGAATGCTGATCATAGAGAATTGGCTCACTCGAATATGACTGCTTCCTTACTTCAATATCATTTACCCATGAAAATAATAAATCAATATCATTTTTATTTACACATCTAAGTTGCATTGCTGAAACGTTCAAAATTAAAGGTGTATTGCTTTGGATAATTCGCTATAATTTCAATCCTTTTAGCATTGAGTGTATATTCCTGTATCTTGTCTTGCAAGGTGTCTAGTTCATTCAAGTTAAGACAACTACAAATATCTCTCCAATAATCCATTTGGTATTTTTGATTAGCCGCAGTCTGAATTATGATCATTGGTACACCACATCTTGCCAATTCATACGTAGTCTGTCCTCCAGCGGTGATCGCAATATCCATTTTTAGCATAAGATTCCTTATCGCTAATGCGTCCATGCCAGAGTGAAGTGTTGTATTTTTATCTGCTAGCGACTCAATCAAGTCAAGATTATTGAAGTCTGGTCCAACTATAACTTCTTTCTTCCACGATGAAAATTCATTTTGATTCAGGATTTTTAAAAAATTGGGTATCAAATTGTGAAAATCCGTTCCACCTGACGAGAGTAAAACAGATTGAATATTTTCTCTTCTTTCTGGCGTTTGAAAATTTTCTCGAAATGGCTTTCTTAGCAAAATGAATTCAGGACCGGTTAAAATTTGATTTCGACTCTTATCGTATGGAATGAATCTTCCTCCCAAACCAGGATTTAAAATCACAGAACCATTCGGATAGGAAATCCGATTCGTATCATCAATGCAAATTAAAGAATTAACACTATCGTAAATTTCTTGGTAAATGGATGGCTTTGCAAGATAGGAGTCTACAATTGCCAATTTAATTTCGTTTTGTTTTAATACCGATATCAGCTCGTCTCTGTTACTCCAATTTAGTTTTTTTATAATAAGAGGTTCAACGTTTCCAAGCTCCAAACCATCTGTATCTAAAACAATAATCACATCTCGGTGTGTCTCAGACAATATTTCGGCAAGCGCTGTACATCTTCTAAAATGTCCTAGACCCGTTGATTGACGAGCTTCAGTAAAGATTGCAACTGACATTAAACAGATTTTGCAAGAAGTTGAAAGAGAACCTCGGCTCTTTTCCAATCTTCCATGGTGTCGATGTCTTGTACCCTCCATCTAGGGAGATCAACGAAAGATGACCATTCATCAAAAATTCTTTTCTTCTCTACCCAAGAATCTGGTTTTCCCCAATAAAACTGACCAGCATCGTGATACACCTCCGAAAGATCTTGGGAACGAGTTTGAAAGTGTTCTGGAAATAACATCCGAACACCTCCACTTGGATTTCTTTCAATTGATCTAAATATAGGAAATCCAAAAGAGGTTGCTGCAAATACAAAATCCCATTCACCTTCATCAAAAATTTCCTTTGAACGGATCAAATCTGTCGACTGAACAAATGGTGCAGTCGCATATATGCAACAGACTGCACTTAAAACCACTCCGACACTTCTTAACCAGTCGACTGTATGCGCGACTACATCAGTTGTCGTCGCATAATCATCGGATAACTCATTTGGGCGTAAGAACGGAACCTCAGCACCAAAGTTCAATGCTACTTCCCTAATCTCGGCATCATCTGTAGATACAATCACTCGATCAAACATTTTTGATGCAAAGGCGACTTCAATTGAATACGCGATCATGGGCTTTCCGAGGAAGAATTTAATATTCTTTCTTGGAATACGTTTGCTTCCGCCTCTAGCGGGAATTACTGCGACGCTTAACATTGACCTAAGATTATGTCTTTACCGCTTCGAGAACAACCCCAATCACTCGCTCTACCTCTTCATTTGTTAAAGAAGGAAACATAGGAAGACTCAAGGCTTCTTCATAATATTTCTCTGCGTTAGGAAACATACCAGAATGAAATCCTTTTTTTTGATAGAATGGCATAAGATGAACAGGAATATAGTGTACTTGAGCAAATATCTGATTCTGTTTTAATTTTTCGTAAAGGTTACGTCTTGAATTGGATTTAACAACAAACAAGTGATATGCGTGACCTGATTCAAACTTCCATTTTGACATAATCGTAACGTTTGAATTTTCAAATGCATTGAAATACATCCGGGCGATCTCTCTTCGTCTTTCGATTCCTTCTTTTGCACGACTTAATTGAGAGACTCCCAGAGCGGCAAGGATATCAGGCATTCTATAATTGTAACCTAACTCCTGCATCTCATAATACCAACCACCTTGTTCGATCTCATTCGTATTTAATTGAAATAAATTCTGCTCTCTAGTGATTCCATGAGTTCGAAGAATTTTCAACTTTTCATACAATTCTAAGTTATTCGTTGTGATCATTCCTCCTTCACCAGTTGCAATATGTTTGACTGGGTGAAAGGAAAATACCGATACATCTGAAAAGGTTGCACTTCCACATTTGACTATGTTATTATTTGAATCTTTAAAATAACCACCAGGAGCATGACAAGCGTCTTCAAGAATCCATAACCCATGTTCGTCGGCAAGTTGCCTGAGTAGTTCTAAGTTAACAGGATAACCAGAAAAATCGACTGGAATAACTCCCGCAAAAGTATCTGGAGGATTTGATTCTAGTAACTTTTTAACCTGTAGTAAATCAATGACACCCGAGTCAGGATCAATATCGGCAAAAGCAACTTCGCCATCTGCATATAGAATACAGTTAGCAGATGCTGCAAATGTAATTGGAGTTGTAATCACTTTTTGACCTGGCTTTAATCCAAGGGCAAGAACAGAGAGGTGAAGGGCTGCCGTTCCATTCGAGACTGCGATTGCGTATTTGGCGCCTACATATTCTGCGAATTTCTTTTCGAATTCAGCAATCTTCGGTCCTTGAGTTAAAAAATCAGATTTTAAGGTTGAGATAACACTCGCTATATCTTCCTCTGAAATACTTTGTCTACCGTAGGGAATGGGATGAATCATTGGTGCACTTGAACTGAGGACGTAATCAAAGTTCTAATTTCATCTATCGATAACCACTCCTGATTTTCCCCGCTGTTGTATCTGAACATTGGCTTACAATACTCGCCCTTGAAGTGTTTTCGAAAACTTTCGATATTCCATTCTGGAGTAAATGAAGGAAGCATTACAAAATATTTTTCAAATTCCAATGTACTGATTGCATCTGTTTCGGTGATCATCTCCTCATGTAGTTTCTCGCCAGGTCGCATACCCACAATTCGTTTTTCGCATCCTGGTGCAATGGCATTGGCCAAATCCAATATACGATAACTTGGAATTTTAGGTACAAATATCTCCCCACCCCACATATTCTCTAAAGCAAAAAGAACAAGATTTACTCCCTCTTCCAGAGTGATGTTGAAACGGGTCATTTCAGGATGAGTTATCGGAAGAAACCCTTTCTCTTTATGTTTGAGAAAAAATGGAATCACCGAACCGCGACTCCCCATTACATTTCCATACCGAACTACCGAAAATTTAATCGCTTGATTGCCTTTGAATAAATTTGCAGCGATAAAGAGTTTATCTGAACACAATTTAGTCGCGCCATACAAATTCACAGGAGCGGCAGCTTTGTCTGTTGATAAGGCAACTACATCCTTAACGCCAGACTCAATACATGCCTCAATTAAGTTCTGGGCACCTAAAATGTTGGTTTTAATGGCTTCAAAAGGATTGTATTCAGCTGCTGGCACCTGTTTTAAGGCGGCAGCATGAATAACAGTATCGACTCCCGAAAGAGCATACAAAAGCCTCGTTTTATCTCTAATGTCTCCAATAAAAAAACGCACCTGAGGGTAATCCTCTTTAGGGAACTTTAATGACATTTCATACTGTTTTAACTCATCTCTCGAATAAATCACTAATCGATTGATGTTTGGATACATTTTCAAAACATTCTTAAGAAAATGATTCCCGAACGAACCGGTTCCACCAGTAACTAAAATAGATTTTCCGTTTAACATAATTTACCGTAATGCATACTTATTTAATTCTTAATGTTCTCTGCTAGATTTAGGATTTCGGATGGTTTACCAATCCGAACGATTTTTCCGTCATCAATTTCGTAAATCCTATCACAATTCCTAACAGTCGTTAATCTGTGCGCAATAATAATGATTGTTTTAGATTTATGCAATCCTTCAATGGAATTTACAAAATCCATCTCGGTCGCAGTATCTAGTGCACTGGTTGCCTCATCTAAAATTAGAATCTCCGGGTCATTGAAAAGCGCACGCGCAATACCGATTCTTTGCCTTTGTCCACCAGAAAGCCGAACACCTCGTTCGCCTATTATCGTATCTATACCATCAGGCAGGTCAGACAAAACATTAATCAGTTGAGCCTGTTCTATTGAGCGTTTTAAAGCCTCAACTCTGTTTGAGTCAAGATCTGGAGATAATGTAATATTATTTTTAATTGTGTCATCTGTTAAAAATATTGATTGAGGTACATAACCAATCAGTCGTCTCCAGCTCGAAAAATCATTCACCACTTTTCCATCACATAATATTTCTCCAGACTGAGCTGAGAATAAACCGAGAAGCAAGTCTACCAATGTAGACTTACCTGATCCACTTCGTCCCACAATACCGATCATCTCCCCTTTTTTAATCTTGAAACTGATATTTCTTAGTGCTGCTTTATCAGACTCTGGATATTGAAAAAATATCTTAGATAGTTGTAACTCTTGCTTAAAGGAAATCTGTCCTGAAACAATTTCCGACCCATTTAAATTAAGATTTAAATCTGCTTCCACTGAATTGACAAGACTAGAGGAAGTAACTAGATTCTGATAAGATGCCGCCAAAGAATTGATAGAAGGAAATAATCGATAGCTTGAGGCGGCAAATAGCCCAAGTAAACTAAGGATAGATTTCAATTCATTACCAGAGGCAATCATAAGTATGATGGCAGTGACTACTGCGAGTATTGCCAATGTTTCAAGTATCAATTTTGGCAATACGCCAATGTAGATCAAATTACGCGCAATCCGAAGACTTCTTTGATTAAACCTTCGATACTTTCTAGTAAATTCACTTATCTTATTATAGATGATTAAATCTTTAATCCCTAAAAAAATCTCCTGAGCCGACTTTAATCGATCCTTCTCAACAACCTGCCTCTCCTGACCCCATCTCAGCAAACGTACTCTCGTAAAAAAATTAAACAAATAAAATAATGTAAAAATTAATGAGATAATTACCAAGGTTATCATCGGCTCTTGAAATAATAAAATTCCAACAATACCAACAAACACCAAGGCTTCCGCAAAAAAAGAAAACAAAGGCGTGATAGCGTGCGTTCGAAATAAACTTGTTTCATCAATTATATTTCTTATTAAGGTGCTGGAATCCTTTTTCAAATGGAAAATATAAGGTTGATGTGAATAAATACTCAACAAAGTGGAAGATAGCTTTTCCTGCACTGAAATAAAGAAATTATACTGATAAAATGTAAAATATGCCAAGTAAGAATTTTTAAAAATAATTGCTAGAAATACAATAACAAGAACAGAAATCACCTTGTCGGAATCAGACCAATTGAAAACGAAATCTAAATTTATAATAAAATTTGAAATAATATCCTCACCTATTTTTTGATTAATGACATTAATTACTGGCAAAACTAGTAATACACTAAAAACTTCCGCCGCAATAGAAATTAGCAATAAACCAAAATAAATCAGCGATTTTCCTTTGTTTGCTAGATCCAACTTAAAAACTACACTTAGTATTCTAAAAGAGTTTCCAAATATTAAGTGAAATAGTTGAGTCATCATATAAATTAAATGGTGAATTAAGTCTTGAATACTCTTGAGATGACTTTATAAATTACTGTTATGATTACTAAGCAAAGGATAGGGTAAACAGTCGAATTATAATAAAACAAATCAAAGCTAAATGTTTCGAAGGAAAAAGGAAACAAAATAAAATCAGAGCTTTTATAAAATGATTTCTGGAGACTATCTAAGAACAGATGAAAAAAAGAACCTAAATAAAGGGATAAAAAAACATTTCTTCGGATATTCATTGAAAAAGAAAAAGATAAAATATAACTAAAAATGAGGAGTCCAATAGGCGTATGTAGTGCAAGAAAAAACCATCCGACATTTATATCCAACATCTTCAAAAGGACATCGAGAGCTCTTGTAAAAATGTCAGGCAACACGTTACCAATTACAAAGAGAGAAAAAATTACATGAAACTTGCTTA
>Ga0075156_10002638_pt1 | contig 10016 bp, 5 predicted proteins | sample JI81AbrownDNA_FD_70966 | JGI IMG/M metagenome (GOLD analysis project Ga0075156, IMG submission 70966) | Wastewater effluent complex algal communities from Wisconsin, to seasonally profile nutrient transformation and Carbon sequestration -... | ecosystem: Engineered > WWTP > Effluent > Algae...
GTGAGCTCCGTCCCCGCTGCTACCGTCGCGGACTCGGAGGCCGAAGCGGTCCCCGATCCCCGATTCGCTGCGGCCGACGCCGCCCTCGAGTCGGGCGACTTCGCCGGTGCGGTGGCCGAGTTCGACAAGCTCCTCGCAGTGAGCCCCGCGGACGTCGAGGCGAAACTCGGACGCGCGAACGCGAGTCTCCTCGCGCGCGTTGCCGTGGTCGACCCCGCCTCCCTGAGCGGACGCCTCGACGACGTCAACGACGTGGACGCGCAGCTCGACGCCGCCGACATCCAGCTCCTGAACGGTCAGATCGATCAGGCGTTCGCCCGGTTGGTCGACGTGGTCCGTGAGACATCCGGACCCGAGCGTGAACGCGTCCGCGTCCGCCTGCTGGAACTGTTCGACCTCGTCGGCAGTGCCGACCCGGCTGTGCTCAAGGCGCGTCGGGCGCTGTCCACCGCCCTGTTCTGACGGACGGGCGGGGCCTCAGTACAGGTGCCCGTCCTCCGTGAAGACGGCCCCGCCGCCCGCGAGGACGAGGGCGATGCGCCGCGCCGATGCCACAGAGACCTTCGAAGGGACCTCGGCGGGGTCGACCCAGTGGAAGGCCACCACCTCGTGGTCGGGCAGCTGCGGAGCGTCCGGATCGATGCGTCCACCGTCCCAGAGCATCTCGATCGCGTCACTCCAGCCGAGGTGGGGTGGCATCCAGTCGACCAGCACGGGCGCCCCGAGGTCGACGGACATGCCCGTCTCTTCCAGCACCTCACGCTCGGCCCCCACGCGCGGGGACTCGCCCGGCTCGACGATGCCACCCGGCAGCTCCCAGTCCTCCTTGTAGGACACCTCCTGCAGGAGGACGCGGCCGGCGTCGTCGGTGAAGACCACGTGGCCGATCACGCGCTTCATGGGGAGCGCGGAGTCCATCACGGCACTGAAGGCGTGGGCCCCGTAGACCTGGTCGGTGGCCAGCCGTGCGTAGAGCAACACATCGACGAGCCGCCCGTCATCGGTGGTCACGCCCTCCCGGCGGCGCCCCTCCCGCCGGAAACCGGCGAGGTGGAGCGCCCGGATGGCCATCCGGGCGAAGGCAGGGATGGCCACCTCGACACGACGCAGGTCGTGGCCGAGGATCGAGTCGTCAGTGGCCAGGCTGACCGCCTTGGCCAGAGTCTCCGCGTCCGCGGCGCCGGCCCACTCGAGCGTCCCGATGTCGGACTTGACCCTTACCTGGATCGTGAACTCGGATGCAGGATGGGTGGGGTCATTCGACACCGGGGTCCCCGGGGAGGGCCAACGTCTCTTCCAGTGAGTACCGCAGCCACACCGAGCCGAGCGGGGGCAGGCTGACAGTCGCTCGTGCCGGCCAGCCACCGTCTGCCACCTCGCGCGCGATGACCTGACCGAGGTTGCCGAATGCCCCGTCTCCGTCGTAGGTGGGGGAGTCGGTGTTGAGCACCTCGGTCCACACGCCTGCCTGGGGCAGCCCGATGCCGTAGGTGTGGTGAGGGGACGCCGAGAAGTTCGTCAAGCAGGCGATCATGCCGCCCTTGGAGTCCTTGCGGAGCCATGCGTACACGTTGCCACCGGCATCATCGGCGTTGATCCACTGGAAGCCTGCGGGATCGCTGTCGAGCTCCCAGAGGGCCGGGGTCTCGCGGTAGATCTCGTTCAGGTCCTTGAACAGGCGCTTCATGCCACCGTGGCCCCACATGTCGGAGACCCACCATTCGAGGCTCGCGGACTCGTTGAACTCGGCGCGCTGCGCGAACTCCTGGCCCATGAAGATGAGTTGCTTGCCCGGGAACGCCCACATGTAGGAGTAGAAGGCGCGGAGGGTGGCGAACTTGCGCCAGTCGTCCTGAGGGATCTTGCCGATCATCGACCCCTTGCCGTGCACGACCTCGTCGTGGCTGATGGGGAGCACGAAGTTCTCCGAGTAGGCGTACACCATGGCGAACGTCATCATGTGGTGGTGGTACTGGCGGTAGATGGGCTCCTGCTCCAGGTAGCGCAGCGAGTCGTTCATCCAGCCCATGTTCCACTTGAAGCCGAAGCCGAGTCCGCCTTCGTGAACCGGCTTGGTCACGCCGGCGAAGCTCGTCGACTCCTCGGCGATCATCAGGACGCCGGGGTGGCGCTCGTACAGGTGGCGGTTGACGTAGCGCAGGAAGTCGATGGCCTCGAGGTTCTCGCGTCCACCGAACTCGTTGGGCACCCACTGGCCCTCTTCGCGGCTGTAGTCGAGGTAGAGCATGGACGCCACGGCGTCGACGCGGAGGCCGTCGATGTGGAACTCGCGGATCCAGTACAGCGCGTTGGAGACGAGGAAGCTCTTCACCTCGTTGCGGCCGTAATTGAAGATGTACGTGCCCCAGTCCATGTGCTCCCCCTTGCGGGGATCCTCGTGCTCGTAGAGGGCGGTGCCGTCGAACCGTCCGAGAGCCCACTCGTCCTTGGGGAAGTGGCCGGGCACCCAGTCGAGGATGACGCCGATGCCGGCCTGGTGGAGCTTGTCGACGAGGTGACGGAACTCGTCCGGACGCCCGAAGCGGCTCGTCGGGGCGAAGTACCCGGTCACCTGGTAGCCCCAGGACGGCTCGAACGGGTGCTCCGCGACAGGCATGAGTTCGACGTGTGTGTACCCCTGCCATTTGACGTACTCGACGAGTTCGTCAGCGAGCTCGAGGTAGGTCTTGCCGCGGCGCCACCCACCCAGGTGCACCTCGTAGGTGCTCATCGGCTCGGCGTGGGCGCGGGACTTCTCGCGCTTCGCGATCCAATCGTCATCGTCCCAGACGTAGGCCGACTCGTAGACGATGGACGCCGTCGACGGCGCAGACTCGCAGAAGCGTGCCATCGGGTCGGACTTCTCGCGCCACACTCCGTCGGGGCCAAGGATGCGGAACTTGTACAGTGCGCCCCCGTCGAGACCCTCGATGAAGCGTCCCCACACGCCCGATCCGGGGATGAGGGTCATGGCATCGCCGGTCCACCAGTTGAAGTCACCGATGACCTGGACGGCCTGGGCGTTGGGAGCCCAGACGGTGAACCGGACGCCGGACAGTTCACCGCGTTCATCGTCGTGCACGGTGACGACATGCGCACCGAGACGCTTCCAGACCTCCGTGTCGCCGCCCGTGTGGAATCCCTCGAGATCCCAACCGGTGATCCCTCCGGCGATGTCGTGAGCCATGTCAGTTCTCCGTATCTGCGTCCGTGGGGGCGCTCGTGGTGGTGGGTGAAGCGTTGTCGCCGACATAGCCGAGGATCGCCGTCATCGGGATCGGGAGCCAGTCGGGTCGATTGCGGATTTCGTACAGGACTTCATAGACGGCCTTGTCGGCCTCGTAGGCCGCCAGGACGTCCGCATCAGCGGGGCCCAGCCCCTGAGAGTACGCGGTCAGGAAGGCCGTGCGCAGGTCTGCGAGCCACGATTGGGCGACGGGTCCGGTCGGGTCGGCGTGTCCGGACGTCGCGTAGCTGAAGGATCGCAACATGCCCGCGACGTCCCGCCAGGCCGAATCGGGAGCGCGGCGCTCCTCGATCGGCTTCATGGGCTCACCCTCGAAGTCGATGATCTTCCAGCCCTGGGGAGTGTGCAGGGTCTGCCCGAGGTGGAAATCCCCGTGCACACGTTGGGTGGGGAGTGTTCGTCCACGGAGGGAATCGAACAGGGCGCGGAGCGCAGGTGCGGCGTCGGAGAGGATGGGAGCCTCGTCCAGCGCCGCGTCCAGGCGGCGTCCCATGGTTTCGGCCAGGTCGTCACCGGACGCGCTGGCCGCGGGAAAGCTGGCCGCCAGGGCGTGGTGGACATCAGCCAGGGCCGTGCCGAGCGCGGCTGCGTCATCGGTGAAGGTGCGTCCCGCCGCGCAGGCGTCGACCGCACGCTCCCAACCGTCGGCCGCGTCCGGCAGAAGTTCGACGAGCATCGCGAGGTCTGTACCGACCGATCCGGCGCTCGTCGGGATGGTTCCTTCGACCCATCCGAAGAGCGTGGCCACCGACGACACGCCCGCGCGTCCGAGGGCTTCGTGGAGCACGACGTCGACATTGCGTCCCGGTTCGAGCTTGCGAAACACCTTGAGGATCGCGCGGTCGCCGAACATGACGTTGGTGTTGGACTGCTGGCCCGTGAAGACGCGGGCCGGAAGCGTGGCGTCCAGGTTGCACGCTTCGGTGAGCGTCGGACGCCAGGATTCTGTGGCACGCTTCTCGAGCAGGGAAGAGAGCACGATCTGCATGGCCGCCGGGTCGCGGGTGGCATCGTGCCGATACCCGCCGAACCCGTGCTCGCTCACCCCGACGAGGGACCTGGGGTCCGGCTCCGGGCTGAAGGAGCTCAGCAACAGGTAGTGCTCGACGTCACCCTGGGGGTAGCTGATGGTGGCAATCTCGGGCGCGATGCCCAGCGTGGTCAGGCGCCCCTCGGACAGGCCGGGCTCGACGATCCAGTTCTGGAGGACCAGCGAACGCAACTCGCCGCCACGGCCCTTTCCACCGAACCAGCGGGCTCCGGAGAGGTGGCTCCAGACGGAATCGTTCATGCCGGCGTCCCGCGGACCAGGAGCCATCGATACTCGAAGGGCGCCAGGGTTGACCTCCACGGGCCGTCGATCGGGATGGCCTCGCCGGTCACGCCCGTGAAGAGGTCGAGGGGCGCCACCCCGGCGAACGCCGACAGGTCGAGCGCCACCTGCTGATCGACGTCGGTCAGGTTGTTGACGCACACGACCGACTGGTCGGCGTCCTCGCGCAGATACGACAGCACGGCCAGGTTGTCACCGCCCAGGTCGGTGAACGTTCCCTGCCCGAAGACGGGGAGCGTCCGCCTGATCGTGAGGGCGGTGCGCAACCAGTGGAGCATCGACTGGTCGTCGGCCTGTTGCGCGGCGACATTGACCTGGTCGGGGCCGTACTCACCCTCGAGCATCGGCAGGTAGAAGCTCGACGGGTCTGCGTCGGAGAATCCGGCGGGAGAGTCAGTCCACTGCATGGGCGTGCGGACGCCGTCCCGGTCGTTGAGCCAGATGTTGTCGCCCATGCCGATCTCGTCGCCGTAGTAGAGGACGGGGGAGCCCGGCAGACTGAGCAACTCGGCGTGGAGCAGCCGGATCCGGCGTGGGTCGTTGTCGACCAGCGGGGCCAGGCGCCGGCGGATGCCGATGTTGCACTTCATCCGCTCGTCGGGTGCGTATTCGGCCCACATGAAGTCACGCTCCGCGAGGCTGACCATCTCAAGGGTCAACTCGTCGTGGTTGCGGAGGAAGGTGCCCCACTGGCAGTTCGCCGGGATCTCGGGAGTGGCCGCGAGGATGTCGGAGATGCAGGTGCGGTCACGCTGCTTGAGCGCCATGTAGAGGCGGGGCATGACCGGGAAATGGAAAGCCATCTGGCATTCGTCGCCCTCATCGCCGAAGTACTCCACCACGTCGGCGGGCCACTGATTGGCCTCACACAACAGGATGCGGCCGGGGTACTCCTCGTCGACCATCCGGCGAACGGCCTTCAGTGCATCGTGCGTCCCGGGGAGGTTCTCGCAATTCGTGCCCTCGCGCTCGATGAGATAGGGCACGGCATCGAGACGGAAGCCGTCGATTCCGAAATCCATCCAGAAGCGGATGGCGTCCAGCATTTCTTCCAGCACCCGGGGGTTGTCGAAGTTCAGGTCGGGTTGGTGGGAGAAGAAGCGGTGCCAGAAATACTGGCCCCTGACCTCGTCGAAAGTCCAGTTGGACGGCTCGGTGTCGACGAAGATGATCCGTGCGTCCGAATACGACTCGGCTGTGTCGCTCCACACGTAGTAGTCGCCATAGGGACCGTCGGGATCGCTCCGTGACGCCTGGAACCACGGGTGGGCGTCCGACGTGTGGTTCATGACGAAGTCGATGATGATCCGCATGCCACGGGCGTGGAGGCCGTCGACGAAGGACTTGAAGTCATCGAGTGAACCGAGCTCGGGCAGGGTGTTGCGGTAGTCGGCCACGTCGTAACCGCCGTCCCTCAACGGCGAGCCGAAAAAGGGGGGGAGCCACACGCAGTCGACCCCGAGCCACTGCAGGTAGTCGACCTTGGACGCCAGCCCGGCGAAGTCACCGATGCCGTCGGAGTCGGTGTCACGGAAGCTGCGGACCATGACCTCGTAGAAGACGGTCTTCTTGAACCACTCGGGGTCGCCCTCGAGTGCGGACTCGGTGGTCATGGACGCCTACTTCAGGACTGTCAGGACGTGGGCCGGGGCGCCGGGGTGCAGCCGCGCGAAGTTCCGCGCTCCCCAGGTGAACACACTGCCGGTGAGTTCGTCGCGCACCTTGATGACGTCGTGCGTCCCGAGGCCGAGAGCCGTCAGGTCGAGGTAGATGTCGGTCTCGACGGCCTGCTCGGGATTGAGGCTGCAGATGACGATGACCCGGTCGTCGCCGTCCATCTTCGAGAACACCGTGACCTGTTCGTGCGGGGCGTGGTGGAAGGTGATGTTTCGCAACTGCTGCAGGGCCGGGTGCGCATCGCGCAACTCGTTGAGGCGTCCGATGAGGATGCCCAGGTTGGGTTCGGCGCCGAAGTTGCGGGGGCGGAACTCGTACTTCTCGGAGTTCAGGTACTCCTCGCCCCCGTACTTGAAGACTGCACCCTCACAGATCTCGAAGCCCGAGTAGACGCCCCACGACGGCGACAGCGTGGCTGCAAGGATGGCGCGGATGGCGAAGGCTGTCGGGTTGCCCGACTGGAGGAACGTCGGGTTGATGTCGGGAGTGTTGACGAAGAAGTTCGGACGGTAGAACGGTGCCGTCTGGGTCGCGAGCTCGGTCATGTACTGCTCGAGCTCCCACTTCTCGTTGCGCCACGTGAAGTAGGTGTACGACTGCTGGAAGCCGACCTTTCCGAGGGCGTGCATCATTTCGGGTCGCGTGAACGCCTCGGCGAGGAAGATCACCTCGGGATTGGTCTGGCGGACCTGGTCGATGATCCAGCCCCAGAACTCGACGGGCTTGGTGTGGGGATTGTCGACCCGGAAGATCGTGACGCCATGGCTGATCCAGAGCTTCAGGAGCCGCAGGCACTCGGCGTAAATGCCTTCGCGGTCATTGTCGAAGTTGATCGGATAGATGTCCTGGTACTTCTTCGGTGGATTCTCCGCGTATGCGATGGTGCCGTCGACGCGCGTGGTGAACCATTCGGGGTGCTCGGTCACCCACGGGTGGTCGGGGGACGCCTGCAGCGCGAAGTCGAGTGCGATCTCCATACCCAGTTCCTTCGCGTGTGCGACGAACCGGTCGAAGGAGTCGAAGTCACCCAGATCGGGATGGATGGCGTCGTGGCCACCGTCGATGTTGCCGATGGCCCACGGCGACCCGGGATCGTTGGCGTCCGGGGTCAGGGAGTTGTTGCGCCCCTTGCGGAAGGCTGTGCCGATCGGGTGGATGGGGGGAAGGTAGACCACGGTGAAGCCCATCGCGGCGGCCGCATCGAGACGTTCCCACGAGCTGTCGAAATTGCCCGAGTGCCAGCACTGCTGGTCCTCGTCCCACCAGGCGCCTTGCGAGCGGGGGAAGAACTCGTACCAGCTCGAGAAGAGGGCCAGTTGGCGCTCGACCCGGATCGGGTACTCGCGGGTGGGCGTGACGAGGTCGCGCGGACGGTAGAGCTTCATGGCCCTGTCGATGGCGGTGGTGTTCACGGCCTCGAGGAGTTCGTCCGCGGGTCGATCGGGCAGCAGGACCGACCCGACGCTGCGGAGCACTGCGGCGCTTGAACTGTCGCCCGCAGCCAGGGCGAGTTCTGCCGAGCGCCCGAAGAGGTGATTGCCCTCCATGCAGACGAGTTCCAGGTCGACGCCCAGCGGGAGCTTGGCCTCGGCGTGGTGGTGCCACGTGGCCCAGGCGTCCGACCAGCCCTCGATGCGGAAGGTCCAGTCGCCTTCGGCATCCGGGCGCACCTGCGCCTCCCAGATGTCGAGACCGAGCGGCTCGACCTGGGCCATGTCGACACGCGTCTCGCGTCCGGAGGGGTCGGTGAGCACCACGGACGCACCGACGGCGTCGTGGCCCTCCCTGAAGACATTGGCTCGGATGGGGAAGGCCTCGTTCACGACGGCCTTCACGGGGTAGGCACCGTGCTCGATGACGGGCTCGACCTTGGCGACGGGAATGCGTCCGAACCCTCCGTCGCGGAGGGTGGGAGCGATGCTGGTGACGGGGTCGTGCTTCTGGCTGCTCACGTCACAAACCCTAGTAGCAGGGAGCCGCTCGTGGGTCTGGCTCACGACACCTCGCCCCGTCGAGTCGGGATCAGCGTCTGTGGTCGTTTTCTGGTGACGTTTCAGATTCGGCTAGTCTCGTCGCGTGCCCAACTCAGTGAGCTCTTTGAACGCTGTCCCCGCGCCCGATGACGAGGCCCCCCTGACGGGTCGACGGACCGGTCCGCACTTCGAAGCCGTGCACCCTCTGGCACGTACCAGGGTGAGCACGCCGCCCAACACGGTTGATGGATTCGTGAAGGAGTTCCTCCACGAGTTGAACAGCAATCAGGGTGTGTCGCTCTCGAACTCGACGGTCAACGACCAGTACCTCGCACTGGCGAGGACCGTCAGGAACTACCTGATGGCCCGCTGGATCGAGACGGCCCGCCAGCAGATCGAGGAGCCCGTGAAGAAGGTGGCCTACCTCTCGGCCGAATACCTCCTCGGACGCCAGCTCGGCAACAATCTTCTCGCCACCGGGCTCATCGACATCGCTGAGGACGCGCTCAAGCAGTGCGGCCTCGACTTCGCGCTCCTGCGCGCGCAAGAGGTCGAACCCGGACTGGGCAACGGTGGCCTCGGACGCCTGGCCGCCTGCTTCATCGACTCGCTGGCGACCATGAACGTCCCCTGCATCGGTTACGGCATCCGCTACGAGTACGGCATCTTCCGGCAGACCTTCGTCGATGGTCGCCAGGTCGAGCAGCCCGACACGTGGCTGGCCCTCGGGTCTCCGTGGGAGTTCCCACACCCCGAGCATGCGGTCCAGGTGAACTTCGCCGGACGCACGGAGACTGTCACCGACGCAGACGGGACGGAGCGCGTCGTCTGGCACCCCGACTGGAACGTGCTCGGGACCCCCTACAACTACATGGTTCCCGGTTACCGGAACGGACGCGTGAACACGCTGCGCCTGTGGGGAGCCCAGGCGACCAAGGCCTTCGACCTCGAAATCTTCAACGCCGGCGACTATGCGCAGGCCGTTCGAGCCCAGACCTTCGCCGAGAACATCTCGAAGGTTCTCTACCCGGAAGACTCCACCCCGCAGGGCAAGGAGTTGCGCCTGCAGCAGCAGTACTTCTTCGTGGCGTGCTCCCTGCACGACGTGATCGAGCGCGCGCTGGCCGAGAAGGGCTTCGAGATCCACCAGTTGCCCGAGCGGGTCATCTTCCAGATGAACGACACGCACCCGGTCATCGCTGTGCCTGAACTGATGCGCATCCTGGTTGACGAGAAGGGGTTGGAGTGGGACGACGCCTGGGCGATCACGAAGGAATGCTTTGCCTACACCTGCCACACCTTGATGCCCGAGGCGCTGGAGGAGTGGTCGATCGACCTGCTCGGACGCCTGCTGCCCCGTCACATGGAGATCATCTTCCGGATCAACAAGGAGTTCCTCGCCGAGGTCGACGAGGCATTCCCCGGTGATGTCGCCCGTCAGGGACGCATGTCGATCATCGGCGAACAGCCGCGACGGTCCGTGCGGATGGCGCATCTCGCCACCGTGGCCGGACGCAAGGTGAACGGCGTGGCCGCCCTGCAGTCGGAATTGCTGCGGAAGAACGTGTTGCCCGACTTCGCGGCCCTGTGGCCCGACAAATTCACCAATGTGACCAACGGCGTGACGCCGCGGCGGTTCATCCGGTTGGCGAATCGCTCACTCTCGGACGTCATCACCGATGCCCTGGGCGACGCGTGGATCACCGACCTCGACCGGTTGCAGGAACTGGAGCCCTACGCGGAGGACGCCGAATTCCGCGCGCAGTTCCGCGCGGCCAAGAGCTTC
>Ga0075156_10002643_pt1 | contig 10012 bp, 8 predicted proteins | sample JI81AbrownDNA_FD_70966 | JGI IMG/M metagenome (GOLD analysis project Ga0075156, IMG submission 70966) | Wastewater effluent complex algal communities from Wisconsin, to seasonally profile nutrient transformation and Carbon sequestration -... | ecosystem: Engineered > WWTP > Effluent > Algae...
TAGCTCAGTCGGTAGAGCGCCGGACTGTTAATCCGTAGGTCCCTGGTTCGAGCCCAGGTCGAGGAGCCAAGTTTCCAAAAGCCGCACAGTCGAAAGATTGTGCGGCTTTTGCTTTTTCCGCAAGGGTGTTTGACGCGAAGAATAGTAATCGCTAAAACACCTAGGTGCCTGCCACGGATTTCTGCGACTGCGTATGCGATTAATCATATGGCATGCAACTGGCTGGCGTCGCCAACGTTAAACCGAGAGGATCGCATGACAATGGCAAATGAACAAGCTGCCAAACTGCCCTTGATGAAGCGATTGATCCTTGCCATGCGTGGTGGCGTGGGCGGAGGGCTGTCTGCCATGCTGGTGGTTTTGCTGGTGGCGCTGGTGATTGCCATTGGCGCAGGCGGCTTTCTGGGCGGCCTGGTGATGGCGACCAAGCGTAATCTGCACGCCGAGCAGAACCTGATTGCCCAGGTGAAAACGGCCAAGCAGGCGCAAGCCAAACTGCTGGCCGAGAAGGCTGGGCTGGAAAAAGAACTCGAAGCCGCCAAGGACGCCAGCAGCATGCTGGGCAAGGATCTGGCTACCCTGAAAGAGCAGTTGGCCGCGGCCCAGGTCGAGCGCGAAACCATGAACAAGGTGCTGGCTGAAATCAGCGAAAGCCTGCGTAGTGGCGGTGCCGCAGCCAACCCCAAGGCCGCCGCAGCGGTGAAGGGCGCCATGCTGAAGTTTGGCGACAAGGAGTGTGCGCTGGAGGGGGGCGCCGTCAAGAGCAAGGACGATGTGAAGTGCCTGAACCTGAAGGACGCCATCGACGCTATGAACAGCGGACCGGGCGGCTACGGGGCCAAGCCAGCCAAGCCGACAGAGACGCCAGCGGCCAAACCGGTGCAGAAGGGACATTGAGCCACCGTGCGGTAGGCGCTGGGTGGCATGGCATCTCGCTCAGCCTACAGGTGACGCTTGCTAAGGCACGGCAGCGCCTCGACCGTTAGAAACCGGTGCCATCTCAAGACGGCATCCGGTTTTTTACCACATCAAGCAGCTCTACCAGATACGGATGCGCTCAGCCTCGGGCTTGAACATGCCGTCACCGGGTTGGGTGTTGAATGCCTGGTGGAACGCGCTGCTGTTCATCGCCGGGCCTATGGCACGGAAATCATCGGGTGCATGCGCGTCGGCGGTCAGGCGCCGTAAGCGTTCTTGCTCGCGTATCTTGCCGCGCCAGAGTTGGCCGAAGCCGATAAAGACACGCTGCTCGCCAGTAAAGCCGTCGATAGTGGTTGATGGCTTGCCGTTCAGGCTCAGCTGGTAGGCCTTGAAGGCGATCTGCAAGCCTGACAGGTCGGCGATGTTCTCGCCCACCGTCAGTCGGCCGTTGACGAAGTGTTTGGGTAACGCTTCGTAGCGGCCATATTGCGCCACCAGCTTATCGGCCAGCTTCTCGAAGCTTTTGCGATCCACCGGGCGCCACCAGTTGCGCATATTGCCGTCACCGTCGTACTGGCTGCCCTGGTCATCGAAGCCGTGGCTGATCTCATGGGCGATGATGGTGCCGATTGCACCGTAGTTCACCGCGTCATCGGCGTCGGCCTTGAAGAATGGCGGCTGCAGCATGGCTGCCGGGAAGACGATCTCATTCAGTGGTGCGTCGTAATAGGCGTTGACGGTTTGTGGCGTCATACCCCACTCGTCGCGGTCGACCGGCTTGCCGAGGAAGGCCAGCTTGTACCGGTAGTTGAACTGATTGGTCCGCAGCACATTGCCCACCAGGTCGTCGGCACGGATATCCAGGCCGCTGTAATCCCGCCATTTGTTGGGATAACCGATCTTGACCCGATACTTGGACAGTTTGTCCCTGGCGGCGGTTTTGGTAGCCGGGCTCAGCCAGTCGACCTTGTCCAGACTCTGCTGGTAGGCCTTGAGCAGGTTACCGGTCAGGGTTTCCATTCTGGCCTTGGCTTCGGCGGGGAAGTACTTCGCAACGTAGCGCTTGCCTATGCTTTCACCCAGCGAACTGTTCACCATGTTGACTGCGCGTTTCCAGCGAGGAGACATTTGACTCATGCCGCTCAGCGCCTTGCCATGGAAATTGAAGCGGGCCTCTGCCAGCGGCTTGCTCATGAGATGGGCCGTACCGTCAAGCACGCGCAGGCGCAGATAGTCTCGCCAGACCTCGAGTGGTTCGCTCGCCACCAGCTGGCCCACTGCCTTGGCGTAGCTCGGTGTGCGCACATCGACTACCTGAACCTGGCCCATCTCGGCACCCTCGAGGAAGGTGGCCCAATCGAACTTGGGTGCGGCTTTAGTCAGGCCGGCACGGTCGAATTTATTGTGCGACTTGTGCGGATCGCGCAAAGCCGTACCGTCCCACTGGGACTTGGCTAGCCGGGTTTCCAGTGCCAGCACGGCCTGGGCGCGGCGAGCCGGATCAGCCTGGCTGGCCTGGTGCAGCAAGGCTTCCAGGTAGCTGAGATAGCTGGCGCGGGTGCTTTTGTAGCTGGCGTCCTGCTTGAGGTAGTAGTCGCGCTCGGGCATGCCCAGGCCGTGTTGGTCGACCATCACCACATACTGTGAGGGGTCGTTGTCGTCGACATTGACGTAGGGCCGCAATGGTCCCTCCATGCCTTGCACGGCCAATCGGCCTAGCAATCGTGTCAGACCCTTGCGATCGGTTACGCTATCGATCTCCGCCAACAGGGGCTTGACCGGCGCCATGCCCAGGCGGTCGGCCAGGGCTTCATCCATATAGCTTTGATACAGTGCGGCCATCTGCTGGGATTCGGGAGAGTCGGGCTGGGCGACAGCTGCCTCCACTATCTCGCGCACCCGTCTCTGCGACAACTCATACAGTTCGTCAAACGTACCCCAGCTGCTTTCGTCCGCCGGGATTTCGGCTTGCTTGATCCACTTGCCATTGACGGCCTGAAACAGATTGTCCTGGATGCGGACGCTGGGGTCGAAATGGTCGAGTTCGATGCCGGAGCGCCCGGTGGCGGCGGCAGGCAGGGCCAGCATGAGGAGCAGGGCAAGCCGGCTCGGGTGGAGATTCATCCTTCTACATCCTTGTATATGGCGGAAAGAGACAGCGGCCAGGCAAGCATCCGCAGTGTGAGTGGCGGCGCAGCAAGGCTGTACCGTCGCGCTACGACAGAACATCGGGCGCAGAGTGCCGGGGGCACTGAAAAATTGTATGTCTGGCGTCCATGCTGGATACACTGACCTGTGCTGCTGGCAGCGGTAGGCCCAACAGCGAAGAACCCGCCAAGGGGCGGGTTCTTCACATGGTGCTGCACCTGTACTAGCAAGCTTTCATTACTTCACGCGATTGGCGTACATAAAGCTTTCCAGTCCCGATTCGGCCAGGCTGAACCAGCCTTGCTCGATGCCGCGGAATTTCTTCCATTCGGTGTAGACCTTCTTGAATGAGGCATTCTTGGCGGCTTCTTCTTCGTACAGCTCGAAGGTGGCTTTCTGGGCAGCCTTCATGATGTCGACCGGGTATTTGTGCAGCTTCACGCCGGCCTGCAGCAGGCGCACCAAGGCCTGGGGGTTCTTGGCGTCATACTCGGCCTGCATGGCGATGGCGGCTTCGGCGGTGGCCACTTCAAAGGCGGCCTGGTAGCTCTTGGGAAGCTTGTTCCATTCGTCTAGGTTCACGTAGAAGGAAATCTGCGGACCCGGCTCCCACCAGCCTGGGTAGAAATAGTTCTTGGCGACCTTGTAGAAGCCCAGTTTTTCATCGTCGTAGGGACCTACCCATTCGGCGGCATCAATGGTGCCTTTTTCAAGCGCTGGGTAGATATCACCGCCGGCCAGGGTTTGCGGCACGGCGCCCAGGCGCGACCAGACTTCGCCGCCTATGCCGGGTATGCGAATCTTCAGGCCTTTGACGTCAGCCAGCGACTTGACCGGGTTGCGGAACCAGCCGCCCATCTGAGTGCCAGTGTTGCCGCCGTAGAAGCTGATGACCTTGTAGTCGCGCAGGAACTCACGCATCAGTTGCAGGCCGCCACCGTAGTACATCCAGGCGGCTTGCTGGCGCGACGACAGGCCAAAAGGGACTGCAGTGTCGAAGGCGAAGGTCTTGTTCTTGCCTACGTAGTAGTAACCGCAAGTGTGGCAGGCTTGTACCGTGCCATTCTGCACGGCATCCAGCGCTTGCAGGCCGGGGACAATTTCGCCGGCGGCGTGTACCTTGATCTGGAACTTGCCGTCGGTGAGGTCGGACACGCGCTTGGCCAACTGCTCGGCGCCGCCATAGATGGTTTCCAGGCTCTTGGGGAAGCTGGAGGTGATGCGCCACTGTATGCTGGGCTCAGCCGCTGCGATGGCGGGGGCGGATATCCCTGCGGCAGCAACGCCGGCTACGCTGGCCTGTTTGAGAAAACTACGTCTTTCCACGGTCTGCTCCTTCTTCTTGGGTTGGAGTGCGGTATGAGCCGCACCCATCTACTAAGAGCCACTAACAAAACCCTTCTGGCGTTGTTGTGCGAGCTTGCCCTACCCACGTACTGTCTGCGCACGCACGCCTAGCCAGAACCGCTAAGCTGGGCTTTGTTAGCGGCTCTAAACCATAACGCAAAGAAACTACGGCGACTTGCCTGCCTCCTCCAGCAGGGCTGCCGCAGGGTCGGGTTCCGGCTCGGCGCCGGCAGGTAGGGTGGCACCGCTGCCTTCCATCAGGGCTGCGCCGCCATCGCCCTCGGTTTGTTCGGGCGTGTCTTGCGGCAGGCTTTGCAGGATTTCTTCGGTGCTCTGCGTACTTTCTGCCGCCGGACCATGCAGTGCGTGGGTGACCAGTTTGGGGAAGGAGATCACCAGGGCCACCATCAGGATCTGGATGATGACGAAGGGAATGGCGCCCCAGTAGATATCGGTGGTCTTGATGCTCTTGGGGGCCACGCTGCGCAGGTAGAACAGGGCGAAGCCGAAAGGGGGGTGCATGAAGGAGGTCTGCATGTTCACCCCCAGCATGACGCCAAACCACACCAGGTCTATGCCCAACTTGGCGGCGATGGGGGCCAGCAGGGGGACGATGATGAAGGCGATCTCGAAGAAATCGAGGAAGAACGCCAGCACGAAGACCAGGATGTTGACGACCACGAGGAAGCCGACGACGCCACCGGGGAGGCTGTCGAACAGATGCTCCACCCAGGCATCGCCATCCACACCAATGAAGGCGATGCGGAAGACCCGGGCGCCGATGAGGATGAAGACCACGAAGGTGGTGAGCTTGAGGGTGGAGTTCATGGCCTGACGCGTCAGGTCCAGATTCAGCTTGCCTTTGATCATGGCCAGGATAATGGCACCGGCAGCACCCATTGCGCCGCCTTCAGTGGGGGTGGCGACCCCCAGGAAGATGGTGCCAAGAACCAGGAAGATCAGCATCAGGGGGGGCACCATGACGAACACCACCCTTTCTGCCGCACGGCTGAGCAGTCCCATCTTGGTGATGCGGTTGACCACGGCGGCGCCAAAGGCGATGGCAATGCCGATCAGGGCGGAGACGATGATGCGTTCGTCCATGGGCCTGTCGGTGGCGGCGTAGTGGAACTGGTCGTACGCTACGCCGGCAACGATGGAAACGGCCAGCAGTGCCAGCAGGGACGGGGTGCCGCTGGAGCCATTGTCCTCGCGCAGGGTGCGGGCCTCGGGCGGCAGGGCGGGGGCCGCATTGGGGCGTACCACCGTGACGATGAAGACATAGAGCACATAAAGCAGGACCAGGGTCAGGCCTGGCACCAGCGCGCCGGCATACATATCACCCACCGAGGTGCCCAACTGATCGGCCAGCACGATCAGCACCAGAGAGGGGGGGACGATCTGCGCCAGCGTGCCGGATGCGGCAATCACCCCAGAGGCCACCCTGGCGTCATACCCATAGCGCATCATGATGGGCAGCGAGATAAGCCCCATGGAGATGACCGAGGCGGCCACAACGCCCGTGGTAGCGGCCAACAGGGCGCCGACGAAGATGACGGCGTAGGCGAGGCCACCACGGATACGGCCAAACAGCTGGCCTATGGTCTCCAGCATGTCCTCGGCCATGCCTGACCGCTCCAGTATCAGGCCCATGAAGGTAAAGAAGGGGATGGCCAGCAGAGTGTCATTGCGCATGATGTCGAACACCTGCTGCGGCAGGGCTTGCAGCAGGGCGGCGGGCATAAAGCCCAACTCGATGGCAATGACGGCGAACAGCAGGCCGACGGCAGAAAGGGAGAAGGCAACGGGATAGCCGATCAGCAGGAACAGGATCAGCGAGGCGAACATCAACGGCGCCATGAATTCTGGGCTCATGCCTTGTTCTCCTGCTTGCTCTGGGGATCCAGATTCTGGGCAATCACTTCGGCTATCTGGCCGGTGTGCTTCTCCGCCGGGTTGGGGATCAGGCCTTGCAGGAAGGCCAACCGCTTGATGATCTCGGCAGCAGCCTGCAGGATCAGCAGGGTAAAGCCGATCGGAATCAGTGCCCAGACGGGCCAGCGCACCAGGCCGCCTGCGTCACTGGAGGTTTCGCCCGAAGTCATCATCTGGGTCATGACCGGCCAGGAGAAATACAGTACGGCGATGGCCATGGGGAGTAGAAAGAGCAGCGTGCCCAGGATATCGACCACGGCTTGCTTGCGCGGTGACAGCCGGCTTAGCAGGATATCGATGCGGATGTGTTCGTTGTGTTTGAGGGTGTAGGCCGCGCCAAGCAGGAACATGGCGGAAAACAAATACCACTGGATTTCGAGAAAGGCGTTTGAGCTGGTATCAAACGCTTTGCGGATGACTGCGTTGCCAGCGCTGATCAGTACGCAGATCAGTACCAGCCACTTGGCCATCTGGCCGACGCGCTCGTTCAGCGCATCGATCCAGCCGGCCAGACGGAGTAAGGCTTGCATCTTGGAATGTCCCCCTTGTTCTTGGATGCTTCTTGTATCCCTGGCCTGCGGCCGTTGTGGGTGCTGGCTTGGCGGGATTAGAGCATTCGCACCATAGCATAGGGCGAAAGCTGCTGATAAGCGTGCCGAGGGGGTATTTCCGTAAACCCTGATCGCTTGAGTGGCTCGTCGGATACGTTATGGTGCAGACGGGGGCGTATGTGTTGCCTGAAAAACAACAAGCCACCCCGCAGGGTGGCTTGTTGTTTACGACACGTAGCGATCAGGCCAGGGCGTTGGCGATGCGCGCCAGGGCTTTCTCGAGATTGCCCATGCTGGTGGCAAAGCTGATGCGGAAATAGCCTTCGGCGCCAAAGGCGGAGCCGGGAACCACGGCCACGTCCTGCGCTTCCAGCAGGTAGCTGCCCAGTGCCAGGTCGTTAGGGGCGGCAATCTTGCCTTCCTTGTACAGATTCTGGATGGCGTCGCGGGCATCGACAAAGGCATAGAAGGCACCGCCAGCAGTCAGGCACTTGAGGCCACGGATGCTGTTGAAGGTCTTGACCACGAACTCATGACGCTCGTTGAACGCCTTGAGCATGGGGGCAAAACACTCGGCTTGCGGGCCATTGAGCGCAGCCTCGGCTGCCACCTGGGAAATAGAGGTGGGGTTGGAGGTGGATTGCGACTGGATGTTCTCCATCGCCTTGATCAGCCACTCGGGGCCTGCGGCATAGCCTATGCGCCAGCCGGTCATGGAATAGGCCTTGGACACGCCGTTGAGCAGAATGGTCTGCGGATATAGCTCGGGGCAGGCATTCAGGATATTGGAGAAGGTAGTGCTGCCCAGCATCACGTGCTCGTACATGTCGTCGGAGGCGATCATGACCTTGGGGTGCTTCTTGAGGACTTCACCCAAGGCCTTGAGCTCGTCCAGTGTGTAGACGGCGCCAGTGGGGTTGGAGGGCGAATTGATCACCACCAGCTTGGTGCGGGGGGTAATGGCAGCGGCCAACTGGGCGGGGCTGAGCTTGTAGCCTTGTTCGATGCCACACTCGACGATGACGGGCTTGCCTTCGGCCAGGATGACCATGTCGGGGTAAGACACCCAGTAGGGGGCCGGGATGATGACTTCGTCGCCTGCGTTGATATAGGCCTGGCAGAGGTTGTAGAAACTCTGCTTGCCGCCACAGCTGACCAGAATCTGCTTGGCAGTGTAGTCGAGGCCTTGATCGCGCTTGAACTTGGCGACGATGGCGTTTTTCAGGCCGGGCGTGCCGGAAACCGGGGTGTACTTGGTGAAGCCTTTGTTGATCGCGTCAATTGCGGCGGCCTTGATATGGTCGGGCGTGTCGAAGTCGGGCTCACCTGCAGCCAGGGCAATGACATCACGGCCGTCGGCCTTGAGTTTCTGTGCCTTGGCGGTAATGGCAAGGGTGGGCGATTCCTTGATGGCTTGGACGCGATGCGAGAGTTCCACGACAGGCTCCTGAATAAGCGGGAAAAAACAGAGGGACGAAGATTCTATCAGCCGTTGGCTGCTTTGTGCGGTGCAAAAAAGCCCGGCGCGCCGAGTGGCGGGCCGGGCATTCCGGGCGCATGGGGCTGACCATGCGGAGCCTGCTGGGGTTGCCTAGAACAGATAGGCAAACAATGAGGAATCGCCCTGTACGACCTGGCCATTGATGGTGACGGAACCGGTGGTGCTGGCGGCAGTGATCTCGCCTGTGGGGCTGATGTTAAGCACGAACACCAGGTTGTTGAACACCACGTTGTAGGTGGTGCCGGCGTAGGTGTAGACCAGCGGGCCGTTGTAGCTGACGCGGTAGATGCCGTCGGTGTAGTTGTAGTTCAGGCCGAAGGTGAGTGAGCCGTTGGCGGTAAAGCCCGGTGCGTTGGGTGGGGCGAAGTTGCTGAACGTGAGGGTGCCATCCCAGGTCAGCAAGGTGGGGGCAGGGACAGGGCTGGTGACAAAGCTGATGCAGATCTGGCCGGTCATGGACAGGTGCCCGCCAGAGACCTGGGCAAAGAAGTCGCTGCTGCTATCGATGACGGTGCACTGCGACGGCAGATTGGTGGCCTGGGCTGCGGGCGCAAGCAGGGCGAGCGCAAGCCCAAATAGCGCGATTAGTTTCTTCATGGCGAGGTCTCCCTGGGGGGCTGGCTTGGAATTCTCAGTCTAGAAAATTGCCAGCCTGGCGCCAGCGGAATCGACGCCATTCATCCGATATTTTTCACCATGACAAAGTCGTCCATGAGATAGCCCTGACCGATATCCACGGTAACACTGTCACGCACGGAAAAGCCGTTGCGGGTGTAGGCTGCGATGGCTTTCGCGTTGTGCTTGTTGACCGCCAGGATCAAGGTCGTGCATTGCCGTGCCTGGGCTTGCGCTACCACATGCTGCAGCAACTGGCTGCCCAGGCCCTGGCCGTGCAGATCGGGCAGCAGGTAGAGCTTGTCCAGTTTCATTTCGCCAGGCCCGTTGCGGTAATACTGCGTGAAGCCGACGACCTGTTCATCCGCCAAGGCCAGGTCAAGCCACTGATCGGGGCCGCTGATCTGGTGCTGCAGGGCGGCGGGGTTGTAGCGCTGGGCCAGCATGTAATCTATCTGGGCCATGCTGATGATGGCCGGGTAATGCTGGCGCCAGATGACATCCGCCAGGGTGGCGATGGTGGGTATGTCGGCAGGGGTGGCGGGGCGGATGGTGACGGGTGTGGGCACGGGCTGATGACTCCAGTGGGTACGCTGCGGCGCACCCGTCGCTGTGGTAATGGCTGCTGCTGGCAGCCTGGGGGATATCAAGCCGCCTTGCGGGAAAAATCCCGGGGGCGGAAGCCCAGTGCCGCCAAGGTGGCAAAGTAGACGAGGGCGCCGACACCGACCAGCAGGGCCAGCTTGCCGGCCTGAAGGGCGTTGGAGCCACCATGCCAGTTGCCCAGGGCTGTCTGCAACCACCAGAGCAAGGCAGCCATCAGGCTGACGGCCAGGCCCAGCTTGCGGAGGAAGGCGAACCAGCCCGCGGCGGGGGTATAGATGTTGCGGCGGCGCAGGCCGGCATAGAGCAGGCCGGCATTGAGGCAGGCGGCCAGGCTGATGGAGAGGGCCAGGCCGGCATGACCCAGGGGGCGATAGAAGGCCAGGTTGAG
>Ga0075156_10002644_pt1 | contig 10011 bp, 7 predicted proteins | sample JI81AbrownDNA_FD_70966 | JGI IMG/M metagenome (GOLD analysis project Ga0075156, IMG submission 70966) | Wastewater effluent complex algal communities from Wisconsin, to seasonally profile nutrient transformation and Carbon sequestration -... | ecosystem: Engineered > WWTP > Effluent > Algae...
GCCGATAGTGGCTGTATCGCCATTTCAGGCGGCCTGGAAGTTGCGTCGGATCGCTTGCTCAAGCTGATGAAAAAAGGTGTGTCGGTAGACCAGGTGGCGCGGGTTACCCATGGCTTTACCGAGGCTGGCATCCTGGTACATGCCTATCTGATGTATGGCTTTCCTACCCAGACGGTGCACGATACGGTCGATGCGCTTGAATATGTGCGGCAACTGTTTGCGGCAGGTTGTATCCAGTCTGGTTTCTTCCATCGCTTTGTCTGCACCGTGCATTCGCCGGTGGGCAAAAACCCGGAAGAATACGGGGTGACGCTGCTGCCTTTGCCCGAGATCAGCTTTGCCAAGAACGATGTGGGCTTCCACGACCCTACCGGAGTAGACCATAACAGCCTGGGCGAGGCCTTGAACAAGGCTCTCTACAACTACATGCACGGCATAGGGCTGGAAGACGATGTACGACGCTGGTTTACCGGCAGGGTGCCGCGCACCAGCGTACCGCGTGATTTCATAGCTCTGGCGCTGGCTGCAGGTCGTTAAATAGGTGTGCTGGCCTGTCGTCAGCAAAATGCAAGCAAGCGGCGCTAACCCAAGGCGCTGGCCTTATGGTTAAATCCTTCCCATGAGTACGCTCTTCAAGAAGATCGCCCTGGTGGCGAGGCGCAACAGCCCCAATATCGGCGAGCCCTTGCGCCGCCTTGCTGCCCTGCTGCGCCAGCATGACTGTGCCAGCATCGTGCTGGATGCCGATACGGCGGCCGAGCACCCCATTCCCGATACCCTGGTGGTGCCACCCGAGCAAATAGGCAAGGTGGCCGATCTGGTCATCGTGTTGGGTGGCGACGGCACCATGCTATCGATTGCGCGGCTGGTGGCGCCTTATCGCATTCCCTTGGTCGGCATTAATCAGGGGCGCTTGGGCTTTATGACGGATGTGGGCGTGGATGACATCGAAACCATCATCCCCCGCATACTGGACGGCGACTTTGTGCCGGAAGAGCGCATGCTGCTCTCTGCCAAGGTGATACGCGACGAGCGCGAGGTGCATGCTGCCCTGGCCTTCAACGATGTGGTGTTCAGCCGGGGTTCGCTCGGCGCCATGATCGAGTTCGAGATTTTTATCGACGACCAGTTCGTCTACAGCCAGCGTTCGGATGGCTTGATCGTCAGTACGCCGACAGGCTCTACTGCTTATGCCTTGGCGTCAGGCGGACCCATATTGCATCCCACTGTGCCGGCTATTGCCCTGGTGCCTATCTGCCCGCAAACCATGACAGCGCGGCCTATCGCGGTCAACGATGCGTCTACCGTGGAGTTCATGCTGACGCGTGGGTCCGAGGTGAAGGTGCACTTTGACGGGCATTCGCATTTTGACTTGCGCGAAATGGACAGGGTGACCATCAAACGTTACCGCAACTCGCTACGCATCCTGCACCCTGTGGGGTACAACTACTACGACATGCTGCGCCACAAGCTGCACTGGGGCGAGCGCCTGTTCTGATTCGCCATTCTGCCCGCCCGCACTGCGGTTAGCTGCGGTGTCGGGCTCTATCTTTGTGTGCCTAAACCATGCTGCTGACACTCCACCTACGCGATTTCGTGATCGTTGATGAACTTGAGCTGACCTTTAGCAATGGCTTTACGGTGCTGACGGGTGAGACTGGGGCTGGTAAATCCATCCTGATCGATGCCCTGTCGTTGTTGCTGGGTGCGCGGGCAGATACCAGCGTGGTCAGGCATGGCACGGACAAGGCGGACCTGTCGGCCCAGTTTGATATCCAGGGACATGACGAACTGGCCCGGATACTCAAGGACTATGAGCTGGAAGGTGATGAGAATAGCCTGCTGTTGCGCCGTACCATAGATGCGACCGGCCGTTCGCGCGCCTTTATCAATGGACAGCCAGCGACCTTGGCCCAGCTCAAGGAGGTGGGGGAGTTCCTCGTGGATATCCACGGCCAGCACGCCCACCAGTCGCTGATGCGGGCAGAATCGCAACGTGGGTTGCTGGATGCCTTTGCCGGCCAGACTGAGTTGGCACGTAGCGTGCGGCAGGCCTTTGTGGCCTGGAAGAAGGCCGAGGATAAGCTCAATGAGGCCAGCAAGCATGCTGGTGAATATGCTGCCGAGCGCGAGCGTTTGCAGTGGCAGATCGAAGAGATCGCCACACTGAACATGACGGCTGGTGAGTGGCTGGAGCTGCAGAGCGAGCATAGCCGGCTGAGCCATGCGGCCAGCCTGATCGAAGGTGGCCAGAGTGCGCTGGAGACGCTGGCGGACGGGGAGGTCAATGCGCAGTCATTGCTGGCGGGTGTGCAGTCGCGCCTGGCCGATCTGGCCAGCCTGGACCCTGGCCTGAATGAGGCGGTGGAGCTGCTGGCGACGGCCGATGCCAATTTGTCTGAGGCAGTACATGCTTTGCGGCACTACGCCGACAAGGTGGAGTTGGACCCAGGCAGGCTGGTTGAGGTGGAAAGGCGCATGGACGATATCTACCGCCTGGCGCGCAAATACCGTATCGAGCCTGAGCAACTGGCGGGCAAGCTGGCTGGCTGGCGTGCCCGCCTGGCTGAGCTGGGCGGCGATGAGGGGATGGAGGCATTGACGGCGGCGGTGCAGAAGGCCGAGGCGGCCTACCGCAAGCCTGCCGCACAGCTGAGCAAGGCACGCAGCGCCACAGCCGAGAAGCTGGGCAAGGCTGTCAGTGCCGAGATGCAGACCATGGCCATGGCAGGTAGCCGGTTCGAGATTGCCTTGATACCCGGTGAAATCGCTGCGGCCTATGGCCTTGAGCAAGTGGAGTTCCAGGTGGCGCCGCACGCCAGTGCGCCCGCACGCTCGCTGGCCAAGGTGGCCTCGGGCGGTGAGCTGTCACGCATCAGTCTGGCATTGCAGGTGGTGACCAGCCAGGTGGCCGAGGTGCCGACCTTGATATTCGACGAAGTGGATGTGGGTATAGGCGGGCGAGTGGCGGAGATAGTGGGCAAGCTGCTCAAGACGCTGGGCAAGCGTCACCAGGTGCTGTGCATTACCCACCTGCCGCAGGTTGCCGCCAGCGGCGACCAGCAGTTGCAGGTCAGCAAGGTGCAGACCGCCGAGACGGTGCTCAGCCGCATTGCCAGGCTGGACGATGCTGGGCGGATAGAAGAGATCGCCCGCATGCTGGGTGGGGTGGACATTACCGATACCACCCGCAAGCATGCCGCAGAGTTGCTGGGCATAGCCTGATTGCATACTCAGTTAGGGTATTTGTCCTGCATTTGGCATGAAAGTGTTGCCAACTAAGCGCTTGGTGTAGGGATAAAAGTCACATCGCTGTAATCCCGCATCTACAACATCACCAATTTGGTTAAGCTTAATGCCGTCAGCATCGACTGTTGACTGCAATTAGAACAAAGCTCCGACCACGGGGTGTGCCAGAGGGATGCAAAAGTATGTGGGCTACTATCAAGCGCGGGGTGTTCGCCGCCGTTCTTTCCTCGCTGGCGCTGTTGGCGCACGCTGCACCGATCAAGGTGGGTTATCTACCTAATCTGGGTTTTGCCCCGCTCAATGTGGCGGAGGAAAAAGGCTATTGGAAAGAATTGGGAGTGCAGGTGCAACTGGTGCCCTTCAGCGAGAGCCGTACGCTGCTGAAGGCGCTGGGGGACGGTGAGGTGGATATTGCTGGGGATCTGACGGCGAACTTTGTGGGCGCCCAGATGGAAGGCGCGCCGATCAAGCTGACGGCGGAAACCCATACCTCCAACGGTAGCGTCAAGATACTGCTGAAGGCCGGCGCCGATGTCACCAAACTCAATGGCCAGATATTGGGCGTAGGTGACAAGCAGGTTGGCCAGCTGTTCCTGCTGGCGCGCTATCTCAGCGCCAATGGTCGACAACTGAGCGACTATAAATTGATGGAGGCCAGTCCCGAGAAATTGGCTGCCGCCTTCGCCAAGGGCCAGATATCGCTCAGCGTATTGCCCGACCCGCAAGCCATGTTTATCTACCGCACCGTGGGCGCATCGATACCCGCCGATAGCGCGACTTATGCCGGCATCGTGACCGAAGGATTTGCCGCCAACAAGCAAGCCATCGCCAGCATACCGGACGAGCAATGGGTACGGTTCTATCGGGGATGGCTTAAGGGAGTGAGCTGGGTACGCAGTGGCGGCACGCGCTTTGCAGATTTCAAGGCATCCTTGAATGCTGGCCTGTTTAAAGGCTTTGTCGCCGAAGGCGATACCAGCATGATGGCTGGCTTGGCCAGCATCAAGTTTCCCAACGCTGCAGAAGCTGCCAAGCGCCATGGCGACCTGGGTGGGCTGGAATACCATGTGCGCGCCGTGCTGCGCTTCATGCGCGAGGCGAGGTTGATACAAACCGAGCCGGAAGCCCGTAGCCTGATACAGTCCACCGCATTTGAACGCGCCCTGGCGGCCAACAAATAGCTGGCGGGCAGGGCGGGAATCGAGTTAACTTCGCCGCCTCCTTTGCTGCCCATTGAACCTTGCAAGCCATGAGCGATGCCCAACACTTTATGCGACTGGCCCTGCAGGAGGCCGAGTTGGCCCGGGTGGCCGGTGAGGTACCCGTAGGGGCGGTGCTGGTGAAGGACGGCGTGGTCATCGCCAGGGGCAGCAATGCGCCCATAGGCCTGCACGATCCCTCTGCCCATGCCGAAATGCGCGCCTTGCGTGCCGCAGCCGCCTTGTTGGGCAACTACCGCCTGCCGGGCTGCGAACTCTATGTAACGCTGGAGCCTTGTGCCATGTGCGCCGGCGCCATGATGCACGCCCGTCTTGCGCGGGTAGTCTATGCCGCGCCCGACCCCAAGACCGGGGCGGCTGGCAGTGTGCTGGATCTGTTCGCCTACGCCCAGTTGAATCACCACACCATGGTGGAGGGCGGCATCATGGCAGACGAAGCCGGGCAATTGCTCAAGGATTTCTTTGCCGAGCGGCGGGCTGCAGCCAAGGCTCGCAGGCAAGGGCTTGGCGAGGCCTAATAGCAGGTTCCCTGATGCTTGCCTTGCCCATGCTGCATGGGCTTGCCAGCGGTAGCCGCTGTGGGCGAAAAGCGATAAAGATGTCGTGCTAGCCAGGGCGTAGTCAGATAGTCGGGATTACATCGCAATCGGCTTGTAGAATTACTACATAACAGACCGGTATCAGCCGGTTGCCGGAATACCGCCGAATACCCTGGCGGTGTACGGAACACCTACCCAAGCCGAGGAGTGCTACCGCATGCAGCGCAGTACCAAGATAGTTGCCACGCTAGGCCCCGCCACCAGCGACCCCGAGGTGCTTACCCGCTTGATCGCAGCGGGTGTCAATGTCGTACGTTTGAATTTTTCGCATGGCAAGCCTGAGGACCATATCGGTAGAGCCGAGATGGTGCGGGCAGCGGCTGAGAAGCTGAATCTGCCGGTCGCCATCATGGTGGACTTGCAAGGCCCCAAGATACGGGTAGGTAAGTTCGAGAAGAACAAGATCACGCTGGAGCCAGGCCAGGTGTTTATCCTGGATTCAGCATGCGAGCTGGGCAATAACGAGCGGGTAGGGCTGGATTACAAGGAGCTGCCACGCGATGTCAGCCCCGGCAATGTGCTGCTGCTCGATGATGGCCGTCTGGTGCTGGATGTGGAGAGCGTGCAGGGTAGCGCCATTCATACCCGCGTGCGGGTGGGGGGCGTGCTGAGCAACAACAAGGGCATCAACCGGCAAGGCGGTGGGCTTTCTGCGCCTGCCCTGACCGCCAAGGATATGGAGGACATCAAGGTCGCCGCCAAGCTGGAGGCCGACTATGTGGCCGTGTCCTTCCCCAAGAGCAGCGCCGATATGTATATGGCCCGTACCCTGATACAGGCTGCAGGCAGTCGTGCTCAGGTGGTGGCCAAGATTGAGCGCACCGAGGCCATTGCCAATCTCGACGAGCTGGTCGAGAGCTCGGATGCCATCATGGTGGCCCGGGGTGACCTGGCGGTGGAGGTAGGCGATGCAGCCGTACCCGCCCTGCAAAAACGCATGATTCGTCTGGCGCGGGAAAAGAACAAGCTGACCATCACCGCGACACAGATGATGGAATCAATGATCTCCAGCCCGGTGCCGACCCGTGCCGAGGTGAGCGATGTGGCCAATGCAGTGCTCGATGGTACCGATGCCGTGATGCTGTCGGCCGAAACGGCGGCAGGCAAATATCCCATCGAGACGGTGGAGGCGATGGCGCGGGTCTGCCTGGAGGCAGAGAAGTCCTCGGACTATCAGTTGGACCGCGACTTTCTGAATCGTGAATTCGTCCGGGTCGATCAATCCATCGCCATGGCGGCCCTGTTTACCGCTACCCATCTCAAGGTCAAGGCTATCGTGGCATTGACGCAGACAGGAGCCACGGCACTCTGGACCAGCCGGGTGAACTGCGGTGTGCCGATCTATGCCATGACTCCGGAAATCGCCACCTATCGGCGCCTGAGTCTGTTCCGCGATGTCTATCCCATGATGCTGGCGCACGACTGTGACCAGAAATCGCTGCTGGTGTCGGCCGAACTCAAGCTGCTGGAGCAAGGCCTGGTTCAGCCAGGCGACTTGATCGTGGTAACAGTGGGTGATACGGTGGGTTTGATGGGTAGTACCAATACCATGAAGATCGTCAGGGTGGCGCAGCGCTGATCTGAGCCGCAGCGGATACTAGCCCAGATCAGGCGGTGTACTGAGGGCTACCGCCACGCGGTTGCGGCCATCGGCCCTGGCCTGGTCCAGTGCCGCACCAGCGGCAGCGAGCAGGCTGTGTGCGCCGTATATGCCATGTTCGGCCGCACAGGCCACACCAAAGCTGGCGGTCATGGCCAGGGCGGGTTCCAGTGGATTGGGTTTGGACTCTATCCGCCCCCGCAGCATCTCGGCCAGGGTGGCAGCACCATCGGCCGAGGTGTTGGGCAGGACGATGCAGAAGCGGTCGCCAGACAGGCGGCCTGCGGTATCGGTGTTGCGCAGTGACTGACGCAGCAACCTGCCCACCCGCCCCAGCGCGGCGTCGCCGCAGTCGCGGCCCATCTGCTCGTTCATTTCGCCCAGCTTGTCCAGATCGAACAGGATCAGGGAAAAAGGGTGGCCAAACCGATGGGCGCGGTTGCATTCCTCTTCGATGCGCGCCAGCAACCACGGCCGGTTGGGCAGGCCGGTGAGAAGGTCCATCCGGGTAGCGCGCTCCTGTTCCAGCAGTGCCCCCTCCAGCTCCTTGCGTACCCGCCGCCACTCGACCAGGGCCGAGGCTTGCCGGCCCAGTTGCAGCAACCATTCACGTTGCTCTGCATTCAGCAGGCGCGGGCGATTGTCCAGCAAGCTCAACACACCTATGGCATGCCCATTCGGTGCGCAGATGGGTGTGGCTGCATACATGCAAAAACCGAATCCGCTTTGGGTCAGCGGGTGGCTTGCCGTGCGCGGGTCGGTATGCAGGTCGGGGATATTGATAAAGGCGTCGCCAGTCAGCGCCAAGTCAGCAAAAGTGGCGCTACGTGGCAACTGCCGGAAAGGCAGGTAGTCCACCGAGGCGCTGATCCAGACCAGGCCACGATCAACAAAGGCGACGAAGGCTTGGGGAACATCGCACAGCCTGGCGGCGGCTTGCACGATAAAGTCGAAATCCTCGTGCTTCTGGTTGTCCAGCAAGCCGCTTTGGTAGAGCGCCTTGAGCCTTTGTTCTTCATCGTAGTGTGCCGCGCCTGACATGAAAACTCCCCTTTGCCTGTTTCAGCATAGGGGAGTTTTATGACAAAGCAATCAGCCTTTGGGCGGATATTTCACGCCGTAACCGCCGTATATCGCCATTTCATGGCTCTGGGCAGCAAAGGCTCAGTTCTCCAGGTGCAAGTTATTCACAGCTTGAACTTGGCGAACATGGCACGGATGCCGCTGGCCAATTGATCCAGCTCGCCCAGGGTACCAGTCATGGCCTGCAAGGCTTCGTCGCTTTGCTGGATCTGGGCCGTCACACGCTCGGCATTCTGCGCCATCAGCGTGGCGGCCTGCCGCTGCTCGCTGGTGGAATGGGCGATTTCGCGCATATTGCTGACGACTTCCGACATGCGTTGCTGTATCTGGGCGATGTTGCTGGCCGTCTCACGTATCAGCCCGGCGCCGGCTTCTACCGAGCTGAGCGTGCGTTGCATATTGCCCGTGGCGCCCTGGGTGGCATCGCGCATGCTGCCTATCATGGTGGAGATTTCCTGAGTGGCCTGGCCGGTGCGTTCAGCCAGCTTGCGGACTTCGTCGGCAACCACCGCAAAGCCACGGCCCTGCTCGCCGGCGCGTGCCGCCTCGATGGCAGCGTTGAGCGCCAGCAGGTTGGTCTGGTCGGCAATCTCCTTGATCACCTGCACGATACCGCCGATATCGTCGGCACGGCGGTTGACCTCAGCAAACAGCGAGGACAGCTCGCGCACGGCGCTGGCCGAGTTGTCGATCTCGCCGGATACCTGGGCAATGCTGTTGGAACCCTCGGCCGACAGCTTGCCGGTGGCATCGACCAGGGTGTTGGCGTCACCCGCATAGTCCGCAATGTGCGAAATACTGACGGTCAGCTCCTCTATGGTGGCGGCATTGGCCGCCCCGTGGTCGGCCAGTTGGCGCGAATCCTCCGCCATACGGCGGGTCAGGGTGGCGATGTTGTTGACGCCGTCGGTGAGGTGGCTGGCTTCACCCTGCAGCTCCACAAACATCTGCCGCAGTTGCTCCTGGAACTGGTTGAAGGCCTGGGCAGTCTGGGCAATCTCATCGTTACCGCTGACCGGGATGCGACGGGTGAGATCGCCGCCGCCGGTGGCGATGGCACGCATGGCATCGCGTACCCGCATCAGGCCTGCCAACATCTTGCTGATTATGGTCGTCAGCAGTGCCATGGATATCACCAGCAGCACGACTACCAGCATGACCGAGAAGACCAGCAGCTTGCCCAGCGGCGCCAGGGCATCGGATTTGTCTATGGCCACGGCCAGATACCAGCCAGTGCTGGGAATGGTGCGCACCTGAACAAACTTGTCCTGCCCATCAATGGTGATCTGCTCCATCTGGCCGCCTTCGGCCAAGGCTTTGAGCTTGCTGGCATCCAGCCCTGGCGCCATTTCTATGGCCGGCTTCATGCGCTTGGCTTCTTCGGAGTGGATTAGCACCACACCCTTGGCATCGAGTGCAAAGGCATAGCCCTGATGGGCCAGCTTGACACCCAGTACACCGCTGACAAGGCCGTCCATAAACACATCGCCGGCTGCGACACCGGCCGTGGCGCCGCTGACCGGACTGGCCATGGAAATCACCAGTTTCTTGGTGGCGGCATCCAGATAGGGTTCGGTGATGATGGTCTTGCCCGCCGACTTGGCCTGCTGGTACCAGGGCCGGCCTGTCGGGTCATAACCCTCGGGCAGGTTTTGTGGTTTCGAGAAAACGATCTGCTTGTCGTCGTAGCCCACATAGGTGGTATCAAACTGCCCGGACTTCTCACTCAACTGCAAAAAGGGAAGCACGGGCGGGGCAGCAGGTGTCTCCGGAGCGGCTGGGGCAGCGGCTTCTGCTGTGCCTGCTGCGGGTGCGCCGGCATCGGCTGCGGGTTCTGGGGCTGGCGGTGGGGTGGCGGTGGCAAGCTGGCCTGCCGTACCCGCCAGGGCGGTAATGATGGAGGATTTGGCGTTCAGCCATTCGTCTGCTGATCGTGCGGCTGCCTGGGCGGCCTCGCTGGATTGAGACTGCAATGCCGCCATCAGCTCATCGCGCATGCGTGTGTAGGAGGCAATGGTAAGGATCAAGGCGACTATGCTGACCAGAATGGCCATGGCGATAATGAGTTTGCTGCGTAGTGATTGCATGCGTCTGCTCGCTTGGAGGGAGTAGGGTCAGTAGCAATGGGACAACATCGTGACAACCAGCTGAGCCGGCTTACGCTCTAATCATTGGCAAGCTTGGGTTGCGAATCAAGTTGCTGCTGCTTCAGCCTAGACTAGGCCAGCGCCTCTTGCGCGACCACAACACAGTTGCGGCC
>Ga0075156_10002645_pt1 | contig 10007 bp, 9 predicted proteins | sample JI81AbrownDNA_FD_70966 | JGI IMG/M metagenome (GOLD analysis project Ga0075156, IMG submission 70966) | Wastewater effluent complex algal communities from Wisconsin, to seasonally profile nutrient transformation and Carbon sequestration -... | ecosystem: Engineered > WWTP > Effluent > Algae...
CGGCAATATTTACAATGTCTAGTCTGTATATAGGCTTGAAATTTGCTCGCACTGTGGCTGCTTCTATTCCTGCTGCATTATTATCCTTGATGATATTTGAGGCATTCAAAAAAACTAACATACTCGAAAATGTTGTCGTTCAAACTATTGCTTCCGCAGGTGAGGGTGTTGCATCGATGGCGGCGTTTTGCATTACGGCAATTTTATTATCGGGTTATTGGCAAGAGTTTAAGTATTTAGATACAATGCTGATATTAGGCCTCGGCGGTATACTTGGAGTTTTTATGTCTATACCACTGCGCAATATTATGATTGTTAAGGAAAAAATGCCATATCCGGAAGGGATAGCGGTAGCAGAAGTTCTTATTTCCGGCGAAAGTAAAGGGTATGCAACAAAATTGTTACTTAAAGGCTCTTTCATATCGGCGTTAATTACTTTAGCCCAAACTGGATTTAAGATAGGTTCTGATTTTGTGATGTATGGAATCAAAACATTTGGTTCTGTTTTTGGGGTAAGTGTCGTTCTTTCTCCTTTATCGTTAGGAGCAGGTTATATTATAGGGTTGGGTAGTAGCTTGATAATGCTAATTGGAGCCTTGGTAGCTAATTTTGTAGTTTTACCGTATTTAGGCCTAACATATAGCGGCGAAATCGCTTCTATGGAGCCTGTGCCGTTATTAATAGCCCTGCAGAAGCAATATCTTAGATATGTAGCCGTAGGGGTGATGATGATAGGGTCTTTGTGGTCATTAGTAGCAATATTTCCGACGATCAAAAAGGCTGTTACGCTAGGTATTGTAGGCTCAACTCATATGGCTTCATCAGCGCATCTTAGAACAGATAGAGATATACCTGTTTTTTGGGTTGTTACTGGTATATTTTTGGTATCGATTCTAATCGGTATGTTTTTTTATTGTACTTTATCCAGTACTAGTTTTAGTTTTGGTTATAAACTTATTGTTTCTAGTTTTGCTACTTTAGCGGTTATTATAATTGGCTTTGTTATGTCCTCCGTTGCATCCCAGCTTGTGGGAATTTTAGGGACGACTTCATTACCAGCTTCGGGGTTATGCCTAGCGACTATTATATTATTTGTTTCTGTTATATCACCGGTTTTAGCTACGGAAGGTAGTAGCCATATAATGGATATAACTATTATTGGTATGACTCTAGTTTTTACTTCTGTTGTTGGGTCTGCGCTAGTCCTGAGTGGAGATAATATGCAGGACTTAAAAACCGGCTATTTAATAGGGGCAACTCCTTGGAAACAACAGCTAGTATTACTTATAGGCGTTTTAGTAGCAGTTGTTACTACACCGTTTGTCCTCCAAACGATGTTTGAGGCTTATGGAATTGGTGACATGATGCCCCGTCCTGATATGAATCCCGCCAAAGCTCTTTCTGCTCCGCAAGCTATGCTTATTGCATCCGTAACTAAAGGACTACTTGTAGGTCAGCTTCCTTGGCCTATGGTCAATTCCGGAATTATTATAGGTATAATAATAATTATTATTGATTTAATTCTTTCTAAGTCCTTTGCTAATTTAAGATTACCTATCATGACTTTTGCAGCTGGGTTTTATTTGCCTATGGGTATTTCGGTAGCGTTCTTTTTTGGCGGTTTACTTCGTTATTGTGTGTCTAAAAGTAAAAATTCTAAGAATTTACAGGAAAATGGGGTGATGATAGCCTCGGGATTTATTGCAGGGGAAGCTATCATGGGAGCGTTACTTAGTATACCTTTTGCTTTGTACAAAGATGCAAATATCCTAGCACTTCCTTTTGGTTTAAGCAGTTTCAGCCAAGACGTAATAGGTATTATTATTTTTGTCATTTCTGCATGGTTATTTTGGAAAATTACCAAATCTGACAAAAATGTGGTATTATCGTAGGGAATGGTATTTCTTTAATCTTTTTTTATAAGTTGTGGTTATATGTTTATTCAAACTGAGGAAACTCCAAATCCTAACGCCTTGAAATTTCTGCCAGGGCTTGATATTAGCCCTAAAAGTCCGGTGTTTTTTAATAACTTTGATGAAGCTAGAGCTAAAAGCCCTCTCGCTGCCAAATTATATGACATTGGTAATATAGAGGCGGTTTTTTTGGGAGCAGATTTTATTACTGTCACTAAAACCCCTGAAATTGAATGGAAACTGTTAAAACCAGAAATATTAATGGTTATTATGGATCATTTAGTTTCAGGTTTGCCTATTTTTAACAATAATGAAAATACATCCACTCAAATTAATACTGATGGGCTTTCAGAAATCGAAAAACAAATTATTGAAATTATAGAAACCAGAGTTCGTCCTTCTGTAGCTATGGATGGTGGTGATATAATATATAAGGGTTTTAAAGAAGGAATAGTTTATCTTCAATTACACGGTGCGTGTTCTGGCTGTCCTAGTTCTACTGTTACTCTTAAGAACGGTATTGAGTCGATGCTCCAGCATTACGTCCCAGAAGTCCAAGCTGTAGAGGCGATAGAGGAATAAACTTTTAAGAATAAAACTCGTAAGGCATTCCAAGGTTCACACTTAGTAAAAATATTCAAGTGATTTAAGAGTTTAATTTTCCAAGCCCATTGAAAAAATAATTTCTGCTGCTTTGGTAGAAGGAGACTGCTTGTTATCAAGGCCAATAATTTTTAGGGTTTCTTTAGTATCTACTGTTTGTGAATTTGCTTTGTTCGGATCAGATATTAGGGCATTTAAGGCGTTCGCAATATTTGTAGCTGTAAAATCTGATTGTATAAATTCTGGAATTACTTCCTTATTGGAAATGATATTTATAATGTTAACATACTTAATTTTTATACAAGCTTTGATAACTAGATAAGTTAAATAATTTAATTTATAGCCAACTACCATGGGTGTACCAGATGCAGCAATTTCAATGGTATTAGTACCGGATTTAGCCAGAGCTAAATCGCTTACTGCAAAACTCTTAAGCTTTTCTGTGCTAAATATAAAATCAAATTTTGCACCCACCAAATATTTGTTAATAAGATTTACATGTAATTCATTAGGTTGGACAAATATTGCAGTTAATCTAGTTGTTGAAGATAAAATATCTAATGCTTCTCTAATTATCGGCATATGCCTTGATATTTCAGATTTTCTACTACCAGGAGTAATTGCTATTATTTTTTGGTTATCGGGAATGTTAAAATCGTGTCTTAAATCCGATTTATCATAAAAATCTTGTTCTAGAGCGGGATAACCGATAAATTCAGAGCTTAACCCATATTTGGTAAAATAAGGTGGTTCAAAGGGAAGTAATGTTAGTAGTTTGTCGTAAACTTTAGAATATTTTTTTGCCCTTCCTTCTTTATATGCCCAAACAGATGGGGCAACAACATGGACTAATTTTATTTCCGGTGCAAGCTTTCTAACTTTCGCAGCTACTCTGAAAGTAAAACCGGGAGAATCAATTGTTACCAGGATTTTAGCGCCGCTATTTACGATATCATTTACAGTCTCGTTAATGAGTTTGTTGATGTGCAAAATATGTGGTAATACCTCAAAAAAACCCATTAAATTTATCTGTTCAAAGTCAAAATGCGATTTAATTCCGGCTAATTTCATTTGCGGTCCGCCAATGCCGTAAAAAGAAATATTTTTACCCCTATCAGAATTAATTTTTTTGATCGATTTAATTATTTGGGCACCAATAAAATCGCCAGAATTTTCTCCAGCTATAAAATAAAATTTCATATATTATCAGTTTTTATCTTTTTTAGAATTACATAAACTGTAATTTAGATCCAGTATTTCCGATTCTATACCAAGGCAATGTAAAACACTATGGAATATGTAGTCATGCGAAATTATTTGCCCCTTATGGCTATTTACTGCATTTACCAATTCGGGGTAGTTTTTTTTGAAACTGTCAGAAAACCATACCATAAAAGGTATTTCTTTTTGCTCCGGGGCAAACTCAGAACCATGACCTAATCTTCCGTTTTCTCCAAGTGATTCCCCATGATCGGAAGCAAAAATTAAAAAGGCATTTTTGTTTTTTAATAGATCGATTAAATTAGCTAAAAAAAAATCAGTGTACAAAATTGAATTGTCGTAACTATTGATTAATTCTTCTTTAGTACAACTTGCTTGGTCTATTTTAGCATTTTTTTTTTGCGTTGGATTAAATTTAGTAAATTCTTCAGGGTATCTTGAAGCATAATTCCAGTGACTGCCGGAGAGTTGAACGGTAATAAATTGCCTGCCTTGTTTTTCGAGAAGTTTTTCAATATATGGTAGCATCAAACCGTCATGTGAATTCATACTGTACAGTAATGATCCACCAGGAATTATAGAAAATTTTACCTCGTCGTATAAAGTGCTTGTGCTTTCATAGTACCCACTTATAGATTGGGTGCTTATCCAAGTAGTGTCGTAGCTAAGAGCTGTTAAAACTGAAAGAAAGCCTGTTTCTGATTTTACTTTATCGATATTTTGTTCACTATGTCTTGAGAATAGACATGCTATGGAAAGATGAGTCGTGTTATCACACGAGCGTCCTTCAAAGGAATATAAATTATTTATTTTTTTTAGGTTTGGGGTAGTGTCTCTTTCATACCCATTAATACCAAAATTGCTATATCTTGCAGATTCTCCTATTACCAAAACCCCAGCTATATCTTCTTTGTTATTTATAATTTGAAAGCTGAATTTCTTGCTAATGTCTTGACGTACGTGATCTTTATTGCCAAAAAAGTAAACATAACTATTGTGAAGGTATTGTAGGGGGAAATAACTTTTTAAAATTTTAAACTGAGGAGAAATAATATTATTAATCGCTACGAATAAACATAATGCTGTTAACATTCTTGAAAAAAAAGATTTAGTAGTTTGTGGGTTAAAATGCTTTATTCCAAATATACAAATTGATAAACTGAATATTATCCATATAATGACTCTGGTGCTAATTAACTCCGATATTTCAGAGATTTCGGTGCCATAAATAGCGGGCATCATTTTTTCTGTCGGTGCTACTCCAAGATAAAATAGGTAGTAACTGGCGATTGCTCCGGTAAAAAAGAGAAAAATTGATCCTATAATGAATATTAGGCGGTGGATTGCTAGCCCAAAAAAGAAAATAAAAGTTGCAATATAAGTGTAAATAAATTGCTTCAATAATTCAAATACGGCGCTAACAAATGACACTTGATAGTATTCGTATTTGTACAATACAACACTTGTATTAAACATTAAACAGTATATAAGTGCAAAGGTAAGGGCTGTGCTAACCAAAGATACGTCTAGTTGTTTTTGAATGGATTTAATCATATTAACGTTTTTAAGCTATTTTTTATAAGGTTTACTACCATGATCATAAACTCTCTGCAAGAGTTTTATAGTTTTTTTGAAATAAGCAAACCTTTACTGGCGATTGATTATGGTAATAAAAAAATAGGCCTTGCTATTTCTAGTCCCGATCATAGAATAGCTATGCCTCATTCAATAATAGCAGTAAATAACGATAGGGAAAAGCTAGATCGTATTATTGATTTTAGTGTAAAATACAATATATGTGCAATCGTTGTGGGATTACCGGTAAATATGGATGGTACTAGTAGTAGTCAGGCGAAAATAGTTAATAGCTTTGTTAATAAATTGATTAAGAAAACTAATTTACCGATATATTTACAGGATGAGCGTCTAACTTCCAGGGCCGCAGATAGTATGTTAAAAAATATGGGACTTAACAGAAGACAAAGAAATGAAAGAGATGATATGGTTGCTGCTAGTATGATTTTAGAAACAGCCCTGGAATCAGTAAAAAAATTGTGATTTAGCTTGAAAACAAGAATATTGTTATATATTTTACATACGTTTTATATTTCTTTTCTTGACAGTAAGGAGATAACTATGTATCTTTTTCCGGAGAATTAAGTTTTATATTTTATCAAATAAGAATAGGGATTAAACATGTCTCGTAGGTGCGAATTAACAGGTGTTGGAGTACAATTCGGTAATAATGTATCTCACTCGCAAAGAAAAACTAGAAGGCGTTTTGAGCCTAACATTAAAATTGTTAAGTGCCGCAGTGAATTAACGGGTCAAGAATATAAACTGAAAGTAGTGGCAAGATGCTTGCGTAGTATTGAAAAAGCAGGAGGTTTTGATACCTATATGCTAAGTGCCAAAGTTTGTAAAATGTCTGATAACGCCAAATCTATTAGAAAGGAAATTAAAAAAGTAAAAGATAAGGTAGAAGTATGAAAAAAGACGTTCATCCAAAATATCAGGCCTTAAAAATTAAAATTGGTAAAGATGAGTTTTTAACTTCTTCTACTCTAACAAGTGGTGAAATCCTAATGGACGTAGATTTTCGTAAACACCCAGCTTGGAATAAGTCGACTCTTAATGTGGTAAATCAGTCCAATAAAAATGTCAGCGACTTTAACAAAAAATTCGCAGGCTTATCTTTTGGTGTAAAAAAGAATTAATTATCATTATGCCCTTTAGCTTTGGCTTTTGTTGTCAAAGCTTGGGATTTTTTGTTAGTTAAATCCTTTTTCTCTGCAAATCTGACAATTGTTATAAATTTCTACTAATTTAAATTATTTAAAAGTTATTTTAGGGTATAACCTATTAGCCCTTTTTTCTATCGTTAAAGAGTACGTCGCTTGAGGTTTAAAGTGTATATTATAGCCTTAATTGATTTAAATAGAGGATCTATAGGACGCTTTATAGATAGAGAAACAAAGAAATCGTCTTCGATTTTCTTTACTTTAATTATTCATCGAGTTTAAATTTTCCAGATTTTAATATTTATAGGTATCTTTATTTCTCTAAATCCTATTGATGAAAGTTAAAATTTGGATTACGATCCAAAATTATTCATAAGGTATAACACTATTTAATAAAAAGGGATGGAATGTTAAAAAAAGTAGCCTTTACTATGTATCCAGTTAATGATCTGGAAAGAGCAAGAAATTTTTACGAACAAATATTAAATTTAAAAGCTACTGCAATTTATCCTCAAAAAGCAGGTGGATCATGGATTGAATATGACTTACCACAAGGGGGCTGTTTTGCGATAACAGATATGGTAGAAAATATTACCCCATCTTCTTCATCAGGAGGTTCAATTGCTTTTGAAGTAGATGATCTTGACAGACTAGTTAGTGAACTCAAAGAAAAAAATATAGAGTTTAAATTAGATAATATAGTAACCCCTGTATGCAAAATGGCTGTTATCTTAGATTCAGAAGGTAACGCTTTAACGCTTCACCAATTAACAAAGAGCTGAGAAAATTTAACTCACTTACTATTTACGATTTTTGTTTTTATTGAATAAATAATCGTATATGAACATAGCAGCGCCTATAGTAATAAAGCTGTCAGCAAAGTTGAACGCCGGAAAACTAAATTCTTGATAATTGAAATAAATAAAATCAAAAACAGCGCCCCGAATTATTCGGTCAATCAAGTTGCCGAGGGCGCCGCCAATAATAAAAGCTAATCCGTAAAGAGATAATTTTGATTCAGATTTAAGTAATAAATTGATTAGATATATTACAATAAAACTATTTAAGATAAGTAATGCGTAGTTACTATATTGGTAATATTGCTTAAAAAGCCCAAAACTGATACCATAATTCCAGGCGTATACCAGATCTAGAAATGGTAGAACTTCAAGAATAAATCGTGGCTGTGTTTTTAGGTAAGAAATTAGATAAGTTTTGCTTATCTGGTCCAGCGTAATTAATATTAACACGGTCAATGAATAGCTTATAAATTTTTTCATTCTTAGTGTTATATTTTAGCGGCTAAAATAGTCTAACTTCTTTTATATCATTGGCAGCAATTTCAGTACCACCATCAAGTTTCGATTCCAGGCGTGATAATTGGTTTTTAAATTTATTAAATTTAGCAAGTTCCATACCTGTTAACTGTATGCTAGGAGTAGATTTGAAATTTGCTGGATTGATTTGCTTACCATTTTCTCTTACTTCATAATGCAAGTGAGCGCCAGTAACATTACCACTAGTTCCTACAAAAGCAATCGTATCTCCTTGTTTAACTCTTGAACCTTTTTTTAAGCCCGTTGCAAATCTTGAAGTATGAGCATATGCGGTAGAGAGTTTATTATTATGCTTAAGCACTACTATCCGGCCATACCCAGAGATCCATCCTATGAACTCTACCGTGCCATTACCGGCAGCATATATTGGAGTCCCTACAGGAGCTGCGAAATCTACGCCTTTATGCATAGCTCCATAACCATGCACAGGGTGAGAATGTCTATAACCGAATTTTGATGATATTCGCACTACTTTTATTGGTGTTTTAAGCAATGTACCTTTTGTGCTTTCTCCTTTTTCAGAAAAAAATTCATAATTTTCTTTTTCACCAGTTGGAGAATATTTATAGATTTTATACTCATTACCTTGAGTTTGAATAGAAGCATATATAATATCTCCGTGATGAGATAATTTACTATCTGAAGTCACGAATTTTTCGGTAATTACTGTTATTTTGTCTCCACGTTGGATTTGCCTTTGAAAGTCAATTTGGTGGCTATAGGTGTTTATAAGGCTAATTATAGTAGTGCTGGATAGCCCGGCCTGTTTTAAAGAAGAAATAACATTTGAATCTACCGTTGTTTCGTATTTCGTAACTAATTTTGTTAACGGTACTGAATTAATTTCGGTAGAAAAATCATCGCCGGATTTGATAATATTAATGGATTTTATATTATCTATTTCAAATGAAACTAAACTTAAGCTTTTTTCTTCTTTAGCTAATTCTTCTTCTCCGTTTTCAACAAGATTCAGAGTGTATTCAAACGTGATTTTTTTACCTACCTTTAACAGAGTTAAATTGTTAGATGCCGCTATTTTAGTGATTTTTTGTATATCTTCGTTACTTATATTTTCTCGTTTTAATATGGTGTTTAGAGTGTCACCTTTTTCTATGGTAACTGTATTAACTGTATTTTCTGAAACTTCTTCCTCGGCTTCTGTTGTAGTAGTTCTTGGAGTTAACAAAGAAAATGACATATTATATACGTATATGTTAGCTCCCAGTAAAAATAAGGCAATTAGGAATAGCGAAACAAAAATAGAAAATCTCCTGATGGAATAATCAAAAAATACATAAAGTGGCTGTATTAGGATATTTTTAAGGGTATTGACCATAATATAACAAATCTTGTTTATTTGGAATTAACTTGAGGTCTCTTATAGAGAGCTAATTTACGAAAGTACTTTGACCAATCTAAAGTACTTTTTTTCTAATTACAAATAGAAATTTCATATTTTTTACAGTTTTTGCTTTTATGAGTTCATATTTTTAGTCTTTTTAACAGACATAGCTTATGTAATATTGAACTTAAATATTAGTATGATACTTAATTTCTAAGCCACATTGGTAAAATTGAAAAATAAGTTTTTTGCCAAGTAATAAAAAAATATAAATTTTATTGTTGACAGGCGTAAGGATGTTTCGTATAAATAGCCCTACACGATGCATACATAAACAATTCATCCTCTGTAGCTGTTTTTAAAGTAAATATAAACAAAGTAATTTGTTAAAGGTAGTGACAGTAGTAAAAAGCTATCGCAAGATAGCAAAAACCTGTTGATTTTTTTGAACAAAAAAGTAGACAGAATCAAACTTGAGAGTTTGATCCTGGCTCAGAACGAACGCTGGCGGTATGCTTAACACATGCAAGTCGAACGAACAAAATTGGGGCTTGCTCCAATTTTAGTGAGTGGCAAACGGGTGAGTAACACGTGGGAATCTACCTATCAGTACGGAATAACATTTGGAAACAGATGCTAATACCGTATATTCTCCAAGGAGGAAAGATTTATCGCTGATAGATGAGCCCGCGTAAGATTAGGTAGTTGGTAGGGTAATGGCCTACCAAGCCGACGATCTTTAGCTGGTCTGAGAGGATGATCAGCCACACTGGGACTGAGACACGGCCCAGACTCCTACGGGAGGCAGCAGTGGGGAATATTGGACAATGGGCGAAAGCCTGATCCAGCA
>Ga0075156_10002646_pt1 | contig 10004 bp, 6 predicted proteins | sample JI81AbrownDNA_FD_70966 | JGI IMG/M metagenome (GOLD analysis project Ga0075156, IMG submission 70966) | Wastewater effluent complex algal communities from Wisconsin, to seasonally profile nutrient transformation and Carbon sequestration -... | ecosystem: Engineered > WWTP > Effluent > Algae...
GGTGTAGCCGTCAACCCACGTGTTGACTTAATATAATTGTAAATAAACCAAGGATGCGCCAAGCATCCGCATTCGACAATTTCAAAAAATTGCGGGTAATAGGTATAGCTGTTAACCCATCGATCAACCTCCATTAGCTAATCAGCTAATTTGCTAATTAGCTAATTAAAAATCAATCTTATACTGCACCGTAAAATTCCTCGGTGGATCATATTTTGCCGGGCGAAGTGCATACATATTATTAAATGCATTTTTTACAATAAACTGCAAACGCATGTCCGGTTTGATGTAATAACCAACACGGAAATCTGCAATCCAGTCGCCATCAAAATGGCCTTCCCGATATTCGGTTATTCCGGGAATAAATGAGATATAGATGGCATCTAAATTTTCCATCAAACTAAAATAATTAATATCAGCTCCGAACATCCATTTTTGAATGGCATACTCAACATCCATTTTTAACATGTGTCGAAAACGATATTTTAACACGGCACTTAAAAAAACAGAATCTGTAGATTTGGCAGTAAATCCATCAATAAAATTTTGCATGAATGTTCCCGCATCAAGATTGGATGAATCACCTGCTATGTCTGCAGGATAAATATAATTATATCCCCCCAACCAATTTAATTTTCCGTTGCCTAATACTGCTTCACCACCGAGCGTAAATTCCATTCCTCCTATTCTGGCTCTGCTGGTATTCAGCGATTTAAATCCTGCCCCTTCACCCGGATAAAAATTGAAAGTAAATTCAGTCATGTCGTAATAATCGGTCACATAAAATGCGATATCTGCATATCCTTTTATGACATCTCCATTAATTGCACGTTTAATCCCCAGCTCGGCATTCCATCCATACTCAGCCACCAAATCAGGATTAGGGAAAATGAATAAAGCACCTAATTTCGATTTCGCAAATTTTTCAACTAAACTCGGAAAACGATATCCCTGACCAAACGATAAACGGATATTCGTTAATTGTCCGGCTTTATAATTTAAACCTCCTTTGAATATGGGCACAGCAGAACCTGCGCTGGTATCTAACTGGTAAAATTCTTCTCTAATGCCCACGTTTAAAATTAATTTATCGAACAACGATTTGTCCGCCTGGAAATAAACACCTGCAGAAATGCCTGAATGGTCCCCTAATTCATAATCGCGCACATTAAAATAATAACCTTGTGTGCCTGCTGTTATCACAATATCATGTTTAAATGAACGGTGAAACTGATAATCTAAATTTACCAAATACGCATCACCATTTGTTGAATCGGAGTAGTCGACACTATTGTTATAAAAACGCATTTTAAAATGATGTTCATTTTTAAACCTGTCGTAATAATTTAACCATGGATCAACACTCATCCATTTAAATTGCCAATTTAATAAAGTAGTAGTGCTGGTATCTAAATATCCCTGAAATGGTTTGAAGCCTGCAGTATCCCAATCTTCCCATAAAAAAAACAATCCCTCTCTGTCGCTCATCACATTACCATTAACACCCCAGGTAATATTTTTATGTTCCTCAGGATGAAATCTTGTTTTCCAATTTAATCTTGCCCTGTCGGAATATTGACCTAATAAATGACTATTATTTTGAGAAATATGTCCGCCCACAACTAAATCCATTTTTTCAAATTTCTGTTTATGGCTGAAATTAATTCCGGTATTGGTTGGTGCATTATCCCACCATGCAGCCTCTTTTATGGCAGGTTTATCATAGATGCCGTGATAAATAGTAATATTACTTTCTGGTTCCAGTTTTGGCCATGCAGTTCTAACCGCAATAACACCATTTAACGCACTGCTACCGTATAAAACTGACGATGCACCTTTTATTATTTCTATTTGTTCCACATTTTCCATTGGCACAAAATTCCATTTTGCATCACCGCGATCGGCTGCCAGCATAATCTGATCATCTACAACCAACATCACACGACTGCCTGCGCCATACGTAAATCCGGTTCCTCCGCGAATATTAGCCTGTTCGTCCATCATATAAACTCCGGGTGCTTTTGTAATAGCGTCCGATAAATTGGTGGAATTGGTATTGGAAATCAATCCTGATTTAATTACCTCTATACTTTGCGTTTCTTCGGATAATTTTTTTGCATATAAACTACCACTTACAACTACAACATCTAATGCTGCAAACTGAGCTGTTAAACTAATTGGTAATAATAATGCTGTGCCCTCATTAATTTGAATATTTCTGGTAACTTTCTGGTATCCAATAAAAGAAAATGTAACAGTATGATTACCGGGAGATAATGCTAATTGGTAATTACCATCCAAATCAGATACAACACCTGTATTATTTTCAGACACAACAGTTACACCGGTAATAGGTTGTTTAGTTTGTGCATCAATAATTTTACCACCAACAGTTTGTGCAATGGTAATTTGCGTGACACACAAAAAACATAGTGAAAATAAAAGTTGTGTTAGTTGTTTCATTTGAATTATGCCTTTTTATAAAGGTAAAGAAATATACTTTAGGACTTTATTATTTCACCCCATATTCACTCAACCACCAACATAACATCCCCATTACTGAAGCGCCCATGTGTAATTCACGTTTATTTACTTTGTCGAAAGTATCATTTTCTGTGTGATGTAAATCCATGTATCGCTGAGAGTCTGGTGATAAGCCAAATAATTTAGTGCCTGCTCCTTCCAATGGTCCAATATCCGTTCCACCATGTCCCACTTCGAATTTGTAGGCACCATAAAATGACATCAATTCAACTAATTCATCAAATTTAGGATGTGATAAAAAGGTAGTGTCTACATTAAATCCCCTTGGTGAAAATCCACCTGCATCACTTTCTAATGCAGCAATATGTTTTTCTTTATTGGTTCCTTTCGCATAGGCACCATATGTTTTTCCACCCATGTTGCCATTTTCTTCATTCATATAAAATATACAACGAATGGTACGTTTTGGTTGTACATTAATAGCTTTTAATGTGCGCAACACTTCTAAACTTTGTGTACATCCTGAACCATCATCATGAGCACCTTCACCAACATCCCAACTATCTAAATGTCCGCCAACCACAATTATTTCGTTGGGAAATTGTGTTCCGGTAATTTGTGCAATAACATTATATGATTTTACTGAATCCAGCATTTCACAATTCATTACCATTTTAAATTTAAGCGCAGGCTCTTTAATTAAAGCGTCGTGCAAAAAATCAGCATCAACAGCACTCAATGCAGCACAAGGTACTTTTTTAACACCATCAGCAAAACCGGTGCTTCCTGTATGTGCAAAATCATCGTGTGCAGAACCTACACTTCTGATAATTACAGCTTTTGCACCTAACTTACTTGCTTCACTTGCACCTCTCCAACGATAAGGACCGGCCTCACCATAACCATCAAATGAATTCACAACATTTTGCGGAAAAATATGATTATAAAAAACTATTTTCCCTTTTATTTTTTCTGCACCTAATGCTTTTAATTCATCAAAATCTTTTACTTCAATAACTTGTTCTGTAATACCTTCTTTCGGGGTTGCAATACTGCCACCTAAAGCAAGCATATTAACCTGACCGAAATTAATTACTTCACCATATTCTTTTGCGCCGCGCACCCAGTGTGGAACCATTACTTCCTGCAACCACACCGAATCTAAATCATAACTTTGCATTAATTCATAACTCCATCTAACTGCCATATCGGCTTGTGGTGAACCCGCCAATCGATGTCCTATATTTTTACATAAATCATGTAAATTATCGTAAGCTTCACCATGCAACATGGTTTCGTCGAAAATTTTTTCAAAAACTTGTTTGTCGGTTTGTTGTGCCTGAACCGCCAGCGAAAGCAAACTTAATCCTCCGGCAATAAAATGTTTAATCATTATATTAAATTTGAATTTTGCTCTAAAATAATGAACCTATTCAGTTCATTTAAGTTTTAAAGTAACAATCTTGTTAGCAACCTTAAAAACCGAATTACCAAAAACCTGCAAATATGAAATATAAATTATTAGGCAAAAGCGGTTTACGCGTCTCCGAAATCTGCTTAGGCACTATGACATTCGGCGAAGAATGGGGCTGGGGAGCCAATTTTGAGGAAAGTAAAAAACAATTTTTCGGCTTTCTTGAAGCCGGGGGAAACTTTATTGATACCGCCAACAGATACACAGAAGGCACCAGTGAACGCTTTTTAGGCGATTTTATAACAGAAAGCGGTCGTCGGGAAGATTTAGTGCTGGCAACCAAATATGCCTTGGTTACGCACGACAGGGGGTTGAATTTAGCGGGCAATCACCGCAAAAACATGATACAAAGTGTTGAAGGCAGTCTGAAACGTCTCAAAACCGATTATATTGATGTGTTGTACTTACATGCATGGGATTTTACGACTTATAGTGAAGAAGTATTGCGCGGACTGAACGATTTGATTCAACAGGGGAAAATATTTTATATCGCCATTTCTGATACTCCAGCCTGGATTGTTTCTAGGGCAAATACCATTGCTGAGTTACGCGGTTGGAATGCATTTATTGGTATGCAACTGGAATATTCACTTTTGCAAAGAACCGGAGAACGCGATTTAATTCCTATGGCCAATGCCTTTGATATGGGCATCATAGCTTGGGCTCCTATTGCAGGCGGTGCTTTAACCGGAAAATATCTCCAACAAAACGATGACGCAAAACGTTTGCAACCCAACAGCGCAAGATTAAATGAAAAAAGCCGCGCCATTGCTCAGGAAGTAGTTAATATTGCCGCAGAAACAGGCTTTTCAGCTGCACAGGTTGCCATCAGATGGGTTATGCAACAACATCAGCAGGTAATTCCTATTGTTGGAGCACGACATCTGGGACAACTAAACGACAGCCTGGGAGCTACTTCAATACAATTACAACCGGAACATTTACATCAACTTAATGAAATAAGTAAAATAGAATTGGGATTCCCTCACGATTTTCTGAAAGGAGATGGAGTAAGAGATATTTTATTCGGAGGCAAATTAGGTGAACTGGAAATACATCACAGAGGTTATTAATACATATGCTCGGAAATAGATTTTCACAATTTACAGAAAAACCACAGTCAACATTCGATACACTTTTCGAATTGTTACAGGAGTTATTGGTTTACACCAGTGGTGATATGACCGAGGCTATGGATTGGTTAAATCAACTCGACAGAAAATATCAAATCACCACACCGGAATATGGTATGGGTGATTTTATTCAAGAATTAAAAGACCGTGGATTTTTGAAAGATGATGAACAGGAAGGTGGGGTTATGCAAATTACCGCCAAAATGGAACAATCAATTCGCAAAAGTTCACTTGATCAAATTTTTGGCAAGTTAAAAAAATCACAACAAGGCAGTCATAAAACTTCTCATACCGGAACCGGAGATGAAAATTCCACCGACATGCGCAATTTTAATTTTGGAGATGCGCATGAACAAATAGATTATAATGAGTCATTAAAAAATGCATATATCAATCACGGCATTCATGAATTCCAAATGGTGGAAGATGATTTAGTGGTTGTAGAAAAAGCATTTAAATCGCAGACATCAACGGTATTGATGATTGACATTTCGCATTCAATGATTTTGTACGGGGAAGATAGAATTACACCGGCCAAAAAAGTAGCAATGGCATTAAGTGAATTAATTAAAACCAAATATCCGAAAGATACTTTAGATGTGATAGTATTTGGTAACGACGCGTGGCAAATTGAAATTAAAGATATTCCTTATTTACAAGTAGGGCCTTATCATACCAACACAGTTGCAGGATTAGAACTTGCGATGGATTTATTGCGGAGAAGAAAAAATCCGAATAAACAAATATTTATGATTACCGATGGCAAACCTACCTGCATAGTTCGCAATGGAAAATATTACAAAAACAGTTTTGGTTTAGACCGTATTATTGTAAATAAAACACTCAACCTTGCAGCACATTGCAGAAAGTTGGGCATAAAAATTACCACATTTATGATTGCTCAGGATAGTTATTTACAACAATTTGTAGAAGAGTTCACACAAACTAATCAGGGTAAAGCATTTTACACTTCATTAAAAGGATTAGGCGATTATATTTTTGAAGATTACGAGCGCAACAGAAGACGTAACGTTCGATAACAAACAGGTTTATTAAAATTTCACATTACCATATTTATGCAATTAACAACAATAAAAACATTAGGCGAATTAAAAAAAGCCGGGTATACTTCATTATCGGTTAAAGAAGAATTACGCAAAAATCTCATTATAAAATTGCGTTCAGGCGCGCCGTTTTTTGAAGGCATTCACGGCTTTGAACATACGGTAATACCGGATTTGGAGCGTGCCATTTTATCGCGTCACAATTTAATTTTACTCGGATTGCGCGGTCAGGCCAAAACCAGAATTGCGCGTTTACTTACCACTTTACTCGACGAATACATTCCGGTAGTTAGCGGCAGCGATTTAAACGATGATCCTTTTCAACCCCTCTCCTTTTATGCTAAAAATTTAATTGCAGAAAAAGGTGATGATACACCGATCAGTTGGATGCACCGCGACGACCGTTACACTGAAAAACTGGCAACACCTGATGTGAGTATTGCAGATTTAATTGGTGATGTTGACCCTATTAAAGCAGCGAATTTAAAATTAAATTATAACGACGAAAGAGTAATTCACTACGGATTAATTCCGAGGTCACATCGCGGTATTTTTGTCATCAACGAATTGCCCGATTTACAAGCAAGAATTCAGGTAGCATTGTTTAATATTTTACAGGAAGGAGATATTCAAATTCGCGGATTCAGAATTCGTTTGCCTTTAGACATTCAATTTGTATTTACAGCAAACCCTGAAGATTATACCAACAGGGGTTCTATTGTTACACCATTAAAGGACAGAATTGAAAGTCAGATATTAACCCATTATCCAAAAGACATTGCGACTTCAAAAATAATTACGCATCAGGAAGCAAATATTAATAACACACAAAACAACAGTGTGCAATTAAATGAAATAGCAAAAGATTTAATCGAACAAATTGCTTTTGAGGCGAGAAAAAGTGAATATGTAGACCAAAAAAGTGGTGTGAGTGCGCGTATGACTATCACGGCATTAGAAAATTTAGTTTCCGGTGCTGAACGTCGCTCATTAAAAAGTAATGAATCCAAAACATTTGTGCGTGTAAGCGATTTTTGGAGTGTAATTCCATCAATTACCGGTAAAATTGAATTAGTGTATGAAGGTGAACAGGAAGGACCTTACATAGTTGCAGTTAATTTAATTGGTAAAGCCATTCGTTCACAGTTCACCAATTATTTTCCGGCACCTGAAAAAGCAAAAAAACCAATTGGTAAAAAAACAGAAACACAACAAGACCCAAAACGAAAAAATATTTATCAGGAAATAATTGACTGGTTTAATGAAGGAAATACAGTGGACCTATTAAATGAAAGCAGTGCTATTGATTACCGTCGCAGTTTAGATCGTGTGCCAGGATTAAAAAAACTCGTTCAAAAATTACATCCCGGAGTTGCTGCTGATGAAATGTATTTTTTAATGGAATTCGTTTTACATGGATTATCTGAATATTCGTTATTGAGCAAACATTTGTTGCATTCAGGTATGCAGTTCAGCGATTTATTTTCCAGTGTTTTTACCGATAACCCATTGGCTGGCTTGGAGGAAGACGATGAGGATTTTACCATTTGACCTGAAACCTTTAGAGCCTTTTTACGTTAAACCTGTCCTAACAAGGGAACAAAATTGTGTTAAAGCAGGTTAAATACGTTTATTAACACTTTTTTGATTTTGTTATACTAAAAACAAATTTATATCTTTACCTTTAGGAAAACCGCCTATGCGTAAACTTTACACACTACTACTGGTCTCTGCGATATCGACCTGGTCTTTTGCCTCTTCAGAGGGGTTAGAAGGCTTATCCGGTGAGGATTGTGTTATGGTATCTACGGAAGGTACTGAAGGCAACGAGGACCTCTCTCTGAGTTTAAACAACGACGAAGGCACCGTTAGCATTTTCCCTAATCCGGTTAAAAGTTTTGCCACAATCAGCTTTACCTACGAAAATGTTGACAAAATCAGTATCCTGAACATTGTCGGCAGAGAAATCAAAACAGTTTCACCTGAACCAGGAAAACAGGAAGTGAAGGTAAGTTTAGTTGATTTGCAACCCGGAGTTTACTTCCTGGCTGCCTACTCACAAGGTAACACATTGATTACCAAGAAGTTCTTAAAAGAAGAATAAGCAATATTTACGATATTTTTAAAGCAGCCAATGGCTGCTTTTTTTGTTTTTTGCCATGCCTAAGGCTTTTGTTTAGTACCTTTGCACCGGATTTTAAATCATACAATTTTATAACATGATCAAAAGAAATTTGAGCTATTATGCTGCTGCCATCCTGTTTTTTGTGGTAACAGCTGTACAGCCTGCAAAAGCAGCAAATCCTGACGAAGGAATGTGGTTAGCCAACATGGTTCGCCAACTAAATTTTGAATATTTAAAACAATTGGGTTTAGAGCTTTCTGCTGAGGAAATCTATAATACCGAAAACGCCAGTTTAAAAGATGCAGTTGTTCAATTGTATCAGGGCGGAAGTGGTTTTTGTACCGGCGAATTAGTTTCTCCTAACGGATTAATGTTCACCAATCACCACTGCGGATACGAAGCAATTGTTTCTCAGTCTACTACCGAACACAATTATATTGATGACGGTTTTTGGGCAAGAAGTTATGCAGAAGAACTTCCAATTCCGGGTTTAGCTATTCGCATTTTATATGATGCAAAAGATATTACCGATTCAATTGCTCCGAAAGTGGAAGGATTGGATATGGCACAACGCAGAGCAAAAATTACAGAAATACAAAATAGAATTATTGCCCGTTATGCTGAACAAGGTTATGAAGCTGAAGTAAAATCAATGTATTACGGTAATCAGTATTATGTTTACCTGTATCAGGTTTATAACGATGTTCGTTTAACAGGAGCTCCACCTTCATCAGTTGGTAATTATGGTGGTGATACTGATAACTGGATGTGGCCGCGTCATACCGGTGATTTTAGTATTTTCAGAATTTATGCCGATAAATCAAATAACCCTGCAGAATACAGTGCTGAAAACGTGCCTTTTAGACCAAAAAAATTCTTGAAAATTTCTTTGGACGGATATAAAGAAGGCGATTTCACCATGATTATGGGCTTCCCTGGTTCAACTGAAAGATACCTGACAAGTTTTGGTATGGCTGAAGTGGTAAATGAAAGTAATCCAGCTCAGGTAGATGTATTTAAAGCCGTTACCGATGTAATGAAAAGCGAAAGTGACAAAGATGAAGCTGTTCGTATTCAATTAGCTGCTGATTATGCGCAATTAATGAATGGTTTAAAATTATACAAAACACAGGTTGATGGTATGCGCAGAATGGATGCTGTTGGTATTAAAGAAGCGCAGGAAAAAGAATTCATGAAGTGGGCTAAAACTCAAGGCAAAAGCACTGAGGAGAAATACCAGGCCATGTTTAATAATTTTGAAAATGCTTATAAAAACTTAAGCACTGTTAATACTGAATTTTATTATAAAATTTATTCTGTGGTATTATTACCTACTGGTAGTTTTGCATTAGATTTCAGTGAAGTTGAATCATTATTTGGTGATGAAGCTTTACAAGGTGCTGAACGTACTGCTGTAATTGATGGAATAAAAGAATCAGCAGATGGCATGTGGGAAAGTTATAATTATGAAACTGAGGTAAAGAAAATGGTGGCATTATTAAACTTAATGCACACCAAATTACCTGAAGCAAAACAACCACAGGTTATTAAAGATATATTAGCTAAAACTAAAGGTGCAAGTGCTGAAGAAAAATTTGTAACCTGGAGTAAAAATGCATTTGCAAAATCTGTATTTACCAGCAAAGCAAAACTTGATGCTTATTTAGCTAATCCAAGTGAAAAGAAACTCACTAAAGACCCTTTATATAACTATTACATTTCAT
>Ga0075156_10002651_pt1 | contig 10001 bp, 6 predicted proteins | sample JI81AbrownDNA_FD_70966 | JGI IMG/M metagenome (GOLD analysis project Ga0075156, IMG submission 70966) | Wastewater effluent complex algal communities from Wisconsin, to seasonally profile nutrient transformation and Carbon sequestration -... | ecosystem: Engineered > WWTP > Effluent > Algae...
CGGCACATTATCAAGCCAAGTACCTGGAAAATATATTGGATGAAAAACCCATTGTTACCGAACAGCAATTTGCTTTATGGGATTGGATGGTTTCCTACTACATGTGTTACCCGGGCGAAGTTTTTAATGTGGCACTTCCGGGAAATTTAAAACTCAATTCGGAAACCAAATTCTTTTTAAATCCCGAGCTTGAAAAAGCTGAACTGGAATTAAACGAAAACGAAAGCATTTTGGTTGAAGCCCTGGACGCAAAACCCGGCATGAGCGTTTTGGATATCTCGCAATTGCTGAGCATCAAAAATGTTCAACCCTTTTTGAAAAAACTCATTGAGAAAAAACTCATTACATCAGAAGAAGAAATAAAATTCAGGTATAAACCCAAATGGGAAAATTTCATTCAGCTCAATCCCGATTACGCTACCGATGAAAAATTAAATACTGCGTTAACTGTACTGGAAAAACGTGCGCCAAAACAGGTTGATGCATTGATGGCGTATTTGCAAATTTGCCAGGCCGAAAAAAATAAATTCGGATCGGTAAAAAAAGAAAATGTTTTGCATTTGCTGAACGATGAAGATGTCGGAGTAAACGCTTTGATTAAAAAAGAAATCTTGCTGTTGCAAAAAGTGCGTAAGGACAGAAGTGTTTCCTATAGCGGAAATGTGCATGCGTTTAGTCCGTTGAATGAAATCCAAACACAGGCACTGGAAAAAATTCACACAGCATTTGAAAAACATGCCATATGTTTATTACACGGTGTAACAGCATCGGGTAAAACCGAACTATATTTCAGGTTAATTCAGGAAACCATTGATCAAGGAAAACAGGTCTTGTTTTTACTTCCTGAAATTGCCATTACGGCTCAAATGGTTGATCGCTTAAATCATGTTTTTGGAAACGTAGTAGGTGTATACCATTCACGATTCAATCCCAATGAACGGGTTGAAGTGTGGATGAAAACTTTGGCAGGTGCCGACAAGGGTTACAAAATAATCATTGGTGCACGATCGGCCGTGTTTTTACCGTTTACCGATTTAGGATTGGTGATTGTTGACGAAGAACATGAAGGAAGTTATAAGCAACAACATCCATCGCCACGATATAACGGGCGGGATGTTGCCATTTTATTGGCAAAACAATTCAATGCAAAAGTTTTATTGGGATCGGCAACTCCATCGGTAGAAACCTATTCTAACGCTACAAATGATAAATACGGCTATGTTGCCATTAAACAGCGTTTCTCCAGCGATGATTTTCCGAACATTGTTACCATAGATTTAAAAGAGGAAAGAAAAAAGAAAAGTTTACGCGAAGATTTTTCTCCACAATTAATTGAGGCCATTGAAAAAACCTTGGCTGACCGACAACAGATTATTATTTTTCAAAATCGCAGAGGATATACTCCATTATGGATTTGCGATGATTGCGGTTGGGTGCCCGAATGTTCCAATTGCAATGTAAGTTTAACCTATCATAAAAACTTGCACCAATTAATTTGTCATTATTGCAATTCAAAATATCCGCCAAGTACCCGTTGTAATGATTGCGGAAGTAATAAATTGCGCATGGTAGGTTTAGGAACCGAAAAAATTGAAGAAACCATTCAATTGTTTTTTCCCCACGCCAAAGTTGGTCGCATGGATTTTGATACCACACGATCAAAACAAGGCTACCGGCAAATTATTGATGAGTTTGAACAAGGACGAATGGATATTTTAGTAGGAACCCAAATGATAACCAAAGGACTTGATTTTTCCAATGTAAGTTTAGTTGCCATACCCTTTGCCGATTCCATTTTACGTTATCCTGAATTCAGGGCTTTTGAAAAAGCTTTCCAGTTATTTACACAAGTTGCGGGACGAGCAGGTAGAAAAAAACAACAGGGAAAAGTCATTATTCAAACCAATGATCCAACCCATCCCGTTTTAGAATTGGTAAAGAAACATGATTTTGATTCGTTTTATACAGGCGAATTGACTGAACGTAAAAAATATTTTTACCCGCCATTTTCGCGCATCATCGAAATTGAAATGAGTCATAAGGACGAGGATCATTTAAATAAAGCTGCAGCATATTTGGCTAATATTTTGCGCAAGAAATTGGAAAAACGGTTGCTGGGTCCCGAGCGGCCGTTGATTAATCGCATTATGAATATGTATTTGGAAAACATTATCATTAAAATTGAAAAGACCGATAAGTTTAATGAATACAAAAACTTTATTGCGCAAACCATTGATGAATTCAGGGCATTTTCAGAATATAAGAATGTACGGGTGGTAGTGGATGTAGATCCGTTATAATCATTGTCAAAAATCTGTCAGTTCGAGTTGCGAAAAAAATAAAATATCATTTGAATCGTGTTTGTTGAGCCGTATCAAGAACGACTTAAAGGTACTGTCCTTCTCGATACACCTCCTTTAATTTTAATCTAGCGAAATAATTAAGTTAAGTCGGTACTCGAAGTGACAGAAAAACACCTTCACCAATATTTTCGAAAACGCAAGTAATCAATAACATGTTCTTAAAGATTATTTAACCTATGTAGTTGTGGAATTTTATGGTTTTATGCGTCTATTTAAAAAGGAATGAACCTTTTGACCTGATGCGTTTACAGATATTAAAAACCTACGATTATGACACCGTTTAAATTAACCATTGCAGAACCTTGCCACGAAAAATGGAATGAAATGAATCCACAGGAAAAAGGCCGCTTTTGTGGCGTTTGTGATAAAACCGTTGTGGATTTTACCAATAAGAATCCGTTGGAAATTTCAAGCATTTTACAAAATTCAACCGGTAAAGTTTGTGGCAGGTTTAATACAACTGACCTTAATAAAGTTCATGTTGCGCCACAAACTTCCGCCACCATTGGTCAATCCAAAACCCGTTGGTTTGCCTGGTTAACCGTGTTTGCTTTTTTGGGTTTTGGTAAAAAAGCTTCGGCATGTCCGCCTCCGTTGGTTCAGGATAAATTGCCTTTTAATCCCAATCAAATAGAAGTTAAAAAAGGTCATACGATTATAAAAGGTGAAATTAAACGTAGCGATACAAAAACCGGAATTGCCGAGGTAGAAATAAAAATATACTCGGGTGGAAAAGTAATTGCTGTTACTAAATCGTTTGTAAATGGCATGTACTTTATTACCGTTCCGGAGAATACCATTTTTGATTTTAAAATTGATGTGGAGTACAATGCTGTAAATTATGCAACACAAATACTCAATAATTTACCGGTTCAAAAAGAAGAGATTACCATGAATATTGAATTATTAGCATTGGAAGAAAAATTAGTAGACGTTACTATGGGTAAAGTTGCCTATGAAAATCCCATTGCAGAAGTTGCCATTGAGCGAGAAAGATTTGTTACCATGGGTGCAGTAGCCTATGTGTCTTATCCAACTTTTGATACGATTGTTGAACAGGACCCCTTCAAAACGTTGGAAGATTCTACCATTACAGAAATAGCTAATCCTGCCGAATTCCAATTAAACGTATATCCGAATCCTACAGCAAATTTTGTTACGGTTGATGTTTTGAATTCAACGCAAGCATCCATTCAGCTATTTGACTTTAATGGAAAATTGATTCAATCATTCACGAGTCGTGAAGCAAAAAACAGTTTAGATCTTAGCGAGCAACCTAACGGAACGTATATTGTTCGCGTAATTGATGATGCAACCAATAAAGTGGTTCAGAAAAAAATAATTAAAGTTTATTAATTTATCGGTTGAACCAAATTTGGCTAAGGGTTTACTGATTAAAAAACCCGGTTCATGAATAAGTATAAAATAAGCATTCCTAAGCCTTGTGAAGAAGATTGGAACAAAATGTCGCCATCAATCAATGGCCGTTACTGCAGTTCGTGCGAGAAAACAGTGATTGATTTTACCAATAAAAAAAAGGAAGAAATAAAATCCATCATTGATCATTCAATTGGTGAAGTTTGCGGAAGGTTTAATACCAGCGATGTTTATATTCCAATCATAAAGGATAAGGTTTCACTACAAAAAAGGTCTTGGTTCCAATCAAAATGGTTGGCCATGAGCGCCATAATTTCCTTGATTGGTTTTGGTAAAAAGGCACATGCACAAACCGTTGGTCAATTTGTAAAACCTGTAGATACGCCAACCAAGAGTGCCGCGCCTAAAAAAACCTCAACGGTTATTCATGGCTGGATAAAATCGGTTGATCATGAAAAAGGCATTGCGCAAATTGAAATTCGTGTTTACTCGGGTGGAAAAGAAATTGCTTATACGCGTAATTTTGCCAATGGAAGTTATTTTATAACTATTCCGGAAAATACTATTTGGGATTTTAAAGTAGACATTGAATATAGTTCTGTCAAGTACCAAACGCAAATCCTTCGCGACTTACCCATTCAAAAAGACCGGGTAAAATGCGATGTTAATTTATCCTTGATCAGCCAGTCCATTAGCTTTACCACCATGGGTGGCATTGATGGCGGTTATGAGTATGGCACAATAATTGAAAACCCTCAACCATATACCGTGGGTAAAATAACCCATGAATACCTTGAACCAATAATAGAAGAAAACGAAGTTATGTATACCTATAACCAAGACTCAAGCCAAGTAAGCGACAAGAATAACCTTGAAGAAAGTGTTGTACCCGAGAAGAACTTTACTGTTGTTGCCTACCCTAACCCGGGTATAGGGCTATTCAATTTCAGTATTGAAAACAGCGAAAAATCAGAGATCTTTATTTTTGATATAGAGGGTAAATTAATTGAAAGTCGTAAGACAACCGCTACAAATGAGCAAGTTGATTTAACCAAACATCCCAACGGCACCTATGTGGTAAGGGTGGTGAGTATTTCGCTTAACAAGGTTAAACAATTAAAGGTTATTAAAATTGGCTAGCCATGTTTGTCAAAATCCTGTTTTTTTTGTAACTTGAACATCTCCTTTGCGTTTTTTATCACATTATCACACACTTACTTCATTGCTCTTTATTTCAATTGAAACACATAAACAACCAAATAAAGCTATGAATTCAAGTAAAAAAACATCAAAAAAAGCCGGCTTGCTGATTTTAGCCGTATCAGGAACCATGATGCTATTGGCAAGCTGTGGCGGACACAAACTTTGCGAAGCCTATGGCGGTAAAACAAACACCAATACTGAGACCATTCAAGAATAATTAAGCCTGATTGTTGGCAATATGGGAGGACATAATTGACCTCCCTTTTTATTTTATTCTGGTTCCGGTTCCTGTTGTTTGCGCCACACAATCTGATAAATAATGTACCTTCGCAGCTATACATGGCCGAATTACTAATTTCAACTTTCCTTATTAGTTTTTTACATGCGCTTATTCCAAGCCATTGGATGCCTATTATTACCATTTCCAAAATTTTGAAATGGAACCATGTGCAAACCATTCGCACCACTATTTTTGCTTCATTGGCGCATTGTTTAAGCACTATTTTGGTGGGTATTATTTTGGCCATAACCGGAAGCATCATTGGTAAACATGTAGAATATTTTACTTCTATTATTGCTCCGGTAATTTTAGTTTGTCTGGGTTTGTGGGTTATCATTCGACACAGTAAACACAAACATTTTCACTTGCATTTGGATGAAAATTTGCCTTTTGAAAATCAAAAAAAATTAATCTATACCGTTTTACTTACCATGTTTCTTTCGCCTTGTTTGGAAATTGAAGCTTTGTTTGTAAGCGCAGGAACCATGGGTTGGTTAATGGTTGCGTTGATTGCTTTGGTTTACATTGTTGTTACCACTGTAGGAATGGTGATTTGGATGAGTTTAGCTTTTAGGGGATTGAATAAATTGAACTCACATAAAATTGAACACAATGCGGGATTGATCTCGGGTATGGTCTTAATACTTACCGGAACCGTTTCGTATTTTTTACACTAATTTTACTCTACGTTTAACCACAGCGTTAACAGAGTTGGCACAGAGTTAACTGAGAATTTCTATTTTATGTGTGTTTTTCTTTAACCACAGAGGACACAAAATAGGCACAGAGCAACCGGAGAATTTCTATTGATATTTTGTTTCACTTTTACACTTGTTGTTGTTTAACCACAGAATAAACAGCGTTGGCAAAGAGTCGCTGAGAAATTTTATTTAGTTATTGTTTCAAGATCACTTTTACTAATTGCCGTTGCATTCAAATCAATTATTACAACCTCATCAATTTCTTTTGATTCGTGAAAAGCAGATTCCAATGAAAATTGAATTGCTCCCTTTAAATCATTATCACCAAACGTTAAGGGTAGTTCAGTATCGTCATCAAAACCTTCGTTAGCCGCACACAATTCACTTATAATGCATTCTTCCAGGTCGGGGTGATTAGTACCAACAGCGTAAACAAAAAGCGGGTTTAGGGCTATTATTTGCTTAATGAGTGATTCATGTATTTTGGTTGCAAATTTTTCGCAGTAAATTATACATGACCAGTTTTTGCTACTCAACAATTGCAAATCGGTTACAGTGCCATTTAGGTGAGCATAGTGCAATGTGCGAATACCGTTGGTTGGTAATTGAATCATCTTGTCAAAAATAACACAAGTTTGCGTTGGATATTAATTAATATATTAGCCTTATGCTATTTGAGCAAATAATAGGACAAGAAGCAGTAAAAGACAGGCTTATACGATCGGTAAACGAAAACCGGGTAAGTCATGCACAGCTATTTTTGGGTATGGAGGGAAACGGATCGCTCATGCTGGCTGTTGCTTATGCACAATACATCCTTTGCACCAATAAGCAAGTGAACGATGCTTGTGGAACCTGTCCCTCATGTTCCAAAGTAAATAGTTTAGCGCACCCCGATTTACATTTTGCATTTCCGATTGTTGCGGCTGAAGCCGATACCAGCGATGAGATTGTAAAACAATTTCGCGCTGCATTTTTGGAGTTTCCTTATATGAATCTAAAGCACTGGACCCAATACCATGCCGAGGAAAACAAAGCGCCTATTATAGCCACCAAAGAAGCTACCAGTATTTTAAACCGTCTTTCATTAAAATCTTATGAAGGCGGATATAAAATCATGATTATTTGGATGGCCGAATACATGAACAATACAACTGCCAACAAGTTGTTAAAAATATTGGAAGAACCACCTGAGTTTACGTTATTCCTATTGGTGAGTGAAAATCCCGAAGGCTTATTGCCAACCATTTTATCACGTACGCAATTGATAAAAATACCACGTTTGAAAGACGCTGATGTTTACCAATACCTTACTAACGCGTATGGAGCCAACGCAGAAACAGCCACAACAATTGCTGCTGTTTCAGAAGGAAATGCTTTTGAAGCGCATCGCTTGTTAAACGAAAGTCAGGATGCTTCGGGTAATTTGGCCATGTTCAGAAAATGGATGCAAATTTGTTATAAAAACGATGTGGTTGGAATGCTTGAATGGGTTGAAGAAATGGCCGGTTCGGGACGTGAAAACCAAAAGAGTTTTTTGTTTTACGGATTGCAAATTTATCGCCAGTGCATTATGCTTAATTATACGAAAGGCGAATTGGTGAATTTGATTGGTGAGGAACGTGAGTTTATGCAAAAATTTTCGCCCTTTATTATGGGTTTAAATATTTCGCAATTGCATGATGAATTCAATAAAGCGTATTATCATTTGGAACGTAACGGGAACGGAAAATTAATTTTCTTTAACCTGAGCACAAAACTGATGCGCTTACTAAGGCTTCAATACAAAGCCGCATAATTTTCATTTGCTTTTTATAAAATAAAAAAGGACCATTGTTTCCAATGATCCTTTTGCAAATTTTATTGTTGTCTTTTTAGTGACTTACAATCAACTTAAATGTTTTTATTATTTGCGTTGAATTTTTCATGCGAACAAAGTAAATGCCGCTGCGCAAATCACGTGTTGAGAAAGATGTGCGATACAACATGTCAACCGATTTAACTGTTTGACCCAATTGATCAATCAGATCAACATGGTAACCCAAACCAAGCCCACCGTCAATGCTTATGCTTACCTGATCATTTGTAGGATTCGGGTAAATCTTAATTGTTTCATTATTTTCAGCAGGATTGAAGATAGCAGAAGTGCTGCTTGTATCGGCAATGACAAATGCTTTTGCGTTATTTGAACGCGAAGAATTTTGATTAAATGCACGCGATGCCGTACATACAAATGACGTTGTTGCTTTAACAAAATATTCTACTTCACTGTAAGCACTAAAATTAATGGTGTCAATATAACTCAAGGTTATTGAACTAACCGAATCAACATAATCATAGGCTGTACCGGCAGGGTTTTTGCGATAAATAACATATCCGGTTACATCGTATCCATCATACGCACCCCAGTTCAATTCAACATCAAAATTGGCATTGAATGCTGATGTCAAGTGAATGGTGCGACTAATATCACTTGGATATGATTCAAATCCACAGGTATCAACACATGTTACATAATATCTCCAGCTACGTGTATCGGAATTTACAACTGTATCATAAAATACCGAAAGGCTATCATAGTCTGTTGAGCCAACAATGCCAAAGTCATATACATTACAAAGTCCTTCACGGTAAATATTGAAATATGCTGCTTCAGGATTTGATGATTTATCCCAAACAACCACATTTTGTGTTCCGGTTGAATCAACCGTAACCATACATAAGGTTGGCGAATAAGGTACTTGTTGGTAAAGTGTATTATAGGCTACGCCTTTACAACCAAAAATATCGGTTACCAAAACAACGTAATTTCCACCACTCAAATTTGTAACGTCTTCGGTAGTTGCGCCCGTAGACCAAAGGTAAGTATAAGGAGAGGATCCAAATACATCAATATCCAAATAACCAACAGCACCTGAACAAGAAGGATTGGTAGAAGTTACCAGGTATGGATATGGACCGGTCAAGTCAGGCACACCAAACGTTTGGGTAGCCGTACAGCCTATTGAATCGGTAACGGTAACTGAATATAAACCTGACATTAATCCAACGGCAGTGTCATTTGTTTGAAAACCTGTAGCAGCATCCCATTGGAAAGTGTATGGCGTATAACCGCCATACGGATAAACTGAAATAGCTCCTCCACCGGTAATACAATCCGCATAAATTGATCCGTAATAGGATACACTTAGCGGTGTTGGCTGATACAATGATAAACATATTTGATTAGTACAGCCTGCCGCATCGGTCACAATAAGTGAATAGGTTCCGCCAGATAAACCTGATACATCTTCGGTTGTTGCGCCATTAGACCAAAGGAATGTATATGGTGCAACTCCACCGGTTGTGGTAACATCAATTGAACCGCTGGCAATTCCACCGCAGGCAGGGTCATTGGCCGAATTCACCGTAATTACCGGACCATCGCTGTTACCAATTACAAAGTGTTCGGTAAAGAAACACATCAATGAATCGGTTACCTGAACGAAATATGTACCAGCCATTAAACTGTCGGCTACAGCAGTGGTGTCACCGTTAGACCAATAGAATGAATATGATCCAAGCGCATTGGTAGCAATGGCACTGGCCGAACCAAAATTATTTCCACACGATGTAGGTACCGGAGTTACGGTTGCGCTTAACTGAAATAGATAATCATGACCGTAAACCCAAATTGAATCGGTTACATGGCAACCAAATTCATCGTCAACGGTTAGGTTATAGTAGTTAGCATTATCGGCACAAACGCCTGTTGCGATTTCGTTATAACCATAATAATCACCATTGTACCATGAAAAAGAGAGATACCCTTCACCGCCATCAGCTTGCGGAACTAATGTAGCTGTACATGTTTCACACTCATAAGGCGAGCTAAGTATAGGATTTGTTACCAAATGGCAACGATCAATATACATGAAGAAACCGGCATTGTTAATGGTGTGCGTTACTGTGGTTACACTATCGTAAGGCATAACGTCAACAGCGGTTCCATTGAAGTTTCCTGTTAGTGTTATAAAGTTTGCATTGTTTCCGCTGTGTGTTAATCCGTTTACGCTTGTAGCTTCAACCACAAAATTT
>Ga0075156_10002657_pt1 | contig 9996 bp, 9 predicted proteins | sample JI81AbrownDNA_FD_70966 | JGI IMG/M metagenome (GOLD analysis project Ga0075156, IMG submission 70966) | Wastewater effluent complex algal communities from Wisconsin, to seasonally profile nutrient transformation and Carbon sequestration -... | ecosystem: Engineered > WWTP > Effluent > Algae...
AACTGGAAATTGAACGACAAGCACTTTTGAGAGAGCTTAGTGCAGGCATTTAAAGGAGTAAGGAGTGTTTTCTTTGAAGTGGAATGTGCTGCTGTTCTGATGGTTCTCACTTGTTATGATGCACAGAATATCTCCCTTACTTAGCCGTAAACCATGAGTGCTTGAGTACTACCCGCGCCATCGCATCCAATGGATAATTGCGCACGTTCGGCTGCAGCATACGGTAGTGCATCTCGTAGAAAAGCATCACCGCCGGAGCGTCCTTCATCGCCAGTGTTTCCGCTGTTCGATAATTACTCATACGCTCGGCGATACCGGTCGAAGCTACCGCCTTCGCCAATGCCTCACTCGCTGCAGGGTTCGAATACCGGGTACTGTTGGGATAGCTTGGCTCGTTGTCACTCTTCGGTACCAACGCCCCGTCCAGCAAATTGATGAAATTCTCGGCATCCGGATAATCACCATACCACCGCGTTCCCCAGAAATTCAACTTGCCCTGCTCGGCAAGCGCCAGCAACTCTGCAAACTGAACGGTCTTAATCTCGACCTTCACATTCAATGCCTCGTCAAGCATCTTCTGCACCGCCTCGGCTACCTGCACAAGCCGCGGCTCCGGATAAATATGAAGCTGCACCGCCGGAAAACCCTTGCCATTCGGAAAACCCGCCTTTGCCATATACTCCCGCGCCTTGGGAAGATCTAAGCCAAAACCCGGTATAGAATCAATCGAATAATTCGGCATCACCGGCGGCGTAATACCATGAATTGCCGGCGCATACGGCGCATTTCGGAGTACATAGCGCACGATTTTCTCACGATCGATTGCCAGCGAAAAGGCACGGCGAACATCGACATTACTAAATGGTGGCTTAGTGCATAAAAAGTCCAAAAACCACGTACACATCGCCGGCTGCTTCTGAAAAATAAACTTGTCGTACGGCGGCTTCGCATTACGCCCGGCATCCATTACATTATCCAAAAACTCGGTCGGTATCGTAAAACATTCATCTAAATTTCCCTTCGAGAATTCCTGCAATTGAATCTTGTCGTCCTTAATAAAACTCACAAAGACATTATCAAAAAACGGGAGCTGGTTACCTGCATTATCATGCTGCCAATACTTAGGGTTACGTCGCATCGTCATCTGCCGGTCATGGTCCCATTTTTCAAAAATATACGGCCCCGTTCCCACCGGATTTTGAAAGAAATCTGCCCCGTACTTCTCGACTGCTTCTCTTGGCACCACACACCCAAGCGAATTAGCTAACGTCAGCAAAAATGGCGCACTCGGTCGCACAAGCTCTATCTCAAGGGTCGAATCATTCAATGCGCGGATACCACTGACAGACATACCACTTGCACGCTTCTCAAGCTGAGCTGTGTAATACTCCGTCGCACCCACGACTCGGTCTTTAAAAGCCCAGAAATGCACGGAACGCGTGCCCGGATCGCAGCATCTCGTGAGCGAATACTCTACATCACGCGCTACCATCCTGCGCCCGATTCCATTGGGAAAACATGGATTGTCGTGAAAATAGACGTCGGTGCGGAGGTGGAATCTGTATAATTTTCCATCAGGAGAAATTTCCCAATGTGTTGCTAATTCAGGGATTGTATTCAGTGATGAATCAAAGGATATTAAGCGGTCATACACCTGCAATGCCAGATCATCGGCGAGCTTACTATTGATAATCACCGGGTCGAGACCATTCGGATTGCCGCGCACCATATTGATACGATACGTGCCGCCATAGAATTTACCGTCCTTCGCCGCCCGGAGCGTCGATTGCTCCTGTTTCGGACAGCCCGTAAAAAGTCCGGCAAGCAAGAGAATGCACGCCGGTAAAAACACAGATTTTGAAATAATCATAGAAAATCCATTCAAAAAGTTGGTAATTTTGAAGCGTACTACAGAGTACAGCGTAGTGCAAATTGCATAAATTTTTCAAGAATTCAATTCAAAAACATGGCAAGTGTCCGAATCCCACTTACAGAACGTCAAAATCAATTATTACAGTTCCTCCGGCGGAAAATTCAAGCTGATGGTTTTCCCCCAACCATGCACGAAATCTGCGCGGAATTGAATGTCAAATCCACCAACGGCGTGAGCCAAATGCTCCAAGCACTCGAGAAAAAAGGATATATCAAGCCCCGCACCAAAGGCGCCTCCCGCGGTATCCAACTCCTCGGTCAGCAACCGGTTCAGCAGGCACAGGCAGCAGTTAAAAATGTAGTCATAATCGGTGAAGGCACGGCAAGTGAACCACTTACGGCGTTCCTTAATCCGCGTGGTCAGCTTGCGGTCGATACGCAGTATTTCGCAGGAGAGGGGCAATTATTCGCCGCTGAAGTGAGTGACGACGGCATGAGCGCTGAGCATATTCTGGCTGGTGATCTGGTGATATGTGTCAAAAAAGACAAGCCGAAAGTAGGTTCGCTCGTGGTGGCAATTTATCAGGAAAGTACCCTCGTCCGCCGACTTGCCGGAGCAGGTGAACTGCATCCGGCAAGCAAGGGATTTCAAAAGGTTATGTTTACTGCGGGCGACGAATCGGTCGCGATTCTTGGGAATGTCATTGGCATCGTGCGCAAGATGCGATAGTTAATTCTCCCGCGCCTTGAGCGTGGTGATGATTTCCTCGAAATCGGAGGGTTCGAGGTGGTATTTTTTCGAACAGTACTGGCACACAAGCTCATTCTGACCGGATGACTCCATGTCGCGAATTTCACTAACACCAAGCGTGAGAAGTATTTCCTTGAATCTATCCATCGAACACCGACAGAAAAAATCAATCGGTGAATTGTTCACCATGTCGAATTCAAACGGCACCGCACGCGCAAGTATATCCTCAAGCGAAACACCGTCTGCAAGTAAATTTCCTATCGGCGGAAGATTCCGAAGCGCTTCCTCGATTTGCTCGATTTCCTGTTCGGTCGCGCCCGGCATCGCTTGTACAAGTACACCGCCTGCTTCGGCGATTTCACCGGTGTCAGAAAATAACACATCAAGCGTTATTCCCGACGGAATTTGCTCGGACTGCGCTAAGTAATAAGCAATATCTGTGGTTATGTCGCTGCGTTGCAAATCGACAATCCCCATGACAGGTTCGAATTTATTATATAAATACTTCGACACTTTCAGAAATCCAATCCCAATTCCTTCGGAAAGTGAGTCGATTGCCGGAATTTCACTCGCCGCACGAGCATAGCCGCGAATTTCTCCCACCTGCAATGCTTCCGCATAGATGGTACGCACAGGACCATTTCCGTCAAATTGTATCGAAATGCGTTCCTCGCCTTTTAAAAATGACGACAGGAGCGCTACACCGGAAAGAGCGCGGCTCAGCAAAAAACCTGACAAGGGGCTAAGTTGATGATTTTCCATTGCAATGCGTGATGTAGCCGTCGATTTGACCGCCGCCAAGCGGAATTTTCCGTTCTTGGTAATTGCACGAATTACACGGTCGCGGAGCTGATATTTTCGTTTGAGGTCGTCCATTTGTTCTCTTGATAATGATAAATAATGTGTAAAATTAACCCAATTTTGGGTTATCGTCAAATACATGACGTGCGGCATGGCATACATCTTGCGGCATTGTCGGTAATTAATTGCGGTATTCTGACTCTGAAATTGATATGCTACACACGGCTCGACTCTATCAACATATTCCTCTTGCGCTCCTTATCCTCACACTCTTGGGATGCCAGAGTTCTGTGAGATTCACATCGTCAACCGGAGGAAAATCAACGAGTTCTGTGCCAAGGACATACACCTCATCCGAACAATCGCTCACGCCGCTTCAACGTAGAATTATCACCTCAGCCGAGAAATTCCTCGGTGTGCCCTATTGCTATGGCGGGACGAGTACCAAATGCACAGACTGTTCGGGATTTGTACAGCAAGTCTTTGCCGGGAGTGGAGTTGGAGTGCCGCGTACCGCAGCAGAACAGTACACCGTCGGAACGGAAATAGAGCCCGAAGAGTGGAGTATCGGCGACCTTGTGTTCTTTGACTTTAACGGCGGGATATCGCATGTCGGTATATATGCAGGCGGCGGGAATATCATTCATGCCTCCACCTCGAAAGGGGTAATTCGCCAGCCACTCAGCGACGACTACCTGTCCTCAGGGTTCGTCGGCATCCGTCGCATACTACCGGCACTCACCGGACGATAAATTTTTAACGCAAAAGTCGTAAAAGTCACAATCGGTCGCAATTAAGCCATCACCCAGCAAGGATTTACAAATTCCCAATTTACGCCTTACCGCCTTACGACTTATAGACTTACGCCTTGCCGCCTTACGCCTTAACGCCTTACGACTCCCCGACTTATAGACTTACAACTTATAGACTTACGACTCCCCGACTTATAGACTTACGACTTATAGACTTACAACTCCCCGACTTACAACGGTAAATTATTATAAAACACCACCTGAAATTGTCCTCTCGATGATTGTTCAAGCATTTGGCTCATATAGCCGAGTTCGCAACGTGTTGAAGCACCAAGTACATACCCGATTGCTCCGTAGAGTCGATTACGATCAAAGACCGGTGATTGTGCATTCAGGAAAATCTCATTGTAGGCAGAGAGATAGATGGTATTCGGAGTCATTGCCGACGTATTCAGCGGAATATTGAACGCTAAAAAATAACGGAATCGAACTTGAAAATCATCAGGCAGAAAGCGTTCTTCAATCCGATAGCGGTGGAGAATAAACACGTTGCCGGCGCTCTGCTTGGTAATAAACTGCTGGAATATCCTGTGTTCATTCGAACTTGCCTTTTCTTCGGAATTGGGCAGATAGCGCTCCGAGTAGATGTATCCATACCCAAGTAAAATATTATTGTTATTCTCGGTAAGATTGTATCCAATTCCTGTACGGGCAAGTACTTGCTGGATATCACCCAGGAAATTAAAATTCCGGATCTGGAGTTCATTATGCCAATTCCACGTTTTATCAATTGGCTGATTACCAAAGTAAATCAGCCAATTACCAACATCGGACTGCTGCGAATGCGCGCTCACTCCACCAAAAAACAAGAAGATGACAGCGAGAATTTGTAGGATGTATGGGTGTTTCATAGTATGTGATGCATTCTATTGGATTCAAAATACTTACTGCGCTGCAAAGCGAAGCGCTTTCTTGATAAGTTGGTCGGTCGTAATATTCTCCGCGCCGGGTTCGGATGCGGCAGCTTTAATGGATTTCTCGGCGACAAGCTTGTTGTATCCAAGAGAGATAAGCGCAGCAAGCGCGTCTTGCTGAATGAGCTTTTGAGCGCCGATAAACGACACATCGACACTTTCTGAGAGCGAAAGCTTGCCGACTTTATCGCGCAGCTCGATGATTAGACGTTCGGCGGTTTTTTTGCCGATTCCGGGCATTTTTTGGAGGGCAATCAGATTATTTCGAAGAATATAATCTCGTAATTCAAAGAGAGTTAATGATGATAAAATCGCCAGCGCGCTCTTGGGTCCGATTCCCGAAATCGACGTGAGCATCAGGAATGCTTCCCGCTCGGCTGTCGTCGAAAAGCCATAGAGATTCAAGGCATCTTCGCGGGGAATCAGATGGGTAAAAAGCTGAATCTTGCCGTCAAGCTCGGGTAATTGCTCATACGTTGCAAGCGAAATAGACACCGCATAGCCGACACCACCGCAGTCAACAACGGCCTCGGAATGCGTTTTTTCGATAAGTGTTCCACGAAGTTGGGCTATCATAATTTTTGTTTAATTAGGAACAGAACATGACCCAATGTTGGCAATTTAAGAATTTGGTATTGTACTTGATGCTTCGACAAGCTCAGCATGACTGACGTTTAACTTGATGCTGATAAATAACTTCCGTCACCCTGAGCCTGTCGAAGGGTTCAATTACTTACCTTTTTCATCTTGAGTTGACAGCAATGGTTTGCGACCTGTCACTACATGAATGAATATTGTACGTACACTATTCGGCAAAGATAGTGAAAATTGACCGCCAAGCCAACGGAAAGTGCAGGCAGAAGATTGATGAAGCAAGGAAATTCCACGGCAAGTGAACTCCATTCACGCAGAAATCATTATTTTGGCGAAAAAACAACTGCTTGCATTGAGCTCATGATACTTTTCTCCCCTGTTTTCAGCGTTTGTGTGAAATCTCGTGTCGCGTATTTATGGCTGTGCCTGCTCTGGTTTACTGTCCTTGCCTCGACGCAATCTGTTCTTGCAGGCAACACCTTTCCTTTTTCCTACCATACACTTACGCAATATCCTCACGGTGAGGTAATCTATTCTCATACGACACCTCCAAGCGCGTTTTTACTTTCTCCAAAACCGGTCTGGGCCGATGAGGCGACGGTACTCACGACCTGGCAGGGATTCGAGCGGGGCGTTTCGCATAGTTCGATGCTTTCCGGCGCGTCCATTCTTGCAGCTTTTCCTGCCGGACATTCCCTCCTTGCTCTCATCTCACGGAATGGCACATCATCAGTAGTACTCGTCGATACACTGGCGCAAGTACTTGCTGAGAAATCAGTTCCGCTCGCTACGGTCACTCGCGCGGAATGGAATGGAGCGATCGGTGGAGAGACATATCTGCTGACAGTCAATTCCACACTCTTCGCAATTGAATGTTCCGGTGATTCGCTCCGGCGCATCGTGCAGATTGCCGACAATGTACTCGCAGCGACGGCGACGGCAAATGGCGCGGCGTATATTTCGAGATTCGGCAGTGGCGCGTCGCTGCATTATTTGGATGCAGGTCTCCGTGAACGTGGTTTTGCACTTTTGCAACTTCATGAAAAATATAAAATTGCTGCGTATGGAGAATTAATCGCGGTATTCTCTTCAGGCGGTAGCGAATCCGGCTTTCTCGATATTTTTCAAAATGGACGCGGTGTGTTGAGTTCGGCGATACTGCCGGCACGGATAGAACTCTCCGCCGTTATCATGCAGGAGACGCAGATACAGTCGCTCTTTCTCCGGCAATCGGGGAATCAATATGCGCTGAGTTTTGAACCGTTGAAGGCGCAGTCCGGCAGTGAAGGCAAGGTAGTAATTATTCCGGACGGCTTCATAGAGCCGCTGTCAGTACGCGTCTGCGACAGTGAAATTATTATCCTGTTTCGTAATGGACTCGTGACGGTTTCGCCGGATGGTGCGGTGATGTCGGCAGACTATTTCCCGCTGGGTGAAGTATTTACAGAAATTCCGAGTATAACTCGCTCCTCCTCGCATATTGTGCTGAGCAGTGCGACAATATCGCTGCTATTGCTCCGGGACGAACACCCTTTCTGGATATTCAATGCATTTCTCAAGAAGAGCGGCGAGATTTTTCTGTGGCTCGGTGTGACGCTGCTGGTGTTCTATTTGTGGCGTAAATACCGCCGTCAGCGCCGCGTGCTCAATGCGGCGCTTGAGCTGCCGGAAACGGGTGTGGTGTTTGTGATTGATGCTACAGGTCGCCTGTTCCGGGTGAATGAAGCCGGCAGAACGCTCCTCGGGATTTCGAATAGTGTGCCGCTCCGGCGTCCGTTTAAGTTTTATGGAGATGTACATATCCAAGAACAATTACAGGAGTTTATCGAACGTTCGCTCGCCGAGCGTATCGGGCAAAAACAGAAAATTACTATCATCACCGAACAGCAATCCCAAGAATTTATGTGGTCGGCTATTCCGCTGTTTGCGTTTCTCGGGCGCTTCAACGGGCTTATTATCACCGGGCTTGATATTACCGAAGAGCTCGAGCGGAAGCGGCTCGTCAATTGGGCGCAGCTCGCGCACGATATGCAGACCAATCTCTCGGTCATCCGCCTGAATGCCGAGCAGCTTACTTCGGACAACCCGCAGGATGACGAGCGCCGTCGGAAAATTCTCCATCAAAGCAAGCTGCTGATGCAAAAAGTGCGGGATATCGTGACCGTAGGGCGCAGCGATCAGCTCGATCTTTCCCGTGTGAACACGGGCGAACTCTGCGCGATGGTTTTTCATGAGTTCGACGAGGCATCGCACCCGAATATCAAATTTGAAATTCACGCCCGGCCTATAGAATTTGACTGCGATAAGACCAAGATTTCCCGCGCTTTACGCAATGCAGTCGAGAATGCAATCCGCGCGTTGCAATCCACAATTGGTACGGTCGAACTCTCGACCCGCGCCGATGAGCGGCATGTGTATTTTACCATCGCCGACAATGGTATCGGCATGGACGACTACGTCAAAAGCAACATGCTCAAGCCGTTTTTCACCACCGCTAAGGACAATGGAGGTTCGGGTATCGGCACGATGATCATGCAGCGCGTCGTAGAGCTCCATCGCGGTGAATTACTCATCGACTCGACCGCGGGCAAGGGCACGACGATTACCTTCAAGCTGCCGAGAGGGTGAGAGAACGTTTTTGGGTAGGAAGCGCCCCAATACGGCTACTTTCATTCTTAATGATGGTGCAGACGGAGGTCGTACGCGAAATTAAAGGAATGAAATTATAGTTCAATATTATCAAACAGTTATTTTTCACTATCCAACGTTATGTCATGACCTTAATCATCTATTATATACTCGTTCTAATTGTAATCCTGAGACAAAGCCGTATGCTGGAGAAACGGTGGAAAAAAGTCATGGGTATGGAAGTTAAACTTAAAACTTCAATGCGGTCGTTACGCCAAATTAGTTCTGATAGCCAAGTTAAAGATATGTACGTTCGTATTCTTGCGAGACGACTCTATATTTGGAAGGTATCGTTATTAATCATCACGATAGTGACTCTTCTCACTCCGATTGGTGCACCATTTATTAGCATGGAATTTATGGCTCCATAGGCCTCTATCATTTAGGAAAATAGGTTGGTTGAATAACTGGCCTGACGATGAGATGATGGGCATTGTTGGCGTTCTATAGTCTTATTTATCAATTAATTACCATGAAAATAAAATTTGAATCCATTGGTACATATCTTGAACGGGAAGTAAAAATAGCGGAAACCAAAACAATCGATTTTGCCTTTGATAGCAAGAGATTTGAGAATTCAATGTTGTTTGTTTTACTTGGATGTGATATCGTTGAATCACCGGAAACAGATAAGTTTATCACCTATCTTATTTCGTTAAATCCAGTAGGTGTTGCTTTTGCCGGAAATAATGCACGGTACGCTTGGGATGTTTTGGTATATTTGACTAGTATATACCCTTCATCGGATCACATTATGACGTATTTTACAGACGAGGAAAATCTAGTAGAAGATTTAAAGACTATGTTCTATACCTACATACCAAGTGGCGATCGATGGAATTCTTGGACAGACAATTTGATCCTTTGTATAGGCGATGCGATACAGATTGAAAATGTCAAGGCAATATTTCGGCATAATTTCCACCACAACGAATAAAACACGACCACACAGCTACAGATACACAGAAACTAGTTCACTGTGACAAGACCCTAAACAAAATAGCCCATGAAAAAAATTCATGGGCTATTCTATTATAGCGCCCTTTGCGCCTCTTGCGTTAAAAACTCTTTAGCGTCTGGAAGGCAAGGGAAAACAATCACTTAGAACTTATAATTCAGATAATACGGCAACATCTTGCGCCATGTCGGCCAGTCGTGGGGCATGTCGTGTCCCCAAACATCGACTTCATTCGGGATGCCTTTGGCGCTGAGGATGCGTCCCATTTCTTTTGAACATTCCGGTGCTTCGTAATTGCCTTGTCCGGTCACGAAATGGAGGTGCTTTTTCTGGCGGAGTTTGTTCAGCCATGTTTCGTCGTAGAGATTCGGCATATAGTCCACGGGAGAATTAAAGTAGCAATTCTCATCATAATACTTTCCGGCGTACATTTTCAGGTCATACGTGCCGCTCATGCCGATAAACCCGTCAAAAATATCGGGTCTGCGGAGAACGGTATTGACCGCGTGGAAGGCGCCAAGCGACGCACCGGTCGTGATAATCGGCACGCGTCCTGCGCAGTCATTATAGATAAACGGCACCACTTCTTCGGTGATATAGCCATTG
>Ga0075156_10002659_pt1 | contig 9995 bp, 8 predicted proteins | sample JI81AbrownDNA_FD_70966 | JGI IMG/M metagenome (GOLD analysis project Ga0075156, IMG submission 70966) | Wastewater effluent complex algal communities from Wisconsin, to seasonally profile nutrient transformation and Carbon sequestration -... | ecosystem: Engineered > WWTP > Effluent > Algae...
CGAGGCCAGCGGGATGATCATCGAGTCGCTGAAGGAGAGGTGGTTGCTCGCGATGATCGCGGGGCTGCCCTCCGACGGGATGTGCTCGCGGCCGGTGACCGTCGGGCGCGCCAAGGCATAGAAGGCGGGGCCGATCACGAGATAGCGCACGAGGGTGTCGAGCACGACATTGTTCTCGCCAAGCTGATAGCCCTGTTCGTTGCTCATGACTCACCTCCCGGAGTGCGACGAAATATCCGGCGATCCGCGACGACGGCGATCACACCGAGCCCCAAGCCTATTGTCACCCCGACGACGATCAACGAGCCGTAGGCCAGGGTCTGCGCCTTCGAGCCGTCCATCGGCGCCATCCCAAGGCGGTGCAGCACAAGTGCCCCCAGGGCCACACCGAGCGTGGCCAGGGCGCTGTGCCCGACGGCCCGGTCGAAGCCCGCCGCCCGCACCAGTGGCTGATCGACCCAGTGCGCGCCGATCAACAGCGCGATCGCGGACCAGATGAGCACCACCCCGACCGCGGCGATGACATCGGCCGGGCGGTGCCAGCGTTCGGCCATTGTCCCCAGGCCGGCGCCACCGGCAATGGCCCCCGTGAGCAGGCAGACGATGGGGCGCAGCACGCGCGGCGCGGCGATGATCGCGGCGGCAGCCAACGAGATCGCGGCGGTTGAATGTCCGCTGGGCAGGGTCACCCGCAGGCTGGGGTCGATCGGGACGGTCGTCAAGAAGTCGAGCTTGAGCAGTTGGGTGGTTTGATTGGCGCCGACGACCAGCAGGGGGAGGGCCAGCGCCGCTCGCCAATGCCGTTGCAGCGCAGCAACACCCATCGCAATCAGGGTGAGTATGAAGATCGTCCGGACCTGGATCTCCTGCAACAGTGAGTTGATCCGGCCGGGGTTGAAGCGCTCCACGCGGAAGGAGCGGATGACCTCGGCATCTAGTCGGCCGCCGAAGCCGGTGCGCAGCGCCAGCCAGATCGTGAGCAGCAGCACGACAATCCCCGCGATGGCGAGCAAGAGCACATCGGCGGCATCGCGCACGGCGGAGCGGCGCTGGCCCACCGTCACTCCCATTCGATTGTTCCCGGAGGCTTGGACGTCACATCGAGGGTGACGCGATTGACGCCGTCGACCTCATTGGTGATCCGGCCGGAGATCTTGGCCAAGACGTCATACGGAAGCCGGGTCCAGTCGGCGGTCATCGCATCCTCGGAGGAGACCGGACGCAGGACGATCGGGTGACCATAGGTGCGGCCATCGCCTTGCACCCCCACCGAGCGCACATCGGCGAGCAGGACAACCGGGCACTGCCAGATCTCCCGGTCCAGTCCGGCGGCGCTGAGTTCGTGCCGGGCGATGGCATCGGCGGCGCGCAAGGTGGCGAGGTTCTCGGCGCTGACTTCGCCGACGATCCGGATGCCGAGCCCCGGGCCGGGGAAGGGCTGGCGCCACACGATGGACTCGGGCACGCCGAGTTCGAGACCGACCTTGCGCACCTCGTCCTTGAAGAGGTCGCGCAGTGGCTCGATCAGGGCGAACTGTAGGTCATCGGGCAGGCCGCCGACATTGTGGTGGCTTTTGATATTGGCGGTGCCGGTGCCGCCGCCGGACTCCACGACATCGGGATAGAGGGTGCCTTGCACGAGGAACTCGACGGGGTGACCGTCAGCCGCCGCATCGCCGACGACATCGCGAGCGGCCTGCTCGAAGACCCGGATGAACTCGCGGCCGATGATCTTGCGCTTCTCCTCCGGGTCGCGCACGCCCGCGAGCGCGGCCAGAAAGCGGTCCTTGGCATCGACCACGACCAAGCGGACCCCTGTGGACGCCACGAAGTCCTGTTCGACCTGCTCGGCCTCTCCCTCGCGCAAGAGCCCGTGGTCGACGAAGACGCAGGTCAACTGGTCACCGACGGCCCGGTGCACCAGCGCGGCCGCCACCGAGGAATCGACGCCCCCGGACAGCCCGCAGATCACCCGCTTATCGCCCACCCGCTCGCGGATCAGGGCGACCTGCTCCTCGATCACCGAGCCGGCGTCCCAGTCGGGGCGCAGGCCGGCCCCGTCATACAAGAAATGCTCCAGAACGCTCTGACCGAAGGTGGAGTGCAGCACCTCGGGGTGCCATTGCACGCCATACAGACGGCGCCGGTCGTCCTCGAAGGCGGCGACGGGCGCACCGGCGGTGCTCGCGGTCACCGACATCCCCGCGGGGGCATGCGCGACGGAGTCGCCATGGCTCATCCACACCGATTGTTCGGCCGGCTGCCCCCGAAAGAGGGTGGATTCGGTGTCGGCGACCGTCGCGATCGTGTGGCCGTATTCGCGCAGGCCGGTGCGTGCGACCTCGCCACCGAGCGCCATGGCCATCGCCTGGAAGCCGTAACACATGCCGAAGACCGGTATCCCGGCCTCGAGCAGGGCGGGATCAAGCGCGGGGGCACCCTCGGCATACACACTCGACGGCCCCCCGGACAGGAGCACGGCGAGCGGCTCTTTGGCCACGATCTCGGCGACGGTGGCCGTATGCGGGATCACCTCGCTGTAGATGCGAGCCTCGCGGACCCGGCGCGCGATGAGCTGGGCATACTGCGCGCCGTAGTCGACGACAAGGACGGGGCGGCGGGAGGTCACGACGAAATGTTAGTCGGCGCGCCGAGTTCGCCCGCCACGCGCCGCTCCACCCAGAAGCTGAGCAGGGGCACACACCCGGCCAACATGATCAGAACCATCTTGGGCAGGGACCAGCCGGCCTTGAAGCCGAGATTGGCGGTGGCCACGACATACAGCAGATAGAGGAAGCCGTGCGGCTGCGGCCACCAATCCAGGGCGTGATTGTCGAAGCCATAGCGCAGGATCATCTCGGCGACCAGCACGAGCAGGCCGATGCCGACGATGAAGGCCATGATCTCGAAGAACTTCAAGGCGGTGGGCAACTTGGGGTCGCGGGGGGTGGCTGTGCTCATGTCTCCTGCTTCGTGGTGTGATCGGCTTGGACCATCTTCAGCCACATCACCAGCGCGAAGGCGGCAAAAATCCACCACTGCAGGGCGTATGCCGCATTCCGCCCGTTGAGCCCGGTGTCCGGGCGCGGTGGTGGGACGTGGGTCAAGGGGGCCGGGTCGAGCGCGGTAGTTCCGGAGCTCTCGCGCTGCGCGAAGCCGAAGGCGTTGTAGAGGTCGCCGTCCCAGGTGTTGACCAGGCGGCTGAGGTCGACGCTGCCGAGTTGGCCCGGCGGATAGCTCCCCTCGGCCGGCGACTCACCGGGCGCGAGGCTCGCGGTCACCGTGACCTCCCCGGGCGGTGGGACGGGCGCCTGCGCCTGGGGGGTCCAGCCGCGCAGCACCGGGAAAATCGCGCCGCTGCCGCCCAACCGCAGCGGGGTGAGCACCCAGAAACCGTCCTTGCCGTCGAGCAGGCGCGCGGGGATGAGGACCTGACCCTCGTCATAGCTGCCGGTGGCGGTGACCAGACGCCCGCCCGCCGCGGGAGGAAACTCCGTATGCGGTGTCAGCAGCGTGCTCAGCGCGACCACCGGCTCCTTGCCGGCCGCCTCGATGGCCTCCGCGCGCGCCTTGTCATGGGCCACGCCGAGCTGCCAGCGGCCGAGTTGGACGAAGGCGATGCCGATGAGGAGCGCCAGCGCCAGTAGCGCAAGCCACTTGGGCTTGAGGGCGGTCCGTAACACTCCACCACCCTATGCGCCGATGGTCAGGCCTTGAGTTTCGCGTCGTCGAAGACGATCAGGGTGCCGCCATAGCAGGCGACCCAGACGGCCTTTGTGGTCGGTTCGTAGGTGATGCCGATGGGGTTGGCCTCGGTGGGCAGGGTCTGGGTGACCACCATGTCCGTGGTAGTGACCTTGCTCATCGTGCTGTCGGCATAGTTGACGACATAGAGCGCGAGGCCGTCGGCACTGATCGCCATCGACCGCGGCTCGTGGCCGACCTTGACCGAGGCGACCTTCGCCCCCGTGGCACGATCGACCTTCACGACCGTGCCGGAGGCATTGTTGGTGACATAGATGAACTTGCCGTCGGGGCTGATGACGAGGTGACGCGGGCCATTGCCGGGGTCGGTGAAGTCGTTGACGGCCTTGCTCGCGAGGTCGACCGAGACCACTTCATGGGAACCCATGAGCGCGACATACGCGGTCTTGCTGTCCGGGGCGGCGACGATGCCGCGGGGGTACCTGCCGCCGAGGTCGATCCGAGCCGTCTCCTTGGCCGCGGCGGCATCAATGACGGAGAGATTCCACGAGCACCAGTTGGTGACGAGGACCTGCTTGCCGTCCGGGGTCACTGCGACATATTTCGGCACCGCGCCGACGGGGACGACCTTGTCGATGGTGAGTTTGGCGACATCGATCCGATAGACATATGACGAGTCCGTCCCGTCCCCCGCAGTGCAGGAGTCGAGGCCCTCGGGGCCAAATCCCTTGCCGTACATCGAATAATTCGACACCCAGGCATATTTGCCGTCGGGGGTGAAGGCCACCTCGACCGGCGCACCTTGGGAGGTCCCGGAATGTCCCGAGATGCCGAATTTCGAGAGGTCGACACTGTCCGGGATGGTCTTGATGAGGGTGCCATCGGGCTTGAAGACCGAGACCGAGTGGCGATACATCATGTTCTGCGCGAAGAGCACGCCGCTCGGGCCGGCCACGACGGACTTGGGCTTCATGGCATCGGAGGACAGGCGCAGCTTCTCGACCAGGACGGTCTTGTCGGAAGGACCGGCATCGCCTTGGGCGGTGGCGGCACTCGGGCGCACCTGGGTGACCTTGGACGCTTCCGCACTGGGGTCACCGCGCGGGGCGGCCACCGGGGCCGTGACCGTGCTCGTGCCCGGCTTCGCGGCGGGGGTTTGCGAGCCGCCGAAGAGGCTGGCCGCGATCGCCAGCACCCCCTTGACAACAAGCCAGAGCAGCAGGCCGGCCACCAGGAGGATGCCGAGAGCGAGCAGGCGCCGCAGGGTGTAGTTCGGCTTCTTGGCCGGCGGGCGGCGGCGCGGCCCGGCCGGGCCGGCGGGGCCACCAGGGCCCCCAGGACCTCCCGGTCCACCGCGTCGCGGCCGGTCGCCGTGGGCGCCCGTCTCAAGGAGGTCGCCGCGGCGGGGGCCAGGGGGGCCGGCCATCGGCATACGCGCTGCGCGGGCGGGCGCACCGGCGTCGGTCAGGGCCCGCCCCTGCCGAAGGGCGCGGACCTCCGCCCGCGTGGCGGGTGCCTCCGCGCGCGTGGTGGGTGCCTCCGCGCGCGTGGTGGGCGCCTCGGCGCTCTGCGGGAGGACCGGCTCCTCCTCATACGGCAGCGTCGTCGTCACCTCGCCAGGCTAGGGCGGCGCACCAATAATCGGTCGAAGGCACACCGGTTCGCCCCGTAACGTGGATGGCTGCCATGAAGTCCACCGTCTTGCAACCGCCGCCACCGCCCACCGACTCCCCCTGGGCCTTCTTGCTCTGGGGAGCCCGGTTGCAGTGGCGCACTCTCGTGTGCGGGCTGGTCTTCGGCGTGATCTGGATGACGGCGCTGGCGATGGTGCCCTGGGCCATCGGGCGCGGCATCGACGACGGCATCGTTGGCGGCGGGGACTCTGACCTGGTGCGTTGGGCACTGATCCTGTGCGCGCTTTCGCTGCTCATCGGGCTCGGCGGCGCGGCGCGACACTGGTTCGCGGTGCAGAACTGGCTCGAAGGCGCGCTGCGCACGATCGTCGTCACGGACGAGGCCGTCACCTCCCGCGGGCAGGAGATCGCCCGGCACTACCCCACCGGAGATGTGGTGAGTGTGACCGCCACCGATATGGAGAAGATCGGCGGGGTCTATGACGTCTTCGCCCGCTTCTGCGGGGCGATCGTCTCGTATGTCGTGGTCGCCATCCTCCTGCTGCGCCAGTCGGTCGCGACCGGGCTCGTGGTGCTCGTCGGCTCGCCGCTGCTGCTGCTCCTGCTCTCGCTCATCATCAAGCCGTTGCAGGCGCGCCAGGCCGCGCAACGCGAGGAGTCCGGTCGCCTGACCACCCTCGGGACCGACACGGTCGCCGGCTTGCGGATCCTGCGCGGAATCGGCGGCGAGGCCGAGTTCGTCGGCCGGTATGCCGCCCAGAGCCAGCGCGTGCGCCGCGCCGGGGTGCGGGTGGCCGGCTATCAAGCCGCGCTGGATGCCTGCCAGACCCTGCTGCCCGGCATCTTCGTCGTCATCGTCATCTGGACCGGCGCGCGCTCGGTGATCGCCGGCGAGCTCACGAGCGGCGAGTTGGTGGCCTTCTATGGCTATGCGACCTTCATGAGCTTTCCCTTGCGCACCGTCACGGAGATGGTCGACAAGATCATCGGTTTTCGCGTGGCGGCCAACAAGGTCCAGGGCATCCTGCGCGTGCCCGGCGATCACCCGGCCGGCGAACCTGGCTTGGTCCTCGATCCCCGCGGGGAGATCGTCGACCCCGACACCGGAGCCCGGCTGCCCGGCGGGCAACTCACCGCCATCGTCAGTGCCCGGCCGCAGGACTCCATCGATCTGGCCGACCGGATCGGCCGGCTGGGATCTGATTCCTCGGTCTGCATCGGTAGTTTGCCGTTGGGGCGCCTGCCGATTCGCCAGGTGCGCGGCCATGTGCTCGTCAACGACCCGGACAGCCGGCTCTTCCAGGGCACCCTGCGCGGGGAACTCTCTGGAGGCCGGGCGGCCGGCGATGCGGGGCTCTTGGCGGCCGTCGATGCGGCCTGGGCCCGCGATGTCCTGTCCACCCAGGCCGATGGCTTGGACGGGCAGGTGCAGGAGAAGGGGCGTGGGTTCTCCGGCGGTCAGCGTCAGCGCCTCGGCCTGGCGCGGGCGCTCGCAATCAATCCGCCCGTGCTCGTGCTCATCGAGCCGACGAGCGCCGTCGATGCGCACACCGAAGCCCGGATCGGCGCCGCTCTGCGCGAGCACCGCGAGGGCCGGACGACGGTGATCGCGACGGTCAGCCCGCTCGTGCTCTCGCACACCGATCATGTCGTGCTCCTTCAAGAGGGGCGCGCGGTGGCGACCGGGCGGCATACGGACTTGGTGCGGGAGAACCCGGCCTATCGACGGATCGTCTTGCGCGGCGGTGATGACGAATGACGACCACGCAATCGCCGCGGATTAAGAATCCGAAATTGGCCAAACCGACTGCGGCACAGATCGACCCGTTCGCGCGTGCCTTGCCTGTGGCGGAGCCGAAGCAGGTCTGGGCGCACACGAAGTGGGTCTTGCGCCGGCACAAGGGGCAGTTGAGCCTGGTGCTGATCCTGCACTCGTTCGCGGCGGTCGCGGCGCTCGCGCTGCCCTTCCTCATCGGTCGCCTCATCGATGACCTGCGGGCCGGCGCGCAGATCTCCGAGGTCGACCGCTTCGTCCTCTTCCTGCTCGCGGCCGTGATCGCGCAGACCATCTTGACGTGGTTTGCGCGGCGGGCCTCGCTGATCTTCGGCGAGAGCATCTTCGCCGACATGCGGGAGCGCTTCGTCGATCGCGCCTCGCGGCTGTCGCTGCCGGTCTTGGAGCGCGCCGGCACGGGTGACCTCGTCGCGCGCACGACCAATGACATCGAGGCGCTGTCGTGGGCTGCGCGCTTTGGTGTGCCGTCGATCTTCGTCGCGGTCGTGGCGCTCGTGTTGACGGTCGGCGCCTCCTTGCTCGTCTCACCGCTCGGCACGCTCGCCCTGCTTGCGGCCGTGCCCTTTGCCTTGCCCGCAACGCTCTGGTATCTGCGGCGTGCCCGCGATGGCTACCTGTGGGAACGGGCCGCCTGGGCGCAGCTCAACGGCGTGGCGGCGGAATCTGCCGAGGCCGCCCGCACCATCGATGCCCTGGATCTCGGGCCGGACCGGCACCGGCGGCTGATCGAGTCGATCAAGGGCGCCTTCGCCGCCGAGTGCTACACCCGCCGGCTGCGGATGTGGTGGTTCGCCCCGACCGAGTTCTCGTATGTCGTGCAGGTCGCCGCCGCGCTGCTCTGGTGCGGCCTGTTGGTGCGCGACGGCTCGCTGAGCGTCGGTGAGGCGACGACCGTGATCCTCTATCTGCGGCAATTGATCGACCCGCTCGATGAGTTGCTCAGTTGGCTGGATGAGATCCAGGTGGCTGCGACCTCGCTCGCGCGCATCATCGGGATTGAGGAAGTGCCCGATGACCGACAGCCCAGCGGTGCCGTCCCGGCTGATGGCGCCATCTCTGCGCGCGACGTGCACTTTGCCTATCGCGCGGACAACCCTGTGCTGCATGGTGTTTCGCTCGACCTTCGGCCGGGCGAACGCCTGGCGATCGTCGGCCCTTCAGGGGCTGGCAAGTCGACACTCGGGCGGCTGCTCGCCGGGATCGACGCGCCGGGGTCGGGCTCTGTGACCGTCGGTGGGGTGTCGCTGATGGAGTTGTCGATGGACGACCTCCGCGGTGAGGTGGCCCTGGTGACGCAGGAGCATCACGTCTTCGTCGGCACATTGCGCGACAACCTGTTGCTCGCCCGCCCCGGCGCCGATGATGCGGCGATCCGCTCCGCCCTGGAATCGGTGGATGCCTGGGAGTGGGCCGCTGCCCTGCCCTCGGGGCTGGACACACCTGTGGGATCAGGTGGGCACGAGTTGACCCACCCCCAAAGTCAGCAACTCGCGCTCGCCCGGTTGGTGCTGGCCGATCCCCACACGCTTGTGCTCGACGAGGCCACCTCCTTGCTCGACCCGCGCGCCGCGCGCCACCTGGAGCGCTCGCTGGCGAAGGTCGTCGAAGGCCGCACGGTGGTCGCGATCGCGCACCGACTGCATACGGCCCATGACGCCGACCGCGTCGCCGTGGTCGAGGACGGCCAGATCTCCGAGCTCGGCTCGCACGACGAACTGGTCACCGCCGCCGGCCCGTATGCCGCCCTCTGGCGCTCCTGGCGCGCTGAGTAGCTCCCCCCTCCCCCGTCGAAAGGACACTCTGACCCCGTCGAAAGGGCACTCTGGCCCCGTCGAAAGGACACTCTGACCCCGTCGAGAGGGCACTCTGGGGTCGTCGAAAGGGCAATCTGGCCCCGCCTGGGTCCTGCGCGCAGCACGGGAGAGGACACTCTGGAGTCGTCTGGGTCCTGCGCGCAGCGCGGGAGAGGACTCCCCTCAGCAATCCGAACGGATCGACATACCCACCGAAGCACGGATTGACTGACCAGCAGCCACCCCTCGTCGTCCTCACCGCCGGAGCCGACTGCGCCTCGCCGGCAGCTTGACCTCTCGAGGCGGGTCCATCTCGGTCACGGCCGCCGAGTGGGCTGTGGATAAGTGCCCTCTGCGGTAGCGCGATGGGCCGTTCTCGGTGAAGGCATGGGTTAGGACACAATCCACGCGGGCTCCGGGGGCCCGCGACCCGGGAGGCAGATACATGACTCGTATGACCGATCGCCGCACCGCCGTGATGGCCTCGACCGCGCTCTTGGCCGGCCTGCTGGCCGGGTGCAATGGCGACACGACCGACCCCACGACCACGACCTCGACATCGAGTACCTCAATATCGACCACCTCAAACTCCAGCACGTCCACGACGTCGTCCCCTACCGCCTGCGTACCTGTGAAGCCAAAGTTTCCGGCTGCCGCTAAGAAGCAGACCGAGCAGGGCGCCTTGGCATTTGTCGAGTACTACTGGGAAAGCGTAGTTTATGCCCTGACTGCGCCGGACCCGGAAATCCTAGTACCTCTCACGTCCAAAAGTTGCGATAAATGCAACTTCTATATTGACCTCGCCGAGGAAATGCAAGTCAAGAAGGACGCTTTTGAGTCACCGATGCTAGAAGTTCGCCAAGTGACAATGATCGTTTGGGCAGGGAATGACTTACGAGCCAAAGCGGCTCTTCTAACTTGACCGGGCACGCGAGACTGTCCGATAAGCGGTGTAACTGGCTCGACACGCCAACGAGGTTGGCGAGGAAGGTCAGTGATGACCGAGACACTGCCGAGCGTGAGCTCGATGCCGAAGGAAGCGAAAAAGACCAGGAGGGTCTCCCGTTC
>Ga0075156_10002660_pt1 | contig 9993 bp, 11 predicted proteins | sample JI81AbrownDNA_FD_70966 | JGI IMG/M metagenome (GOLD analysis project Ga0075156, IMG submission 70966) | Wastewater effluent complex algal communities from Wisconsin, to seasonally profile nutrient transformation and Carbon sequestration -... | ecosystem: Engineered > WWTP > Effluent > Algae...
TGGTCGACGATGGCCTGGAACAATGGGGTCATGTCGCCGGAGCGTACTTCCGGGCTCAGGCCGGCATAGCCGTGCAGGGCAGAAGCGTAAACAGTATGGAAATCAAGTTGGTCGTCGGTAGCGCCGAGGCGGTCGAACAGATCAAAAGTTTGATCCAGTACCCAATCAGGACGCGCGCCCGGACGATCAACCTTGTTCACCACGACGATTGGCTTGAAGCCCATCGCGAAGGCTTTCTGGGTCACGAAGCGGGTTTGCGGCATCGGGCCGTCCATTGCGTCGACCAGGATCAATACGGAATCGACCATCGACAATACGCGTTCCACTTCGCCACCGAAGTCGGCATGGCCTGGGGTGTCGACGATATTGATGCGGTATTCCTCACCTTCCGGTGATTTCCAGCGGATGGCGGTATTTTTCGAAAGGATGGTAATGCCGCGCTCTTTTTCGAGATCGTTGCTGTCCATGACGCGCTCGGTAACAACCGTGCGTTCGCTGAAAGTGCCTGATTGCTGCAGCAGCTTGTCAACGAGGGTGGTTTTGCCATGGTCAACGTGGGCGACGATGGCGACATTGCGGATTTTTTCAATAGACATAACGAAGGGCGCCGAGACCAGCGCTTCACTGTTGGGAAGTTAGCCCAATATTATAGCGGGAAACCGGGCCGATGAGCTGAGTAATTGCTCCTTGTGGCAGAATAGAGGGCCAGAATTTACTGCCATGACACCCAAGGACTTCCCATGAGCGATTTAATTGCGACTTTCACCACTGCGCGCGGCCCGATTCGCGTCCGTCTTTTTGCCGATAAAGCCCCGGTTACCGTGGCCAATTTCGTCAATCTCGCACAGCGCGGTTACTACAATGGCCTGAACTTCCATCGCGTGATTCCGGATTTCATGATTCAGGGCGGTTGCCCGCGCGGCACCGGCACCGGTGGCCCGGGCTACAAGTTTGAAGACGAATGCCGTCCCGATGCGCGCCACGATAAACCCGGCGTGTTGTCGATGGCCAATGCCGGCCCGAAAACCAATGGCAGCCAGTTTTTCATCACCCATACCGCAACCCCGTGGCTTGACGGCAAGCACACCGTGTTCGGTGAAGTGATCGACAGCAGCGACCAGAAAGTGGTCGATGCGATCAAGGGCAGTGATGCGCTTGAAAGCATTACGATCGAAGGCGATGCCTCTGCGTTGCTGGCCTCGCAAGCCGCCCGCATTGCCGAATGGAATGCCGTGCTTGATGCTGCGTGAGTATCCGGATTCAAAAATAAAAAAACGGGAGCCTTGGCTCCCGTTTTTTTTTTGAACCTTTACATCACGACAGCATATTCGGAATTTCCGCAACAAACCTGATCGTGTGTTTCAGCTGTTTATTTTACGAATTTTACCGAGTCCAGAAGTTTGTTGACTGAAGCAACGTCGCGGCCATGATAGTACTCAAGCGGCGCGTCCCACATAAAGATGGTAAGTCTTTCATTACGTTCAAGCGCCATTATTGTGCCTCCGTAATTTAGTCCTTGTGCCGTCGTGAATTTAGTGTCGAAACGTATCCCGGTCGCACCCGAAACCGATGCTGGGCGCAGATTGCTTGATTCCACATTCGCCAGGCCCTGTCTGCGAAGTCCATCGAGAATCAAATCACGCAACTCATCCTGGCGCAGACCTGGTTTGTACCAGACACCATCTGGACGGCTTTTTGTTTCGCGTCGGCCAAGAAATACATTTTCATTCGGTTTGACTTTGGAAAAAATAGCCAACTCGTTGAGCAGTCCCCCGTCAATGGTCCAGATTTCGAAACGGCCCCAGCGCTGCTTCGCCCAATCAAGCGATGTCGTGACCTGCATATCGAATACAGGGATGCTGCTGCCCGCCTTGACCAGTGTACCGCCCGCACTGACGCAGCCAAGCAATGACAGTAAGGATGCCGCTAGCATTAGTTTTAGAAAGTTCTTCATGGCGTTGTCCTTAACTCTTTCAGATTCTGGTCAATAAAAGTCATGTCGTCGGCGTCCGGCGCAAGGCTGAGGTATTTTTCCAGGGCATCGATTGCTTCGGCCCTGGAGTTGGCAGATTTGAGAGCCAATCCATGTTCGCGCCATGCACTTGCCGGCGCACCTTCTTCACCGATGGCTTCCCGGTAAAGTTTTGCCGACATCGCCCTGTCGCCATCGTGGTTGCGACGGCGATAAACCTCGGCACGATAGAAGGTAAATAGTCCTTTCTTGCTGGAGGGGTAACCCGGTTCCATATCCGCCAGAGCCTGCAACGAGGTCGAAAACAGGCGGCGTGAAATTTCATCGTCTAGCCATTTCTCGAGGAACGTTTCGGTGATGCTGCGATAATGTTCCGCATCGAGTTTCTTTCCCGGGTTCGGAAGGGCTTGGGCTGCCGCCATCAAATCGTCCCGGCGCTCCTGGGCTTTGGGGTGGCTTGCAAAAACAGGAAGTGGTTTGCCGTATGTGATTACTTTTTCTTCGCGCAACATGCGGTCCCAAAGCTGCGCACCGACAAAAGGGTCATAGCCGTTCCTGCTGAGCATCTCGAAGCCGACCTTGTCTGCTTCACGTTCCTTGTCCCGGCTAAACTTTGCCATATTGGCGAAACCAATCAGGCTGGCTGCCATGTCAATGCCGGTACCGGCCGTTATCATTCCGAATGTCGCGAGGAATGCAGAGTCTTTTTTGGCTTTGCGCCATTGCGACAACTGATGCCTGTTCTTGTAGTGCCCGAATTCATGGCCGAGAACCAGGGCAAGCTCGGCTTCGTTTTGCATGCGCAGAAGTGCGCCGCTCCAAACTACCATCATTCCATTCGGTGCCATCATCGCATTGAAGTAGGGAACGTCGAGAATATAGATCCGCAAGTCCTTGCAATAATCGCCGGTTATTTTGCAAGTTACATCGCGTACGTAGGCGTTCAATGCAGGATCGCGGATTAGCCGGGGCGATTCCTTTACATTGATTTCGATCTTGTCGTAGATGTACCAGAGCTCGGATTCATCCGTTTTCAAGGTCGGTCGATAACCGGCGGCAATGGGCGTCACATCGCCTGGTTTTGCATTCTCGGCCTGAACGCAGCAGGTCACGAAAGAAAGGAGGGTCAGTACGGTCGCATTGAAGAATGGACTCTTCACAGCGGGAAGCCTTTGAGCATCACGGCAGCAGTGGCATTCGCGCCTTTTTCGTCCCGCAAGTCGCCGCTTTGCTTGGCGAGGAAGTTGAACCAAACCACTTGCCCGGTCCGGAGATCCACCAGTGTTGTTACACCCACTTGGGCACCACCGCCTATGTCGCCACCGAGCAAGAGGAAGCCGACTACGCGAAGTGCTGCCCGTCCGGCGCTGGTATAGCTATCTTCGATGTAGGTAAACAGTGCGTAATCGGCACCGGTTTTTTCGCGAAGTTCCTGCACGCCCGTACCAAGCGACCAATCGAGCTGCTTGTCCTTTTTGGTCGCCAGCCGGTTGCCGCTGGCGGTATAAAACAGAATACTTCTTGAGACGGCCACATTCAGGCGTACGAGCTGGCCAATTCGCGAGTTTGGTTCAATGCTGCCAATAACCTTCAAGTTCGGTTTGCGTTCGATTTTTCCGTTGCCGAGTATTCGGTCGACCGCCTGCGGATAGAGCTCGCGTGCCTTGTCGCTCCATTCCTGGCGCGGCTCCCGGATGCCACCCACCAGTACCTCCGAGAGTTCGATATCAGGCTCTATCATGACTAGGCTGCCCTCGATTTTTACCGGCTTGCCGTCAGGGCCTTTTAGCACGCGGTTTTGTGTGTAGGCGAAACTGTCAAAGCTTGTTATCAGAAGCAGGCCGACAATGGCAAAATAATGGAATTTCCCGCGAATCAGCGACTTCAGCATGCTCATCTCCCCCGATGGTGTGCCCAGAATTTAGCATCTCGGCTTGGTTTCGGCGATGGGGAGCTGTGATAAAATTCGGCGCGGCAAATCTTTCGTTTCAACCTCATTAAGGAATCGCAATGCTCCAACTCGCCAAACGCATGGGTCGCGCCAAGCCCAGCGCCATTATGGCCGTGGCTGAAAAAGCCAAAGCGCTGAAAGCCGCAGGTCGCGACATTATTTCGTTCTCGATCGGCGTGCCGAATTTTCTTCCGGGCGAGCATGTGTATGCCGCGGCTAGAGAGGCGTTGAGCAAAGATTCCGGACAGTATGGTTCCAATCGCGGAAGCGATGCCTTGCTGGATGCATTCATCGCGCATATCGCCGAAATCGGTTTGACCGGATACGAACGCAAGCATTGCAGCACCGGCATCGGCGCCAAGCATGTGTTGTATTCGCTGGCCGAAGCGCTGCTGGAAGAGGGCGATACCATCGTGTATCCATCGCCTTACTGGACCACGTACCAGGACATCGCCGATATCGTGAATGCCAAGGCTGTGACCTTGCCATGCCCGGCCTCGCAAAATTACAAGCTGACGCCGCAGCAACTCGATGCCGCGATGGCGGAACACAAACCGAAAGTTTTCCTGTTCAACAATCCGTCGAATCCGACCGGCATGGTTTACACGAAGGACGAAATCGAAGCTCTCGCGGAAGTATTGGTGAAATATCCGGACACCTGGATCATCACCGACGATATTTACAATCGCATGGTGTTCGATGGGTTGGGTTACCACAACTTCGTGCACTCGAAACCCGAATTGCGCGATCGCGTGATTTTTGTCGATTCACTTTCCAAGACCTACGGCATGCCGGGTTGGCGCGTCGGCTTCATGGCGGGTCCGGAGTCGGTGGCCAAAGCATTAACCACCTTGAATTCGAATCACATCACGAACATACCCGAAATCGTTACCGCCGCCGCGGTCGCTGCATTGACGGGCCCACAAACCGTGCCGACGGAAAAAAATATCGAATTCCAGAACAAGCGTGATCTGGTCATCGCCGCGATGAATGCGATTCCCGGCGTTGTCTGTCCGAAACCGCAGGGCGCGTTTTACGTGTTCCCGGATATTTCCTGCGCGTTTGGCAAAGCCCATGGCGTGAAAGACATCCACAACGATATCGATTTCTGCAATGTATTGCTGGAAGCGAAAGGCGTTGCATGCGTACCGGGTTCCGCTTTCGGCGAACCGAAAGCCTTGCGTATTTCCTACACTTGCCCGACTGCACAACTCGAGCCGGGTTTGAAACGCATCCAGGAATTTTTTGCCGAGCTGAGTTGATTGAATTTACGGCGGTGCATTTCGATGCGCCGCCTTCTTTTTTTGTTTTGCCTATTTGTTGAAATTAATCGGTGCGCGAAGGCGCACATCGTATTTAAATAATGGAGAGCCTCATGAAATCCCCGATTCGCGTTGCCGTTACCGGTGCTGCCGGTCAAATTGGTTATTCACTCGTTTTCCGTATCGCTTCCGGCGAAATGCTGGGTAAAGACCAGCCGGTCATCCTGCAAATGCTGGAACTGCCGATGGAAAAAGCCCAGGCTGCACTGCAAGGCGTGATGATGGAACTCGACGACTGCGCATTCCCGCTGCTCGCCGGAATGGTCGGCACCGATGATCCGATGGTCGCATTCAAGGATGCCGACATCGCATTGCTGGTCGGAGCACGTCCACGCGGCCCGGGTATGGAACGTAAAGACCTGCTGCTCGAAAACGCGAAAATCTTCACCGTACAAGGCAAGGCATTGAATGCCGTCGCATCGCGGAATGTAAAAGTTCTGGTTGTCGGCAACCCCGCGAATACCAATGCTTACATTGCCATGAAATCGGCACCGGATCTGAATCCGAAGAACTTCACCGCGATGCTGCGTCTCGACCACAATCGCGCGCTGTCGCAATTGTCATCGAAAACCGGCAAACCGGTCGGCGATATTCAGAAACTGGTCGTCTGGGGCAACCACAGCCCGACCATGTACCCGGATTACCGTTTCGCCACCATCGGCGGCGCTTCGGTAAAAGACAGCATCAACGACGAAAGCTGGAACAAGGAAACCTTCATTCCGAAAGTCGGCAAACGCGGCGCGGCGATTATCGAAGCGCGTGGTTTGTCATCGGCTGCATCGGCTGCGAACGCCGCGATTGACCACATCCATGATTGGGTGCTCGGCACCGACGGCCATTGGGTAACGATGGGTGTTCCCTCCGATGGTTCCTACGGCATTCCGAAAGACGTGATGTACGGTTTTCCGGTCACCTGCAAAAACGGTGAATACGAAATCGTGAAGGGTCTCGAAATCGACGAGTTCAGTCGCGAGCGCATGAACTTCACGCTCAATGAGCTTGAAGAAGAGCGCGCCGGTGTAGCAGATTTACTGTAATCGGAAACAATTCGAGGCGACCATTGGGTCGCCTCGTTGTATAGAGGAAGCAAAATGACTCAGTCTGCAGGCTCGCAATTTCGCGCTGCCATCAAAGAAGAATCACCGCTGCAAGTAATGGGTGCAATTACCGCCTACGCCGGCTTAATGGCGAAGCGCACAGGTTACAAGGCACTTTATCTTTCCGGCGGCGGTGTTGCCGCCAATTCCCTTGGCATGCCTGATCTGGGCATTAGCTCGATGGAAGATGTACTGACCGACGCGCGCCGAATTGTCGAAGCAACCGATATGCCCTTGCTGGTCGATATCGATACCGGCTGGGGCGGCGCCTTCAACATCGCCCGCACGATCAAGTCCTGCATCCGCACTGGCATTGCCGCCGTGCATATGGAAGACCAGGTCGGGCAAAAACGTTGCGGCCATCGTCCTGGCAAGGAAGTAGTTTCACTTGGCGAAATGGTCGATCGCGTCAAAGCCGCCGTCGATGCAAAAACCGACTCAAGTTTTGTGCTGATGGCGCGTACCGATGCCGCAGCGGTGGAAGGCATTGATTCGGCGATCGAACGTGCCTGTGCCTATGTTGAAGCTGGTGCGGACATGATTTTTCCGGAAGCAATGCGAAGCCTTGATGACTATCGCCGCTTTAAGAGTGCGGTAAAAGTGCCGATTCTCGCGAACCTGACCGAGTTTGGTTCCACGCCTTTTTTTACCACCGATGAACTGCGCGATGCAGGTGTTGATATCGCCTTGTATTGCTGCGGTGCTTATCGTGCGATGAATAAGGCGGCATTGAATTTTTATGAAACCGTTCGCCGCGAAGGTACCCAGAAAAATATTGTCGATACATTGCAAAGCCGTGCCGATTTGTACGATTTTCTGAATTACCACAGTTACGAAGACAAGCTAGATAGCCTGTTTTCGAAAAGCGTCAAATAGGAACTTGCCCATGAGCGAGACCGATCCTGCGGAAGCATCTAAACCGAGGTTTGAGTGGGACAGGATTACTGCCCTGATGGCCGTTCTGATCGGTGCCTGTGCGCTTGCGGTTAGTCTCTACACGGCATTTCTGCAAAATGCGCAGGTTCGGGCGCAGACATGGCCCTATTTGCAAATGTGGCAGTCGAACGTCAATCGCAGTTTTTCGATTTCAAACCGTGGCGTCGGGCCGGCGCGGGTGGCGGACGTGAAATTGTGGATTGATGGCAGGGAAGTGGAGAATTTCGATCAAGCGATTGTCGTCCTGTCGAAAAGCACACAGCGGGTCAGTTCGGTTCAGAGTTATTTTGCCCGCCGGGTACTTACCCCGAATGAAGATGTCACGATGATTCAATTTGATACCGACGCACACTACAATATTTTCATGAATAATCGTGACCGGATGGCTTTTCAAGTCTGTTATTGCTCGGTACTTAATGAGTGTTATTTACTGGACGAGCGTGCCAAGTCGGAACAAGAGTACATTACTGAAGTCAGTCAATGCCCGGTTGGAAAGCCTGGCAAATTCCGTTGAGAAAATATATGAATATCCCCTCAGAACAAGTTCTCCCCAAGGCAAAAAAATCCGTTGCTCTCAGCGGCACTGCAGCCGGTAACACCGCGCTTTGCACCGTAGGACGCAGCGGCAATGATCTGCATTACCGCGGTTACGATATTCATGATCTGGCGACAAAATCGAGTTTTGAAGAAGTCGCGCACTTGTTGGTGCATGGCGCGTTGCCGACGGCATCGCAACTCGCTGCCTACAAAACAAAATTGAAGCGTTTACGCGGTTTACCGGTTCTGGTAGCCGAAGCGCTGGAGTTGATTCCCGCCAGCGCGCATCCGATGGACGTATTGCGCACCGGTTGTTCCGTGCTGGGTACGGTTTTGCCAGAGCGCGATACGCATCCTGACAATGAAGCACGTGATATCGCTGATCGCCTGATGGCGAGTTTTGGTTCGATGCTGCTTTACTGGTGGCATTTCACCCGCAACGGCCGTCGCATTGATTGCGAAACCGACGACGATTCCATCGCCGCCCATTTTCTGCACCTGCTGCACGGCGAGCCCGCCAGTGAATTGCATGCGCGTTCGCTGGACCGCTCTCTGGTCTTGTACGCCGAGCATGAATTCAACGCCAGCACTTTTGCCTGTCGCGTGATTGCCGGCACCGGCTCGGATATTTTTTCCTGCATCACCGGCGGCATCGGTGCATTGCGCGGTCCGAAACACGGCGGCGCGAATGAAGTGGCGATGGAAATCATCGCCCGTTACGGTACCGCCGACGAAGCCGAAGCCGATATCCGCGCCCGCGTCGAACGCAAGGAAATCGTGATCGGTTTCGGCCATCCTGTTTACACGATCGGCGATCCGCGCAATCCGATCATCAAGGAAATCTCGCGTGAGCTGTGCAAGCAGGGCGGTAATCAAACCCTGTTCGACGTCAGCGAACGCATCGAAAACCTGATGATGGATTTGAAGAAGATGTTCCCGAATCTCGATTGGTACAGTGCATCTGCTTATCACATGATGGGAATCCCGACCGCGATGTTCACACCGCTGTTCGTCATTGCCCGCACCTCGGGCTGGAGCGCGCACGTGATCGAGCAGCGTCAGGACGGCAAGATCATTCGCCCGAGCGCGAATTACACCGGGCCGGAAGATCGCGAATACGTGAGCATCGATAAACGCTGATGTACGACAACTGGTATGCCAACGGACTTGTGGTATTGGCTACCGGTATCGTCGTGTGTCTTTGCGTCATGGTGCATTACGAAGGTTTGAGCTTTTTGGTAAGGGGCCTGGGAAAACGGCACGATCATCAGCCGCGCCGCAAAGTGCTATACGGCATTTTTGCGGTACTGTTTTTGCACGTGATCGAAATATGGCTGTTCGGATTGGGCTACTGGGCACTGCTGCTGTGGCCCGAAACGGGGCATGTGGTATCTAGCGCTTCCACCAGTTTTCTTGACTCCATTTATCTTTCGGCGATGACCTATACCACGGTAGGTTTCGGCGATCTTGCGCCGGTCGGACCCATCCGGTTCCTGGCAGGCACGGAGGCGCTGACCGGCTTCGTGATGATTACCTGGTCGGCCTCGTTCACGTTTCTGGAAATGGAACGGTTCTGGCGCCGCTAGCTTCTTTAACAGGACAATAAAAAACCCGCCCAGTTACCTGAGCGGGTTCTCGTATCGCTGATGCATACCGACGAGGACGGCATACAGCGCTACAACCGAAGGCTTATCGTTTCAGGCGATCAACCTTGTAAAACGTGTGGTCACCAATCTTGGCCACTTCCGGATAGCTGCTCCAGGTAGGGTTAGCCAGACTGCGTGCTGCAAAATGGCTTGCACCGGGAACGACTTCATTGCGTTTACCTGCGGGCTGTTTCCAGTCCTTTTGCGAAGCGAACGCAACATTCACTGCTTTCTGCCAGGAATCGAGCGACTTGATCCGCACGCCAGGTCCAACGATTGTCGGGGCGAACTGCTTCGGTGCGGTGACAACCTCGCAAACCGAATCACCCCAGCGACCATCTTCGCGACGACGCAATGCCACTTCAGCTACCGCGCGTTGTCCGAGCTCGGACTGGTCGCGCGATTCCAGATATACCGTTGTTGCCAAGCACAAGGGGTCTGCCACGGGTTGGGGCAGCAGGCTGGACAACCACATCAAAAAAGATAACTTCATACTCGTGCCTCAAATCGGCGCGCCGCAATTCACCCAACC
>Ga0075156_10002662_pt1 | contig 9991 bp, 9 predicted proteins | sample JI81AbrownDNA_FD_70966 | JGI IMG/M metagenome (GOLD analysis project Ga0075156, IMG submission 70966) | Wastewater effluent complex algal communities from Wisconsin, to seasonally profile nutrient transformation and Carbon sequestration -... | ecosystem: Engineered > WWTP > Effluent > Algae...
GCATCCGCCAGCGCGGCTGGCTCCGGTCGCGGCGGCCGGGCTGGGCCGCGCGCTCGGAAAGGGCGGCAGCGATGGCGTCGCCGACCGCGGGTCGCTCCAGCGGCGTGACGATGTGAACCTCGGTGGTGCGCAGTGCGCGCGCAACCACCTCGGCCCCGTCGAGGATCTGGTGAGGCGCCACGAGGGCGAGCGCCGTGTCCTTCGCGGAGGCCGGCTCGCCTTCGGCGAGGTTGATGACCACGACCGCTCGGCGCCGCCCGGTCGCCGCGGCGGCCAACTTACGGGCGAAGGGGAAACCGGCGCCGCCCCGGCCGACGACGGCGCCGGCGCCGACCGTGGCCAAGACCGTGTCGAGGTCGAGCTGAGGGAGCTGGCCAAACCGGTCGCGGTGTGCCTCCAGCGACGGTCCGTCCAGCACGCCGGACAGGAGCACCGGCCCTGGGGTGGCGACGACCTGAGCAGGCGGATCCGTGCGGACCGTGCGTGGCACCGACCGAGCGCTGAGCGACCGGCGCACGGTCGCCGCAGGTGCCGAGGGTGCAACGGGGGCTCCGGCGCCCGCGCCAGGGAAGGAGGTGACCGAGGCCAGGACCGCCCCGCTCATGACCGAACCACCTGGACGCGGCGGGCCACGGCCCGACCGGCGACGGCAACGACGACGGCTGCCACACAGCTCAGCACGGTCCAGCGTCCCCACGGCGACCCGGCGTCGGTGCCGATCCCGAGGGTGTGGATCACCGCGACACCCCAACTCACGTAAGCCAACAGGTGGATGCGCCGCCACACCCGCTCGGAGATCCGCGAGCGCAGCAGGCTGCTCACGCCGATGGCCAGCAGCAGGTCCAGGCTCAGCGCCCCCATCCCGAGGTAGAGCGGGCGATACAGCCCCCCTACGGGCAGGAATGCGTCGAACCACCGGATGTCGACGTAGGTGTCTACGACGGCCGTCGTCACGTGGGCGGCGAGCAGGACGGTGGCCAACAGCGCGAGGTTGCGGTGCAGCCCCTGGGTGACGAATCGGGGGACGAACCGACCGGGCCCGCGACCGGTTGCCGACAGGATGCCGAGCAGCACGACCGCCGTATAGAGAACGAGCAGGACGATCCCGGTGCCCCTGTTGGCGAACCACAGGAGCGGACCGGACAGGTCGATGGACGGAAGGCTCACGTGCGGGACTCCTCAAGGTCTGTGGGCCAGGTAGGGGTGCGGCGGACCGACCCGTCGGCCGCGAGCAAGCGCGCGGCGACGCCGTGTCGGGCCAACCATTCGGGGGCGTCGGCCCCCAGGACGAGCGCGGCGGTCGTCGCGGTGTTCGCATCGGCCGCGCAGTCCCCGTATGCCGTGACTGACAGCCAGGGGGTCTGCGCCGGTCGACCGGTGCGCGGGTCCAGGACGTGGTGCCAGGCCGATCCGGCCCGAACCCACCGTCGGGCGGTGACTGATGAGGTGGCCAGCCCGCCCGCGGTCAGGGACACGCGGCATACCTCGGGGTCGTTGTCCGACCACGCGCGCAGGTCGGGCGCGAGGTCGACCGGCCAGGTGACTGCGGCGCCGGCCGGGGCGTGCGCGCGGACGTCTCCGCCGACGCTGACGACGACAGCCACGCCGAGCCGTTCGACGATGGTGAGGGCGACGAGGTCGGCGGCATACGCCTTGCCGGTGGCGCCGAGGTCGAGGGCGACGCCGTGCGGGACGCGCACCCGGTCACCGTCGATGCGGACGTCCGACCAGGCGCCGGCGACCGGCACGGGCAGGGCGTGGGCCTCGACGGTGCTGGGGAGTTGGCTGAAGGTGCGGTCATAGCCCGCGGCGACCATGAGCTCTCCGAGGGTGGGATCGACCAGCCCGTCGGTCGAGTGGGCGGCTCGAAGCGCCACCCGGACCGCGCCGATGAGGATCGGGCTGACCGACACCCAGTGGCCGCCAGCCTGATTGGCCCGGACCAGGTCACTGTCCTGGCGGAATCGACTGCAGGCCACGTCGACCTCGGACAGCACTGCGGCGGCAAGCGCCGCAGCCTCGTCGGCGACGGTCGCGTCGGCCACGCCAAGGTGGACGTAGGTTCCCAGTGCTCGCCACGAGCGCGAGCCCGGGTCGGTCGGGACGTCGTATGCCGTCCCCCCAGCCCCCCGCCTTACGCGGGATTCGGCGGGGGGCTGGGGAGTTGCGGCGCGCAGGGCGAGGGTCACGACCCTGATGAGACGACGGGGGCGGGTTTCGGCGCCGGCTTGGGCGCGGCCGGCTTCGGAGCCACGACCGGCTTCGGGGCTGCGACCGGTTTCGGGGCTGCGACCGGTTTGGCCACCGTGGTCGTCCTGCTCGCGCTCGTCTTCGGTTTCGGCGAAGGGCTGAGCGAGCCGCCGGTGGCGGCTGCTGTCGTCACCGATTCGCTGACCACGGTGCGGTAGGTGCGGTCCACGACTTCCGCCACCGTCTGCTGTGCGGCTGCCGCCTTTGCCTGGGCCTTGAGCGCCTGCTGCTGCGCGGTGTCCGCCGCCGCCAGACCGGTGATGGCGCCGGTCGAGGCAACGGTGGCGGCAGCGACCACGCCGGTGAGGGCGTGCATGGCGGTCATGGACCGGTCGCGAGAGGCGGGCAACCAAGTTCGATTCATGTGGTTCATCGTCGACGCGGCTGCGGCAAGGGCGCGTCAGGCGCACCTCAAGACAACGCTAAGAAGTCCGGTCAGCGGTAGCGCCTGGAGGCCTGGACGGCGGATGCGCGGCCGAATTCTTAGCACTCCCTTGATGCTGCCCGAGGGTGCGGTTGACCCAAGGTGAGTCACCGTGAAGGTGCACCGCGTTCCCACGCCGACGTCGATGGCGCCCGCGGTCCCTGCACCTCGCACATCGAATCGGAAGGCAACCTCATGTGGATCGGATGGAAGGCCATCAGCCTCGGAGTCGTCAGTGGGGGGGCGATCGCCGTCGCGCTCTATAGCTCGCTGGCCGCGGGTTCGGCCGCCCCATCGGCGTCGATCCCGATCTCGCAGACCGTCCCGACCGCGGTCTATGCCGACTGCGTGGAGCCGGCGGTTCTCGAGGGCGATGAGTGCGTCACCCACGTGAGCGTCACCCGCACGGTGGCCGCGCCTGCCCCGGCGGCCGTTCCCGTCCCGGCGGTTGCTGCGTCATCAGCGACCACGTCCGCGACCCGGTACACGCCTGCCCCGACCCCGACCCCGGAGGCAGCGCCGGCGGCCGCGACGGTCGACGACCACGACGACGACGAGCATGAGGACGAGCGCGATGGTGACGACGAGCCTGACGACGACGAGCGCGACGGTGACGACGACTGACCAACCCGCACCGGGCCGGGGCAAGCTTGCGACGCAGTGGGATTCAGTCGGCGCGCTCGATGAGGGGCAGGACGACGATCACGGCGAGGCCGCCAAGCCCGGCCCGTTCGAAACCGACCGACCCTCCCGCGTCAGCCGCCAGGCGGCGGACGATGTCCAGCCCCAACCCGGTGCTCCCGGCGCCACTCTCACCGCGCGCGAACGCAACCGTGTCGGGGCTGCCGTCCCCGCCGTCCTCGACCCGCAGGACCACCAGCCCATCGACGACGTGCAACTCCAACCGGATTGGCGTCTCCTCAGGCGTGTGCGCGAACGCGTTGTCGACGAGGTTGTCCAGCAGGTCGGCCAGGTCCCGAGCCGCCAGCCCGACCAACGCCGGTCGGTATGCCGCGTGCTCACCTCCCGGGTGCTCACCCGTGACGCTCTCTCCCGCCGCCCCGCTGGCCGAACCGTTCGCCGAGCCGCCGATCACGGTGGTCATGCGCCCCTGGTCCTCGGCCAGCGGACCCCAGTGATGGGCCCGGTCGGCGAGGACGACTCGGGCGTCGCACCATCCGCCCATTGCGTCGCGGCTCGGGCGCCGGGCGTCGGCGACCACCGAGTCGATGGCGCGGTGCAGGTCCTCGACATGGCTGCGCAACCGGGCCCGAACCGTCGGGTCCTCCACCTGATCGGTGTCCAGCCGCAGTGCCGTGACCGGAGTGCGCAGCCGGTGGGACAGGTCGGCGGCGCCCTCGCGCTCGATCCGCAGCAGGTCCTCGATCCGGTCCGCGAGTTGATTGAGGGCATGTCCAAGCTCGACGACCTCGACCGGCCCCGTGGCCGCTGCTCGGGCTTCGAAGTCGCCGGATCGCAGCCGGTGGGCGACACCAGCCATCGCGACGACCGGTGTGCTGATCCGGGCGCTCTGACGCCGGGCGACGAGCACGCTCACCACGACGAGCAACAGGCCGACCGCGACGAGGATCGCCCACGAGCCGTAAACCCCGCGCCGCACCCGTCCGAGGTCGGTGACCGAGTGCACGATCGCGACCCCGTCGGCGACACCGACGGGGATCAGCACGTGGAAGCGGTCATCGACGGTCGTCGCCATCGACCGGTTGTCGGCCCGGACCGCGGCGAGAAGGCGGGCATCCTCCGGGAACTGCGCCGGGCCGGACGAGGGCTGACCGGTGGTGACAGGGCCGGTGGTTGTCGGGCCTCCAATAAGTTGACCGGAGGGGAGAGCGACGGTCGTCGTCGCCGTGCGGGCACCGAGGGTGGGGGCCAGGACTGCCGGGAGCGACGCCGGGTCGTCGACCCCGGCGACGATCATCGCCACGCTCTGGGCGTCACTGTTGGTCGCGGAGACCGCTCGCTCCTCGGCCATGGTCCGCACGAGCAGGCACAGGGGGATGACGAACGAGATCACGACGCCGGCGACCAACGCTGCGGCCAGCCACGTGATCCGAGACCTCAGCATCAGTCAGCCGACCCGGGGTGGGCCCCGCGCGGGTCAACCAACCTCACACCGACCCCCCGAACGCTATGGAGATAGACCGGATCGGCGGCGGTCTCGCCGAGCTTGCGCCGCAGCCAGGACAGGTGGACATCGACCGTCCGGTCGCCGCCGCCATAACTCTGCCGCCACACCTCGGTGAGGATCTCGCGCTTGGTGACGACCTCGCCGACCCGCTGGGCCAGCAGGTGCAGCAGGTCGAACTCCTTGCGGGACAACTCCACGGGTATCCCGTCCACCGTCACCTCGCGACTGGCCGAGGTGATGACCAGACCGCCCACGACGATGGGTGTCGGCGGCGCGTCGTGCCCCGCCCGACGCAGGACCGCACGGATGCGTGCCTCGAGTTGGTCACCGCCAAACGGCTTGACGAGGTAGTCGTCGGCGCCGAGGTCGAGGGCTCGAACGATCTCCTTCTCGTCGTCGCGAGCCGTTGCGACGACCACAGGCACCGAGCTCACGGCGCGCAACATCGACAGCACGGTCAGGCCGTCGACGTCCGGCAACCCGAGGTCGAGCACGACGACATCCGGCGGCTGGTCGACGGCCTCGGTCAGCCCGGCCATGCCGGTCGGCTGGCTGGTCACCGCGTGGCCCGCGCCGGCCAGACTGCGCAACAACGCGCCACGGATCGCGGGATCATCTTCGACGACGAGCACGCGAGCCATGGGGGTTACGCTACGCGCAGCATGGGGAGGAACCGATGAGCGGATCGCGGGCACAACTGCTGCGGTATGCCGCAACCTGGGTGCTCGTGGTCAGCGTGACGGCTGGGCTGTCGTGGGGCGCGATCTCTCGGGCCGGAGAGGCGGCCACACTCCTCGGCGCGCCGGTCCCACTCGGCTCGGCGGCGGCCCCGACGACCGCCGGCTTGACGCCCAGCGCGACCCAGTCGGTCCCGCCCCCGCCGCCGGTGACGTCGGCACCGACCTCCAGCGGGCAGTCGTCGACCTCCCCGAGCTCCCCAAGCACCCCGAAGCCCGAGCCGACCGAGTCGCCCCGTCCGGTGGTCCGGTCAGTCAGCACGGCGGCCGGTCAGGTCTGGGCCTACTGCGTCGGCGACACCGCGTACCGCCGCAGCGTCGTGGCGACCGACGGCTGGAGCTTCGAGTTCTCGCGCGAAGACAACGGGCGCTTCGAGGTGAAGTTCCAACTCGCGGGAGCGGAGGAGGAAGAGGTCGAGGTGAAGGTTCGCTGTGAGGCGGGTCTCCCGGTTTTCACCACCGATTGAGCGAGCCGCGGCCGCTTGAGGTGAGCGGGCGGCATACCCCGTGGGGGCTAGGCGTATTCCCAGCGGAGGCCGACGATCCCGCGGCGCGCGCGCTCGCGCACCAGGGTGACTCGACGGTCCGGTGAGAGCGTCCGTTGGCGGACGAACAGGTCGGGGCCGTTGTCGGTGGCCCGCTCGAACTCCTCGAGGCGCACCGGCAGACAGTCGGGGTGGAAGCCCAGGTCGAGGACCATCATCGAGCGCGAGGTGACGACGAGCCGATAGAGCAGGAGGCTGCGCTGCTCGTTGTCATCGAACGTGAGGTAGTGCAGGAAATGGTGCTCACCGCGGCGGACGAAGCGATCGAAGACGAGTTCGCTGACGACGACGTTGGCCTCCGCATCCCGGCGGACCCGCCCGATGCGTCCGCCGCTGACCGCCTCGTGGCGGATGAGCTCAGGTCGCCCGCCCGGTTCCCCGCCGTGCAGGATCGGGAACCGATCGGTGTCGACCAGGGCGCGATAGGTCTCGACCGCGCGCACCGACCGCAGGCACCCCGTGGGTCCGAACTCGGCGACCTGGATGGCGGACAACGGTTCGAGGGTGGCCATGCCGTCGGGGCAGCCGACGCCCTCCATGAGGACGCCGATTCGGGCGGCCGCGGCGGCCATGTCGAGCTCTGGGCTGACCGGGGTCGAGTTCGGGTGGCGCAAGGCCTCGGTGAAACTGCCGATTGGCACCTTGAGGATTTCCTCGAGGGCGGTCACGGCGAGGAGCGAGGTCGGCTGGGTGGGCAGGCGGTGACCGTTCTGCCAGTAGCTCAGGGTGCTGCGACCGATCGCGAAACCGCGCTCGGCCAAACGACGTTGGACGGCATCCAAGGTGAGGCCGCTCGCGTGGAGCGCCACCCGCAACTCCCCCGAGAAGCGGTTCGATCCGGTGTCGATCACCACCAGAGATTCACAGTCCTTCCGTGAACGTTCACACCCAGGGCGATCGTGGCACGGGGAGCGGGCGTTCACAAGCGGGCGCGTTCACATACCCGACAATCCATATCGAACCAGCCTTGTCCGACGTGTCCGGGCCGGTGAGAATTCAAGCACTGTTGGGAAGCAGTGACGTTGATCGGGACCGGCCCAAATCGGACCCCCGAAAGACATCCACCGCGCTGTCGGCTGATGCGGGACCGCGGCGCGAACGATGGCCGGACCCCTCCTGGTGTCAGGGGTCCGGCCATCGGCCCATCACTCGCCATACTCTGCAACGCCCTTCACGTCTGGCGCCCTCACTTCTGAAGCGTGGCCTCCCAGAAGCCGGGCAGTTGCGCGATCCGATCCGCCAACTCCTGCGCGGCCTCCAACTCGGCCTCGACGTCCACCTCGGGCGGCAGCAGATCAGTCACCCCGGTGAGGTCGACCAGTCGGCTCCACGTCGCGAGATCGTTGAGCGCGCCGAGACGATCCTGCAGGGCACCGAGGGTCTTCTCCATGACGAGGGCATCGGAGGCAGTCCGCGGCCACATCGTCCCGAAGAACTGGCAGCCGTAGCGAACCTTCTTCGCCTCGATCCGCAGCTGGTGGCGGTCGTGGTCGGAGAGGTCGGCCAGTCGCCTGCTCATCGTGCGGATCCGCTTGCGGCGTCGTTCGAGGGCGCCGGCCGTCCACGCTCGGCCGCTCCACGTGCCAGTGCCGAGCAGGTCGCGGTAGGACCCGTTCCGCAGCCACTCGTCGAGGTCGACTCGGGTCTGCGCCCACTCGGGCGAGTGCAGGAACTCCAGTGCCTCGCTGTATGCCGTAACCCTTGCGTCTTCCAGGCGCGCTGCGTTGGTGGGGCTGAGGTCCGGGTGCCCTTCGAGGAAGACGTCGAGGTCGCGAGCCGGGCCGAACGCGACGGTGAGCTCACGCAGCTGCGCCTTGAGCCGCCGTGCTTCGGGATCGGCCCGGCTGACCTCGCGCGCGAGGGAGAACAGCGACCGCAGCCGCCGATAGCCAACCCGGAACTGGTGTAGCGCTTCGTGATCGCCATGGGCGTCCAGGAGTGGTTCGTTGGCGTCGGTGTGCTCAAGGCAGCGCCTCGCCACTGATTCGAGGGTGCGACCGCCCCCGAGCCGTGGCGAAAGCACGATCGAAGGCGCCTTCGTCGGGGTCGTCATGCCCGACATCCTGTCAGTTCGCCTCCTGACCGACGTGTCTGGGCCGCGACGACGGTCGGTGCCGCCCGCTCAGGCACCGCCCGTGACGGTCACCAACTGCTCGCCCGCCGGGCCCAGCAGCATCAGGGTGATCCGGACGGGACTGACGAGCGGGACGAACACGGCATACCTCGCCTCCCGCGGCCACCCCAGGGTCCGCTGCGGACGGATGACATGGATCTGGCCGTCCGCAGGGAAGGTGATCCGCCCCGTGCGCACCCCCGAGAGCAGGAAGGTCCCCGACACTCGCAGGAGTCCTGGCCTCGGTCTGGGGAACGGCAGCGGGAGGGGGGTGAGGTCCGTCGACACCCCGCGGACGGACAGGCTGATCCCCGCGCTCACGGTTGCCGGCGCGTCGGTGCCGACGGCGAGGACCACGCCGGACGCCACCGTCGAGGTGCGCACGATTGTCAGCGTGTATGCCGGTGTCGGCACGAATCCGGGCACCGTCACCGTCCGCTCGACCGAGCGACCCATCGGGTCGAGCAGCCGCATCGAGACCGTCGCCGGGGCGGTGGCGTCGGGGGTGCGAATCCACAGCCGCAGTGGCAGCCGACCCGCTGTGCGTGGACCGCGCTCCAGGACAGGGGAACTCGTCGCACCGGCAGGTGCGCTGGTGCCGGGAGTCTCCGGCAGGAGCGGCAGGTCGGTCATTGCCACCGGCATCGCCTCGGCGACCCCGCCGAGGCGGAAGACGCCTGCGCTGGTCACCCGGGCCACTCCCGAGGTGCCGGACGTGACGACGACTCCACGGTGATCGGCCCCCCAGCGAGAGGCGACGAGGGGGTCGAGGTCGGGAGATCCGGTCGGCGGGACGAGGATCGAGACGACCTCGGAGGCCGCCGACGGCTGGCCGCGGACCGCCTGGACCGGCACGGTGTCGACCGCCTTGGCGACGGCGCGCACGAGCCAGTTGTCCCACGCGGGCGGCAGCGTCCCCGTCCAGGTCGCTTCGTAGACCGGTGCCCCGGTCACCGGGTCCGGTCCGCCAGGCGGGAGCACGACGGGCACGGTCGCGATCGGTGGGCCCATGCTCTCGTGGTCCCGGGCAGCGGCCTCCGAGCGCGTGGCATAGACGAGGAAGCGGGCGACAGGCACCCGGCTGGCCGAGAAGAGCCGCACGGTGACGGTGCCGTCGGGCGCCACGCTCACCCGGGTCAGCGGCGGCGTCGGCCGACGCAACCGAGGGGCCGTGGCCGCCTGCAGGTGGATGTGGCCGGTGGGCGCTGGCCCCGGCCAGGGTGACTCGATCCCGGTCTCGGACTGGGTGGTGACGGTGAAGAGGTGGATGTCGGTCGACCCCTTGGGCAGGGTGACATCGGCATCGCGTGCGCCGCCCGGCAGCGTGAGCAACCGGCGGAATGCAGCCCGTTGCTGGGTCGGGGTCAGCCCGTCGTAGGCAGTCCACAACGCCGCTAGGCGCACGCCCGGCGAGTCGGTCTCGGGCGCTCGCGGCGGAAGTCCGGCGCGCTGGCGCAGCGCCGTCTCGGAGCACTCCCAGACGATGCAGCTGCGCACGCCGGTGCCGCCGGCGGGCAGTGACCACTGCACGCGCACATGCGAACTCCCTTGTGCGTCAGGGGTGCTGCCCATCGGGACGCCCGGCGGAGCCGGCGGCGGGAGCGGCACGATCGGAACGGGGCTCGCGGCCGTCGTCACTGCGGGGTGCGCCGCGTCAGGGGTGTATGCCGTGGGGCTGGCTCCCACGGCCAACGTGCTGCGCAGCCAGACCTGGACCCCCCACCGCTGGGTGCTGGTGAAGTCAAGGGTCGGCACGCCGCTGGTCAGTCGGTA
>Ga0075156_10002664_pt1 | contig 9988 bp, 8 predicted proteins | sample JI81AbrownDNA_FD_70966 | JGI IMG/M metagenome (GOLD analysis project Ga0075156, IMG submission 70966) | Wastewater effluent complex algal communities from Wisconsin, to seasonally profile nutrient transformation and Carbon sequestration -... | ecosystem: Engineered > WWTP > Effluent > Algae...
GGGGCGAGCTGGGCGGCCGCGGACAGGTCGACGCCCGGGTAGTGGTCCTCCACGTCTCCTCCTCACGGCACTGACTCACGGCACCGACTCACGGCACCGAACTACGGCACTGGTGCTGAGAATCTACACCTATAGAACGCCCCATGAGGACGGAAACGTGCCAGAATCAGGCACGGCAGGCGATCAGTGCGAAATCCTTGCGGAGCAACATCTACTCGTGTAGCGTAGCGCCTGCCAGTGACGCCGAGCCGTCCGCGATGCCGACGGGAAGTCCCAACGAAGGGAGACATGGTGAGCTCAGACGTAGCAACGTCCACACCCCGGAAGACCCGCAGACTCCAGGCAAAGGGGGATCGACGCGCAGGCGGACGCAGCGAACTGCCCACAGCGCTGGTCTTCATCGCGCCGGCACTGCTCGGGTTCGTGATCTTCTACCTGGTCCCGACCATCCGGGGCTTCTACTTCAGCATGACGCAGTACAACATCCTGGGTACGCCCAAGTGGATCGGGTTCGACAATTTCACGCGCATCCCCAAGGACCCGCTGTTCTGGAACGCGCTCTGGGTGACGCTCGAGTACGTGCTGTTGAACATCGGCTTCCAGACGATCATCGCCATCGTCCTTGCCGTGCTCATGCAGCGGCTGACCCAGTCCACGGTGTTGCGCGGCATGCTGCTGCTGCCCTGGCTCATCTCGAACGTCATCGCAGCGATGGTGTGGTTCTGGCTGCTCGACTACCAGATCGGACTCGTCAACGCCTTCCTCGAGTGGACGGGCATGAGCAGGATCGCCTTCTTCGGCAACGAGGTCTGGGCCATCCCGACGATCGCTTTCGTGAACGTGTGGCGCCACATGGGTTACACCGCACTCCTCGTGTTCGCGGGCCTCCAGACCATCCCGAAGTACGTCTACGAGGCGGCGTCGGTCGACGGAAGCACGGAATGGTCCTCGTTCTGGCGCATGACGATTCCCCTGCTCCGTCCCGTGTTGGCGATGATCCTCGTGATCACCGTCACGGGGTCCTTCCAGGTGTTCGACACCGTGGCCGTGACCACTCGAGGCGGGCCCGTCAACGTCACGCGTGTGCTCCAGTTCTACATCTACCAAAAGGGCTTCGCTGAAGGGCAGTTCGGCTACGCCAGCGCCCTGTCTGTGGTGCTCTTCCTCATCCTGGCCGTCGTGGCCGCCCTCCAGCTTCGCCTGCTGCGCGCCGGCGAATCCGACCTCGCCTGACAAGGAGACCGGCCATGTCGACACTCGAACTGCCCACCGCGACGGTCGTCAAGAAGAAGCGTCCCCGCGTTTCTGCTGGACGCGTCGCAGCCTGGGCGCTCATGATCGCCTTCCTCGCGTTGAGTCTCTTCCCGTTCCTCTGGATGCTCCGGACGGCGTTCTCGACCACGCGGTCGTTGCCGTCCAATCCCAGCTCCCTCCTGCCGGTGGACTTCACCTGGGGGGCATTCAAGCGGGTACTCGGGCTCGGCACCCAGGCTCAGGCGATCGCCGAGGGCGGTTCCGGAGCCTCGGTGAACTTCTGGCTCTACCTGCGCAACTCCGTGCTGTACGCGGGCACCGTGACCATCGGCCAGGTGTTCTTCTGCTCGATGGCCGCCTACGCGTTCGCCCGGCTGCGCTGGCCCGGCCGCGAGGCAGTCTTCAGCATCTTCCTGACGGCGTTGTTGGTGCCCCCGATCTTCACCAGCCTGCCCAACTTCATCCTGATCAAGAACCTCGGGTTGCTCAACACCCTGCCCGGCATGGTGCTCCCCACGTTCTTCATGACGCCCTTCGCGATCTTCTTCCTGCGCCAGTTCTTCCTCGGCATCAGCCGTGAGATCGAGGAGTCTGCGTCCCTGGACGGCGCCGGACCGTGGCGGACGTTCTTCCGGATCATCCTGCCGATGAGCACGGCGCCCGTGACCACCCTGGCCATCCTCACGTTCATCGCGACCTGGAACGACTACTTCTGGCCGTTGCTGGTGGGTAACGCCGAGAACACCCGAGTGCTCACGGTTGCGCTGGGTGTGTTCCGCTCGCAGACCCCGTCAGGTTCGCCCGACTGGGCAGGCCTGATGGCCGCCACCCTGATCGCGGCTGCACCGGTACTCATCCTCTTCTTCGCCTTCGCCCGGAAGATCATCGACTCGATCGGCTACTCCGGCGTGAAATAGGCCACATCGGCCCCAAGACCCCACTGGTTCCCGCCTTGGAACAACCAGCGGCCCCCTTGCAGCACCAGCACCTCAACGCTCCAACGGAAGGATCCCCATGCCCACATTCAACCGGCGGAAGGGTGTCGCAACGCTCGCAGCGTTCGCCGCCCTGGCCCTCACGCTGACCGCCTGCGGCGGCGACTCGACAGACACACCCAGCACCGGCACTGCCAGCGGTGAGGTCAGCTACTGGCTCTGGGACAGCAACCAGAAGCCCGTCTACCAGGAGTGCGCGGACGCGTTCCACACCGCCAACCCCGACATCACGGTGAAGCTCACCCAGTACAGCTGGGACGACTACTGGTCCAACGTCACCAACGGCTTCGTCGCCGGCACCGCTCCGGACGTGTTCACCAACCATCTCTCGAAGTACCCGGAGTTCGTCACCCAGGGCCAGCTGGAACCCCTCGATGACTACATCAGCGCCGACGGCGTCAAGACCGACGTCTACCAGAGCGGCCTCGCTGACCTCTGGGTCGGCCAGGACGGCAAGCGCTACGGCCTCCCCAAGGACTTTGACACCGTCGCGATCTTCTACAACAAGGCGCTCACGAAGGCTGCCGGCGTTGCGGACGCCGACCTTGCGAACCTCACGTGGAACGCGGCCGATGGCGGAACCTACGAGAAGCTGATCGCCCACCTCACCGTTGACGCGAGCGGCAAGCGTGGCGATGAAGCCGGCTTCGACAAGTCCAAGGTGAAGGTCTACGGCCTGGGTCTTGACGGCGGCTCGGGCGGCGGCAACGGCCAGACGCAGTGGAGCATGTACTCGGGCACCACCGACTGGACCATCACCGACAAGAACCCCTGGGGCACCCACTACAACTACGACAAGCCCGAATTCCAGGACACCATCGCCTGGATGCGCTCGCTGATCGAGAAGGGCTACATGCCTGCTCTCGAGGCCGTCGCCGGTCAGAGCTCCGCCGACATCTACGGTGCCGGTAAGTACGCCATGATCACCAACGGCTCGTGGATGATCAACCAGATGTTCAGCTACAAGGGCGTCGACACCGGTCTCGCCCCGACCCCCGCCGGGGCCAGCGGCAAGCGCGCCAGCATGTACAACGGCCTCGCAGACTCGATCTGGACCGGCTCGAAGAACAAGGCGGCAGCTGCGAAGTGGGTTGAGTACCTCGGCTCCGCGGCCTGCCAGGACGTCGTCGGCAAGAGCGGCATCGTCTTCCCGGCGATCCCGAGCGGCACCGACGCGGCAAGCGCGGCCTTCAAGGCGAAGGGCATCGACGTTGAGTCGTCGTTCCTCGTCCACGTCAAGGGCGGGACCACCTTCCTGTTCCCGATCACCGACAACGCGTCGCAGGTCACGAACATCATGACCCCGGCCGTTGACGCGGTCCTCACGGGCAAGTCGCCCGCCAGCTCGTTGACGGCAGCCAACGAACAGGTGAATGCCATCTTCGGCAGCTGATTGAGCACCACCCGCAGGATGGGTCGAGTCGACGTACTCGGCCCATCCAGCGGCGTCACCCTCCCACATTTCTGCACGGTCGGCCTCGTGCGCACACCCGGATCGGAGAGCAACCTTGTCCCTCATTGACGTGGCGCTCGCGTCGTTCGCCCAAGCTTTCGGCGGCCGTCCCGCCGTGGTGTCCCGCGGACCCGGCCGGGTGAACCTGATCGGGGAGCACACCGACTACAACGACGGCTTTGCGCTCCCCTTCGCCATCGATCGGTCGACCGTCGCGGCCGTGCGTCCGAGGGCGGATCGCACGATCAACCTGGTCACCGACTTCGCCCCCGGCATCGTCACCACCAGTCTGGACGTCCGGTCACCGGCCGCCGAACTGGGCTGGGCCGCCTACCCGGCCGGCGTGGCCTGGACGCTGGGTGAGGTCGCCGACCTCACCCTCGCCACCGGCTTCGACGCGGTCTTCGTGTCTGATGTACCCGTCGGCGCAGGGTTGTCGTCCTCCGCGGCGATCGAGAGTGCGATCGCCATCGCCCTGGATCGCCTGTGGTCGCTCAACCTCGACCGCCGGACGCTGGCCCAGGTGGGTCAGCGGGCAGAGAATGCGGTCGTCGGGGCTCCCACAGGAATCCTCGACCAGTCGGCCTCATTGCTGAGCGAGGCGGGTGCCGCCCTCTTGTTGGACTGTCGCACCCTGTCCACCGAAGCCGTACCCCTCGGGCTGGAGGAAGCGGGACTGCATCTCCTCGTCATCGACACGCGGGTCAGCCATGCCCATGCTGACGGCGGCTACGGAGCCCGCCGCGCAGCCTGCGAGCGTGCAGCCTCACACCTCGGCGTGGCCGCGCTCCGCGACCTCAGCCTCGCCGACCTTCCCCGGGCCGAGGCAGAGCTCGACCCCACGACCTTCCGCAGGGTGAGGCATGTGGTGACCGAGAACCAACGGGTGCTCGACACGGTTGCTAGCTTGCGGACGCAGGGTCCGACTGCGGTGGGGGAGTACCTCGTTTCATCTCACGCGTCCATGAGGGACGACTTCGAGATCTCGACGCCCGAACTCGACATGGCTGTCGAGAGCGCCCTTGCGGCAGGCGCGATCGGCGCCCGGATGACCGGTGGCGGCTTCGGTGGGTCGGCGATCGCCCTGGTGCGCGCAGACCGTGCCGCCGCAGTCGAGGAGCTCGTGAGGCGCAACTTTGCCGACGCCGGCTTCTCCGAGCCCATGGTGATGTCGGTCTCTGCGGTCGACGGTGCGTCCGTCATCGACCACGACACCAGCGCATGAGCCGGCCAGCGCGCAACACTGTCCATGTCACGGCGGCTCCGTTGCGTGCGAGCCACCGTCGAGGCACCTCCGACCCACAGGAGTAGGTTCATGACCCGCAACCCCAGTGACGCCTTGCTCACCTGCATCGACAAGATGCGCGAAGCTGACATCCCGCAATCGGCCGTCGACGTGTTCGCACGCTTCCATCGCATGTGCGAGCAGGGCGAGACGGGGATCATCAGCGAGACCTCCATCCGTCCGTTGCTCGACCCGCCCCGTCTGGAAGACGTCCACATCCCGGACGCCGACGCGAGCGCCGCCCTGGCACAGACCGTGATGATCAAGCTCAACGGCGGTCTGGGCACCTCCATGGGCCTGGACGCGGCCAAGACCCTTCTCCCGGTGAGGGAAGGCAAGAACTTCCTCGACATCATCGTCGACCAGGTCCGTCATGCACGTCGGACGCACGGCGTCCGCCTGCCGCTGCTGTTCATGAACAGCTTCCGGACGCAGGCCGACACGCTGGCCCATCTGGCCCGCTACCCCGACCTCGCCGTGGATGACCTGCCGCTCGACTTCCTGCAGAATCGCGAGCCGAAGCTTCGGGCCTCAGACCTCACTCCTGTCGAGTGGCCCGACGACCCCACCCTCGAATGGTGCCCGCCCGGGCACGGCGACATCTACACCGTGCTGTGGGGCTCGGGACTGATCGACCGGCTGATCGAGCACGGCTACCGCTACGCGAACCTCGCCAACGGCGACAACCTCGGAGCCGGCCCCGACGCCCAGCTGGCGGGATGGTTCGCGCAGTCGGGCGCACCCTACGCAGCGGAGGTCTGCTCGCGCACCGCGAACGATCGCAAGGGCGGCCACCTGGCCGTCCGGATCTCGGACGGTCAACTCATCCTGCGCGACTCCGCCCAGACCGCGCCGGAAGACCAGCGGTTCTTCCAGGACGAGCACGCGCACCCCTTCTTCCACGCCAACAACCTGTGGCTCGACCTGCCCAGACTGCGGGACGCGATGAGCGCTCGCAACGGCGTCCTCGAACTCCCCCTGATCCGCAACGAGAAGACGGTCGATCCTTCCGATTCGCGCTCCACCGCGGTGATCCAGCTGGAATCGGCCATGGGCGCGGCGATCGAGGTGTTCGACGGGGCACAGGCCATCGCGGTGCCCCGGCACCGGTTCCTCCCGGTCAAGACGACCAACGAATTGCTCCTGCTCCGGTCGGACGTGTTCGACCTCGGCGACGACGGACGCATCCGCCCCCTGAGCGCCATCCCGGCGGTCGATCTCGACCCCAGGTACTACAAACTGGTCGACGAGTTCGATGACCGCGTCCGCGTGGTTCCGTCGCTGCGCCGTGCGACCTCGTTGACCGTGCGCGGCGACTGGGTGTTCGATGCTCCGGTGGCCCTGGAGGGCGACGTCTCCCTCCCCGACACCGGGGCAACCAGCCATGTCCCGCTCGGTTGACCCGGGACGCCCGGCCTAGGACGGCAGGACGTAGAAGTACATCAGTAGGTAGTGGAGCACGGCTGCGACCACGACCAGGACGTGCCAGATCTCGTGGAACCCGAACGTCCCGGGCCACGGATTCGGCTTCTCGATCACGTAGACGATGAAGCCGACGCTGTAGACCAGGCCGCCCGCGGCCAGGAGCACCAGCGCACCCACGGGTAGTGGGACGTCAGCCCCGATCAGCAGGACCGTGAGCCATCCCAGTGCGATGTAGAGGGTGTTGGTGATGTACTTCGGCAACTGGGGCCACACCGACCGCAGCACTGCCCCCAGCACGGCGATGACGACCACGGACGCGAAGACCGTCCACCCGTAGACACTGCGGAAGAGGACCAGCACCAGGGGCGTCATGGTCCCGGCGATCAGGAAGAACACCGAGTCGTAGTCCAGCGTCCGGAGTGCCTCGTTGAGACGCACCCCGCGATCGAGCCCGTGGTGCAGCGTGCTGGCCACGAAGAGCGTCACGAGCGACAATCCGTAGACGCTGAACCCGACGATTTTCCACGGGTCGCCCTGCACGCTGGCCTGCGAGATGAGCAGGCCGGCACCCACCAGTGCGAAGCAGGCGGCCACGAGGTGCGAAAGGGTGTTGAACCGCTCGTCCGTGACGTGGACGCTGCCATCCCTGCTTCGGGGCGTGGTGTCCAGGGAGCCGCTCGGCATCACGCGGTCTCGCGTCCCGGTCTCGGGATGACACCCTTGGACGCATCGCCGAGAGGCACTTCGTCGAGGACCCACACGTCGGCTGCCTTGGCGAGCAGGGAATCGTTGAGCTCCCCGAGGAGCACCAGCGCGGAACCGCTCGAGTGGGCGTCGAGATCAGCCCGTGTCGTCCAGCGTTCGACCATGACCACCACATCGCCGTCAGTGTGCGCGGCGTAGAGCTCACAGCCGGGCTCCTGGTGGACCAGCGGGGACACCGTCGCGAAGGACGCCAGCACCTCGGGTGTCTTGCCGGGGATCGGATGGAGCAGCGCGACGACGGTGACAGACATGCAGTCTCCTGTTGTGAATGAGAGGGGTTGCCGGGGACTCCGAGAGTAACCCGTCTCCCCGGGCAAAGGCGGGGCGGACCAGAAGCACCCGGCCCATCCCGGGGTCCGAGGAGGCGAACCACGCGGGAATGCGCGCTGCGTCCGGCTAGAATCGTGCGGTCTACCCCCGACGAGACGGAGACGTTCCCATGGCCCGTGGCCGCACCACGACCAGGTTCATTGCCCTCACCATCGGTTTGGTGCTGGCTCTGGCAGGTTGCACGAGTGACAACACCGACGACCAGACCACAGCGCAGGCCCGAGACCTCATCATCGGTATCGCGGCCCAGCCCCAGGCGATGGATCCGACCAGCAATCCGGACGCAGCCATCCCGCAGGTCCTCCTCTACAACGTCTACGAGACGCTCGTCAAGGTCGATTCAGAGGGCAAGCTCAAGCCCCTGCTGGCCAGCAACTGGTCCGTGTCCGACGACGGGCTCACCTACACGTTCACCCTGCAGCAGAAGGCCAAGTTCTCCACGGGCACCCCCGTGGACGCCAACGCCGTGGTCGCGAGCGTCGAACACATGCGCAGCGGTGCCACGACCACCGACGTGATCAAGTCGCAGATGGCCGGCATCGCGTCCGTGACTGCCACGGACGCCCAGACCGTGACCGTCGTGTTGAGCAAGCCGAGTCAGGCCTGGCTCTGGTCGATGGCCTCGACCCCGGGCATCATCATCGATCCCACCGCCCTCGCAGACATGGCGACCCCGGTCGGCTCCGGCCCGTTCGCCTTCAAGGAGTGGAAGAAGGACGAGTCCGTCGCGCTCACGCGCAACGCCGACTACTGGGGCACGCCTGCCAAGTTCGACACCGCGACCTTCCGCTACTTCGCGGACGCCAACGCGATGAACGCGGCCATGCTGTCGGGCGACATCGACATCATCTCCAACGTCGCGGCGCCCCAGGCCATCGATCAGTTCTCCGACACATCGAAGTACACGGTGGTGGAGGGCACCTCGACGGCTGAGGTGATCCTCGGCTTCAACCACGACAACGCGGCGCTCAAGAACCTCCTGGTTCGTCAGGCGATCATCACGGCCATCGATCGCAAGGCGCTCATGGACACGGTGTGGAACGGCAAGGGGAAGCTCATCGGCTCGATGGTGCCCCCGACCGACCCCTGGTTCGAGGACCTGTCCTCCGCCTATCCCTATGACCCCGAGGCGGCCAAGGCGATGCTCGCCCAGGCTGGTTACGCCAAGGGGCTCAAGCTTCGTCTCCGCGTCCCGACCTTGCCCTACGCTCCCTCGAGCGCGACGTTCATCGCCAGCCAGCTCAAGGAGGTGGGCATCGACGTCGTCACCGACGAACTCGAGTTCCCGGCCCGTTGGGTTGATGTCGTCTACACCAAGGGCGACTACGACATGACGATCGTCGCGCACGCCGAACCCCGCGACATGGACCGCTTCGCCGATCCGACCTACTACTGGCACTACAACAATCCGGCGTACGCCAAGCTTCTCGCCGAGGCTGATGCGTCCGACGAGGCCACGAACGTCGCCCTCATGAAGCAGGCAGCGCGGATCCTCTCGGACGACGCTGCGGGTGGCTTCCTGTTCCTGCTTCCCAACCTGGTCGTGACCAAGGCAGACATCTCGGGCGTCAACGCCAATCAGACTTCCCTGAGCTTCGACCTGACGACTCTCGCCTCTCGCGACAGCTGAGGCCGGTGGGCCGGTGGCGCGTCATCGGAAGCAGGCTCGCCACGTTCGTGGTGAGCCTGCTCGCTGCGTCCCTGCTCATCTTCCTGGCGCTCAACCTCCTGCCCGGTGACGTCGCCCAGGCCATCCTCGGGACCAACGCCGACCCGGACGCCCTGGCCGCCCTCCGCGAGCAGTTGGGCCTCAACCGTCCGGCAGTCGTGCGCTATCTCGACTGGCTGGGGCACGTGCTCATCGGCGACTTCGGTGACTCCGCGCTCACGGGGCGGTCGGTGCTCGGCCTGATCGCTCCCAAGCTCGCCATCACGGGCTGGCTGGTCACCCTGGGCATGGCAGTGGCCGTGCTCGTGGCCGTCCCCGTCGGCATGTACGCGGCGTTCGCGAGACGGCGCTGGAGCGGTTTCGCCGTCTCGGCCCTCAGCCAGGTCGGGATGAGCGTGCCGGCGTTCCTGGCGGGCATCCTGCTGGTCCTGCTGTTCAGCGTCCACCTGCAGTGGTTCCCGGCGAACGGCTACACCTCCCTGTCCACCGACCCCGTCGGATGGGCCGAGCACATGGTGCTTCCCGTCATCGCCCTCGCGATCGTCCAGTCGTCGGTGCTCGTCCGCTACGTCCGGAGTGCCTTCATCGAAGTGCTGGGCGAGGACTACTTCCGCACCGCACGGGCCGTGGGCTGGCCGGTGCGCGCCGCACTGCTGCGCCACGGACTGCGCAACGCCGGCCTCTCGGTCGTCACCGTGCTGGGCCTGCAGTTGGCCACCCTCTTCGTGGGGGCGATCGTCGTCGAGAGTGTCTTCGCCATCCCCGGACTGGGCACGCTGCTGCTCAATGCCGTCCTCCAGCGCGATCTCGTC
>Ga0075156_10002667_pt1 | contig 9981 bp, 9 predicted proteins | sample JI81AbrownDNA_FD_70966 | JGI IMG/M metagenome (GOLD analysis project Ga0075156, IMG submission 70966) | Wastewater effluent complex algal communities from Wisconsin, to seasonally profile nutrient transformation and Carbon sequestration -... | ecosystem: Engineered > WWTP > Effluent > Algae...
GGCTCATTCCCTCCGACTATTCGGCAATTCGCTCGCAGTATGACTCAAAGAATGATGTGATGTATATCTTTGCAAGTCATGATGATAACAAAAACGGCACGCAGGATAAGTCCGAACCGGTTCATATTTTTTGGATGAGCTTGAAAGCGCCCACGGTGGCTAAATTGTTGTATTGAGACTTCCTGAAACTGGACAGTACACAATTTCATACTAATCGCCTTAATACTATGAAACATCAGGAAATAGTAAAAAAAGTGCAATGGAAAGACTTGAAAAATCTGACTTTCATGGAAATGCTGATTGAGAATAATCTGACGATACCGTGGTTTGTTATTTCCCTTACCCTTGCATACTTTGGATATTACCTAGCTGCTCTCCCCTTTTCGGTTTTTTTCTTTCTCACAGGGTTTCGCCAAGTGCATAATGGGTTCCACAATTCCCTTGGAACGAATAAATTCTTGACATGGCTATCGTTATTTATAAACAGTGTTTTCATGATGGTGTCTATTCATGCTGTGAAATTCAACCATTTACGGCATCATAAATACTGCCTGACAGAAGAAGATTACGAAGGAAAATCAGCAGGAATGACATGGTATGGAGCCATCCTCTATGGTCCGGTGCATATATTTCTGATCCACAAGGTGACGCTTCAGCTCGGAAATAAAACCTATAAGCGTAATGTAATACTGGAGCTTGTAGCAATTACGCTGTTTGCCGGGATTGTCCTTTATTTTAATATCAGCTTCTTGCTCTATCACATTATCGTCATGATTTGCGGGGAATTTCTCGGGGCATTCTTTGCCGTGTGGACGGTGCATCACGACACACATGACAGACCGGAACTAGCGAGAACGCAACGGAGCGGATGGAAGAATAAAGTGACGTTTAGTATGTTTTATCACCTCGAACATCATCTCTTCCCGGCTGTTCCGACAATCAAGCTGCCCGAGCTCGCCCGCCGAATTGACGAAGCATTGCCGGAACTTGAAAAGAAATCAACATTCTAGGAAGGTTGATAAATTTGATTGTCGAGAGAATAGGTACGCATTGTAAATATTCTATCAGCTATGAATTCTTCTATCACTAAATTACATGCTAATAAAACAACTTGTTGATTATATAACAAGTTACCCGAAAAACAATGAAAACACTAATCAGCATAATTCTCGCACTGTTCTATCTGAGCGCTTCTGCCCAAACAAATACCGCGAAGTTTAAAATCATACATTACAATGAAAACGGAAAAATTAAAGCGGTCAAGGAACAAACACTGGGCGTTGACAGTGTCTTGAATATAGATTTTTACAGGAAGAATTTTAGACAACCTGGGTATTCTTTACCGGATACATTAGTAAATACGAAATACAAAAATGAAACAATTCAAATCTTGAGAGATTCAACCCACCCGATGAATAGAAATAGTAATTGGGTGTACACCTATAAATATGACAGTTTGTCGAGAGTAACCTCTGTTAATTATTCAAATTGCATGATTTGCAGTAATATCCCTTATATGATGCATATATTCTATGATGTTAAAAATAGACCGGATGTACTGTCTATAGAATATGATAAAAAGTATCCTGAAATTGAGAAATACCTTATAAAATACGATAGTAACAATGCAGTAATTCAGTTGAAATGTTATACCAAGGGTAAACTTCGTACAAAAATTGATAAAATATAAAAGTAAGCATTTAATTTCAATTACTTGTAGAAATATATAAACGCCTCCCCATGCTCTTCAACCAACACGAATACACCATACGCTCAGAATGGGGACTCCGCGGCACGCAAGAGCTTGCTCCCATCTCCGATGTGGTGATTATTGTCGATATCCTCTCGTTTTCGACGTCGGTGGATGTTGCTACCGCGCGAGGCGCATTTGTGTATCCCTATCAATGGAAAGATGATACGGCGGTTGCGTATGCCGAGTCGCTTGGCGCCGAACTCGCTCATTCGCACCGCGCATCATTGACCGGTTATACACTGTCGCCCACTTCCCTGCTTGGTATTACTTCGAACACAAAACTCGTCCTGCCCTCGCCGAACGGCTCCACGCTCTCACTTGCAACCGGAAACATGCTAACGATTTGCGGTTGTATTCGCAATGCCAAAGCCGTTGCCGAGTATGCCATGAGTATCGGCACGACGATAGCCGTCATTCCCGCCGGTGAACGCTGGCCGGATGGCACATTGAGAGTCGCAATTGAGGATATGATTGGTGCAGGAGCGATCATTGCACACCTGCAAGGCAAGCGCTCGCCGGAAAGCAAAGCAGCGGAAAGAGTGTTTGAGTCGGTGCGGAAGAATATCCTAACTGAAATACAATCATGCAGTTCGGGCAAAGAACTCCTCGCCCGCGGCTGCGGACGTGACATCGAAATTGCCTGCGCCCTGAACGCAAGTGTGAATGTGCCGGTGTTGAGGGATGGGTGCTATCAAAAACAATGACATAGGGTAAAAAACATAGCCCATGATTTTAATCATGGGGTCATAGGGTAAAAAACATAGCCCATGATTTTAATCATGGGGTCAAAAGCCAAGACGAGGTTGTAAGCCGTTTCAACGGTTTTGAAAGCAGAGAATGGTTGTAACGATTTCTAATTCGCAGGATACAACCAATCCAACGGTTTCAACCGTTGGTTTTTGGGCTACCCCACAGCTCCGAAAATTTCCAACACAAGCGCCACCACAATACACACTCCCCCCGTGAGCCACATAATGATCCGCTTGCGCCGCGTATTCCCCACAAATGGCAGCGACAGCCAGAAGATACCCCACAGAGCGAGAAGCGTGGCTGCAAAATCCATCGGAACCAAACGCAGAAGCTCATATCCTGCAAGGAAATACCACTCCGGTCGAACGCGCATGTCGGCAAGTACCACACCCGAAATATCCACCGGTAACCGGCCTGTATAAGTTCCAAAAATCGGTAGAATTGCCGCCGCAATACCAAGCAGCACCATCACAAGCGCGCCTCGGAGAAAGAGCTGTGCATCAAGTCGGATTTCTACTCCTAATCTTCGTGCGATATGTAGCATCGACCGCAGCAGAATAAGCATTCCAAGTGGCAGGACAAGCACATGCAATGCATGGATTCGCGGTAAAAGTTCCGGACGAATGGCTGGGCCACCCCGCAGAAGTGAAGCCGCCGTTTCGCCGAATGGCAGGTACTCTAGCGCGCTGAAGACAATCTGCGCCGACATATACGCGCGGAGATTCCACGCCAGAATATGTCCCGAAAACGCCGACACACAGCTCACCGTGATGATGCCAAGTGTTAGCAGCCAAACGAGTTCGAACGGAGCACGATACCCTCGTTTCCAAAATAGCATCAACGCTGAGAGCAGCAAGCAGCCGACAAAACAGTGCACCGACAGAATATGAATCCCCCGAATCACCGCTCCAAACGGAATCTCCTGCATGAGCGTATGCTCCACACTCGCCGTCGCCGGGCTCACCGCAAGAGGAACCCCGGCTGAAGTACTCATCACCTGCAATTTCGCGAGATGTTCCGGCGGGAATTCAACGATTTTACCGCTTATCGGCAGGCGGAGAATCTCACCTCTCGTGCAAAGAGTATCAGTACCGACTATCACAGTTTCCCGGGCAATTGCCAGCGCAACCTGCTTGCCATGCTGATAGATAGGTCGTGCGCTTGGTTCGTAATGGAGCGAAAGGAGAATTCCGGTAAGGGCGATTATTCCGAAAAAAACGGCTGCTGCCTGCACAAGATACAACCACAAAACGGGGAGCTTCGCGGCGTGCGTATCAGGCGGGAGCGGCTCATATCCACACCGCTTGCGCCACCAGGAGGCAAGTTGGAGTCGTCGGGTTTTGAGTGTGGAAGCCATGGAATTGTCTGTAAGTAATAAAGTTACGGTTCACGCTTGTCTACAATTACCGAGATAAAAAACGGCGCAAATTTACCGATAGACGACGGCAACTCACCCGTTTTGCGGGGCGTGATTTTTACTTGAATATTGTGTTTGGCAGCGCGGGACTTCATTTCATCGACCGCTGCCTTGGTTAGCGCATGAATTTTGCCCGTTGACTCGGGGAATGGTGCGAGTGTAACTCCATTCAAAAGAAGATCATGCGTAGTTTTATCTGTCAGATTTCTATCGGTAATTATTTCCTCAAACTGATCGCCTGCTTTCTTTGGGTCAAGAGAAAATACGTAATAATCAGTCGGTGCCGCTTGCCCGGACGTGGTGCTTGTGTGTTGGATCGGTAGCACGATATTCTGCGATGATTGTTTGCCGGAAGAGTCTTTGCCATAAGCAGTTATCACGAGTGAGTCGCCGGAGACTACTTTTTCTAAGTCAGCGGCGGTGAGGGTGAATTGCTGCGGAAGCGTGCTCGTGCGCTCGGGGGAGGAAACGCCGGCGACGCTGCTCCACCACGAGCGAACATTTTGCCGGGGACGTGCATCGACCGTGCATTCGAGAGTCGAGGGGCGTATGCTGCGTTTTGCTTGGTTGAATTCTAGAGGTTCCAGTAATTCCAATGAATTAGACTGAAAATCTACTCTCGCATGCAGGCCTTTGTACTTTGACGTATCGGCATGTTCGGCCGATTGTGTGCGGATGCGGCTTGCAGGAATTTGAAACGTTGTAACGAGGTACTTCTTGATATTCTCGGCGCGGCGCCCGGCGAGTTCGGCAGTCTCTTGGCGGGAGGATTTATCCGCCCAACCGGTAACACTCAGCGTGCAGCTTTCGCAGGCACGCAGACGGAAGCCGAGGAGATTCAAGCTGTTAATGGCGACGGAGTCTTTATGGTGCAGGTCTATTTTGGCGTTTGCTTCAATCGGCTTGGTGAGCACTCCGGACGGAAGTGCGTCGGAATTTTGCGCAAAAAAGATAGCCGGAAATATGGTAACCGTTTCTTTCCCAACGCTTTCCTGCACCACGATATTCGGTACGAGCGTCGAGATCATCATTTCGAGGGGAAGAGAATTGGTCGGTGAATTGCCGAGCTCGATGTGAGACTCATAGAGGTCAATTCCACCGAGACCGCCGGTGCGGTTCGAACCAAACAGCGCAGTCTGACTGTCCAAAAGCGTGAAATCTGTTTCGTCGGCTTCGGTGTTGAGTTCGGACAGCGGCACCGGCGCCTGCCACACACCTGCATTTTTGACCGAGAGGAAGAGTTCGTAGCCGCCTTTGCCGCCCCAGCCATCCGAACTAAAATACAGAGAATCACCGATTAAAAAGGGAGTAATTTCATTACCGGTTGAATTGATTGATTCGCCTAAATTTAATGGTTGTGACCATTTACCGTCATTTTGCTTGCGGGTAATCCAGAGGTCAATTCCCCCGCTTCCGCCTTCACGGTTTGAGGAAAATATCAAGGTGAGTCCATCTTTCGAGACCGTCGGATGTGCGCCGAAGGATTCATCGGCTAATTCCTCGACAGGCGCGGGCTGCTTCCAGACGGAACCGACCTGTTCGCTGTGAAAAATCGACAAATACGGTCGGTCGTCGCCGAGAGTAAAGCAAGAGAGATAAGCTGAACCTGTTGCTGATACAGTGAGATACGATTGATTGCCACGTTTTGCATTGAGGGGTGATTCGAGGATGGCGGGTGGGGAGAATTGTGTCGGAGAATTCCGGGATGCGATATAGAATAATGACCTGCCGGTGCGCTCCGAATTCATGTACAATAAGTGTTGCGAGGTATTCCAGACGGGAGCAAAATCGTCGGTCACGGAATTCAGTTCACGGCAATTCCGCGGACTCCCCCACTGCGCTTGTGCGGTAATTCCACAAGAACTTAGCAGAAAAAGTATAAGGAGTAGTCGTGTCATCAAATTGGGTTTCTATTAAAAAGCGCAGTTCGCGTGATTGCTGAATTATATGGCAATCGGAGCGAACTGCGCTTCAAAAATACGCAAAGAAACAATACCCTCAAGCGGGGTTCAGCGGGCTGGGCACGGCTGCGAAAATGTAGGTCGGATTCAGAGGAAATATTTTCCAGAAAACTACTTTATTTTTCTGGTGAGATACCATACTGCTGTCGCAATAATAATGGCGATAGCGCCAATAGTAAACATCGAATTTTCGGTGCGTTCAGCTTTGTAATCAGATTGTACGCGATAAACATACAGGGTATCACCCGGATTTTTCGGAGGCAACGGTTGCTTGGCACGCACTGCTATTCCGGAAAAAGATTTTGCTGTATAGCGTTCATTTTGTGAGGGATAGAAGAGTACATTTCTCTCTCTGTCCACCCATGAATCTTTGACATTAATAATTGCATCGGCGCAGTTAATCCATGCCTCGTACTTGAGGTGGTCGATTGCCTGCTGCGGTGATGAGTTCTGACCGCTGTATGCCTCGACATAGCCGAGCTGCTCATATTCAAAGGGAACGGGTTCGCCGGTATAGTAGAGTTGAATTTCCTTGGGAGGATTGTCGCAGGTATCTCGCCGAATGATGGACGAATAGCTGCTCGCGCGATGACCGTTCATAAAGCAGGAAGAAAGGAGGCAGGTGGCTATGGCAACCATAGCACAAAGAAATGCGGAGTGACGCATAAGAGAACCTTTGGTATGTGAAAGTGAACCGTTAATAAATACCGGGGGGGCAGTTGAATGTCCCCCCGGTAGAACTATCATTGTAATTCGCAGGAAATTTGAGTGTTGTCGCTGTGGGATTATTTAATCTTCATTTCCACCCGGCGGTTTTGGGCGCGTGCTTCATCGGCGGTGGACTTGACGAGCGGCTTGCGTTTTCCGAATCCAGTGGTGGTCATACGATCTGCCGTAATTCCTGCCTGGATAAGGTATTGCTTCACCGCATCTGCGCGTCGCTGCGATAATTTATCGTTGTAATCTTCGGCACCTACGTCGTCGGTATGGCCTTCGAAGGCAACTTTAGCTGCAGAATTCTCCCGCATAAAATCGACGACACGTTCGAGCTCGGGCACGGATTCTTCCTTTAATTTATCCTCATCGTAGTCAAAAAAGATGAGCAATCGTGTGCTGCCTTCGGAGAGCGGCGAAAGAGAAATATCCTTCATAACCGTATTGCCTTTCATGGCAGTAGGCACTTCGAAGCGTTCACTGTAGAACACATAACCGGGCTTCGAGGCAGTCAGTGAGTACGTATGTCCGGCGGTAAGTGTCGCGTAATATTCGCCTGTTGCATCATCAGAACGAAGATTGGCTACTTTCTTGCCGGTCTTGAGGTCGGTAATGGTAATTGCCGTGCCGATGGGAAGCTTGGTAACGCCATCATTCACAACACCTTGCACGAGCAATACGGGTTCGGACGGGTAGGGATTCGGCACGGCGGTCATCACATCGAGGTCACCATTCGCGTTCGTACGGCTGAAATACGCTGTTGTTGAGTTTGGCAGAGCGGAGTAGAAATACTCATCCGCCGGAGAATTAATCGGCGCACGAACATTGGTCAACGCGCCAAAATTCATTCCTGACGTACGTTTGGTGGTGTAAATATCGAATCCACCCTGGCCACCGGTACGATTACTGGAAATAAATATCGTGCTATTATCCGAGGAAATGGACGGAGACATATCGTCGGATACTGAATTCAATTCGCTGATATTGATAGCTTTAGACCAATTCCCCGAGCTGTTGCGTGTGGTCGCATAGATATCAGTTCCACCCTTGCCACCATCGCGGTCGCTCACAAAATAGAGCGTCTGCCCATCACTCGAAAGAGACGGCTGCGCGTCGAAAGCATCGGAATTGACTTCTGCGCCGAGGTTCTGCACGTCGGTCCACTTGCCGGCAATTTTACGGGCGCTGTATAAGTCTGTGCGTCCATTGCCGCTTACATCGTGTTTGTATGAACTGAAAATCATGAATAATCCATCGGGCGTAAGTGTAGGCGCGCCGACTTGCTTGCCATCGTTGGCATCACCGTCGATTTCATTGGGCGTATTCCAGTCCGAGCCATTGCGGTCGGTGACGTAGATTTTTTGTTTGCCGCCCGAGCGGTCGGATGTAAAGTAGAGAATCTTTCCATTTTTCGTGACGACGGGCGCGAAATCATCGGAGGAGGTATTAAACGGGACGGACAGTACCTCGACCGGCTGAGCAATTGCAGTGAACGTTAATCCCAAAAATAGACACAGAGTGTAGAGCGTTTTCATAGTATGTTCCTTTGTTAATTAGAGTTGAAACCACAATCCGAGTGTGAATTGAAGGGAGTTTAAGACTGCATTCGAAATGTTTACAATCGGTGCGACACCGGTTGAGAGGAATTTACTGTCATCCTGAAAAGTACCGCCGTCGGAAATTTTAGTAAACAAATACTGATAGCCTACCTTTGGAACTAATGATATAGAATTCGAAAGGGGGAATTTGTACCCAAGGTCGAGTTGAATTCCAAATCTGGGAGCATTCGCATTAAGTGAATCAACAGTCGCTGTAATAGTTTTGGATTGTTGGGGGGTACCAGGATTATAGAAGCATTGTCCGTCCGAACTCACTGTTTCTGTATAGGTACCGGAGCCGTTTCCAAGTTGAAAGTGTGCCGTTGGTCCTATAAGAAAGACTAATTCCGGTGTGATATTCCACCGAAGCTGTGGAGTTAGATCAATGTATGAAATAGTATTAGTGTATTCTCCTGTGATGTTTGCATCCACTACTGTGGTGATACCTGTAAGCTGGTCAACGACACCACAATCTCGGATAGCGTCCTTAGAGTTACCAAATTTCTTTTGATCGTAAGCAAGTTTGATTTGTACTCCTAGATTACGAGACACCTCAAAATCCATAAAAACACCAAGAAATGGGGAAATTCCTGTTCCTGATTGGTTGAGAGCAAACCGCGAATCTGGCACAAGTCCACTCATCGTCTGCGAGAACATATTAAAATTAAGTCCCGCCTCTATCCCAAAAATAATCGGCGTTGATGACGAGCTTGAACTGCTGCCACGACGGGCATTACTGCTATTACTGCCCCTCGGACGGAGTACATCTTCGTCCTGCGCCGACGCAGTCAGCGACAGGCATACCACAAGTAAAAACATCGAAGCTATCTTCATAGTATTCTCCGGAAAATAAATAAAAATAATGAGCTTGAAATTCTACCCCAAAAATAAGAAAAATGTGGCGTTTACAGCCGTTATCGATGAGCAAAGTTTATTTTGACGCCCTCGCCTTGGGTTCGAGTCGGGCTTGGAGTGAATAGCAGGTCTTCTGACCTATAAAAAACCCCATGGCAGTTTCACTGTTCATGGGGTTATTGCCGTTTAGTGTGGTGAATTTGTCCGGTGATTGCCGATGCGGGCGATGAGAAATTATTGGGTGGTGTTTCATTGCTTCACCGGGAAAACAGGTGCGAAAGAAATATACGGTGTCGATGGAGTCTGATCCGGCGGAACAGTCGTCGGTGCGAGTTCGCCTTTGACGCCAAGTGACTTAATAAACTTATAGATAGACGCAAGGTGCGGCTTTTCCATCGAATGCAGCGCCCACCATGGCATCGGAGGAGCACCCTTGGTACTACGGGCATATTCTACCCATTCGTTCTCGGTCATGGTGTTGATAAGTAACCGTAAATTAATAGGATACGTCGTACCCCACGGCCCACGGAAGCCCATCGACGAACCGGTCAGCCACTCCGACTCAGGCATCGTACCACCCGTTTCATTAAAGCCGGGCGTGTGACAATCATTACAACCGCCGACCATGACCAGATACCTGCCCTGCGCAATCTGCGGGTCGATTTTTTGTTTAGCACCCGGCATCGGCGCTGCTTCGGCTGTGTCGTGCGGGGTAAAGGAACAGGACGATAAGGACAGTACTGTAGCTGCGACCAAAGCGCAGAGAGAAGAAGAGATCATAACAACAATCAAAAAATTAAACAACATACATAGTAGGACTTTCGCTTAAGCGAAATAATAATGATAAATTGGCATAAAGAATTTGACTCTACAAAATCTACGAATCACAATACTGAAGCCATGATAGACAAAAAAGACTACGTTGAGTATTTG
>Ga0075156_10002671_pt1 | contig 9966 bp, 3 predicted proteins | sample JI81AbrownDNA_FD_70966 | JGI IMG/M metagenome (GOLD analysis project Ga0075156, IMG submission 70966) | Wastewater effluent complex algal communities from Wisconsin, to seasonally profile nutrient transformation and Carbon sequestration -... | ecosystem: Engineered > WWTP > Effluent > Algae...
AAATCTGTGATGTATAATTTCGAATTATCTGGTGAAAATGACAATCCATACGTTGCATTCGTATTTCCTCCGTCGTTTAACTTCTTATAATCCGTTACTATGCCGGTATTTGCGTTGAAGGAAAATAATGCTATATATTCGCCCGCCGAAGCGATGAGCCCTAGTTTACTTCTATCAGGTGAAATTTTCATATACCCGGCATTGAAATTTGTTATCTCTGATACATAGGCCGATATTACAGGTAGAGGATTAACTCCTGTTGCTGTTAAATGAAAAGAATAGAACGAACTGTTAGAACGATGATGTGCAACTACCCAAAAGCCCATACCCGAACAATCAATCGTTCCCGTAAGTTTTTCAGACACATTGTTTAAGAGTAGATTGTTTTTGGATATAATTTCACCCGATGGATTTTTTAAACTAAGCAAAGTATAATGCAAAGCATACTTTTGAGATTCAAAATCAGAAACGGTAAAAATATAGTATTGTAAATTATTGGCAGGGTCTTGAACTATAAGAGCGCTTTGAGTAGCAGATTTTCCGCCTTTTAAACCAATACCATCTTTCATGATTTGGTGATTACCATTCCACACTGTTACGCCATCCGTGTAAAAAAGAAGTTCACCTGTTACTTTATCTGAAATAGAAGCACATCCCTCCCAAGTGTTAATTATTCCATCCGAAAGTGCGGTTGGTGTTCCACTTTTGAAACTTATCCCAGCTTTATTTCCAAAATACCAGTTATCCGCTTCATGCTGAGCGATGGCAGGAATCGAGCAAATACACAATACACAGGCAAGCAGTACAAGTATTCTCATGAAAATATCCTTTCAGGAAATATGGCTGTGGAGGAAATAGTTGGTTAATTGTAAATCGTTGAATAAAAATGAAATATGTGCGATGTAAATTACTAAAAGTTAGGCGTAAGTGCAAGGAATAAATCACCACCATACTGCATTTCGGCTGCGCTCAATGCCCGGCTGATGGTAGGTTTTTTTATCTTGTTGTGAACTTTGTGGATGCTTTGTGCCTTCGTGTTACAACTGATTGTGCAGTATATACATCGTGCAGGTGACTTTTTTAACACAAAGACACCAAGTGACCACAAAGTTCACTATAGATACACCTAATCTTCTTGTATCGTTTGTGTTAGAATTCAAAATACTGAGGAATGGCACGCTGATTTTTTATGATTTCTTATGATATTCGCTGATAAAATCATCTTCCATCATAAACAATCAGCGGCATCAGCGTGCCATCGGAACAAGCACGTTGATTTACTACGTTATTCGCAGATAAATCATCTTCAACTGTGAGGGATTCATCTTGTGACTTTTTTAAACACAAAGTTCTCAAAGATACTCCACAAAGTTCACTATAGATACACCTATCTTGTTGTGTACTTTGTGGTTACCTTCGTGTACTTTGTGTTTAAAATTGACATTGCTGGGGAATGGCACGCTGATTTTTTATGATTTCTTATGATTCTCGCTGATAAGTTATCAGGAATTCAGCTTGTGACTTTTTTTAACACAAAGTTCTCAAAGATACTCCACAAAGTTCACTATAAATACACCTATCTTGTTGTGTTCTTTGTGGTTACCTTCGTGTACTTTGTGTTTAAAATTGACATTGCTGGGGAATGGCACGCTGATTTTTTATGATTTCTTATGATTCTCGCTGATAAATTATCAGGAATTCAGCTTGTGACTTTTTTTAACGCAGAGCCGCAAAGCCCGCAAAGAATTCTCCGCGCCTCTGCGTCTCTGCGTTAAAAATCTTACCGCGCAATCAACACCTTTTCCACGCTCTCATACATCCCCGCCCGCATCCGGCAATAATACACACCCACCGGCAAGTCAAGCGTAGCAGAATACTCGCCTGCTCCGAACGCTCCATCGGAGACGACAGACACGGAATTGCCTATATAATCAAATACTTCGAGGCGAACATTGCCTGCGAGTCCTACACCGAAATCAACGGTATTCCCTTTGACTGCTAAGTAATAACTCTTGCCAGTGCCACTTGCTGAACGTATGTTTTTGGCGCAGTAATCGGAGAGCATGAGGGTGTTGCCGGTAGTGGTTGCAGTATCGCAGAGCGCGAATCGGGCAGTGTCGAGCGTGAGCCGAACAGCAAATACGGTATCGGTACTGTACGGCAAGAAAGCGTCAAACTGTAGCGTCACAGCGCCGCCACCGCCAGCACCGCGAATGGTAAGCTCGCCGGTACGATTATCAGGAATGGCTTGCACGCCACCGGAGATGGAATTAAATTTTACAATCAAAGGGTCATACTTCAGCCGAACACCCCAGTCCGATACTTCGCTTGGAATCAACAACGACGAGGTGAATGGCACGCTCGGCGTGATAGTGACCGTATCCGGCCAGAGAGTGAATGAACGTTCATTCCATGGATTCACCGTGACGGTGACGTCATCGCTTTTGACACATCCTGAGGGATTGGTGACTTGCAGTGTGTAGGTTGTAGTCGTTGCAGGACTTGCCATTGTCCGGCTTGATGTGGGGCTTGTGAGACCGGTTGTCGGACTCCATGCGTACGTGTTTCCGGGTTCGGCTGGTGTGCCGATTTGCGTGCTTGCGCCGAGGCAGATTCTTTGGTCGTTGCCTGCATCTGCATTTGGTGTAGGGGTAATTGTGACAGTTACGAAAGCGGTATCGATGCAGGCACCGGTGGATACGATCACTCTGTATTGGGTTGTAATGTTTGGAGTTGCGACAGGACTGGCAATTGCAGGATTACTTAATCCCAGATTTGGCGACCAATCGTACTGCGTTCCGCCGCTTGCCCGCAATTGCGCGCTTGCGCCGTTGCAGATGCTTGTATCATTCGAAACAATTGCTTTAATTTTCCCGACGGTTACGACTACTGTATCACTCGCTACGCATCCGCCCTGCCCGGTGACGGTGAGGATGTATTGCGTCGTACTTGTTGGAGAAGCAGTGGGATTGGCTTTGGTTGCATCATCTAAGCCGAATGCCGGCTGCCATGCATACGTATTACCTACTTGGGCTGCTTCGCCGAGTTGCACGCTTGAGCCGGTGCAGAGCGTTTGGTCGGCTCCGGCCTGTGCTTGTGGTGATGGGTTCACGATGATGGTCACGAAGGCGGAGTCAACGCATGTACCGCTCGACACGCGCACTTTGTAGGTCGTTGTCGTACTTGGGCTTGCGATGGGATTTTCAATAGTCGTATTACTGAGTCCCGCGGCAGGTGACCATTCATATTGCGCGCCGCCGCTTGCAAGTAATTGCACGGAAATTCCCGAGCAGATGGCGGTATCATTGGATACTTTTGCTACGATATTCCCGACGGAAATACGCACCGTATCCCGCGAGAAGCAGCCGCTTTGTCCGGTTACGGTGAGGATATAGTCGGTATTTGTTTTGGGCGAGGCATTGGGATTGGACGATGTGGGGTCATCGAGGTCGGTCGTCGGGAGCCAGGAGTAGGTCACACCTGCTTCGGGTGGCATGCCGATAGGCGCGGATGAACCCGGACAGATTGTTTTATCGTTACCTGCATTTGCTTTTGCCCCTGCAAATACCGTTACGGCCACATAGCCGGTGTCGATGCATTTTCCGCTGGAGACAATTACTTTGTAATTTGTTGTAGAATTTGGGGATGCGATTGGATTGGGAATGGTCGGATCACTGAGTCCTGTGGCGGGTTCCCACCGATATTCACTTCCACCGGATGCCGAAAGCTGCGTTTTTGCGCCATTGCAGATGGAGACGGTGGCTGGTTGTACGGTAGCTTTGATGGTTCCGATGCTGACCATGACGGTATCGTAGGCGGTGCATCCGTTTCGGGTTGATGCGAGAATATAGCGGGTGGTCGCATCAGGTGATGCGATAGGATTCGCAATAAACGGGTCATTGAGTCCTGTGGTGGGTTCCCACGAGTAGGTATCACCTGCGACAGGCGCAGCCCCTATCTGCGCGCTTGCGCCGAGGCATATTGTTTTGTCTTGCCCGGCGGTAGCGATTGGTTGGATGACATCGACGGTGACGTAGGCGGAGTCGGTGCAGGAAGCTTTAAAAACAAGGACTTTATATTTCGTGCTTTTCAGTGGTGCGGCGATAGGATTCGATTTGGTGGGTGAATCTAATCCCTCACTTGGACTCCATAGATATTTTTCACCTCCACTCGCTGACAATTGAATACCGGTACCGTAGCAAATGGGTTTAACCGGTACAATTGCGACTTCTAGTTTATTGACGGAAACCACAACAGTATCCACGCTTACACATCCTTCGGCATTCGTTGCAGTTAGAACATACTGCCTGGTCTGAGTAGGAGTGCAAATAGGATTCGCAACATTTGGAAGTGATAACTCCGTAGCCGGTTCCCAGAAATACTTCGTACCGACATCGGAAAAAGATCCGAGCTGAAGCGTTTGTCCGTAGCAGACAGTGGTATCTTTGCCGGCGCTCGAGAAGGCAGGATAGACACTAACATTAACAAATGCCGAGTCAGTACAGACGCCACGAGTTACAATCACTTTATATCTGGTATTTACTTTAGGCTTTGCTATGGGATTGGGCTTGGTTGGGTCATCTAAATCAGCAGCCGGTGACCATAAATAGGTGTCTCCCCCAGAGGCACTGAGCTGAACACTGGCTCCGATACATACCGGATTTACCGGGGCGGTGTAAATTGAAAGTAATTTTTTAACCCGATAAAATAGGAAGGTTTCACAACCATTTGGATTCGTTACTTTTAACTTGTATTCGTTTGTATTGACGGGACCTATAACTAATGGATTAGAAATAGCAGGATTACTCAGCCCGGTAGGAGGGTCCCAGCTATAGGTATAGCCTGCAATCGGGCTAGGTCCTATACTAACAGGATTTGGCGATGTGCATAGGTATGTTGTATCGGTAGTTGTAATGGAACTGCTATAGTTTATCATATTCGGCAACCCAAGGTTGCTATTACCTGTTAGAGTGATAGCATCTGCACGGTATCCGCAAGAATTACCTTTTAAATTGGGGTAATCAATAACATCTAGATATGGTCTATACGTTGAAGCGATGTATATTCTCCCATCAGGACCTAACTGGGCGGCAGATACAAACGATACTGGTGTTCGAACAGGAAATATAACAGCGGAATTCCTGATAGCTGTGGCTGTTCCCAAATTTGCCTCAAATTGAAAAATTGCCGATTGATAGGTCGTCGAACCAATCACAGTCCTGCCAATGACATACAATTTCGTATTATCCGGTGAAAAGGATAGTCCGTATAGTTTATCTGTGCCGGAAGGAGTACCTACTTTTTGGTAATTCGTAATAGCGCCGGTTGTAGGATTAAAGTCGAAAAGACCAAGAAATGAATTGGCATTATGGGAGACAATCGCAATCTTGCTTTTATCCGGCGAAATCCTAATATATCCTGCCGTATGATCGATAGCACTTTCCGAATAACTCGATATGACAGGAGTGGTATTGACGCCAGAGGCTGTGACATGAAACGAGTAAAATTCATTATTCTGCCGATGATGTACTACAATCCACATACCATTACCGGCACAGTCAATTGTTGCTGTTAATTTTTCAGCGACATTGTCGTAGAGAACAACATTTTTTTGAATTACAGTACCGTTGGGGTTCTGTAAGCTGACAAGGGAATAATGGAATTTTGTGGTTCTGGGAGTCGGGCTCAAGGTTAAATCAGGTGTTGTAAATATATAATATTGATCACTATTACCCGGATCCGGCACAATGAGTGCACTCTGGGTGCCGGACGATCCGCCCAATAGTCCCGTGCCATTATTCATGACCTGATGATTACGATTCCATACCGTTTCTCCATCGGTGTAAAACAACAATTGCCCTGTTGTTTTATCAGAAATTGCAGCACATGCTTCAAGGGAGTTAAGCGATCCGTCGTTTAAAGCTGTTACTACACCATTTTGGAATTTTATACCAGCACGTGTCCCAAAATACCAAGTATCCGCTTCATGCTGTGCAAGAAGAACTGTGACGGAAGAGAAGAAAATGAGGAAAGCAAGAAGAAACAGTGTTTTCATGGAATACCCTTTCAGAGAATACAAAGCATAGGAAAAGTTCGGTAATTATAACTCATTGCAGGAAATTGAACTACGTACACCGCAAATTACAAAAAGGACTCCGTAAGTGCAAGGGGAAAGTAGGTAATGGGTATTTTTAGCAGGAAGAATACCACGCTGATTTTCCATGAGTAGTATGATTTTCCCAGCTAATTCCTCTCCCATCCTAAAAATCAGCATCATCACCGCTCCATCACACCCTGAAAAAGTACCCCAAAAACGAAAATATCCCCGAGAATCAATTTCACACCCGTATTTTTGCAGGAAAATATTCCTATTGATGACGAAACACTTCCATGGCCAAACAAGCTCCTCCCGAACCCGCCGAAGAAACCAATAAAAGCTGGAAAATCGGCGTTCTGCTCGTGATTTTCCTCCTCGCATTTTCGGGAATCCTCGTGCGGCTCTTCATTATTCAAATCGTGAAAGCCGGCGAATACCGCGCACTTGCACGCAAACAGTATGAGTCGCGTATTGAGTTAAAGCCTGAACGTGGAAGAATTTACGATCGCAATGGTCACATCATCGCCTCCACAATTAAAAGCGTGTCCTTCGCCGTCGATCCTCGATTAGTCGAGCATCCACGCACGATTGCCCTCGCACTCGAAGCGCTTACCGGTGACTCGGCCGCCGTGTGGGAACAAAAAATTCGCACCTCGCAAAAGTCCTTTCTCTGGCTCGCCCGCGGGAATATTGATCGCCTCTCATTGCTCGATACCCTTCAAGACAAAGGACTTATTAAAGTCACCGAACCCCGCAGAAATTACCTCTTTGGCAATGCCGCATCCCAAATTGTCGGCTGCACGAGCGTCGATAATCAAGGTCTCAGTGGCGTCGAACTCGCTCTCGACTCTCTCCTTCGCGGTGAAGGCGGATTCATGATCATGCAGCGCGATGGTCGCGGTAACTTGCGTCCATCAGTCGATTTACCGACGAATCCGGCATCCAACGGACATTCCGTGCAGCTCACGCTTGATATTGAATTACAACGAATTGCAGAGTACGAACTCCAGCGCGGAATCGCCGACGCACAAGCAACGTCAGGCACAATTATCGCCCTCGACCCAACAACCGGCGAAGTGCTCGCCGTGGCCTCCTCCCCAAGCTTTAATCCTAATCGTCCGGCGTCGGCCACACAGGAATCAATGAGAATTCGGGCAATTACCGATATGTACGAGCCGGGCTCGACCTTCAAGCTCATTACCGCAGCATCCGCGATTGAAGAAAAAACTATCCGCGGCACCGATACCGTGGACGCTCACCACGGCGTGTGGAAGCTCTCCGATGGGTATGAAATCAAAGACTCCCACCCGCTCGGACGCATCACCTTCGCCGAAGCTATCGAACAGTCCAGCAATGTGGTTTTTGCGCTCCAATCACAGAAAATTGCCGATGATAAATTCTATAAATACGCCCGCGACTTTGGTTTTGGTATCACCCTCGGCATCGACGTTCCGGGCGAAGTCTCGGGCAGAATGAAAAAGCCCCGCGAGTTCGACGGTGCCACCAAATACTTCATGGCGTATGGCTATGAGCTCGCCGCCACCGCCCTCCAAATCGTCAACGCCTACTCGGCAGTCGCCAACGGCGGCGTGATGATGAAGCCGTATTTAATCAAGAAAATTCTCGATGAAAATGGGAATGAAATCGAGTCGTATTCACCCCAAAAAATCCGCCGGGTCATCTCTCCCGAAACAGCCAAAGAACTCACCGAACTCTTCTGCGGCGTGGTCGAACGCGGCACCGGCGTCGAAGCCCGCGTGCAAGGTATGCGTATCGCCGGCAAAACCGGCACCGCACAGCAGCTCGTCGATGGTACGTATTCCAAAAAAGCATACACGGCGTCGTTTGTGGGATTCTTCCCGGCAGACAAACCCAAAATCGCGATGATGATCATGCTCGATAAGCCCCAAACCGACATCTACGGCGGTAAGACCGCAGCCCCGATTTTCCGGAGAATTGCGCAGCGCTGGATATCAGCCACGCACATCGAAGGCATTAAAGATGAAATACTTACCGAACAATCTGACTCCGTCACCGTTCCCGACGTGCGCGGTATCAGCGTCGAAAATGCGGAAGTCGTTCTGCACCAACTCGGGCTGCGCCTTAAGAACCGCGGACAAGGAATCATCGCGCAGCAGTCGCCTCTTCCAGCGATCCGCGTCGTGCGCGGCAGCGAAATTCTCGCCGAGTCCCGCGTGCCTACACCGCAAGTCGTAAATACCGACTCCACCGAAAAAGCGCGCATCGCCGCTCTCCGCCCCGACGTTCGCGGCATGACCGTTCGCCGCGCGCTCGCAGTGCTCCATGCCGCAGGCACGAAAGTCAAAGTCATCGGCAGCGGCTCCGTGCAACGCCAAACCTGGGCACCGGGCAAGGAAAAATCGTGTACGATTGAGTGTAAGTAGTTGGGTTCGCTTGTGCATACTCCGGGCGTCGCCTGCGGTCACCCGTTGCCGTCCAACCGTTGAAAAAGCAGTGGGGTTTTCCGCAAGTTGTGGTGTTTTGCAGGTAGTAAGAGGAATAATTTATCGCGGTTCATCAATTTTCTCCTTTATTCATATTGAATTTCCTAGGTGGTACTATGAAAAAAATAGGGCTGTTTCTAGTGCTGATGTTTTCTTGCTGTGCGCTTAGTTTTGGGCAAAGTGCCGAGGAGTATGTCAAGCGTGGAGTGAGCAAACAGGAACTTGAGGATTTTCGGGGTGCACTTGAGGATTTTAATAAAGCTATAGAGAAAGACCCTAAGCTTGCAGATGCATATTTTAATAAAGCGAATCTTGAAGTATTGGCCGGTGATTATGATGGAGCAATTTTTGACTATGGGAAAGCAATTCATTGTAATCCTAAATATGCTGATGCGTATTGTACGAGAGGATTCGTAAAGCTAATGGTTGATGATACGAAGGGTGCTCTGCGAGATTTTAATAAAGCAATTGACATCGATCCTGCCCATGTGCTGGCCTACTACATGAGGGGTACGATGAAAGTAATCCAGAATGAAGGTCAGGAAGCCGTACGGGACTTCAATCGGGCGATGAGTATTGATACCAATAATGCTTTAGCACATTATTACCGGGGAGTTCTAAAGGATAAATTAAAAGATTATGCCGGAGCAGTTAAAGATTTGTCGAAAGCAATTGAGCTTAGTCCGGATGATGAATCTGCATATTTCAATAGGGCATTGTCAAGAGACCATCTGAAAGATTTTGAAGGAGCGATCAAGGATTATACCAAAGTGATTGAGATGAGTAATAGTCCGGAAGCATATTTACGGAGAGGACTTGCAAAATATGAGCTGAAGGATTATACCGCTGCAATAAAGGATTATACAAAAGCGATTGAACTTGATACAAGCTACGCGTGGGGATTTAATTGTAGAGGACTTGCAAAAGTTCGTCTCGAAGATTATTCCGGTGCTACCCAAGACTTTACCAGAGCAATCGAAATTCATTCCAATTACAAATGGGCATATAGTAATAGAGCCGATGCAAAATACTTACGTAATGATTACATTGGTGCTATCAAAGATTATGACAAAGCTATAGAGATAGATTCAAATTTTGCTTTGGCATATAATGAGAGGGGATTGATACAATATAAACTTAAAGACTATCCGACTGCAATTTCGGATATGAGTAGAGCAATAAATATAGACACCTTATATTCATTAGCATATATGAATAGAGGGCTAGCAAAACACGAACTCAAAGATTACGTAGGAGCCCTTCTTGATTGTAACAAAGCAATTGAACTAGACTCCACACATGCTCAAGCATTTTTGAATAAAGGGATAGTAAAAGATAAACTTGATGATAATACAGGCGCTATTAAAGATTACAACAAAGTGTTAGAACTTGATTCTAATAACA
>Ga0075156_10002672_pt1 | contig 9966 bp, 7 predicted proteins | sample JI81AbrownDNA_FD_70966 | JGI IMG/M metagenome (GOLD analysis project Ga0075156, IMG submission 70966) | Wastewater effluent complex algal communities from Wisconsin, to seasonally profile nutrient transformation and Carbon sequestration -... | ecosystem: Engineered > WWTP > Effluent > Algae...
AAACATCACAGGCTACTAATAGAGGTCTACGCGCTTTTTTTGTCTTAAGAAATAATGCCAACTTACCCGAATGGGTAGTTTTACCTGAACCTTGCAAACCTGACATCAAAATTATGGACGGACTTCCGTTCAAATTAATATCCTGTTTGGCTCCTCCCATTAACTCAGCCAGTTCATCACGGGTAATTTTTACCATTAACTGACCTGGCGATAATGAAGTTATTACATTGGCTCCCAAGGCTTTCTCTTTTACCTTATCGGTAAAATCTTTTGCAATTTTAAAATTAACGTCAGCATCCAATAAAGCTCTTCGCACCTCTTTCAAGGTTTCGGCAATATTGATCTCATTAATTTTTCCCTGACCTTTAAGGACCTTAAAGGCGCGTTCCAACTTATCACTTAAATTATTAAACATGGCTCAAATTTACCCTTCAAAATTAAGGGTTTCGGGCAAAATACACGTTAAAAAATGTTGTTTGACCAAAAAAAGAATTCTACTTCGTATATTTGAACCTAATGCCTACTGGGCTGTACAGCTATAAAAAAGATAAATGTTAAATAAATCGGTCATATTATTAATCCTCATTGCATTGAGTGCAGACTCATTTGGCCAAACAAACTCTGAAAAAAACAGGGCCAATAACAATGTTTCGAATTCAACTAACGTTAATGAATTGAGTTCACCTACACAAGACGTAAGAAGTGCAGGCTATTTCAAAAAAGAAGCTGATGATTTTGAAGCACAATCAAAAGAAACACCCTCATCGGCTCAAGCTTGGTTGAACTTGTACAAATCATCACTTTATTCATATTATACATCCAGCTCAAAATACATTACCCCTGCTCAAAAACAGGAATTGGATGATATTTTAAGTGAAATGAAAACGAAAGTTCCCGGAACCTTTGAATATAATATTGCTGTTTACATGAATGGCGAACACAATACGTCACTTATTCCCTACTTAGCCAAAGCCGCTGAATTAAATGCAAACAACCTGGATGTGTTAGAGCAATATGTAGCCTATTATGCTATTACCAACAACGATTCAAAACTCAAGGAATTTGTTTCAAAACACAAAAAAGCAAGCAAATACGAAGCTTTTATTGATGAATACGCCTATAATTTACTGCAATCATTGGACGCTTCATCGGTATTGTTTACACATGGAATTATGGATACGTATCCATTGTATAACCAACAATTGAATCAAAAAGTAAATACTTCAGTTGAGATTATTAACGTTGATTATTTAAGTAGCGAAGAGTACAGGAAAAGCATTTCCAAAAAATTGGGTGTGACATTTTCGTATAACGGCAATAATTATACTGCTGCCTTTGAAATTGCGTCAAAATTAAAAGCATCAAAAAATGTTTACTTCTCCAATGCGTTTTCAAAATCAGAATTAAAAAAGCATGAAAATGAACTTGACCTAAGCGGATTGGCATTTAAGTATGGTGATAAAAACAATGAGGTGGCAAAACTGGAGACCATTTGGTCTGATAAATTCAAAAAAACTCAGCTTGAAAAAGCAAACATGGTAGATGATTATGCAAAAAAAATGGCCAATAATTATTTACCACTATTGGTAACGGTATACAAATATTATTCAATTGAAAAGAAAAGTAAAGAAGCAAACGAAGTAAAAACAATTGCTACCAAAATTGCTAAAATTAACGGAAACGAAAAACAAGTGAACGATTTGTTCAACTAAGAAAACTATAGGTGAATTTAAGTTATCGTAAACATACTGACGAATACCTGATGAAATTACTTGCTGATGGCGACAGTAGTGCGTTTGGTGAGATCTATGACAGGTACACCAAGCCGTTGATGATATACTTTACACGCATGTTGTGGAAAGACAAAGAAAAGGCGCGCGATTTTATGCATGATTTATTTACTAAAATAATAGATAAACCAAAATTATATAATCCCGAGCGACCATTCAAAACATGGATTTACAGCGTAGCGCACAACATGTGTAAAAATGAGTACCGTAAACAAGAAGTAAGAACCAACACAGCTGCCATTTTAGTACATGAAAATGCCAGCGGAAATATTGAAACAGAAAAAAATAAACATATGGATGCTGAAGAATTTAATAAAGCGCTATATAGTGAGCTCGAAAAGCTCGAAGAAATACAACGCACTACTTTTTTAATGCGTTATAAAATGGACCTATCCATTAAGGAGATTGCTGATATAACCGAGTCCAATGAAGGAACCGTTAAATCAAGATTATTTTACACATTAAAAAAACTATCAGAGAAATTAAAAGTATTTGATCCAAAACTTACTTCGCAGGGAATATGATGCATTGGAAGTATCATAAAATGATTAAATGAATTAACACATATGAAAAACATTAACGAAATAGACGATAATATTAACGAATTGATTCTTCAGAAAAGTTTCGATAAACTTACTGCTGAGGAGCGTGAAAAGGCAATTGCCTATGTGGGCGGTGAAGAGGAATACAATTCGTTAAGAAACACGCTTCTTGCCATCACTACTAGCTTTAGTATTGAAGAAGAGGTTGTGTTTGATACAGACCTTAAATCAGATCTTTTAAAACAATTTGAACAAAAATTTGGCGCAAACAATAGTCGAGTTAAGATTGTTCCTTTTTACCAAAAACCATTTTTTCAATTAGCCGTTGCTGCAAGTGTTGCGTTAATGATATTTTTTGCCTTCCCCTTCTTCAATAATTCAACTGAGAAGCAAGGCCAATTAGCCATGAATGAAAACACGAAAGAATCAACAGCTATACCCGGTACGGTAAACGATAAAGTTATTCCTGATCTTTCGGTTAGTCACGATACCAATATTCCTGCTGCTGAAAAAAGTGAATCAAGCAAAACAGATAATTCAACTTTAAAAAATGGCTTGGGACAGGAAATTGCCAAAGAGGAAGAACCTGCAAAAATTCCTGGTATGACGAATCCCGTTAACACAGGAAAAGCAGGAGATGAAATCATATTAAGTGACGATTCAAAAGCAGAAAGCAAAGACTTGGCACTTGATAACAAACCAAAACCCATTGTTAACGAGAGTGAATTTTTATACGAACGTGTGAATAGAGAACGTAAGGAAAAAGAATCGAAGAAAAGCAAGAAAAAAGCTAACGATGAGTCAATGCGTGAAGAAGAAGTGGCCAACAATACTGTTACAAAAGTTGATGCCGACAAAATGCTCGAATCTGCTGCAGGTACTTCGGTTAATCAATACAACGCACCATCGCCAAATAAGGTTATGGCTGCAACAACTGTAAGCGCATTTGTTGAAGAAAACAAAACCGAAATGCTGGATTTGCTTTTTACTACATTTTAATTATTTCTTAACGTTTACCCTTTTCAATTCAAGCGAGTTCATGGCGTTTGGTTCAAGTCCGCTAATCTTTGACTGAGCAATACGGATTGATTCATCGTAAAACAAGGGAATTACAGGTGCTTCATCAAAAATAATTTGTTCCATTTCATGAAATAATTTCAAGCGTTCAGTTTCATTTTGTGATTGCATGGCTTTTTCATATACGTTATCAAAAAATGTGTTTTTAAAATGGGTATAGTTAGGACCTTTAGGAGATTCATTCTTGCTATAAAATAATTGCATAAAATTTAATCCATCAGGATAATCGCCTGTCCAGGATTTTCTGAAAAAATTGGATTGATACAAAGCAATACGTTGCTTAAATACACTAGCCGGTACAATTTCAATGCTTACATTAAGACCAATTTCTTCCAACTCTTTTTTAATGTATTCACACAATTCTTTATACTCCTTAAGCGCTAGCATAGTAATGTTTTTTTCATCATCGGTCAAATTCAATCCCGACTCAAACATGAGTTCTTTTGCTTTTTCATGATTTAATGTATAACCCTCAATTTTAATTGAATTATATCCGGGCATACCTTCGGGAATAAAACCATTTTCGGCCGGAATACCGATGCCTGAGCGGAAATATTTTACCAACCCTTTTCTATCAATCGAATAATTGATTGCTCTTCGAATTTCACGTGAACGTAACGCACTAACCTTGGTTAGTTCCTGATCCTGATCAACTAAAATACCAATATAATCGGTCTTTAACCATGGTGTTCGAATTAACTTAAAATCATCTTCCAATTCGGGTCTTAACTTACCTGATGAAGTCAATAAATTTGTTTGAATAGACGGATGAAATCCTGAAATAAAATCCAGTTTGCCCTTTTTAAATTCACCTATCTCAATATTCTTGTCATCCATGAAACTTATACTAACAGCATCAACATATGGCAAGCGAACACCTTTTTCATCCTTTTCAAAATAGTTTGGATTTTTAACCAAAACCAATTTAACATCCTCTTGCCATAATTTGAACTGAAAAGGTCCTGTTCCAACCGGATGCTTTCTGAAATCATCACCATACTCGTCAATTGCTTCAATTGGAACAACACTGCAAAACGGGAGGGTAAGCTTCATTAGAAAATCGCTTTGCGGAACTTTCAGGTGAATTTGAAACGTAGTATCATTCACTGCAACAAATCCATTTGTTGTGCCTTTTTTTAATGCATTAACATTTTGAAATATATACTGTCCAGGGGAGGCAGTTTCACTATCACAAATCCTGAAAAAACTATTCACAAAATCAATAGCCTTAACTTTTCTACCCTTACCGTTTTCAAAAACATCATCATCATGAAACATGACATTGTTCTTGAGGTAGAACGTATAAACTAAACCATCATCGGATATTTCCCATTTATTGGCAATACATGGTGTAACTTTAAGATCGTTATCAAATTGTACCAAACCATTAAATATATTACTAATGGCCCAACTATCCTCAAAACGTGCTGCATAGGCAGGATCTAAATAACTTATACCAGCCGATTCATTGTAACGCAAAACAGTCTTGTTACCATTGAAATCAACTTCCTCGGTACCTTCGCAACCGGCAAATAACAGACAACCAAAGACCACTAAAAATATACGATTCATATGCAATTAATTTATTGTTTAAAGTTGGTAAATGCAGACCATGAATTTGTTGCTGTTAGTAGTAATTGTTTTAACAAGATTATGAACATTTAATGCTGTAAAATACTATTTTTGCCTAGTGAACCAGTATAAAAAGGTCAGTTTTCATACGTTAGGCTGTAAGCTTAATTTTTCAGAAACATCAACCATAGCCCGTATTTTTGAAAATTCAGGTTATGCAAAAGTTGATTTTTCAGATATGCCCGATGTTTATGTCATCAATACTTGCTCCGTTACCAATAATGCCGACAAAGAATGCAAGCAATTGGTGAAACGTGCCATGAAAATTAATCCAAACGCATTTGTTGCGATCATTGGATGTTATGCTCAGCTAAAACCAAATGAAATAGCTTCAATACCCGGGGTTGATTTGGTATTAGGCGCAAACGAAAAATTCAATTTGCTTGATTATATTGACCAACATGGTAAAAAAAATGTTGCCGAAATTCACAACAAAGAAATAAAAGTAACAAAAGATTTTATCCCATCATATTCAATGGGAGAACGCACAAGAACTTTTTTAAAGGTTCAGGATGGCTGCGATTATTTTTGTGCATTTTGCACTATTCCGCTTGCTCGCGGTTTCAGCAGAAGCGATAATGTTGCAAAAACCTTAACTGTAGCAAATGAAGTTATTGAAACAGGCGTTAAAGAAATTGTTTTGACCGGTGTTAACCTGGGCGATTTTGGAAAACACCATGATCAAACTTTTTTAGCATTGATCAAAGAATTGGATAAAACACAAGGTCAGCATAGATTCAGAATTTCTTCTATAGAACCGAATTTATTAAGCGATGATATAATTGAATACGTTGCAGATTCTTCAAAATTTGTTCCTCATTTTCATATTCCATTGCAGTCGGGAAGCGATAAAATCTTAGGATTGATGCGCAGGCGATATAATTCTAATTTGTACGCATCACGCATTGAAAAAATAAAAAAGCTGATGCCCGATGCCTGTATTGGTGTTGACGTTATAACCGGATTTCCATCTGAAACTGAAGAAGATTTTTTAACAACCTATAATTTCATTCAGGATTTACCCGTTAGTTACTTGCATGTTTTCACTTATTCTGAACGGGCAAATACTACTGCCATTCGCATAAACGAAGTTGTTCCATTGCCCGAACGACAAAAAAGAACGAAGATGCTAAACATACTTTCAGACAAAAAAAGAAGAGCTTTTTATGAAAGTCAAATAGGTAAAACCAAAACCGTTTTATTTGAAACCGAAGAAGACAATAACCGAATGAGTGGCTTTACCGAAAACTATGTTAAGATCAATGTTCCCTTTTCAACCGAATTACCCAATACATTTTCCAGCGTTCGTTTAACTTCCATCAATGGTGATGGCCACATGAATGCAGAATTGATTAACCAATTATCAAACAAAATACTCGCCTAATGTATCCTACGTTATATCACTTTTTTTACGATTGGTTTGGAATTAAAATCCAGTTTTTACGCGCCATTAACAGTTTTGGTTTTTTTGTTGCCATTGCTTTTGTGGTGGGCGCCTGGTTATTTGGAAAAGAAATTGAACGCAAATATAAAGAAGGTCTGATTCCATCAAAAAAAGTAAAGCAATTTATTGGCAAACCTGTTAGCATTCAGGAATTGATCCTAAATGGCTTTTTTGGTTTCCTTATTGGCTTTAAAATTATTTACGCCATTTTTCATTCAGAGGTTTTTCAGGATTTCCCAAAATTCTTAGCTACAAGTAAAGGCAGTTGGATTGGAGCAATTATCATGGCAGGTGTTTTTGCTTATTGGAAATATTACGAAAAAAAGAAAGAGCAATTAAATCCTCCCAAAGAAATTGAAGTTGATTTTTTACCGCAACAACATGTTGGACCATTGCTTTTGATTGCGGCTGTATTTGGAATTATTGGTGCTAAACTATTTGCCTATCTCGAAAATCCGGGCGATATTATGGAATTTTTAGCCGATCCTTTTAGTGGACTAACCATGTACGGTGGCTTGATATGCGCTTTAATAGCCGGCTATGTATACTTCAGAAAACATAATTTACCTGCCTTTCAATTTTTAGACGCCATTGCACCAACCTTAATTATTGCCTATGGTATTGGGCGTATTGGTTGTCACGTAGCGGGCGATGGTGATTGGGGAATTGTTAACCTTGCTCAAAATCCGGGACTACCGGATTGGTTATGGGCGTATGATTACCCCAACAATGTGAATCACGAAGGTGTTCCATTAACCGAATGTTTTTATGGTGATAAATTTTGCACTCACCTACCTCAACCTGTTTATCCAACTTCGATGTACGAGACACTTATGTGCGGATTGATTTTTGGTTTCCTGATGTTCATTCGAAAACGAATAAAAGCGGTGGGTGTTTTATTTTTTACCTACTTAACATTTAATGGCGTTGAACGGTATTTGATTGAGCAAATTCGCGTGAATGAAACCTATGATCTAGGCGGAATGCTAATTACACAAGCAGAGATTATTGCCCTTTCGTTTGTTTTGGCAGGTATTGCCGGAATATTCTATTTTCAAAGAAAATACAAGAAAACACTAAATAAGACGTAAAAATTTATTTTGCCGGTACACTTTCCAAAAATCGTGTGAACGAATTTTTATTTGCCGGTAAATTAAGTGCCGATGTCACCAGTTTCTTTTCGAGTTTGGTTAAATGCCAACTCAACGAAACTTTATTTTTCTTGTCGTTGGGTAGATAAAAATCAATTACATTAATTTTAAGCCCTGAGAATCTAATCATGTTTTCTAAAAGCTGATCGTTATCAAAATCCTGCGTGTAAAAAATATTATCCAATAAATTACCTGCAGGAACCGACATTTTAGCCGAAACTGAATTATTGATTTTATCTTGGTTCAACACCCTTGGACGATCACGGGTAGTTACAATAATAACACCTGACGTATTGTGTTCAATCCAGTTTTTGAATTCGGAAATGAATTTAACTGTTAATCCCATGCCATAATTATCGCGAATTCCTGCATCCATAATTTCGGTTCCCGGAGATGTTGGCAAACTAACCATTGGCATAACAAAAGGAAACGTTGCATTCATGCGCAAAGCCGTAGAGAATCGCAGGTTAACTGAATTTTGCTCCTTAAAAAACCGCTTGAATTCAATTATACCATCAGACGATTCAAAATAATCGCTGTTATGGTAATTAAAAAATGATGTATTGAGTGGCGAAATTATCAATTTACGACCATGGTTAATGATGGTTGGTGATAAAACAACCATTGGCACTTCGGCATTTTCTTCGGGAACTTTGTATTCATATAACCTTCTCGTAAATGCACCATTTAAATTCTCATTCATTGTTTTTTCAAAAATATAGCCACGATCAATGGTGTATGAATAAGGACCATCTTTAAAATGTTGGTACCGTATAAACACATCACTGGTAGCAATGCAAAACGCAACCGGATTCAACACATCTTGTGACAAGAGCTCAACATATTCTTTATTCAAGGTTGATTTAATTTCTCCCCGTTCTTTGCGTAACAAAAGTTCACGATAATACGAAGACCCTATCATGCCACCCGAGGCACCCGTCATCATGCGGCAATACCTTCCAAACATACCGTTTGAGGCACTATCCAATTGCTGCATGACTAAGAAAGTCCATAAAGAAGAACGTATTCCACCTCCACTGGCACAAAACAAAACAAGGGGCGGTTTTTCAATACCAAATTCGTTTTTAAGATCACGTTTCCATTTATTTAATATTTCCAACATATCGCGCTTATCACTTTCATACGTAGCGCTATCTGAATTTAATTTCCGAATGGATTTATAATCATATTTAGCCAGTTTATTGGAATAATCTAATCCATAAGCAAAATTTTTATAGGCGAATAATTCCGTTTTTTGCGATAGAAAATTTAAAAATATTACGCCAACAACAATAAACGTTAAGGTCCACCCCCTAAACCAGGAATAGAGTGAACTTATGATCATCATTAAAATAGTAAAAAACAAAAATATGCTTGCACCAGCGGGAATCAAAAACACAGGATGCTCTTTAAATGAACCAAGCAAAAGAAAACTGATAATAACAGCTATCTCAAAAATAGAAGCGTTCAAATGGTTTTGATAAAATACACGTTTGATCAATTCAATATCGTAATGGGAAGAATCGCGCGCAAGTTTAATTTTAAATGGTGATGATAAATAGGTTTCTACGGTCCATCCTTCATCATGACTAAACATATCACGCCAACTAAACTTGCTTGCTTTAATGGTAGGATCAATTGTTTTACTGTTTATCTCAATTTCAAATTCTTCTTCTTTTTTTCCCGAAATCTTAAATAAATCCTTATTCGTTCTGAAAAAATAAATATTGGATATTGCTACAAATACCAAAATACCAACAATGAATCCGAGCAAATGGATAATTGTATCGGAAACCGTTTCAAATTCTTTTTGTACCTGAAAGCAATATGAAGAATACAAATACGCTAAAATAAATAAGATGGGAATTATTGAATTGTTGATGGAAAATTTTTGATAGGGACGCGAAACAGTTGCAATGAAACGAAATTTAAAGCCATGAACTATATAACTGAACATATTGAATGCCATAATAAATCCTCCGCATGAAAATCCCAAGATCAAATACGACCAAAAATTAACCTCGCCCAAATATTCGGGATAAAGAAAAAGGTATGGTAAACCATATTTACTGCCTGCTACCTGTGTAACAATGGCAAATAAAAGAATCCATAAAAGCACAACTAAGTGGCTTCGCTTAAAATGAAGAAATAATAATTGAAGAGGAAAAAAGTAAAATGTCCGCCTTAATTTAGTTGAATATGTTGTTTTTATAGCAGACATAATGGTTTTACGCAAAAAATCTCATTTGGTTTTAAGCTTGCGAAGTCAAAAATAATTGTATTTTTATGGTATTAACATGAAAACATTCATACAATTCATATTATGTATT
>Ga0075156_10002677_pt1 | contig 9958 bp, 9 predicted proteins | sample JI81AbrownDNA_FD_70966 | JGI IMG/M metagenome (GOLD analysis project Ga0075156, IMG submission 70966) | Wastewater effluent complex algal communities from Wisconsin, to seasonally profile nutrient transformation and Carbon sequestration -... | ecosystem: Engineered > WWTP > Effluent > Algae...
TCTGTTACGATGGAGATAACTCTTCCCTTGCGGGCTTTCACCTCCTGAATGTTTGAAACAACTTTTTCGTAGGAACTATCTTTGGTTGCAATGAATGCAACAGGCATATCTGCATCGATCAGGGCAATCGGTCCATGCTTCATCTCTGCTGCCGGATATCCTTCTGCGTGTATGTAGGAGATCTCTTTTAATTTCAATGCACCTTCTAAAGCCACAGGAAAATTATAGCCTCTTCCCAGGTAAAGGAAATTGGTTGAGTCTTTGAATTCTTCAGCGATTATTTTGATACGATCGTTGAGTGCTAATACCTTCTCAACTTTCGCAGGCAGATTTTCCATTTCCACCAGCATCTCATTAAATTTTTGTTCTGTAATCGTACCTTTCTTTTGGGCAACGATCAGCGCAATCATATTGAGAACGGTTAACTGGGCAGTGAACGCTTTAGTACTGGCCACACCAATCTCTGGGCCTGCATGGGTATAAGCACCGGCATGGGTAGCACGCGGAATGGATGAACCCACCACATTACAAACACCAAAAATGATAGCACCTTTTGATTTAGCCAGATCTATGGCAGCAAGTGTATCAGCCGTTTCACCGGATTGGGAAATAGCAATTACTACATCACCCTCGCGTACGATTGGATTTCGATAGCGAAACTCAGAGGCATATTCCACTTCTACTGGAATGCGACAAAACTCTTCAAAGAAGTATTCGGCCACCAGGCCGGCATGCCATGAAGTTCCACAGGCAATAATGATAATGCGATCGGCCTGAACCAGTTTATTCAAATATTCACGCAGACCCCCTAAGATCAAACGACCGGAAGCGGAGTCTAATCGTCCTCGCATGCAATCTCTTATAGAACGGGGCTGCTCAAAAATTTCTTTGAGCATGAAGTGTTCAAAGCCACCCTTTTCAATCGCTTCTAATTCGAGATCAACGGTCTGCACATAGGGTGTCAGTGGCAGATTCGATGTGTCCTTAATCGTAAGTTTACCATTGTTGATGATGGCTATTTCCTGATCATTTAGATAAACAACTTCATTAGTGTATTCAATAATAGGGGTTGCATCAGAGGCCATAAAAAATTCGCCACGCCCTACACCCAGTACCAGAGGACTCCCTTTACGGGCTGCAATCAACAGATTAGGATCGTTTAAAGACATAACCACAATTGCATAAGCGCCTACTACTTTGGTCAGCGCCAGACGAACAGCCTCATCCAGTGAGCAATTTTCATTCTCTTTTATGTCTTCAATGAAATGGATAAAAACTTCCGTATCGGTTTCGCTCAGAAATGTGTGGCCCTTGCGTAATAACTCTTGCTTGAGTGAAGAATAGTTTTCGATAATTCCATTGTGAATGATGGCCAGATTTTTTGTAGCCGAATAATGCGGGTGAGCGTTCTCGTCATTGGGTTCTCCGTGGGTGGCCCAGCGGGTATGCCCCATGCCAATATGACTATCTAAATTTTGGCCTTTGATGAAAACCTCCAGTTCTGAAACTTTTCCTTTCTTCTTGTAGATATTAAGGCCGCCATTCAATAAGGCGATACCAGTACTGTCGTAGCCCCGATATTCCAGTCGTTTCAGACCTTTTATAATCACTTCGTGGGCCTGGCGATGACCTACATAGGCAACAATTCCACACATAACAGATTATGGGTTTTCGTTCAAAGTGCCTCGGGTATAATAAACCCTAAGCTTGATGTTCTCTTTTGGAAAGACAGATCGGTCAACAGCCTTGCCCATGGGTGGACTATTAGAGACAATAGACCAATATGGATATCGCTTCTGTCTTAAGTCGTATAATTTCTGAAAGAAAACTGTTGGATAACCACTGTAAGAGTTGGTAGTACTTGAATAGGGCATAGAGAATACCTTATTACTACCCTGATCATCAGCGACAAACATTTTAGATAAATCAGAAACCGCAAGGGCACCATTAAAGGATACAAAATCGAGGGTATCCTGTCGGGAATCCAACGCATTGTAATGATTATCACTGCCTAGCATATTTATCGAAACAAGTTGAATGGGTTGAAAATCAACCGAAGGGTCTACTCCGCTGATATTAATCTCTGCTGAATTAATAATCAATTCAGGAATCGTATCCATGTAATCATAGAACTTGGTAAGATCAAGTTTAGTTATGATCGAAGTTCCACTTTGAATATACCGCGAAGTTGGTGATGTAAAATCTGAAGAGAATGTATTGAGTCCTGCCAATTCAGTACCTGAGCGGTCAGTATCTACCTTTGAGAAGGTGACGCAAGAGGCCATAACAAACGTAATTGATTTACTGGTACTACCGGAGTGATAATAGACTCTCAGGTAAGTATTGGTGTCAAGATTGCCTAAGCCCACCACTTTATCTGCTTGTGTGGGAAGAATGGCAATACCTTTAAATTGCTCTTTGAAATAAAGGAAATTCGTATAGAGCGTGTCATTAGGGTTAATTGCATTGAATAACCTTTGTCCATATGAATTGTCTAATTTAATACGGGTTGTAACAACTGCATCGGCATCAGTATCTTCCAATTCAGTTTTAAAAGTATTGGCATCGATGCTTTTCTCCGCTGTCCCGATCGAATTTATATCAACATCAATATTGGAATTGAAAAAATAATCATCTTCAAAATTCAATTCTTCGGTGATTTCATGGACTGAAAATTTTTGTACGGTTTCGCCAGGTGCCCCGTAGGAATAGAAATCATATCGCAACTGAAGCACGGCAGAGTCAAACTCAGCGTCCGTATCGAGAATCGTAGTTACATCTGTAGGCCGAAATTGAGAATAAGCACCTGCGCTAATGTTCCCCAGAGCCGGATCAACATAACTTCCAACCAGCATCCGGTTAAGTTCACCCGACAAACTGGTGGTACGCAGTGAATCCATCCAGAGTACGCTGGTCTCCAAAGGAAATTCAGCATAAACGACCTTGAACCTCTGCTGATTACTTTTGAATCCGAGATAATTCAGGTCTTCCTGGCACGAAAAAAATAAAACTATTAGGGAAAGAAGGCAGGCACTTTTAGCCCACCAACTCCGTGTAAAGGTTATAAAACGATTCAGTGTAGTTGTCGTCTTTTTCGATGGTCTCAATTTTCGTCTCTTTAAGCTTCTTAACTAATCCTTCTAACTTTTTATTGTCTCCGGCCGTGGAAACAACGTCTGAGAATTGGGCCCCTAATTTAATAAAGCCTTCGTAATCTGCAGTTTTCAAATGGCCTAACATATTGTCTTCAATATCCATCATACGCACCTTACCCATCAGGTCACCTTTAAACTTATGAGTAAAGCTGTTATTGTAGATCGTGAAAACAGTCTTGGTGTTTTTGAATAACGGATCGTTCTTATAAGTAGTCTTGAGATACAGCGGAATAAAACTGGTAATCCAGTCATTGCAATGAACTACATCGGGAGCCCATCCTAGTTTGCGCACCGTTTCTATTACTCCTTTGCAGAAGAAAATTGCCCGCTCATCGTTGTCTTCATAAAATTTATTCTCCTTGTCGTGAAACATGGATTTACGATGGAAGTAATCTTCATTATCAATAAAATAAACCTGGAGTTTAGCATTTGGTATGGAGGCCACCTTAATGATCAAAGGCTTCTCTTCATCACCAACGGATATATTAATTCCTGAAAGTCTCACTACTTCATGTAACCGATTCTTTCGCTCATTAATCAACCCAAATCTTGGTACCAGAATTCGAATCTCCATCCCTCTTTCCTGCATAGCCTGGGGTAGTTTTCTGACAAAGTCAGCTACCTCCGTGGTCTGCAAAAAGGGATTGATTTCGCTGGCAACATAAAGAATACGGATTTTGGACATATTATGGATTTTTAATTCAGGACGAAAAACAGAACCACAAAAGTACGGAATTTTCACCCCTTCTTCAACTAATCATCGGATATAAGGCCTATATTTGCGACCCTTTAAAAAGGCCAGAAATGGAGATTTTCAAAGAAATTGAGCCGTTAAAGGCTTTTTTAAGGCAACAAAAAATAGCGACTCGGTCTTTAGGTTTTGTGCCTACCATGGGTGCCTTGCACCAGGGGCATCTTTCCCTAATTAAGGCTTCCAGGGTTGAAAATGCCCTCACAATTTGCAGTATCTACGTAAATCCAGCCCAGTTCAATAATCTTTCAGATCTGGCAAAATACCCCCGTACCTTAGATCAGGATATTGAGCGACTTAGAAAGACAGGTTGTGATGTGCTCTTTTGTCCGGATAACAGCGAGATGTATTCATCAGAAAGCCAGATCAAGTTTGATTTTGGCATACTGGATAAAGTTATGGAGGGCCGTTATCGCCCCGGTCATTTTAGTGGAGTAGCCCTCGTAGTTTCAAAATTATTTCACATAGTTTCTCCAGATAAGGCCTATTTCGGGCAAAAGGATTTTCAGCAATTTAAGATTATCGAAAAACTAGTTGAAGAGTTAAAATTTGACATTACTCTTCGCTGTATGCCTATCGAAAGAGAGCCAGATGGGTTAGCCATGTCCTCACGCAATGTTCGCCTTTCGGCAGAACAGAGAAAAAAGGCAATTATTTTTTATGATTCGCTAAAGGAGACCAGAGAATTACTGGAAAAGGGTAATTCAATGCAAAACGTTCGGCAGGTGATCAAAAACAAATTTGAAAACAGTAATGAAGTAAGGCTTGAGTATCTCGAATTAGCGGATGTGTCAAACTTAAGTCCGCAGGAAAACGTTTCAGACAAAATCAATCCTATTCTTCTTATCGCTGGCTATGTTGGAGAGGTACGATTGATTGATAATTTATTGTTGTAGTATGAGAATTGAAGTTTTAAAATCAAAAATACATCGGGTAAAAATCACGCAGGCAGAATTGCACTATGTAGGAAGTATTACCATTGACGAGACTTTAATGGAGGCGGCTAACCTGATTGAAGGCGAGAAAGTACAAGTAGTTAATATCAACAACGGTGAGCGACTGGAAACTTATGTGATAAAAGGAGAGAGAAATTCGGGCACAGTATGCTTGAATGGTCCAGCCGCCCGCAAAGCCCAGGTAGGGGACATGGTAATTATTATTTCTTATGCATCCATGGATTTTGAAGAAGCCAGGAATTTTAAGCCATCTTTGATATTTCCAGATCCAGATAATCGATTAAATTAAACTTCAGGGGGAACAAACGTGGGCACTAAACTAAAATCCATTCTTCAGTATCTGGGGCTCATTGCTATAACGGCTGCATTGCTTTGGCTTTCCCTACGTGGACTTAATGTAGAGGGTGGAGATAAATCAGAATTTATCTGGAATGCCTGGAAGAAATCTGATAAGGGATATCTGATGTTGATGGCACTAATAGCGATGATTAGTCACGTCCTTCGGGCGGTGCGATGGAAAATGCTTTTGGTACCCACAGGTAATAAGGTAACGTTAGGGAACAGTTTTCTTTCTCTTATGATTGGCTACCTGGTAAACATGGCTGTTCCTCGTGGAGGCGAAGTATCAAGGTGTTACAATCTGTACAAACTTGAAAAAACTCCGGTCGAGGTTTCCTTTGGTACCGTGGTGGTTGAACGCCTTGTAGATTTGGTTTGCCTTGTTTTGTTGATTGGCCTCTCATTCTTTGTTGAGTGGAAAAAACTGAAAGCCTTTATTGACACATTGGAATTTTCATCCTCCAGTGGTTCCTCGCTTTCTATCTGGATTTTTATTGCACTTGCCCTGTTTATAGGGTTGGGTGTTAGTGTTTACCTGTTAAGGAATAACCAAAAACTGAAAAAAATTCTAACAGGGTTTAAGGAAGGATTAATGGCTGTCTTTCGGTTAGAGAATAAAGCGCTGTTTATTTTATATTCTATAGCCATCTGGTCACTCTATTTTCTCATGAGTTATTTCGTAGTTATCGCTTTTCCGGAAACACGCGAGCTTGGATTTAGTGCTGTCCTTACCTTGTTTGCGATTGGAGCTATAGCTATGGCGGCCCCACTTCCGGGGGGCGCAGGGTCCTATCATACACTGGTGCCATTGGGTTTGGTGATGTTATATAATCTGCCTAAGGCAGATGCCATTGCTTTTGTATTCATTTTTCATGGCTGGCAAACCCTTATTATGATTGTGGGTGGTGTAGTATCTTTGATTATTAGTTATTTGATAATCCGATGGAAAAAAGCTCCGACAAAATTGTAGGTCTGGCTGAAGCGAAAGCTCAGGTAAAACAATGGCAACAGTCAGGCCTTAAGGTAGTTTTTACCAATGGATGTTTTGATTTAATTCACCTTGGCCATGTAGACTACCTTGAAAAAGCCAGGCAACTTGGTGATAAACTGGTGTTGGGTCTCAATACAGACGACTCAGTGAGTCGGTTCAAAGGCCCTGAAAGACCCTTACAGGATCAGAATTCGCGCGCCCGGGTGCTCGCGGCAATGCAATTCATTGACCTGGTCGTGTTTTTTAATGAGGACACGCCCTTTTCATTAATTTCAGAGCTGGTCCCTGATATTTTGGTAAAGGGAAGTGACTATTTGACAGAAAATATTGTTGGCGCAGATGTTGTAAAAAAGGCTGGAGGAGTAGTGAAAACTATTGAGTTTGTTCCTGGTTATTCAACTACCCGAATTGTAGAAAAAATTAAGAAAACATAAACAATAAAAAGTATGGGATTAGGCGCAATAGCAATTGGTATTTTTTTCATGATCGTGGGAATGATTGTGAGTTCCCGCCTCAAAAGTAAATTCAAGAAGTATTCTCAAATTCATTTAACCAAAGACTTAACAGGTGCTGAAGTAGCCAGGTTGATGTTGGCCGATAGCGGAATCAATGACGTTAAAGTGATTAGTGTGGAAGGACAGTTAACGGATCATTACAATCCGGCCAACCGTACCGTGAATTTAAGTCAGGAAGTATATCATGGTCGGAACGCAGCGGCTACTGCAGTGGCCGCCCATGAATGTGGGCATGCAGTACAGCATGCAACAGCGTACAGTATGTTACAGTTTCGCTCGGCCATGGTGCCCGTACAGAACGTTACAGCACAAGTTTTGAATTTTATTATGATGGCCATGATGTTCGGTAGTTTTTTTGCCGGCAGCTTCTTGCCATGGAATACAGCCCTCATGATCATCATAGCTTGTTACAGTGTCTTTGCCCTATTTTCTGTGGTTACATTACCCGTAGAATTTGATGCAAGCAAAAGAGCGTTGGCGTGGGTGAAGTCGAGAAATATCGTAACCCCAGGTGAGTATGACATGGCCAAAGATGCACTTAACACGGCTGCTATGACCTATGTGATAGCTGCTATAGGTGCGGTGGTAACTCTCATCTATTACATCATGATGTTCATGGGTTCTGATAGAGATTAAACATCTTTGTTTGTCATTTCTTTAAAGACCTTTTACTTTACAGGCCTGAGTTAACCTCAGGCCTGTTTTTTTGTTAACTTGAACTCGTAATCTCTTTACTATGAATTTTGAATTATCTGAAGAGCACCTGGCAGTGCAGGCTGCCGCTCGAGACTTTGCGCAAACTGAACTTTTGCCAGGCGTGATTGAGCGGGATACAGAGCAAAAGTTTCCGGCAGAGCAAATCAAAAAAATGGGTGAGCTAGGCTTTATGGGAATGATGGTTGATCCCCAATACAATGGAGGAGGTATGGATACAATCTCCTATGTACTTGCCATGGAAGAGATTTCAAAGGTCGATGCATCCGCTTCGGTATGTATGTCCGTAAATAATTCATTGGTGTGCTGGGGACTGGAAAAATTTGGCACGGAAGAGCAAAAGGAAAAATATTTAAAAAGGCTTGCGAGCGGAGAGGTTATTGGAGCGTTCTGTTTATCCGAACCTGAAGCCGGATCTGATGCAACCAGCCAGCATACAACAGCTGAGGATAAGGGTGAATATTATTTACTCAACGGAACGAAGAATTGGATCACCAATGGCAAGAGTTCCAGTGTGTATTTAGTTATTGCACAAACGGATGCCTCAAAGCGTCATAAAGGAATTAATGCATTAATTGTTGAAAGAGGGACGGAAGGATTTGTAGTCGGAAAGAAAGAAGATAAAATGGGTATCCGGGGGTCAGATACTCACTCACTCATGTTCTCCGATGTAAAGGTTCCCAAGAAAAATAGAATTGGTGAAGATGGATTTGGATTTACGTTTGCAATGACTACGTTGAACGGAGGTCGTATCGGAATTGCATCACAAGCCTTAGGCATTGCTTCAGGCGCTTATGAATTGGCTCTCAAATATTCCAAAGAGCGAAAAGCATTTGGTAAGCCGTTGGCCGATCATCAGGCAATTCAGTTCAAGCTGGCAGAAATGGCTACAAAAATAGATGCGGCTCGTTTGCTTGTATGGCAAGCCGCCTATTTAAAGGATCAGAAAAAAGATTTTGTGAAGGCCGCGGCCATGGCCAAATTATATGCTTCACAAATAGTACAGGAAGTGACCACCGAAGCAGTTCAGATTCATGGTGGATATGGATATGTGAAAGAATTTCATGTTGAACGTTTGATGCGCGATGCCAAGATTACCCAGATCTATGAAGGCACAACAGAAATTCAGAAGATGGTAATATCCAGAGAACTTTTAAGATGACAGGTTAACAATCAAATCAAGTTCCTTGCCTTCAACTCAAGGTATTTGTTGATTGTATTAATCGTTAATTTCTCCGGACTGGTTAATATTGATTGAATGCCATGCTTCTGGAGTTCCCGGGTGATCATTTTCTTCTCGTAGCTGAAGCGTTCAGCAATTGCTTTATAATATATTTCTTTAAGACTTTCGGCAGGATTATCGGTTAGTTGACGAAGTTCCGTGTTTTCAAAAAATATCACCACAAGCAAATGAGCTTTACTTAGGTTGATCAGGTACGGTAATTGACGATGCAAACTGTGAATACTTTCAAAATTGGTAAATAACAGTAGCAAACTTCGTTGTGAAATTGTTCTGCGAATTGTTGAGTATAAAACGGAAAAATCCGTTTCCAGATAGGCTGTTTTTTGGTTGTACAACACTTCCTGAATGGTGGTCATTTGGTTGTTTAAACGCGAGGCAGGAAGCAGGCTGCCAATCTTATCCTGAAAAGTAATGAGTCCGGCCTTATCTGATTTCTTTATGGCAATGTTGGAGATAACCAGCGTAGCATTAATGGCGTAGTCCAATAAACTCATTCCCTCAAAAGGCATTTGCATCACCCGTCCCTTGTCAATTAGAGAATAGACCTGTTGCGAGCGTTCATCCTGATATTGATTTACCATCAATCGGTTTTTACGGGCGGTGGCTTTCCAGTTAACCGTGCGGAAATCATCACCGGTTACATATTCTTTGATTAACTCAAACTCCTGATTATGCCCGATGCGTCTTATTTTTTTAATTCCGGTGTTTGTTAACCGGTGACTAATCGCCAGCAGTTCGTACTTGCGCATTTGAATGTAGGAAGGATAGACCGGAACAAGTTTATCTGCTGATAAGCGAAACCTGCGAGCGATAAGTTTTAAAGAGGAACTTGCTAGTATGTTTACTGCACCAAATGAATACTCGCCCCGCTTTACTGGTCTTAATGTATACTTGATTACTTTCTGATCTCCGGGACCAAGCAATAAATTGAACTCGAGGTCTCTGCGCTGAAACTGATGGGGGATTTCATCAAACACCCTTAATGCAATTGGGAAAGCATAAAAACTTTCAATATAAATTGTGATTTCGTTTTCATCGCCATTCGAAAGTTTATCTGCAAGAAGGCGTTCACCACGCATTCCTCGCTTAACTCTGAACAGTAAAAGAATATCGGTGAACAAACCTGCGATCAGGAGAAAAAACAAAATTTTGGGTATGATGTAGCCACCGCCAACTACAAACGTGATGATAAATACCATCACCACTGATCCGATCAACAAAAACAGGCGATTTTGTAAATATAAATCGCGAACCAACTTCATTAGCGTGGCACTTCAATTTTATCAACAATTTG
>Ga0075156_10002678_pt1 | contig 9957 bp, 9 predicted proteins | sample JI81AbrownDNA_FD_70966 | JGI IMG/M metagenome (GOLD analysis project Ga0075156, IMG submission 70966) | Wastewater effluent complex algal communities from Wisconsin, to seasonally profile nutrient transformation and Carbon sequestration -... | ecosystem: Engineered > WWTP > Effluent > Algae...
AAGGCCAAAGAAAAGGCTCAGTGGATGCAGGCAAACAATTGACATGGGATAAAATAAAAATCCTGAGTGTCACTGAAACTGAATGTGTAAGCTATTGCAGCAGGACCAAGTAATTCACAACTATTATGAACTAATGTGTGATCAAGAAGATGATGAGGAAGACATTATTCTGAATTGGCACAGGCCTAGGAGGAAGGTTTGAAAATATGGTCAAAATCTATGCACTGACTAAAAATAGTTATTTAGAAACCAGTAAAACCTAAGTGGAATCTAGCAGTGAAAGCAGAGAATGAGAGGATGGTGGCAGTGCATGCTTAGTGAGAAGTCCCACAAGATGAAGTGGCTAAGGAGGCTAAACTGATTAGCACCACATGGGAAATATAGATTGAAGCAAATGGGTTTTTTAGAGTGTGGGTGAATGCCCAAGGCTTTATGCAAATATATGGCAGACATCATAATTTTTATAACATCTCATCACCTGTGACTAATGAAGCTACAATTGATACTGTGCTTGTGTTTTCTGTTATTTTATATCGACTAATGAACTCATTTATGTGAAAGAAGCATTATTCTGCAGAGATTTTCAATATGAAAAACCCTTCTACATGGTACCAGAACTATTTGAGCAGTACTATCAGGGTAACCTGCTGTTGCTGCTGCTGCTACTGCTGCTGTTGAAGCAATGATCTATGGACTGAAGCAAGCTGCAAGGCCATTCTGGAGAGAACTAGCTGATGCATTGAAGGACATACAATACAAGCAGTAATGGCTGATCTATGATTGTATTATTGTTGGATTATATCATGGCCAATACAATGGTTAACCTGAATATATGTCAGGTAATCAAGAAGGCGTGAGGGAAACTAAGGAGCAGATAATTCAGCTTGTACTTGAGGCGATATCAGTGAACTGATTATGTGGACTGGCATGACACGTCAAAGGAAGAAGTCAGCTAGTAAAAGTTGCAAATCAACAGTCAAAAGCTCAAGGGGGGATTGCCCCTGCATGCCCCAATGAATGTTGAAGACATTGAAGAGTTAATTGACAATTTGAATCAGGACATCTGATATAGAGGTTGATATCGATGCAGTTTTTGATCTGAAAAAAGAGGTAAAGGTGAAATGCTTTTTCAGTGGACATGAATGAATTCGATGATTTGGCTCTGGATTGATCTACGTCTAATCTATCCTCAATTGCTGATATCGCAATTACACTAATGGGTGATAAAGAAATGATCCAAACTCACCTATCTTCGTTGGACCAAAAAATGTCGAGTAAGTGAAGGAGATTCATTCTGAAAAAGCCAAAATCTGATGAAGAAACAATGCAAAAGCCCTTGCCATGAAAACCCTTGATGCGCCATCTAAAATACAAGCTCATATTAGTTGTATAGAGGAGAAATCTGCTAGTGAGGATCTTGTAGTGATAATTAATGATACTGACAGTGGATTGGATGTGAATTCTGAAGAAATTTATGAGGAAAAGGCCAGAGCAATTAGAGAAATGATGGAAAGTCACCAAAATGCAAATGAGCAATAAACTTAGCCCCCCCCCCTTGTGAACAATTCAATTATCATGCAGAATCTGAAGTTACTAGCCTTTAGTTGAAGATCAAAAATCTTATAATCAAGCGTCAAAACTTGTCCATAAAAGTAAAGTGACAAAAAAACAGTCGAGTCTGTTTGGAGTCGAGTTCCCGTCATTTATGGGCATTCTAGAATACTGGAACAAGCTAAAAATTGCAAGACAGGAGATTTGTCCAATTCAACTGCTAGAATTAGATTCCCTGAGGCAGACTTGGAAACTGTAGAAATTTTGTTCATGGATTAAATTTTGCAATCTGATGGATAATCTTATAAGCTATAGATGAAACAATCCTACTAGCTCTCTGGGATGATAAAAAGGCCCTCGCACAGATCCATTTCATTTTTTTCCAATTTTTTCTCCCGGAACCTTGGTGGACTAGGATATACTTCATTTCTATTTGCATACGACAAGGACATGAAAATATTCCTGGACTACCTAGTATGGCACCTTAACGTATTTGGGATTCGGGATCAACTTATTCTAGACTAGGATACTGCAAGAATAATTTCGTTGTTGTAATTTGATGAAAGCCGAAATACAGCGTATCTGTTATACATCTTATCCACAATTTGTAAAACTCAAGTGCCCTGCAGATGGCCAAAATTTGATTTCGGGAAAGAATAAACTCGGAGTATCTGAAGGACGCCAAAGAGGTGCATGTGGAAGTTGCCTCTGATAATTCAGTTTCAGCTTGGGAGAAATTTAGGAAAATCTACAGTATCGTAAAAAGTTCCTGTCCTATGGGTCTTAAACTCCAATTGATCACAGTGCCACCGCCAGGGCAATATATGAGAGGCTCTGAGAATTTTGAATTGAGCGCTGAGAGACAGCAGGGTTTATTTGAAAACCTAAACTACAACATATCATCATCGATTATTGCACCTTTATGCAAACCTAAAACGGTTCAATGTGTTCGAAATAGCTTGTATTCCACAAAAAATCACTCCAATACCTCTAATGAAGAAGCAAATATCTGAACGGGAGTGCCTAGACTTAAAACTGGAGGTTTTGCATTGATTATATATGCGGGAAATTAACAATGAGTGGTAGCATGGTAACCTCAACCAAGGAAGTTAAGTGTACAACGATTGTATTGGAAACTGTCCAGGAATAAAAAACGTGGTATTTTTTTGATTAAAACAGTCCTGATATGACATAGGAACAGTTATGGGAGAAGTATATTAGGGCAAAGAATAATGGAAGAAGTTTGCTAGTAAATTTTAGAAAGTCTTAAGAAAATCTCACCTGGAAAATCTCGTGACAGCACTAGACAAAAACCGGAGAAGCCCCAAGCAAGCTGAAAGCCTTAAAATGCTCGAACTTCAAAGAGATCCAAGAAGGTGGTGGAATATCTAAAGTAAATGGTAGGGCAAAGATGAGTCTCTCGAACTATGTGATGAGCGAGAACATGTGGATATAATTTTGTATACAGTGAATGCAGAAAATTTTAACAGAGAAGCCATACACCTTTTCTTCAACAACGAGATTTTAGACAGTGCAAACCTTTCCAAAATAGAGGATGATTTTGTCAAGATGCTCCTAGTGGAATGTGCAATGTCAAAAGTGGCTAACCCAACAATTGGCTCAGCGTGAAGTATTGGCAATTTTTTGTAATAAAGCCAGAGAAAACTCAACTTTCTTTAATGCTTCTTTTCTTTTTTGGGGTTTTTAATGCAATTTCCCACTGCTCATATCTCTGTGAGCTCAATGCAATATCAACAAATATTCTAATACAGACCGGATTTAGTCCAATAAGATGGCAACAAGCATATGATGCCATGCTGTTGAAAAAAAGTGAACCAGATTTCAATTATATAAACAAATTTATATATGAACATATTTATGGGCAAAGATCTTTTAAACATAGCCGAACGGTATGGCCACATTGCAAAAGAAACAAATTTAGGGGTAGAAAGGGTAACAGGGCAATAAAGCAGTCAGTTAACAAGGTTTTGGCACTTGATATATTGAGACCAAAGAAGATTAAAGGGCTCTGTGTTATACAGATGCAAAATCCTTTTATGACAGAACTGTGCATTCAGTGGCCACTCTCTGTGTTGGATAAACAAAATTTTGGTAAATGCGCAAATAATGAACTCAGAGACGATCAAATAAAAAATATTAAAAAGCTCTTATGGGACTAATGTGAAGTCCATGACAAAATCATTGGAATTTAGTTTACAAATTGAAATTATGAGATATCGCTGTATGTCATAGCTCATAAATCGTGTTAGTTTTATATTATTACTAGGTTAATACTGTATTTTCAACACTTTGCTTCCAATGACAAAACATAGAATCTTGTATTTGTATGTCTGACATACTACAGAAATCCTAACACTCTATAATCAAAATTTTGGCATTTTGACTATGTCATATGGCCGAGCTACTCTATGTTTCCCTCATGGGATTTGCCAAGGAAGTGGGGCTGGTCCCTCTGTTTTGGAGAAAATTAGCTCTCAAACATAGAGGATCTGAAGATACAGGAATGTGGTATTAAATTTAAGAAACCGAACACTTTAGCAGAGTTTCACATTAGTGGTTCCAGTTTTGTGGATGACACTGACCTAGGAACAGTGGATGCGACATTTAAGACAAAGAAGTAATAGAAGCTATCCAAAAGTCTATTGACATTTGGCAGAGTTGTCTTGATGCTACGGAGGGGAACTAGTTCTGGAGAAATCATTCAGGTATCCTATGGATCATTACCCAAACCTGTTGATGTAAATTTTGATTTCAGGATTACCATGAAAAATTCAAACTGCAACACCATCCCCATCAGGAGAATATCAAATGATGTGGCCGAAGTTACCTTAGGGTTGGCAATACCCCCCTTGGGAAAATCCTAGCTAACAAGGCAGTCAACCGGAGTATACACATTAGGGAGAGCGGGCTGAACCAAGCTGAGTCCTGGCAAGCCCTCAACTCAGAATTATCAAGTCTCTGGAGTATTGCCCACCAACTTGTGATCTGTAAAGAGAAGATTGTGATAAAATTATTCAGCCAGTGGTCAAGAGCGTACTGTAAAAGACGAGAATTTCAATATCCCAAGCTCACTCATTTTTGTGTCACCTTCTCTCAAATTTTAGATACATCATCGTCTCGGATTCACCCAACAGTTTTGAGCCATAAGAAATGTACTGATTTCGTGATCAATGGCCCGTTATACAGTCTGATACTACTTCTGCCCAAGATTGGTTGATTTCAAACTTCTTTGAGCATCGACGCCCTAGATAAGTCTCTTCTCAGCAGGTTCTTATTGGATCGGCTAAATCTTTGAAACTCTTTGGTAAGATAGTTATTTCTAGGTGGAATGGAGTTGAAACCCTTGCAGATTCAGAAGATGAAAAGAGATGGAGAATGCAACTTAGACCCAACTTGATTGACATTGAAAGCCTCAAATTAGACAGAAAAAATCCCCTATCAACGAGGGTTTGGTTTATGAAGTTTTCAGCAGGCGTTTGTGGGATTGGTACACATTGTGAATCTTCCAAATGCCAAATTTCGATGAACCAGTTGAGACTACCTCCAATATCCTTAAGTGCAAGTCAGAGGAATCGTTAACAAGGTTTCAAAAATATGTAGAGCTTTAAGAACTGGACAAACATTACTTGATAACTTTGTCAATTTTCATTATGAACCTGCCAACTAATAGGAGTGTGTCGCTGCAGGACCTGGAAATAAGAGCTGCTATGGAAGATCAAAATAGAATCGGGTGGAAAACCCCCCTTTTAAGAAGGGTCATGTACACTAGAGAAGCATTCTAGAAAGTAGTGCATCTAGGAAGCGTTGGGTTAGAAAATTAGTTGGGACTGCAGACATAAAGAGAAACTGAACTGCATCAATAGATGCAGAATTATTAAACACAGAGATCAGATAAGTGTCAAGACTTGGATCAGGAGTGGTGAAGAGCATAAACAGATACATATACTCTGGAGGGCTCAAAAAAGGTTGGAACAAAGAAAAGATGTCTGGCAGCTTTGAAAAGTCGAAAACACTCACAAGTAGGAGAGAAAATAGAGAATGTCACAATGCGAGAATCAATGAGAAACTGGTTATCAAGGGGACAACAAGCGAGAAGAACATCACAGCTGACTTCCCAGCTGTGACTTCCCAGCTGACTTCCCAGCTGACTTCCCAGCTGTGACTTCCCAGCTGTATCAGTCATTTTATTGGACAGTCGTTCTGCTACCTTTGGCTTGAATTCGAGTGAGAAATGTGACTTTAAAGGGCCTGCCCGATATTTTAACTATGTATGTGGTTTGTAATATGGATAGGAAAAAGTTTCAATAGGTTAAGGTTATAAACTTAGACATAAACGATTGTCATTTTAAATCTATGATTGTCGGGATTGAGATGTGGTCGCTTGTGTTGAAACACGTCACATTAGGTGTACAGTATTCCTGTGTTGCAGATCACAGTAATGCAAAGTTGTCACTAAGTATTCTTGCCTGTTCTATAACAAAGTTAGGAGTGTAGGTTTAAATACTGGCAGAGGAGGGAGCAGTGCTGGTAATTCACCATCATAAGCAGTTTTGGTGAAAATACATCCCGAGCCTCTTAGCAAGTAAAAGAACATCAAATTCCACGGAGGTTTTGGGCAGTTGCTGCACATGATGAAATGTTTGCATTTGGAGATTTACAACGTAGTACTTAAACTTTCAAGATTTATGAATGAAATATCGCATGCCACATCCAGGCGATCTAAAGAGTGATACAGTATTGCTTGATGACAGTAGAGAGAGGTAATAGAACCTGAGCAAAGTTGGGATGGAAATGCAAAATTTGGGTTGATCAAAATAGGCAGGTCTAATTGTGATAATGCATACAAGTAAATGTTGATGCAGGCTCCAATTGTTCAGAATATTAATATACCGGAGATCATGACCTCATTGGTTATGGAAGTAGCGCTGCTATCACCTACAAGCAATTTGCAAGATATGATGTATATTAAAAGTTTGTAGAAGTCAATAGATCTGAAGGTGGCGTATCCAATGGCATTGGAACTGGATAAGCGAAGGGCTGTTGATTTGATCAACAATGACACTGAAGGAGGTTGTACTCGACACATGAAAACGTAAGGTTATTTGTGGGAACTAAAAGGTACGGGAGTATTCGTGGAAAGTGGAAATAAGGGGCGGAAAAAATGCTTACCTATAGGCGAGTAATCTCGGAAAAAATGTTTTTTAATATGAAAAGTACATTTAAAACTGACTTCTGAACAAGCTGTCTCAACAGGAGAGTGTCAGAGGAAGTATTAGATTATCGAATTGTAATGCACGTTGATGTGACATGTGTTGAGTCACATTTGAATATGTATGGTTAAATGTGACTTAATTTTAGTCTCAGGATTTTTTCAGTAACTGAAAAGTTTAAAGTCTACCAGTATCTACACAAACAGACAAATCAATCTCATTCCATTGAAAAAATGATGAGGAAACATCAGAGAAGTCACATGACTTAAAATTCTTGATGACGCAATACGCAAAACTCGATACCAGATAAATGACATAGAATTAAACTAGCTTAGATGATACTAATGAGGAAGATAATCTAACATCCAGCAATCAACAAACCTAGCTTCCAACTGGACAATTCAACTATTATGATGAATCCTAATTGGCAACATCCTCTCCTTCCAAAGAACCAAAATCTCTGCATCAAGAGTCAAAATACATTTCAAGGAATAATATTTAGATCTGAATTATCCCGCGCTTCACTTCACCATAGTATTAAGCCACAGAGAGAGCACATAAAGTGTTAGACATCCACTATTGGGCAACCTCTTCATTTTTAACGGGCACTTCACGGGCTAAAAATCTGTCAATGATCAGAAGAACATTAGTTGGGCGGGTTGCTCTAATATTAGGAAGAATATCTATGCACTGGTGGAGAATTCAAGAAATACACTAGAAATGGAAAGGCTGATCTTATTAAGCAAGCACCAGGTACAAGCCTTGATACGTATGAGCTGGGAAATCAGTTGTGACTTATGGAGTACAAGAAACGAGTACAGACATAGAAAAGAAATTTCATTATCCAACACACTCCTGTGCTCGATGCTGTTCTTATCGGCATCAGGCATGTTTAGGATGATGCTTCTCATTCTTTAGAATGTGCTGCCCTGTAGCGGTTTTGTGAAGAAGTCTCCGAGCATGTTTGTTGTGGGGCAGAACACTACTTTGACCTCACCTTTTTTATCTTGTCTGTTACAAAGAAGTACCGTACGTTGATGTGGTGTGTTCTCTTTGAACTTGAGGATCTGCCGTTTTCTGCTAGTAGTATTGTACTCTTGTTATCTTGGTATATTGTCATTGTTGGTATGGGATATCCTTGTGCAGCCAAAAAATGTCTGGTTCACAGCACTTGTCCGATACAGTCATCTATGGTCACCAGCTCTGCCTCTGCTGAATTCTTGGTTTTTAGTTTCTTTTTGCATGAGGCTGTGTACATAGCTCCTTTTCCTAGTGTCATGTATATTCCTGTGTGGCATTTCATGTCTGGGTGTACCGCTTACAAGATGTCTACCCACCACTTTGGTTCGTTGCCTGGTTCAATTGTTAGGGGTCAGATCTTTTGTGTTCCTATAGTTTTGCATTACCTTTGTGAGTTTTTTTGTAGTCGTCGGTGTCTGATTCTCTTACCCTGGTACATAGGAAAGCTACTGCCATTTGTATGTCTTGTCTTGTTTGTTTGCTTAAGTACAGTAGTTTGGCTACTAGGTGATGGAACAACTGCCCCTCATCATTGTTTAGTTTCTTGCATCCTGGGTCTGTGTTGAATAGGTAGCTAGATGCTGGTGTTGTCGCTAGTCCTCTCATGTTTGTAGGTAATTCCTCTAGCATTTTGTCGATGTAGTTGTACATTGTGAACTTTACTTTTCCTTGTTATCTATAGGCGATTTTCATCCCTAGATATTCTAGGACTTTTCCCTGACATGTTGTGAGTGGGCTTTCTTGTCTGAATTTGTCGTTTAGTTTTTTAAGTATATCTTCCACTACTTCTTTCTTTCTGTGTGATATTTTTAGGTGGTCTACATGCCAGATTATTGTGCATTGCTTTCCTTCTATATTATTGTTCGCTACACATTTGTCATATGGGTTTGGTGTATATCACCGTTCCTGCAGTGTCTCTGACAGTAGTTTCCAGAACAGTAGAGCCGCTTGTAGTGTCCCATATAGGGCCTTTTTAAGCTGTACATATAGCATCGCTTTCCCATGTTTGTTGTACCACATATGTTTTTTGTATATTGTTGGGTCTAGTTTTAGGATCATCTCTGCAACTGTTCCTTCTAGTAACATATGTACGTTGTCTTCCATGTTGTTGTCTTCCATGTCTGCATTTAGGAAGGCTCCTGGGATGTCTGATACCACCACATATCTATTTTCTTTAGCATCTATCGCGCATGATAGCATCATTGCCTCAATGGAGATGGTAGGCAAACTTGTGTCTTCTTTGTTTGTGTATAGCCTCTGTGGTCTGCCGTCCACACAACCTCTTGCTTTTATCGTCCCATCTCTTTTTTCTCTTAGGAACATTAAGTACCTGAGTGCCCACTTTCTCTCCCCTTGTGACATTTCATTCCTGCTAAATGGCTTAAGTGCTTGTCATGTATGTAGTTGTTTTATTTCATTGAGTATTGCCTCGTCTCCTTTGTTGCCAAATGCCTTGAGGCCATCTTATACATTTAGCTGTGTCATCATTATGTGTGCATGTGTTTTTGGTAGGGTTATTGTTTGTTCATTCAATTGTACATGTGCAAATTGGACTCTTCTTTTGGTCTTGGTCATAGATTATATCACTCATTTGTTCTGATGTCTGTCTCTTCATTTTCGTTCTGTTCCGTTTCTGCTCCCCTATTGCTCACGTTCATCTCCGACATTATATTTATGTCACCAATTGTCACATACTTGTCTGGATCATTTTTTCATTGGGAATTGATTGTATATTGTCATGCGTGTTTTCCATGCTCTGTTTATTGTCCACTCCTGTAATTGCCTTGTCTTGATTTTCTAGTGCTAGTAATGTGTTGTCATGTGAATCTTCTGTGTTTTGTTCATCCACTCCTGTAATTGCCTCTTTGTCTGTTTCTTCCTTGTCATTGTTGATGATATTTTCATGGTGGTCATCCGGGACTGGTATTGGCTCATCATTTTCCATTGCCTCTTCTATTTCTTTGTCATCATTGTCAATGATAATATTGCCATCCTTGCCGGTGAAGGTTATGCCCCCAGCTTGTTTGATGCTTCTGCTAGCCTATGTACTGCATATACTACATCATTTGGCATGGGCAATTCAGTCCAGGAATTTCTTAGTATCCTTTTCCCTGTATGTAGACTTAGGAAGTAATGCCCCCCTTGTTTGTTTCCT